>Ga0334901_1001176_pt1 | contig 29254 bp, 31 predicted proteins | sample GraSluR3_MG_3_FD_207216 | JGI IMG/M metagenome (GOLD analysis project Ga0334901, IMG submission 207216) | Sludge microbial communities from methane-producing bioreactor in Wageningen University, Netherlands - Granular Sludge_15_08-R3 | ecosystem: Engineered > Bioreactor > Anaerobic >... | reverse complement strand
TTTCAGGAAGAGTTGAAAAACATTCACCAGACTCTCAAAACCACTACCCTGCACGTAACCCATGATTTTAATGAAGCCAAATTCCTGGCCGACCGTTTATGCGTCATGCACGAAGGAAAAGTTGTCCTGGTGGGTACCCCGGAGGAAATCTTCCACCAGCCGAAAAATAACTTCGTAGCGGAATTTGTCGGCCTGAAAAATATTGCTCAATAAATTTTTTATTAAAAATGCCTGGCATTATACCAGGCATTTTTCTTTATTCTTATATTTTAGCGGAATCTTCTTTTCCTTGCCGCTTCCGACTTTTTCTTTCTACGAACGCTGGGTTTTTCATAGTGCTCATGTTTCCTGGCTTCGGCCATCACGCCGGCCTTTTGACAGGTTCGTTTGAAACGCCGGAGGGCACTGTCCAGTGTTTCGTTTTTTCCCACTTTTATTTCTGCCGCCATAATAATTTCCCTCCCTCCGCCAATAACCATAAAACGGTAAACATTTGTTTCCCAACCTGCATAACTTGCATATTCCATATATAGACACTTTGTTATTATACTATAATGTAAAATCTCGCGTCAACGAGCAATTTGCGACCGGTAATATCTCCATATAAAAAATAATTTTCTTAACCCGGAGGCCACTGGAATTCCCTTCCCGACAGAAGGTGGTAATGAATGTGCATCACTAACTGCCCGGCATCCCGGCCGCAATTGCATACCAACCTGAATCCGTCCTGTGCCAACCCCATCTCTGCGGCCAAATTTGCAGCCAGTATCTGCATCCGCCCCATAATTCCGGCATCCTCTTCTTTTAAATCCGATATTCCGGAAATATGTTTTTTGGGGATTAACAGAAGGTGGACGGGAGCAACCGGGTTAACATCTTTAAACGCCAAAATTTGCTCGTCTTCGTATACTATTTCTGCTGGCAGTTCCCGGTTAATTATTTTACAAAAAATACATTCCTGCATATTTCCACCTCCTCCCCGTTGGGATAACTAAAAACCTTTTTATTTTATTCTACATTTAGTTTAATAATCCTTCCCAGCAGCAGGTTTCCTTTAAGCTTTTCCGCCTTAACCCGGACTATCTCCCCCCGCAAATCACCGTTGGCCGGAAAGGCAACCCGGAGATAATCACCGGTGCGCCCCTCGTACATGCCGCCGTCTTTTTCCCACGGCTGTTCCGCCAGGACCTCCAATTCCTTTCCCAGATGGGCAGCGGCAAAACGCCCCGCAAGCGCCTCCCCCAGGCGAATCAACCTGCGGCTGCGCTCTTCCTTGATTCCGGGAGCAACCTGGTTTTCAAAATTCGCGGCGGGCGTACCCCGGCGCGGGGAAAATTTAAAAACGTGCAGGCCGCTGAAGGATATATTTTCTATAAACCGGCAGGTGTTGGCAAAATTTTCTTCAGTCTCCCCCGGAAAACCTACCATAACATCAGTAGTTAAACCCAGACCGGGCAGCTTGGTCCGCAACACCTCCACCAGACGGGCATATTCCCCGGTTGTATAACGGCGCCCCATACTTGCGAGCACCCGGTCGTCACCACTCTGCAGCGGTACGTGCAGGTGCCGGCAAAAAACCTCTGCTGCCGCCAGTGTTTCCACCAACTCGAAGGTAATATCGTTGGGTTCGATAGAACTCAGCCGGAGCCTGAACAAACCGGGGATACCGGACAATCGGCGCAAAAGCCCCGTCAAATCCGGTTCTCCATCCACATCTTTACCGTACCATCCGGTCTTGATACCGGTCAGTACAATCTCTTTATAACCAGCATTCACCAGCGCCCGGGCGGCGCCGAGCACCTTTTCCGCCCGCCTGCTGCGGACCGGGCCCCGGGCATAAGGCACGATGCAGTAAGTACAAAAATTGTTGCATCCTTCCTGGATTTTTAAGTAAGCCCGCACTCTTCCCTGCACGGGCAGGACAGGAATTTCTTCAAATTCGTCTCCCGCTTCAAACCCGGTCACCTCATTCAACGGGCCGGCTCCTTTTACGGCCGTCTCGACCAGATCAACCAACCGGGCCCGGTTCCTGGTGCCCACCAACAAGTCGACACCGGGGATTTTCAATATTTCTTCGGGTGAAGTTTGCGCATAACAACCGGTCACGGCAATCAGGGCACCGGGATTTTTCCTGATCGCCCGGCGGATCATCTGCCTGGATTTACGGTCCCCCAGGTGCGTAACGGTACAGGTGTTTATTATGTATACATCCGCCCGGTCCTCAAACGCCACCGTTTGATAACCCCGTTCCCGGAAAAGAGCCTCTATAACGGCCGATTCATATTGATTTACCTTACATCCCAGGGTGTAAACCGCTACTTTTTTGTTACCCATCAGCTGCTTCTCCCCCAAGGTCGCCCCATTGATAAAGAATAATTGATAAGACTGCCAGTCCCGCGGTCTCCGTGCGCAGGATCCGCGGCCCCAGGGAGACCGGGAGCATGCCGTGCGCCACGGCTGTCCTTACCTCGTCAGGGGTAAATCCTCCCTCAGGACCGATAAAAACGTAAACCTCTTCCCCGACCATATCCCGGTCCCGACGGAAAATTTCTTTCAGAGTGCGTACTTTTTCCTCTTCCCAGAGTATAAAAGCCGCTGCTTCCGGCGGCATGTCCTCCCATACCCGGTTCCAACCGGCTGGTTCCAGCACTTCCGGCACATCGGCGCGCCGGCATTGTTTGGCCGCCTCCAGGGCAATGCGCCGCCAGCGCTCCAACCTTCTTAAAGACTTGTCCCCCTTCAATTTAACCACCGACCGGCGGCAAATAAGAGGTATCACCCGGCTGATACCGATTTCGGTCCCTTTTTGGATAATCAAATCCATTTTGTCTCCCTTGGGGATACCCTGGACCAGGGTAACCCGGACGGGAATTCCGGTTCCCGCCGCAACTTCTTTTTTGATCGTACAGGTTACCTGCTCCCGGCAGGCTTTTTCAATCACGGCCTCATAAGCCCCGCCCCGGCCATCCAAAACTAAAAGCCCGTCTCCGGGTCCAAGGCGCAGCACCCTATTTATATGATTGACATCCGGCCCGCTGATATAAACCTGATCGTTATTTATTTGTTCCGGTGCAACAAAAAAACGGGGCATGACATTATCTCCAGATGTAAAATGACGCATAATCGTATAACTATGACCGGTTATTTTTCCGAAACTCGAAAATCAGTTTTTTTCTGCCGCAAATGCCACCCATTGGCCGTCCTCCAGCCTTTCAACAACGGTCAGCCCGGACGCCTCTATGGCGGCCCGCACTTCACCGGACCGGTAACCGATGATCCCGGAAGCAATAAATATGCCCCTGCTGGCCAAAATACCCGCCGCATCCGGCGCTAACTCGATAATCACATCCGCAATAATATTGGCAACGACCAACTCAACATGCTCTGCAGCAGCGTCCAGCAGGTTACCCTGAATCAACCGGATTTTCCCGTCCGCACCGTTTTTACGCACATTCCCGGCAGCTACCCGGCAGGCAACTGGATCCCGGTCGATTGCCGTCACCCGGTCCGCCCCCAATTTCGCCGCCGCCACGGCCAGGATGCCCGAACCGGTACCAACGTCACAAACTGTCTGCCCCGGCCGGACATACTTTTCCAGCAGCCGCAAACAAAGAGCAGTTGTGGCGTGGGTACCGCTGCCGAAGGCCATACCCGGGTCCATTTCCAGCACCAGGTCTCCCTCTCCCGGCAGGTAATCCTCCCATGAAGGTTTCACCACCAAATAACGGCCCACGCGCAGCGGCTTGTAATATGCCCGCCAGGCACCCGCCCAGTCTGATTCCGATACCGTTTTCGTATCCACTTCGGGCGCCGGATCTAAGTTCAGGCGGGCAACCGAGGACTTAACGGCGTCAAGCTGCCGTTCCCAACCGTTATGCCCCGGCAGGTAGCCGATAACCCGCGGCATTCCGGTTCCCACCGCCTCCGGAGGCACCCCCCATTCTTCAGGATGCGTCCGGCCGGCACAACCAAGAATAAAGGTGGGATCTTCAATCACCACCCCACCAGCTCCTATTTCATGAAAAATGTTTGCCACCGCCTCCACCCCTTCAAGCGGAGTGTGTACGGTAACTTCCAACCACTTCAATCCGAATTACTCCTTTATTTTAACTCATAAAAGCATCTTTCATTTTCTCAAAAAAACTTTTATCCCCGGCTGTTTCCGTTCTCTGCAGCTGCTCCCCATAGGTGCGGCCAAAATCCCGCAATAATTCTTTCTGTTTTTCGGTCAGCTTGGTCGGGGTCACCACCTGTATCCTGACGTGCTGGTCTCCCCGTCCGTACCCGTCAACATGCGGCACCCCTTTCCCTTTCATCCGGAAAAAGGTTCCTGACTGCGTCCCTTCGGGAATTTTAAGTCTGGCGACTCCATCCAAGGTGGGAACTTCCAGTTCGTCCCCCAATGCAGCCTGCACAAATGAAATCTTAACTTCGCATATTAAATCATCGCCCTCACGGTTAAAAACACGATGCGGCTTGACATGAATAAACACATAAAGGTCACCGGGGGGACCGCCCCGCTTGCCGGACTCGCCTTCACCGGACAGGCGCAGGCGGCTGCCGTTGTCCACTCCGGGCGGCACCTTTACTTTAATGCTGCGCGATTTACGCACGTGGCCGGTACCACGGCAGGTAGGACAAGGCTTTGCAATGATCTTTCCAGTGCCGTGACAGCGGTCGCAAGTACGGGACTGGACCACGCGGCCGAAAGGCGTATTCTGGGCAAATTGCATTTGCCCGGTGCCGTTGCAGGCCGTACAAACTTCAGGTTTACTGCCCGCGGCCGCCCCGCTGCCGCCACAGGTACCACAGGACTCGGTGCGCGGTATCTTGATATCACGTTCCAGCCCGAAAGCAGCTTCCTTTAATGAAATTTCCAGGTCGTATTTCAGATCGGGTCCTTTTTCCGGGCCGGCACGCCGACGGCCGCCGCCCCCGAAAAACATCTCGAATATATCCCCCAGCCCGCCTAAATCTTCAAAACCACCGAAACCGCCAAAGCCGCCGTAATTTTCAAACCCCTGCCCGTTTACACCGGCATGGCCGAAACGGTCGTAGCCGGCCCTTTTATCCGGATCGCACAGTACCACATAAGCCTCGCTGATCTCTTTGAATTTGGCTTCCGCGTTCTTGTCATCCGGGTTTGCATCCGGGTGATATTTCCGCGCCAATTTACGGTAGGCCTTTTTAATTTCTTCGGTTGATGCGTTCCGTGACACGCCCAGCACTTCATAATAATCGCGTTTTGCCATCTGCCCACCACCTTAAAAAACTAAAACCACAAAAGCAAGGGGAACCGAAATTCCCCTTTTATTTAAACCCACTTTATTATAATTTATTCTAACAGAGGAAACCTTACCTTTAATTTTAACTTTTTTTCTTCGCATAAGCAGTGACATCCGCACGGGGTCAATAAATCCCGTGCATCCTGCCACAAAACAAAGCATAACTGTCGTTATTTATCTTCTTTTACTTCGAAATCAGCATCAACCACTTCGTCTTTAGCTGCCTTACCCTCTTCGCCGGCCTGCCCTGCACCGGCTCCGCCTCCGGCCTGGTCCTGTTCCGGCGCGGTTTTCTGGTACATGGCGGCCGTCAGTTCATACAGCGGGCCGGTTAGAGCTTCCAGTTTGGATTTAATTTCATCAAGGTTATCACCTTTTAAGGCTTCCTTCAAGTCGTCGGTAGCCTTCTGCAATTTTTCAATATCGGCCGCTTCCGCCTTATCTTTAAATTCGTTGATGGTCTTTTCGGCCTGGTACACCATCGTATCGGCCTGGTTACGGATTTCCACTTCTTCCTTCTGCTTTTTATCTTCTTCGGCGTGTTTTTCGGCTTCTTTGACCATCTTGTCGATTTCATCTTCGTTCAGGTTGGTAGAGGCAGTAATGGTCATGCTCTGTTCCTTGCCGGTGCCCATATCCTTGGCCGAAACATTGACGATACCGTTAACATCGATATCAAACTTGACTTCTATCTGCGGCACCCCGCGCGGTGCGGGCGGTATACCGGTGAGAGTAAACCGTCCCAGGGTTTTGTTATGTGCCGCCATCGAACGCTCGCCCTGGAGCACGTGGATTTCAACCGTGGTCTGACCGTCCGCGGCAGTCGAAAAAATCTGACTCTTGGAAGTAGGAATAGTGGTATTTCTTTCAATAAGCCTGGTATATACTCCGCCCAGGGTTTCGATACCCAGGGACAGGGGCGTTACATCGAGTAACAAGACATCTTTGACTTCACCGGCCAATACACCTGCCTGGATGGCCGCACCGATCGCGACACATTCATCGGGATTAATCCCCTTGTGTGCTTCCTTGCCCAAAAACTTGCGGATGGCATCATGCACCGCAGGCATCCTGGTGGCACCGCCCACCAGCAGGATCTTGTTAATATCCTTGGGCTGCAGCCCGGCGTCTGAAAGTGCCTGGCGGGCCGGCCCCATGGTTTTTTCAAGCAAATCCGCGGTCATTTCTTCGAATTTGGCCCTGGTCAGATTGATGTCCAGGTGCTTCGGACCGTTTTCATCAGCGGATATAAACGGCAGGTTGATATTGGTGGTCGCCACCCCGGAAAGTTCAATTTTGGCCTTCTCGGCAGCTTCCTTGAGACGCTGCAGCGCCATCTTGTCTTTGCCCAGGTCGATTCCCGAGTCTTTTTTGAATTCAGTAACGAGGTGCTCGATAATCCGCTGGTCGAAATCATCACCGCCCAGGCGGTTGTTACCGCTGGTCGCCTTAACTTCAAAAACGCCGTCTCCCAATTCCAGAATGGACACGTCAAAAGTGCCGCCGCCCAGGTCAAATACCAGCATGGTCTGGTCTTCATCCTTATCCAGACCGTAGGCCAGTGCCGCCGCCGTGGGCTCGTTGATGATACGCAGCACCTCCAGCCCGGCAATTTTGCCGGCATCCTTGGTCGCCTGGCGCTGCGAATCGCTGAAATAAGCCGGAACGGTGATTACCGCCTGCGTCACCTTTCCGCCCAGGTAAGCCTCGGCATCAGCCTTCATCTTCTGTAAAACCATAGCTGAAATTTCCTGCGGAGTTAATTCTTTATCGTCAATTTTCACCTTGTATTCAGTGCCCATATGGCGTTTGATAGAACCTACGGTACGTTCCGGGTTACTCACGGCCTGTCTTTTCGCCACCTGACCCACCAGCCGCTCGCCCGTCTTGGAAAAACCTACCACTGAAGGAGTGGTTCTGGCCCCTTCCGCGTTGGGAATAACCACCGCCTCGCCGCCTTCCATGACAGCCACGCAGGAGTTGGTGGTCCCCAGATCTATTCCGATTACTTTAGACATTTTATTCTACCTCCCGATTCTTTTTATAAGTTTTAATTTATGGTTTCTTCGCCACTTTTACCATCGACGGACGGATTACTTTATCCTTTAAACAGTAGCCCCGCCGGAATTCTTCAATAACCGTATTCTCGGCATATTCCTCCGTTTCGACCTGAAACACCGCCTCGTGCCTGGCCGGGTCAAACTCTTCACCGACGGCGTTAATCGCAGCTAATCCTTCAGCGGCCAGGACATCCTGCAACTGCCTGTAAATCAATTCCACTCCGGTTTTGAAACCCTCTACAGTATCACCTTCCGCCGTCATGGCCCGCTCGAAATTGTCCATTACCGGCAACAACGCGCAGACCAACTGCTCGGACGCATATTTATTAAGACTTTCCGTTTCCTGGCGGGTCCGCCTTCGGAAGTTATCGTAGTCAGCCTGCAACCTGGCCAGGCGGTTATAATAGTCCTCCGCCTTTTTACTCGCTTCCGCCAACTTTTTTTTAAGCGCAACCGGATCTTCTGCAGCGTTAAAAGTATCCTGCTTCGATTCCCCGGAAACCTCCCGGGCCTCCGCCGGTTTTTCCTGCCCTGCATCATCGCTTCCGTTTAATTCAGCTTCTTTGACGTTCATTTCCTCCACGCGCTCACTTTTTTCTTCACTGCTCATAATTTTCACCTCACAAGCCGCTTATTCCGGCATCCACTGCCGGGACTCCCTTATCTTCCCGCTTCTTAATTATGGTGTCAATGCGTAAAATCGCTTCTGCCACCTCTCCTGCCGCTTTCAAGGCATATATTTTCACATCGGCAGGGTCAACAATACCCTTTTCGTACATATCAGCCACCGCACCGTTATCACAATCAATCGCCAGCGAATTCTTTCCCGTCTTGGCCTGGGACGCAATCACGTCCCCCATTTTTTCCAGGGGGTTGAACCCGGCATTGGCAACGATCTGGGACATCGGCCGCTTCAAAGCTTCGACCACACAGTCCACTCCGTACGCCGCCATGCCCCGAATGCCTTCCCTGACTTTTTCCACTTCCCGTGCAATCGCCAATTCCACGGACCCACCGCCGGGAATCACGCCGCCCCTTACCGCCGCCTGGACCGATGAAGCGGCGTCCCGGGCAATACGCTCTCTTTCACCCACCACTTCGGAAGTAGCCGCGCCCACCAGCACGGTAGCCATGGGTTTGCCGCCGCCCCCCAGGATCCAAACCTGCTCCAGCTTTTCATCATGATAAACCCTTTCGGCCTTCCCGAAGTACTTCTCCAGCTCGGCAGCCTTTTTTTTCAGGCCGGTACGCCTAATCACCCGGGCACCGGTATGTTCAACCGCCCGGCGCAGTTCCTTGCCGGCCACCCTCTGAACCACCATGATCCCCGCGTCAGTCAGTATTTCATCGGCAAGGTCGTCAACCCCGCGGTCCGCCAGAATCAGGTTCACGCCCATACCGGCAATTTTATGCACGTTTTCTTTAAACTCTTCCCGGAACTGCAGGTAACGTGAAAAACCTGTCTCGGTACGCAATGCCTCTTCATCAATTTCTTCCGGCTCCAGGGCATCATCGATAATTAATATTTTTGCCTGGCGGAGTTCCACGGGCATCTGACGGTTCATCCGTTCCTTATTAATAATTATACCCATAAACACCTGATTTTCAGCACTTTCTTCCGCCACCACGGTATCGGAAAACTTAAACGAGGGGTCATCCTTTAATTTTTCTTTACCGATCAAAACCGCCGCCCGCACCACCAGGTCGGCAATGTCCCCGTGCTCGCGCCCGGCCACCAGGGCCACCTGGCGGACCGCCGGGTCATCCAGCTTTTCAACCGGCCGGGCCTGTACCCGCATCAAGGCCAGCGCTCTTTCCAGGCCGGTTCTTAACCCTTCGAGCACCCGCGCCACCGGTACCCCTTTGAGTACCTGTTCCACCCCGGTGCCGACCAGGGTACCGGCCATCACGGTAGCCGTGGTGGTACCGTCACCGATTGCTTCCTGCTGGGCCTTGGCAATATTGATCAACATTCTGGCCGCCGGATGATTGGCCTCCATCAGGGTCAGAATAGTAACCCCGTCGTTGGTGATCACCACCCCGCCGAATTGATCTACCAGCATGGTGTCCAGACCCTTGGGCCCCAGGGTACCTTCCACCGCGCCGGCTATGGCCCGGATGGCACTTGAGTTGTTCGTCAGGGCAGCCAGTCTTTCATCCACCTCGGAGTCTTGCGTAGCTTCTTTTTTAAAACTCAAATGTTTCCCCCCTTATTACCGCTACCCCCGATAACCCGTTCCAGAACCCGGGAAAGGTTCTTGGTCGTAAAATCAACCACGCTGATCACCCGGGCATATTCCATTCTGGTCGGGCCAATCACGCCCAAGGAACCGATCCTGCGCCCGCTTACGGAATAAGGAGCGGTAATCATGCTGCATTCCCTGATCCCCTCATTATCAATCTCCCCGCCGATACGCACCGTAATCACGTCACCGGCATTTCCGCCCTTAAGCAGACGGTGCAGCATTTCTTCCTGCTCCAGAATACTGAGCAGCGTTTTAACCTTTTCCACGTTGTGAAATTCAGGTTGGTTCAACATATTAAATACCCCGCCGAGGTATATTTTATCCTCCGGCTTAATCACCAGGCTTTCGTGAATTAAATCCATGGCCAGGTCCAATATTTGTTTATGTTTGGCCAACTCGTAATAAATCTCTTTCATTAAGGTAAGCTTTATTTTTTCCATGGTCAGTCCCTGGAGCTTGGCATTCAGCACGCAGGTTATGGTGTTCATATCCCCGGCATTAAGACTTTCCGGCACCTCCAGCATCCGGTGGTGGACGATCCCGTTATCCATTACAACAATAATCATCGCCTGGGCGGGCTGCATGGAAATAATCTGGATATGCTTGAAACTGCTGGCTTCGATCCGGGGACTGAGTACCATGGCCGTATACTGGGTAAGCTGGGACAGAAGAACCCCGGCCTTTTGAATCACCTGACCCACGTCCCTGACCCGGGCCGCAAATTCCCGCCGGATGATATTTTCCTCTTCTTTGGTCAGCTTCTTTCTCTTCATTAAATAATCCACATAATAGCGGTAACCGCGTTCGGAAGGAATGCGGCCCGAGGAAGTATGGGGCTGTTCTATATAACCCATTTCCTCCAGATCAGCCATCTCGTTCCGGATCGTGGCAGGGCTCACACCCAGTTTGTATCTCTTTGCTATGGTCCGGGAACCAACCGGTTCGGCTGTAGTAATATAATCGCGAATAATGGCCAGAAGCACCCTTTGCTTGCGGTCATCGATTCTCAAACCGGACCCACCTCCTGATCCTGTTAGCACTCTAAGTTATTGAGTGCTAACCGTTCATTAAATAAAAAATAGCATTACTCCATGTTTTTGTCAAGACAGAATCACAAAGAAAAAACTGACCGGATTAAAACGATATTCATAATTTCACTAGACAAACTCCCTAAAAACGGTGTTGGCCACCGGCAATCCTTTTTTTGTCAACCGTAGCCAGCCGGCCTCCACCTTGACCAGCCCGTTTTTCTCCAACCGGTTAATTTCCTCCCGGTAAACCGCTTCCGCCCGCCGGCCGAAACGCCGGTAGAACCGGCCCAAATCAACCCCCTGGAGCAGCCGGAGCCCCAGAAACATGGTCTCGGACATTTCCCGCCCAACCGGGATATGCTCCCCGGCTTCCACCGGAGTCTCCCCCCGGTTGACCTTATCCAGGTAACTCTTTAAAGATGTGTAATTATGAAAGCGTCTCTCTCGCAGGTATGAATGGGCGGCGGGACCCAACCCCAGGTAGGTGTGGTTTAACCAGTAACCGAGATTATGGACGGATTGCCTGCCGGGCCGGGCGAAGTTGGATATTTCGTAATGGAGGTAACCATGCGCGGCAAGGAAATCTATCGCCGTCAGATACATGGAGAGTTCCAGGTCCTCGGAACAGGCCTTGATACTACCACCGGCCACGGACTTCTCCAGGGGCGTCCCCGCCTCCAATTGCAGCCCGTATAACGCGATGTGTTCCGGAAACAACTCCACGGCCCCGGTAAGCGTCTCCATCCAGTCGTCCAGGGTCTGCCCCGGAACTCCGAAAATAAAGTCTAGGTTTAAATTGGTAAAACCGGCTGCCCTGGCCTGCCGCGCCGCATGCACGGCCTCCCGCACGTCGTGGACGCGCCCGAGCACCCGCAAGAGCCGATCTTGAAAAGACTGCACTCCCAGACTAAGACGGTTGAACCCCGCTTTCTTTAACTCACGCAGCCCGCCCGGATCAACCGTGCCGGGATTGGCCTCCACCGTTATCTCACAATCCGGCAGTAAATTGAAATGCGCGGCCGCGTTTTCCAGGATCGCGCATAATCCGGCTGCCGGCAGGCAGGTCGGCGTCCCGCCCCCGACATAGAGACTGGAGATCCGTTTCTCCGCATCCGAAAGTACCGCACCGTACCGGCGCATCTCACGAAACAGGGCATCCAGGTAGGCCCCGGCATCTCCGGCATCAAACGGGTAAGAGATAAAATCACAATAATAACATTTTTTTAAACAAAAAGGTACGTGGATGTATAGTGCCGCCGGCATCATCATCAGCATACCCCCGGTTACTTTTCGCTCACGTTCAAAACCGCCATAAAAGCTTCCTGCGGTATTTCCACGTTCCCCACCTGTTTCATTCTTTTCTTGCCTTCCTTTTGTTTTTCCAAAAGTTTGCGCTTGCGGGTCACGTCACCGCCGTAACACTTGGCCAACACATCCTTGCGCACGGCGCGCACCGTTTCCCGGGCTATAATCTTGTTGCCCACCGCCGCCTGGATCGGGATTTCAAACATATGGCGGGGAATTAAGCCCCTGAGTTTTTCCACCAGCTGGCGCCCCCGGTGGTAGGCTTTGTCCAGGTGGATAATTACGGAAAGCGCGTCCAGCACTTCGCCGGCAATCATCACATCCAGCTTGACCAGTTTGGCCTGCCGGTACCCGGCAAGCTCGTAGTCAAGCGAGGCGTAACCCTTGGTACGGGACTTCAACTGGTCAAAAAAGTCATAAATAATTTCACTCAGGGGCATGTCGTAGTTCAACATCACCCGTTTCACGCTCATATACTCCATATGGGTAAAAACACCGCGCCGGTCCTGGCACAATTCCATCACCGGCCCGACATATTCCTTGGGCACCATGAACGTGGCTTTGACGTACGGTTCTTCAATGTACTCGATCTTGCCCGCCGGGGGCATGGCGCTGGGATTTTCTATTTCCATTATTTCACCGGCGGTGGTCATAACGTGGTAAACCACGTTGGGCGCCGTGGTAATCAAAGATAAGCCATATTCCCGTTCCAGCCGCTCCTGAATAATTTCCATATGCAAGAGCCCCAGAAAACCGCACCGGAAACCAAACCCCAGGGCCTCCGAGGTTTCGGGTTCGTCAATCAGGGAAGCGTCATTCAGCTTGAGTTTGGCCAGGGCTTCTTTCAGATCCTCATACCCCGCGGTTTCCACGGGATAAAGGCCGCAGTAAACCATCGGCGTGGCCCGGCGGTAACCCGGCAGCGGTTCGGAAGCGGGATTACGGAAACCGGTAACGGTGTCACCAACCCGGCAGTCTTTGACATTCTTAATACTGGCCGCAATAAAACCCACTTCACCGGTACGCAGTTCCCCGACGGAAGTAAGCGCGGGCCTGAATACCCCCACTTCGTTAACCTCAAATTGCTTGCCGGCGGCCAGCATTTTAATCTGCATACCGCCTGATACACTTCCGTCCACCACGCGGATATAGGCGATCGCCCCCTTGTAAGGGTCGTAATGAGAATCAAAAATCAGCGCCCGCAAAGGCACTTCGGCCTGCCCGCCGGGCGGGGGCACCATGGTCACAATCCGCTCCAGGATCTCTTCGATCCCGGTTCCCTCCTTGGCCGAAGTTAGAACCGCCCCGGACGCGTCCAGGCCGATGACGTCTTCGAGTTCTTTTTTGACCGTTTCCGGCTCCGCGCTGGGCAGGTCTATTTTATTGATCACCGGTATGATTTCCAGGTTGTGCTCCAGTGCCAGATAAACATTGGCCAGCGTCTGGGCCTCGATGCCCTGGACCGCGTCCACTACCAGCAGCGCCCCCTCACAGGCGGCCAGGCTGCGCGACACCTCGTAAGAAAAATCTACGTGCCCGGGTGTATCGATCAGGTTCAACTGGTAATCCTGCCCGTCCCGCGCGCGGTAGTTCAGGCGTACGGCCTGCATTTTAATGGTAATGCCGCGCTCACGCTCCAGATCCATCCGGTCCAGCACCTGTTCGCTCATCTCCCGCCTGCTCAAAGCACCGGTATATTCCAGAAACCTGTCGGCCAGGGTGGACTTACCGTGGTCGATATGGGCAATGATACAAAAATTACGAATTCTGTTCTTGTCCCACTTCATTCCGAAGAGGTCCTCCTTTTTTACTACACACAACTATTTAACTATCATATAATATACAACCACTTAATTATAACACCACCTCGAAATGCTATCAATTACTTACCGCCCGCCCGGGAAAAACCGTTTCCCTTAAAACAGGCGGCAGCGCTTCATAAACCTGATCATAAATTTTCGGAGGCAGTTTCTTCGCGGCAGCTGTAATTACCCGCCAGGAATCATTTAAAAACTCACTGCCGTGGGCGGAGGTAAAATAATATACCCGTGCACATATTTCTTTGGTTTTATTTACCGGAAATTCTGCCGTAATATTTTCTCCGAGAAATTCCATCCGGTAGATCCCCGGGTCCGTACTTTCGATACTGAAAGCAACCACCGGCCCCGCCGGGCGGATCATATGGTTGAATTCAGCAAGTACCAGGGAAACCCCACCGGTAACAATTAAAAAAAACAGTATCAAAGTCATGCTCCATTTAAGCCGGCCCATAAAAAATCACTCTCCGTTTATATTATGGAAATAAAACGGGCCGGCTTATACTCAACCGGTTGATTTTTTTATGATAACAGCAATCCCGCCAGGGCATCCGCCAGGTACTCCGCCGAACGCAGCGCTTCTTCGGTAAAATTATTGGTAGTACCCACTTCTACCAGGACGGCTTGAGGATGGAGAAACTGGTTGTACCGGCCGTCTTTCACCCTGACCCCCAGGCAAAGTCCCGGGTACATTTCGTTAATTTTCCCGGAAAGCTCCACCGCGAAATCATAATTCAGTTCCCAGCCGGGAAAAGAACCCCGTGCGTCGGACCCTACAACCAGCAGTATAGCCGCGGCTTTCTGCCCGTTTACTTCAACCGTACAATGCTTTCTGTCCTTTTCCGAATCCCGGTGGATGTCGAGCAAGACTTTGGTTTCCGGATTTGCCGCCAGCAGCTCCCGCGCTGTTTTTTCAGATTCAACGTAAGAAGCACTGTAATCCGCGTCATGAATTCTATCCGAACGGGCCACTTTTATCCCGTACTTGTCTTCAAGGGTTTTCTCCACCGCCGCGGCTACCGCGACCACCCCGCCGCGCCCGTCCACCCGGTCCGCGCCGTCATTCAGGCTGTAAGTCTCCCCGGTATGCGTATTATAAATACATACCAGGGTTTTTCCGGGCACAACAGTAACGGGAACGACTTCGGAACGTACTGCCGGTACCGTTTCCGTTTCTGCTTCCGGAAATTCCACGGCGGCCCAAAGCGGTATTTGCGACCTTAATACCGGAACGGCGCCGCTCAGGTCCACCCCAACGAAAATCTCGACCGCATTCCAAAGTTTCCGGTTGATTTGCAAGCCTGCCGTGTCATCTTCGAAACTGCTCCATTCCAGGACCGGCATTGCTTTTTTAAACACTTCCACCGGCTCTTTCTGGCAGTAAACAATAATCCGGCCGGGAAAATCTTTTACCGCTGTGCCAAGCAAAGGGTAAACGGAAAAAAGTGATATAAAAAGGAGCCACCCCATGATATACACCGTAAATAATATGGGTTTAAAACCGCAGGGGGGGGCGGAAAATATTCGCTTCAAGCGGCAGGCGGTTGCGGGGTGCAAAACAAACCCCTCCTTCCGGGCTTATGATTAATTGTTATGCCTGGAAGGAGGGGTTTATGAGGGTTGCCGTTAACGCAAGACGGTCGGTACAAAAGCATCAATTATTCCTATAATAAAAGCTGAAATCAAGGCACCGACGATGCTCACGCTAAGCAGGCCGGGAATGATAAACTGGGCCACGTAAATAACCACCGCCGCGGTAATAAAACCAACCAATCCCCTGCTCTGGGGGGATATCCGTTCCCCCAGAAGGGCCTCGGCAGCATAGCCCAACACGGCAATTACGACTGCGGCAATCAAGGCCCCGGTGATGCCCCCTTGCAACACAAATCCGGGTGCGAGCCAACTGGCCACGATTAAAACCAGCGCGGAAACCACAAATCTAATTGCCAGTCCAAGCCACTGCATCATGGTATAAATCACCTCCCGTCTCCTTAAACTAGCAATAGCTTTGACCAAATCAAAAAACTATATACCAGCGGCACTTGCTTTTTTTCTCTGACCATGGTAAAATTGTTGCCGCTGGGGAGGTGAATAAGAATGGCGAATATCAAGTCTGCAGTAAAGCGAGTAGAACTCACCCGCAAACGGACATTGCGCAATAAGCAAATCAAGTCTTCTTTAAAGACCACCATCAAGAAATTCGAAGTGGCCTTGGAAACCGCCGGTAAGGAAGAAGCCGGTTTAAAATTCCGTAACGCCGTAAAAGTTATTGACAAGGCGGTAACGAAAGGCGTTTTACATAAAAGAACCGCGGCACGTAAAAAATCCCGCCTGGCCGGAAGACTTAACCAGAAAACCGGGTAGCTCTCAAAAGCTCATTAATTAAAAGAACCAAAAGACCACCCTTAAAAACCGGGTGGTTTATAATTTTACGGCCTGACCTTTACGGTTAAACCGATAACAAAAATGTTTCCACCGCCGGGTAGAATTCCTGCCGGCCGGTTTTTACCGCCAGGTCAAGTTCCGAAAGGGCCTGGACCGCGTTTACCAGGGCAGCTTGGTCGAAATTCTGGCACTGCAGCGCTATTTTCTTATAAATATACGGGTGTATTTTCAAACGCGCGGTTATTTCCCCCGCCGTTAAGCCCCGTCCCAAAAGGTCGTTAACCTGCAGCAGAAGACGAAACTGTCTTGACAACAGCGCAAGAATCCTGGGCGCGGGTTCCCGCGCCGCCAGCAAATCTTTGATCCCTTCCAGGGCTTCCCCGTAACGCCGGTTCCCTACCGCATCCACCACGGCAAAAATATTTTCTTCCGGTCTCGTGGAACAGACGGCACGCACATCCGCCACGGCGATTATTTGCTGTCCGGCCGTGTAATTAAGGACTTTTTCCATCTCCGCGACCAGTCTTTGCAAGTGCGGCCCGGCGGCGTCAAGCAGTGCTTCGGCTGCTCCCGCGTCAAATCTCCGGCCTGCAACCCCGGCCTTTTGCCCCAGCCAGCGCACCGCTTCACCCCGGCCCAGACGGTTAAATTCCAACACCCGGCCGTTTTTCTTGATTGCCTGAAAAAGCCGCCGCCGTTTATCCACCGGTTTGTCAGTGGTGAAGATCAGACAGGTCGAGGTAAGCGGATTATTGATATATTCCAACAGGAGCGCTTCACCGGCTGGAACTTGTTTCCTCCCTTTCTTTTCGGCAGTTTCACCCGCCGGCCGTTTTGACGGCTTGAAAAATGCCGGTCTCCTGACCACCACCAGGCGCTTACCGGCGGCAAAAGGATACATTTCCGCCCTGGCCGCGACATAGGCCGGTTCTGCGTCCTCCCCGTCGATGAGGTCATAATTTAAGTCCGCGGCATTTTCTCCGTCTGAAACGAAATGCTGTCTAAACCTGAATACCGCCTGCTCCTGCAGGTAAGTTTCCTCCCCGTAAAAAAGATATACCGGGGCAACCACCCCCCGCTTCAGGCTGTTCATTAACTCTACAAAATGATTCATATGCGCCGGCCCCCAAAACCCTGTTGCTTGTTAAATCCATATTTTTCCCGTTAAACTAAACGTTCCATCGGCCTTTTAGCCGCCGAGTTTGGATTCCACTGCCGACACTTTACCGTCCATGGTCAGCTTTTTATCCCGCCGGTCATCGATGCGAACAGTGGTAACCACCCTGGCGCAACCCCCGGCAAAAGGCTGTTCGTGCATCTGCCGGACTACTTCCAGCACCCGGTCCAATTCCCCCTCAATAATAGTTCCCATCGGGGTCAACTGGTAGGTAACCCCTGCGGCCTGTTTCAAAACTGTCACGCACCCGGCCACGTACTCACTGAGACCGGCAGAAGGCGTCCCCACCGGTACCACGGATACTTCCACCACCGCCATTATACGCCACCTCTTTCCTGCTTTTGCTTTCATTATATTAAAACAGGGATTCCTTGACAACCGGACCGGTGCTGTCAGAGAAACAAGCCTCTGTATTCCGGCAACAATTTTAATTTGTATGAATATTATGGTAACATATATTTGCCAGGACTTCTAAAGACAAAGGAAGATTTTAAATGAATCATTTTAATCATGAAAACCTTACCTCCGATGACCGTGTCGCGGAACGAAAACAAATGGTCGAAAAACAGCTTATATCCCGGGGCATCAAAAATGAAACCGTGCTAAAAAGCATGCTCGAGGTGCCGCGCCACCTGTTCGTACCCGGCCGGGTCCGGGCGTTTGCCTATCAGGACGGGCCGCTGCACATCGGGGAAGGACAGACCATCAGCCAGCCTTACATCGTAGCCCTGATGGCGGAATTGCTGGCACCGGCTCCGGCAGACCGGGTCCTGGAAATCGGAACCGGTTCCGGTTACGCCGCGGCGGTTTTGTCCCGCATGGCCGCAAAGGTTTATACCGTTGAACGGCTGGCAAAACTGGCAAAAAAAGCACAGGCCCGCTTCCGGACCCTCAAATACGACAACATCGAGGTCCGTGTCGGGGACGGAACCCGGGGCTGGCCCGGGAAAGCACCGTTCGACGGGATTATGGTATCGGCAGGGGCCCCCGTAATACCCCGGGCTTTACGCGAGCAATTGCAACCGGGCGGGCGCCTGGTAATTCCCGTGGGGGATAAGAACCACCAGGAACTGCTCCTGGTGCGGCACAAACCGGAAGGCGGGTTTACCGAGGAAATTACGGACTTGGTTTGCTTTGTGCCGCTTATCGGCCGGGAAGGCTGGGAAGGCTAGTTTATTTTCTGCTCTGCCGCACAAACGGCTGCAGGGCGCCGTCCCGGTCAAACAATTTCCGGTAAGAAAAACCTACCATAATCAGGCAGCCCGTGGCCACCGCGGCGGTAATCATCAGCATGACCACAATTTGATACCTGACGGCGTCCCGCGGGTCGGCACCGCCCAGGATCTGGCCGGTCATCATACCAGGCAGGCTGACCAACCCGACGACCATCAAAGAGTTGATCGTCGGAGTCATACCGGCCCTGAGCGCTTCCCGCACCGTAGAATGAGCCGCCTCCCAGGGTGTCGCGCCAAAAGTCAACCGGGCCTCTATTTCCGCCGCGCGCGACCTGACTTCACTGTAAAGCCGGTCCAGGGAAAGAGCAATCCCGTTCATGGTATTGCCGAGAATCATGCCGAAAATAGGTATGACTATCCTGGCCTCATACCAGGGGTCCGGCGTAATAATCAAACCGGTAACAATGGAACCGGCCAGGTAAGTACTGGCCAAAAGAGATAAAAACGCCAACGCGGTAGGATAATCGGGAACATTGGGGGTTCTTTTAACGGCGGTTTTTGCCGCAACATAACACATCAGGGTAATAACCGCCAAGACCAGCCAAAAGTTGTTGATTTTAAATATATAAACCAGCGCGTAACCTACCAGGGTCAACTGAACAAAAGTGCGCACGGTGCCCCAAACCAGCGCCCTCAACAGGCCCAGTCTCAAAAAAGCGGATATCCCGCCCGCAATCAGGACCAGCAATACCGTAAATGCCAGCTGCAAATTTGAAATTGGAATCACCGCGGTATCCACTGCTAATCCCCCCTCTTGCACCGGGATTTTCAAACGGTAATATCCAGAAATGAAAACCTTTCCAGGTACTTATGGTCGCCATCGTGAGAGACAAGCACGGCAACACGGCCGGAAGATTTTAACCAGCCGGTCAGCACCCGGTAAAAAGCCTCCCGGGACTTCCCGTCCAGGGGAGCGGCCGGTTCATCCAGCAGTAAAACACTCGGCCCGACAAGCAGTGCCCGGGCAAAAACCAGCCGGGCCGCCTCGCCGCCAGACAATGTCCGCGCATCCTGCTGCATAAATCCGGGAGTGGAAAGCATTAATCCTTCCAAATAAGCCTTTGCCTGTTCGCGGTCAAAACACTTTTTTTCTCTAAGTACGCGCGATTCGAAAGGCACGGCCAGGTTGTCCGCCACGGAACCGTCAAAAATAACGGGCTTCTGGGCCATATAATGCACCTCGGACCGCCACTCCGTGCCCGGTATTTCCCGCCAACTCCGTCCTTTCAGCAAAACCTCCCCGCTGATGCAAGTCTGCAACCGGGCCAGGATCCGGAGCAGGGTGGATTTCCCGGCGCCGGAAGGCCCGCGCACCACCAGCACCGCGCCGCCGTCCACGGACCCGGATACCGTAACCTCCCTGATCCGGTCCGTGCCCAGGGTATAGCTCAGGTGAACAAAATTAAAGAGCACTCCCGATCCCCTCTCCTTCCGCTGCTTCAATTATAACATCCGTACCCGTTTTTATTCCACAAACAAACCCCTATTTACAACCGGCCGCTAAACTGATATCATAATAATATCAATATGAAATTAAAGCAGGTGGGAGGCAGGCCGGATGGTCGAACGTAAAGCTTGGAAGTTGAACGGTTTTTTGGGTATTTTAATCATTTTATTATTGTTCGGAGCGGCGGTCTATTTAGCGTCAGTGTCAATTATAATTAAAGTATTCTTCACTGTTGTCGCGTCACTGTTGTGCAGCGGTATTACCACGGTGCAGCCCAACGAAGCCAAGGTGCTGACATTTTTCGGGCGTTATGTGGGCAGCATCCGGGACAGCGGACTGTGGCTCACGGTACCGGTAACCTTCCGGACCAAGATTTCACTGCGCGTGCGCAACTTCAACAGTAAGATCCTCAAAGTTAACGATGTGGAGGGAAACCCCGTTGAAATCGCCGCCGTGATCGTTTTCAAATTTGTTGATTCGGCGAAAGCGGTTTTTGATGTCGACGACTATGAGGAGTTCGTCGAGATCCAGAGTGAAACCGCCCTGCGCCACGTTGCCGCCAAGTACCCGTACGACACCTTTGAACTGGAGGGGTATTCACTGCGCGGCAATGCCGAGGAGATAGCCGGCGAACTGGCCCGGGAACTGCAGGAACGGCTTTCCCTTGCGGGGGCCAAAGTAATCGAAGCGCGCCTGACCCACCTGGCATACGCCACGGAGATTGCCAGTGCGATGTTGCAGCGCCAGCAGGCGGCGGCAATCCTGGCCGCCCGGCAGAAAATCGTGGAAGGAGCAGTGGGGATGGCACAAATGGCCATTGCCCAGCTGCAGCAGAACGGTATGGTCGCGCTGGACGAAGAGCGGAAAGTAATGATGATCAACAATCTCCTGGTGGCCATTGTTTCTGACCGGGGCGCGCAGCCGGTGATCAACACCGGAAGTCTTTATTAGTCGGGAAGGTTATTGATGACGGCCAGAAAGAATTTCCCTTTACGGATCGACCCCCAAATTTACCGGGCTTTGGAAAGCTGGGCCGCCGACGAATTCCGCAGTGTGAACGCGCAAATCGAATTTTTGCTGCGGGAGGCGGTACTGCGCGCCGGACGGCTCCCGGGGAATAAGTCAGCGCGAAAAGAGGACCCGGTCTGATTCTATTGCATATACCTAATTAATGCGTCCATTCTATGATGGTTATTTCCGAACCAAGTTTCTTTTTGATCGCATTTTTAATATTTTCATAATGAGGGCAAGGATATCCGATCGGGTTTCCCCTGCTAATGCAAGAAGCAATAACAATTGCCTCCGCACCTCTATCAACCATAAGTTTGGCTCTGGCAACGGCCCTTTTTCCAGGGCATCCACCGCAGGAAACAAATCCAACAATTTCCACCGGGCCGGTCTTTTCAAAAGCCATTTTACCATCTTTGGCAATCTTGAAATCTGTATTTCCTGGACACATATCTTCGGTTTGCTGACAACGTATTATTCCTACTTTCATTATTAAACCTTCCTCTCTACTTTTTTAACCAATTAAAAAAAATTAACTGCTAACCTCTTTTAATAAATCCGTGACAAGACATACTTAATTAACTTTATCATATAAATCTTCACCCCTCAATGAGGAATCCCGGCAAATATTCTAATATAAATTACATTTAAAAACACTCTTGGGGAATCAGGTTTTTGTATGTGGTATAATGAAACCGTAACAACCGCAAAAACACCAAAGAAATTGGCAAGGCAGGTGAAATTAAATGAGCCCACGAAAGCCGCACCAAATTGAATTGAACAAAATACTGCCCGGGTTAAAAGAGCTCTCCCGTCTCTTTCCTGAAGTTATCGCCGCCTATTTTTTCGGTTCCCATGCCACCGGTCGCCCCACTCCGCTTAGCGACGTGGACATCGGAGTTTTATTGATTGAAGGGCTGCCGGATATGGAATCTTTCCGCATTGAAATGAAGTTGCAGGGAAAACTCGAAAACATTTTTAATACGGATAATATAGACCTGGTGGTCTTAAATAAAGCTCCTTTACCAATTCAATACCACGCCACCTGCGGCAAACTGCTTTTTACCAATGACCATCAAAAAAAGTCCGCTTTCGAAGAATACGTGCGCAAATATTACCTGGATTGTTTACCGATTTACCGGGAATATAAAGAGGAATTCATAAAAAGAATACGGGGAGGAAGGATGCCCGGTGGTTAACTACCAAAAAATTGAGAAACAACTACAGATGCTGAATAAATATTTAGAAATTTTGAAGCAGTTAAGCAATATGAACTTGTCTCAGTTTGCCCAGGATCCACGGAATTACGGCAGTGCCGAACGGTTTTTACAGCTGGCCATCGAAACCACGTTAAATATCGGCAACCATATCATAGCTACTCATGATTTTGAAGCCCCGCAAGATTACTTGGATATTTTCATTATTCTCAGTAATCATAATATTTTGCCCCGACACTTCGCTGAAGAATTGACCCATATGGCCCGTTTTCGCAACCGGCTCGTGCACATCTACTGGGATATTGATCCAGACAGGGTATATAAAATAATACAAACCAAATTAGGAAATTTTGAAGCTTTCAAGCGTTACATTTTGGCATTTATTGCGTGAACCACCCCTCCCTTCGCTATGCTCAGGAAGGGGACTTCCCGGCGGTCTGGTTAAAACTTATTTTTTCAAGATCCAGATTCCCAGGACCATCAGGCTGAATCCCAACAGCGCCCGGGTTACGGATATTTTCTCTCCTACCAGCAGCACGGAAAAAACCAGTAGGAACAGATAATAAATAAAGGTTTGCAGGGCTACTAAAAAAGGAAGATTCTTCATCACCACGTGCGCCCGGACAAAGGCTGCTCCCAGGGCCAGGTTGGCCGAAAAGAGCAGGGGAATGATCATCAGGTTATACCTGGCCAAAGCCCCCCATTCCGGCGCCACGTGTTTTACCTGCCAGGAAATCAACAGGGAAATCATCCCGGAACCGTAAACCAGCAAAGCAAGGATTAACGCCATAAAACTTGCCCCCTTAAAAATTCACAGAATATTTCAAACATTATGTCTTGCCAAAATATAAAAGTTTTAATAATATATAAGTATAACCTGTAATTTCCTCCAAAGTAAAACTTGGTGCAAAGGGGGGTTTGATTATGCCCAAGCCGTACAAAATATTTGAATATGATTATTTATACAAGAACGGTTTTGTCACTGCTTTCGTGTTTAACAACGGGGTTAAAATTATCGGGTTCATCAATGGCGACAAATTTGATTTGAGGGTTTTGACCGTGGGAAACAACCCCAAGAAAAAAGGCTTCGGGCAAAAAGCGTTAAAGTACCTGCGCCCCAAATTTAAGACCATCACGGTTAATGACATCCAAAAAAAAGCACTGCCTTTCTGGATCAAAATGAAAGAACGCAAACTGGTAGACGAACTGCAAACCTTAAAAGAGGGTCAGCATCTATACACCTTGAATCAAGCCGACTTGAACCGGGAAAAGGTAAAAAGCCCGGAAATCAAGCCGTACTGGATCAACACTTTGCAGTATCTTTACCCGGATTTTGACACCGAACTGGAATACGTCCGGGCGATTTAACTAAAAACATGCCGGCAGCCCTGGCCCAGGGCTGCCGGCCGGATACCTTCTCTTTGCGATGCTTCACCGCACACCTTCCAATTTTTCAGGCACCTTGAAAATGACCTTGAATTCGGTACCCCCGGAACCGGTGGCAACTTCTATTTTAGCATCGTGACGGGCGGCAATGCTGTAAGAAACCGCCAATCCCAGGCCGGTACCGTATTCTTTGGTGGTAACAAAAGGGGTGCCTAATTTATCCATGATTTCCGGCGCGATTCCCGCACCCTCGTCCCGGACCGATAAAACCGTTTCTTTGCCGTCACTGAAAGTTCTTATGGCCAGGTTCCCGCCGGCGGACATGGCTTCCAAACCGTTGCGCACCAGATTCAATACCAGCTGCTTCATCTCTTTATCATCCAGATATAAATCAGGAATTTTCTCTAATTCAATGATAATTTTATTATTGGTTTCCAGCACGTGGGCTAAAATTAGCGGTGAAATGGTTGCTAACACATCATTGAGGTTCTGCAATTTTTTATTGACCGGCTTGTTTTTGGCCATATTCAAAAACTCGGTAATAATGGAATTGGCCCGGTCCAACTCGGCAATCATAAGGTCAAAATATTCTTTGAACTGCCGGCCGTCCTCTTTTTTTTCCAGCATTTGCAAAAAGCCGCGCACCGTGGTCATGGGATTCCTGACTTCGTGCCCGATGGCGGCGGCCATCTCCCCGACCAGGTTTAATCGTTCCAGGCGGGCCATTTCCTGGTCCAAGGCCTTGTTTTTGGTTATATCTTCGGCCACCATGATCAGGTTGGTAATAACCCCCTTGGGACTGAAAAAAGGAGAGACAGAAACCCACTCCCAGTATAACTCGCCGTTTTTTTTCTTATTTTTCATTTCTCCCTGCCACTGCGCGCCCTGCCGGACCATTTCCAGCACGCCGGCAAATTCACCGGCAGAATAAAATTTTAAGTCAAAAATATTCTTCCCGATTGCCTCTTCCGGCAAATAGCCCGTTACTGCCGTGTACTTATGATTAATATATTCAATAACCCCGTCAAGACCCGCAATTACAAGCATGCTGGGCACTTGCTCGATGGCGCGGGATAACTTGTAGAGTTTTTCCTCAATCTTTTTCCGTCTCAAATTATCTTCTTTCAAAGCCGTCAGGGCTTTTTGCAGGTGTTTTCTGCTTTTGGCCTCCACATCCCTTAGCCCGCCGATAAACCAGCTCAAAACAAACATCACGCTCAAAAGCACCAGGTTGTGTTGCAGTAAATCTACGGTCAAATCCTGCCTTTGGACCAATACTTTGAACAGCAGTAAGAATCCGGTACAGATACCGGCCATGATCAGGCCGGCATTTTTCCCCATGCTGGAAGCGGTAATAATCACCGGGAGCAAAAGCAGGGTCTGGATCTGGGGCAGGGTGCCTTTTACGGTAAAAAGGGTAACCACCACCACGGTTAAAGAAAACAGCATGTATAAGGGATGCACCCAAAAATACGGGGGATTTTCCTGGCACAGCAAGTACCTGCTGTTATAAAACACGACGGCGACAAAGCCGAGCAGGCACAAAAACAAAATCACCCGCAAATTCATTAACGGATAAAACCCGGTTTGAAAAGGAGGATTTTCACTGATAATAAAGGCGCAGATGGCTATAACGATGCACAGCAAATGGGTGGTCGAGACATATTCGAAAAGCTCTTTTTCTCTGTTGTAACCGTTATACAAAATGTCACCTCTCGGATAAAAGAGCAAGGAATAGGGACGGTAAACCTCCCTATTCCTTAGTCCCGCTATTTTCTAAGGGTTTCCGGCACTTCGGGCTGGTAGTGAGATATGATACAAGCCGAAGCCGATGCAACATTGGCCAATAGCAGGAGCAGCGTGGTCCCCAGGATCAACAGCCTGCAACCTATCTTCCTCACGTCTTCACCTCCTTGTACTTAAATTGTTTTATCCGCCCATACTTTCCACGTACCGGGCCGGGGCTTAATCACCCGCGCGGCGAGCACGGCCAGGGCAATCATGATCATTACCTGGGGCAGGCCCAAGACCGCCCATAAAATTTTCCGGGACATCAGGAGGCTCAGGTCATAACTGGATAATTGCAGAAACAGCCCATGGATAATATATTCAACTAATGCCAAAGTAAAAATACTTATTAAAACTACCATAAAACTTTTGGTAAGTGGAATCCGGGTTAGCTTATTTAATACAAAAACTGTAATTAATAAAACAGCGACCGTATGCAACCCGGTTGCCAACGGCAGCAGTCTGATCGTAAAGATTATTACTGCCAACATTATAGACAGGATTGTGATCTGCTTCCAGCGCAGGGGCACCCCGGCCAGGGCCAGGCTCAAGGATAAAGCTCCTATTGTTTCCGGAACCCCCTGGAACAAAAATATTATTAATTCAGTTAACAATATAATCATCAACTTCTTATTTGAAATTTCTTTATTTTTTCAACATTTTATACCATTAACGGCTGAAAATCTAGCATAAATTTCCAACACCATATGACAAAATATGACTATATATGCAATAAAAAACTGCCGGCCTAATAATTGGCTTTACCGGCAGTTAGCATCCGTCCGATATGAAAACCTCACAAACTCTATGCCTTGCTGAAACGGGCCTTTATTTTCTGCCCCAGATCGTCGAAAATGGTGTAGACCACCGGTATCAACACCAGGGTAATCATGGTGGAAAGGGTCAGGCCGAAAGCCACCACCACCGCCAGCGGCGCCCAGCCTTCCGCGCCTTCACCCGAACCGAAGGCCAGGGGCAGCAAGGCCAGCACCGTGGTCAAGGTGGTCATTAAAATCGGCCGCAAACGCACCGGCCCGGCGGCGGTAACGGCTTCATTACGCTCCAGGCCGCGTTTGCGCAGGGTGTTTACGTAGTCAATCAACACAATGGCATTATTAACCACGATCCCGATCAGCATAATGAACCCGATCAGCACGGGAACGCTTATATGGTGGCCGGTGAGCAGCAGGCCGAGAACCACGCCCACCAGGGTGGGCGGCAGGGAAAACATGATAACGAAGGGGTGGAACAACGACTCGAACTGGGCTGCCATGACCATGTAAACCAATACTATCGCCAGGAGTATGGCCAGGCCGAGGTCGCCGAAAGCTTCGGCCATATCCTCCGCCTGACCGCCCAGTTCCGCCGTATACCCGTCAGGCAGCGCCATGCGGTCCAATTGGGCCTGGATGTCGCTATTGATGCTCCCCAGGTCCCGGCCGGCAATATCCGCGGAAACCCGGACTTCCCGCGCCTGGTTGCTGCGGCTGATGCTTACCGGCGCTTGCTCCACGGTTATATCGGCCACCGTATCCAATGCCACCCTTGACCCGGTCTGGGAAACGAGCATTAAATTTTCCAGCTGAACGGGAGTTTCCTCAAAATCATCACCGTACATCAGGCGAATGTCGATCTCGTCGTCACCGGTGCGTACCCGGCCGACCACCTGCCCGTCAAAGGCGGTCCGGACGGCACTCATGATTTGCGCGCCCGACAGACCATACAACGCCGCCTGCTCACGGTCAATCTGTACCTGTACTTCAGGCTGCGCCTCTTCCAGGGAGTTGGTAACGTTCCTGGTGCCTTCTACCTCCGAGACTATCTGCGTCGTCAGCGTGCCCAGCTGCTTCAAAACCTCCAAATTGTCACCCCTGATGATAACACTCAGCGCTTGACCGGCGCCCATGTCATAATCATTGGCCTGTCTGACGGTATTGGTGCACCCCGGAATATCGCTCACCAGCGCGCGCACTTTTTCCATGGCCTGCTCCGTGGTATAATCCCTTTGCTCTATAGGAGGCAGCTTGATCTGCAACTGTGCCTGGTTGCCGCCGGCCATCCCGAGCCAGGCCATGTCGCCCGCACCCACCTGGGTATATATTCTTTCGTGGTCGGGAAACGCCTTTTTCAACCTGTCCTCAACGTCTCCGGCCATGGCTCTGGTTTGCTCCAGGGCCGTTCCGGGAGCGGTTTCAAGATCCAAGGCAATCTCCCCCTGGTCCATGGAAGGGATGAATTCCGTACCCACCAGCGGGAGCAAGGCAATGCTTCCCGCAAACAGCACCACGGTGATTATAATCACCCGCTTTCTGTGCCCCAGCGCCCAGCGCAGCAATTTGCCGTAACGTTCATTCAGCTTGCTGAAAATCCTGCTGAATACAACCGCCGGGTTTCTGGTTTTCCCCTCCATTGGCAATTCTACCGGGGACACGTTTTTCAACAGGCGCGAAAACATCATCGGCACCAGGGTCAGAGCGGCAAACAGGGCCGCAATATGCGAGATAATAACTGTAAGCGCCAGCGGCCCGAAAAGTATTCCGGCCAATCCCTGGACAAAAATAATCGGTGCGAAAACCACGACCTGGGCCATGCCGGACGCCAGCACCGCGTTCCCTACTTCTGCGGTGCCAAGCTTGGCGGCTTCTATTGCCCCGTAACCGTTTTGCCGGTAACGGTAATTATTTTCCAAAACCACCACCGAAAAGTCGACCAGGGAACCAAGGCCCAGGGCCAGCCCCCCCAAAGACAACAGGTTAATAGTCTGGTCGGCAAAATACATCATGGTAAAGGTGGCAATTACCGCAATGGGCATGACCAAAACCACTACCATTGTGCTGCGGACATTTCTTAAGAAGAAGTACAGAATAACCACGGCCAGAATCCCGCCGACCGCGGCATGCTCAACCACATTTCCGATCGAATCCTCAATAAATTGGGAGGTATCGAGCACATTGGATAATTTTACCCCCCCGGGAAGGGTGGTATTCAAACTCTCAACTTCATCTTTTATCGCTTTCGCCACCTGGACGGTATTATGGCCGGAACCTTTAAAGATCATGAGACTCAAAGCAGGCTCGCCGTTAACGTAACTATAATCGGTGATCCGCTTGTAATCATCCCGGACCGCGGCCAGGTCAGCCAGCTTGACCGTGCCTGCCCCCGCCCCGAGGGCTACCTGAATGTTTTCCAGGTCTTTCGCGGAACTGTATTCCCCCTGGACCCGGATATTTAACTCGCTCTTGCCTTCTTCCAACGACCCCGCGGTACCGGTGATATTGTCGGACGCAATGGTCTGCGCCAACTGCCCCGCAGTCAACCCGTAAGCTTCCAGCTTGGCCCAGTCGACGATCACCTTGAATTCACGTTCCCGGTTGCCGAGGATTGTAACCGACGCCACGCCCTCGATTCTTTCCAGCCCGGTTTTAACCGTATCTTCAGCCAGGCCGGTCAACTTAACCGGGTCGGCGCCGTACAGGCTGTACAACATAATGGGAGAACTGTTGGGGTCCATCTTCATGACACTGGGCGAACCGACTTCACGCGGTAATATATCCCTGAACATATCGATCTTTTCTCTTAATTCTATGGCAGCGTCATCAATATCGGTACCCCAGTTGAACATGACCACGATCAATGAGCTGCCGGCCGTGGAAACAGACTGGATCTCGCTGATGTTACCGGCCGTCCCCACCGCCGACTCCAGCGGCTTGGTAACCATTTTTTCCACTTCCGCCGGGGCAGCCCCCTCGTAAGAAGTGACCACAATCGCCACCGGAAAATTCATTTCCGGGAATAAATCAACCGCCAACTTGGGCAGCGACACCAGGCCCAAAATCACCAGGGCGACAATGAACATGGAAATGGCTA
>Ga0334901_1001175_pt1 | contig 29268 bp, 32 predicted proteins | sample GraSluR3_MG_3_FD_207216 | JGI IMG/M metagenome (GOLD analysis project Ga0334901, IMG submission 207216) | Sludge microbial communities from methane-producing bioreactor in Wageningen University, Netherlands - Granular Sludge_15_08-R3 | ecosystem: Engineered > Bioreactor > Anaerobic >... | reverse complement strand
AAGTTCAAAAAAACTAATAGCAAATAAACTACCTAAACTTAATGATAATAATAAATTTAAGATACATATATGAGAATCACTTTTAATAATATTTAAACGTTTACATTTTTGAATTAAAGGCATTAAAACAAGACTAAAAGTAGTAGCAATCATTAAAACATTTAATATTTCATCTGTAATTAAATAATCCATATTATTCACCCCCATATATTAAAATTTAATAACTATTATGTTATATTCAAATACAAAACTTAATTGTAGATAAATAATCTAATATTTATGTAATTTTATAAAAAAATATGTTATACTTATATTAGAGAGGAGTGCTTAAATGAATTTTAACGCGTTACAAAAATATGTATTAAAAATTTATGCAATTGTAATTATTATTTTTACTTTCTTTGTACCAACAATTAAAGAAGGGAGAACAACATTTGATTTAATTTTAGTCTTTTCATCTAATTGCGAGGTTAACTATTTTTATTTATTATTAATTTATTTAGGAATTACACTTGCCACCGTAGCCTTGTTATTATCATTTAAAGACTTAGAAAAACGCAAAAAATAAAAAAGGATTTAAATCCTTTTTTATTTTAATTGTTCTAATCGTTCTTTTAATAACTTAGTTACTTTGGTTGTTAAAATAGCATCTAACTCACTAGTTGGTGCTGTTTTTATTTTATCTAATGAACCATATTTTTTTAATAATTTTACTCTACGACTAGATCCAATTCCTGGTACTTCATCAAGAATACTAGTTAAAGCACCTTTACTTCTAATTTTTTGATGATAACTAATAGTAAAACGATGGACCTCTGAACTCATTCGCTCAAGGAAATGAAATAATGGTGAATTAGTAGCAATAGAAATTACTTTTCCTTGATAAATTAAAGCTTGTGTTCGATGATTTTCATTCTTTTTCAAACCACAAACAGGAATTTTTAATTGTAATTTTGCTAGAACATTTAAAGCCGCATTAATTTGAATAATACCACCATCGACGATAATTAAATCTGCTAATGGTAAATTTTCTTTCAAAACACGGGTATAACGACGATAAATTACTTCTTCCATTAAATGATAATCATCATGTTGTTTACTTGTTATTTGGTATTTACGATATTCACTACGCTTTGGTTTTCCATCTTCAAAAACTACCATTCCACTAACTGAAAAAGTACCAAAAAGATGGGAATTATCAAAAATTTCAATTCGACTTAGATAAGAAATACCTAATAATTGACCAAGTTGTTTATTCAAGAGTTCTTCTTTTTCATTTTCCGCTTTTATTATCTTTCCTTTATTTTTTATTGCTAATTCTGCATTTTTATGCGCTAAATTTAAAAGTTCTCGTTTTTGACCACGTTTTGGATTTGTTACTTTTATTCCTAATAATGTTTCTAAAAAATTAATATCAATAATATTAGGTATTAATATTTCATTTGGTTTTAAGTTGCCACGGTCATAAAATGAATATATATAATATGTTAGTTCTTCTTTTACATCTTCGATTAAAGGATAAATAGTTGAATCACGCGCTACTAATTTACCACCACGAAGATGTAACAATTGAATTGCTATATACTCATCTTCTTGGTAATAATTAAAAATATCACGATCAACTTGATCATTTATATTAATATATTGTTTATTAATAGTAACTTCAATATCATCTAATAATGATTTTAACTCTTGCGCTTTTTCAAAATCTAAATGATTAGCAGCGGTTTTCATTTCTTTTTTTAAACGATTAATTAAAAATTGATTATTACCATTTAAAAAACTAGTAATTTCTTTAACCATATTAGTTATTTCTTCTGGTATTATTGCATTAACACAATATCCTAAACATTCACCAATATGATAATATAAACAAGGCTTCTTTCCTAAATGTTTACATTTACGCAATGGATAAATTCGATTTAATAAATTAACTGTTTTTCTAGCGGCTTGCACATTAGGATAAGGTCCAAATAATTTTGTTTTCTTTTTACGATTAAAATGATTACGCACAATGTTTAATTGCGGATATAATTCATTAGTTAACTCAATATAAGGATAAGTTTTATCATCTTTTAATAAGACATTATACTTTGGTTTATATTTTTTTATTAAGTTAAGTTCTAAAATTAATGCTTCTTTTTCATTATTAGTAATAATATAATCAAAATCATAAATATTAGAAACTAAGGATTTAGTTTTACCTATATGTTTAACATTAAAATAAGAACTAACGCGACTTTTTAAATTATTAGCCTTACCAACATAGATAATAATTCCTTGTTGATTTTTCATTAAATAACAACCAGGACTATTTGGTAATAATTTTATTTTTTCTTTAAGCATATAAATCACCTATTAGTTATTATATCATCAAAATTTTATATCATAAAAATAATTAAAAAAGCACACCAATTGGTATGCTTTTATCTTATTCAAAATAACCACTTATACATTTAGCAACAAAATTGGCATTATTCTCATCATCGTTAGTTATTTCTTTTTCACTTATTAATATTACTAAACCTAAACAATCACCATTATAAGTAATTGGCATAATTAAATGATTACCAGTTTCATTCTTTCCTTTTACAATTTGTAAATAATCTTTCCCTTTAATCATCATAAATTCACGTTTGTTAATAATATCCGTTAATTTATCATTAATTGCTTTTCCTAAGTATTTATCATTATAATCTTTTGAAATAGCAACCACTTTTCCACGATCAGTAATAATTGCATTAACTTTTGTTAATTCTTTTAATGAGTTAACTAATATATTAGCAATATCAGCAATTTTACTAATTGGCGAATACTTCTTTAAAACAATTTCATTACCATTTACGAATATATCTAGCGGCTCCCCTACCTTTATTCTTAAATTATCTCTGATTTCCTTAGGTATTACTATACGTCCTAATTCATCAATTTTACGTAATATACCTGTTGATTTCAATTTACTACCTCCACTTCCTGATTATACCACATAACCACATCTATGGTAACATTACCATAAAGGGATGTCAATTAAAATCATTGATTTCCCTTTGCCAATTTTTGGCATAAACATTAATATATAAAGGGGCGTTGACATAAAATACCAAAAAAAGCGTTATCCTTTTTAACGATAACGCCTTTAATTTAAATAATCTTCTTTAACATTTTCCGTGATTTCTTTTTCTGCTTCGTCTAATACTTCATCCTCAACTAATACCTCCCATGGTTCTTCATCTTCTTCCACTAAAATTTTTACTTTAGAATCACCTACTAATTCAATTCCTAATTCTTTTTCGATTTCAAATTCAATATTATTATCTTTTATTTCAATTCGTGTACAGTTAGGTTGCTTCAAAGCCCGTACAATAATCTCATTATCGTTACTAAAATCAGTTTCTTCTTTTGGGTTTACCCGTACTATTTCATTATAATCAATTTTTTTTGTCACCACCGCTGTTTTACTATCATTTTCATATGAATACCATATATTAGCTTCAAACGAACCATCCACCATAATCTTATCACCCATTTCGTGACCTTTAAATTTATGATTTATAATCCAACATCCTAAAATTGTTGATGGTTCCATTTCTGGTGTCAAAGTATAAACATTTTTAAAATGTTTTTTTACTTTCCCAATTACCGTTTTTGTAACAATTTCCTTATATAGTGCCACTGATATCCCTCCTCATTCTAATTTATGCACTAAATTGAAAAAAGTGCCTAAAAAGAATAAGGTATATTTATATTTTGGTTTTAACTAAAATAACATCTTCTCCTATTTTTTCAATATCGGACCAATATATTTCAAATTCTTCTTTTAAACTAAAAACATTTAAAAAAAAACGATTAGGTTCCACAATTAAAGCCGCGATTAAACCCTTCGTTTCATCTATTTTAATATCAATAATATTACCAATTTTTTTACCATCTAGAACACTAATAATATCTTTATTTTGTAATTCCGATAAACGCATTTTATCACCACCATTATAATTATATGATTTACTTAACTAATTTCTTAATATTATTAATAGCGTTTTTTTCTAATCTAGAAACTTGAGCTTGACTAATTCCAATTTCTGATGCAATTTCCATTTGCGTTTTCCCAATTATAAAACGTTCAACTAATATTTGTTTTTCTTTTCCCTTTAAATTATCAATTGCTTCTTGTAATATAATTTTAGCATCCCATCGATTAATTGTTTCTTTTTTATCCTCTAATTGATCAGATAAATAAATAGTATCCCCACCATCATTATATATTGGTTCAAACATACTAATTGGTTCTCGTAAAGCATCCATTGCTAATAAAATATCTATTTCATCCATTTGTAAAATATCACAAATCATTTCAATACTAGGTTCTTTACCATATATATTAGTTAATTCTTCTTTTAATTTTAAAGTTTTGTAAGCAATGTCTTTTAAACTACGGGAAACCCGAATACAATTATTATCGCGTAAATATCTTCTTACTTCTCCTACAATCATTGGTACTGCATAAGTAGAAAAGCGAACATTATGACTTAAATCAAAATTATCTATTGCTTTTAATAACCCAATACAACCAATTTGAAATAAATCATCCATATTATCAGTTCGTTTATTAAACTTTTTTAAAATACTTAAAACCAATCGTAAATTTCCATGTACTAATTCTTCTCTTGCTTTTAAATCTCCTTCTTTATAACGTTTAAAAAGAACAACCATTTCTTCATTACTTAACACTTTTATATTAGCAGTACTCATTCCACTAATATCAACTTTATGTTTAGCCACAAAAAATCCCCCTTATGTTTTATATTGAACATAAAAAGGGGGGTTTATTCATTATTTAAATTTTAGTAATTAAACTTAATTTTTTTATAACTTTTTTTTCAATTCTAGATATATAAGACTGCGAAATACCTAATAACTCAGCCACATCCTTCTGGGTCATTTCTTCATTATCAAATAAACCATATCTTAGTATCATAATTTGTTTATCGCGATCTTCTAATCTTTCGATTTCGTCCATTAACAATTGTTTTTCTACTTCATTTTCTAATGATTTAGTAACAATATCAGGTTCAGTTCCTAAAACATCTTTTAAATGTAATTCATTACCATCAATATCATAATTTAGTGATTCTTCAAAACTAACTTCTCCTTTTCGTTTTCGATTTTTTCGTAAGTACATTAATATTTCATTATCAATACATCGACTAGCATAAGTTGCTAATTTTATTTTCTTATCAATTTTATAAGTATTAATCGCTTTAATTAAACCAATCGTTCCAATACTAACTAAATCTTCTAAATCAATTTTGGTATTATCATATTTTTTCGCTAAAAAAACAACTAAACGAAGATTATGCTCAATTAATTTATTTTTTGCTAAAATATCACCTTGTTCACTTAATTTTAAATATTTTAATTCATTTTCTTTAGATAAGGGACCAGGTAAAATATCAGCAGAACCAACAAAAAGAAAATAATTAAATTGATTAATTATATTTTTTAATTTGTTTATTATATCTTTAATCATTCTATCCCTCCAGTAATTTAGTATGCAAAATACAATCAATACCGTCCATTTTGATTTTTTGTTCAGCAATCCCTATTAATACCTTTTTTCGTTCGCCAATGCCCAAAATATTAACTTTAGATGGAATAATACATTTTAATAACCCATGATTATTTATAGTTTCGTATGGTACCAAAAGAATATCTTCTTTATGATAACATTTAGAAACTTCTTTTTCATTAACTAATATAATTGGCCGTTTTTTATAAGGATCAATTAATTGGTTCCCCGTATCTAAAAAAGCACTTAATTTCTTTTTGGTTCCATCTTTAAAGTATATGTCAATTAAATAATAATTAGCATAATTATTTTTTAGTAAGATTATTTGTTTTGAATATATATATAAAATAATTGGACTAGTTATTAATAAAATTATCCAATTAATACTTAAACCTTGATGATAAAAAATAAAACCAGTTTGTTCATAACTAAATTGAATATTTAATAAATAAAGAAAACCACCAAGAATAATACTATTAATATATAAATAAAAAAGATTTCTACTTGTATATTTTAAATTTTTATAGCCAAAAGCAATTAATATCATTAGAATACTAATAATAATTTTATAGATAAATAATTGAAATGAATTAATATTTATAAACAAAATAAAAATAGAAATACTACCTACTAAAGCACCAAGTAATAAACGTGATAACTTAGAATTACGTTTTAAAATAATCCCTACTACCAATAATAATAATAAATCAAAAAGAAAGTTAAGAATAAATATAAGATCTAAATATAATTTCATGTTATCACCTGATAGTAAGTATAAGAAAAAGACACCTAATATTGTGTCTCTTTTTGTTTTTAATATAAATATTTATTGTATTTAAACCCCTCGTCTATTTCTAATAAAAGGAGGAATATCTAATTCTGATTCAGGTTCTTCTATATTTTCTTCAACTGAAGTTGGTTGACCAATAACATCTAATAATGGTTCCGTATTTTTAGTAAAACCAGTAGCAATAACTGTTACTATAACTTCATCATTAAGATTTTCATTAATTACTGCTCCAAAAATAGTATTTATATCAGTATTTGCTGCTGATCTAACTAATTCAGCAGCATCTTCAACTTCAAATAAAGTTAAACTAGAACCACCTGTTACATTAATAATAGCACTTGTTGCACCATTTATATTTGATTCTAATAATGGACTAGCAACAGCTTGTTTTGCTGCTTCAATCGCACGATTTTCACCAGAACCAATTCCAATTCCAATTAAAGCATTACCACTATTTTGCATAACTGCTTTTACATCAGCAAAGTCTAAGTTAACTAAACCAGTTACAGCAATTAAATCAGAAATAGATTGAACACCTCTTCTTAAAACATTATCTACTTCTCTAAATGCTTCTAACATTGGTGTTGATTTATCAATTATTTCCCGCAAACGATCATTAGGAATTATAATTAAAGTATCAACATGTTTTTTTATTTCTTCTAATCCTTGTAATGCTTGATCCATTCTTTTCTTACCTTCAAATGAAAATGGTTTTGTTACAATTGCAACTGTTAAAGCGCCTAATTCTTGAGCAATTTCAGCAATAACTGGTGCCGCACCAGTTCCCGTTCCACCACCCATGCCACAAGTAACAAAAACCATATCAGCATTTGCTAATGTTTTCTTAATTAATTCCTTTGATTCTAAAGCCGCTTCGCGACCAGTTTCGGGATTTGCACCGGCTCCTAATCCACCTGTTATTTCTTCGCCAATTTGTAATTTGATCTCTGCTTTAGAACTATTTAATACTTGTAAATCAGTATTAGTGGCAATGAATTCTACTCCTTTAACCCCAGATTCAATCATTCGGTTAACAGCATTATTACCAGCGCCACCTACACCAACTACTTTTATCTTTGCTAATTGATCCATTTCTAATCCAAACATTATATTCCTCCTTTAATTATCGAAAAAATAGCCAAACACTTTTCCTAACATTGATTCATTAGAAATATTAATTAATTTCTTCTTTGGTGATATTAAATCTTCTTCTTGCTCATGACTGAACATTGAATATTCTTTACCCCTTAATACTAATTTATCATAAAAATACTTGATCATGCCAGATACAGTTACCATCTTATTATCCCTTATACCAATCGTTTCAATATTACCTAATCTAGCTTCATTACCAAATACTTCTTTGATTAATGATGACATACCAGGGATCTCAGTCATTCCACCTGTAGTTATTATATAATTAATTTCCTTATTTGTTAAGAGGGAACTTTGTTTTTTTGCTAATTTTAATATTTCAATTAAGCGTGACATCACTACTTCTGACAATTCATATTGATTTAATTTTAACTCACGCCTATGAATATTAAGGGCTGTATATACTTCTTTACTTTGCGCATAATGTTTATTTGCTAAAGCAAAATTTTCTTTTAAATATTTACTTTCTTTTTTATCTATTTTAAAAATATAAGAAATATCATTATCAATATTACGGCCACCTATATTTATTATTTCTGAATTAACAATTACACCTTTATCAAAAACAGAAACATTAGTAGTTTCATCACCAATATTAATAATAGCAGTAATTCCTTTATCAGTATCTTTATTACGATATTCATAATAATCAGCAATTGGACTAATATTAATATCAATTACTTTTAAACCTAAACTCTCTAAAATACTAATAACGGAATGAACATTCTTTTTCGGTGTAGTAACCATAATTGCATTAACTGATAATTTACTACCAACTAAACCTTTTGGATCTTTTAATCCTTTTTTATTATCAATCGAAAATGTAATTGGCATAATCGTAACTAATTCTTGATTACTTTTTAATTTATTATAAACACAAGCTTGTAATGTTCTTACAATATCATTACTATTTACTCTTTTTTCTTCATTAGTAATAGTTGAAGAACCACTCACTAAATTATACTCAACTAAATAAGCTGGTACATTAGCAATTACTTTATCAATTTTAATGCCGATTCGTCCTTCAATTTCATTAATTGCTTGCTTTAAAGCCGCAATTGTTTCATTGGCATCAACAATTAATCCTTTTTTAATTCCTTTAGAAGGAACAGTAGTAAATGCTAGCACATTTAGCTTGCCTTTATATATTTCCGCGACGAGCATTTTAATTGAATCGGAACCAATATCAATACTTGTATATATTTTCTTCATCGTTCATACTCCTCATCATCTAAATATAATTATACTATAAATAATAGAAATGATAAAGATTTAATCGAAAATTTTAAAATAGTTTCCTGCATCTAAATATAAAATACCATTTTTATCACCTAATTGAGATAAAATGCTGTTATATTGATTGATTTTTTCGAAAGTATATAACGTAACATACACATAGTTACCATCATCCATTGTTAATAAAAATCTTTCTTCATCAACATCATTTGGTTTATACTGTATTTCCGAAATTTTAATTCGCATATCATTATTGATTAACGTCATTTTTTGACAAAAAATATCATAAACCGTATCTGGAACATAATTAATTAAAGTTGGAACATGATTTATTCTTATATCAAAAGAAATAGTTGATTGATCTCCTAAAACAATTTTTTCTTTCGTTAAATCGAAAAATAATTTAGGTTGTTCCGTAATATAAATATAAACTTTTCCTAACCACTTTTTTTGTACTTTTACCTCTTTAATATGAGGGTTTTTTAATAATCTTTTTCTAATCGTACTTCCTAGAGTTAAAAAGAAACTAGGATAATTATCAATTTTAGCGTCCTCTAAAACAGTTTGATCATTAATAATTTGTCTAAAAAAAGGTGTATCAGGTATTACAAAAATATTTTTTATTGGGAATGTTAAAAGGTAATAACCACCATAAAAAAATAAATATAATATTAATAATATTAATAAAAATTTAACTATATTTAATTTTTTACGTTTAACCCTAACTGTTTTTCCCATAATCATTACTCCCAATTAACAAATTCTTGTTCGATTATTAAATCCACTCCCGTTTCTTTTTTCACTTTTTCTTTTACTTCTAAAATTAAATCATGAACATCAGTAGCAGTAGCATTACCAACATTAACAATAAAGTTAGCATGTTTAGGACTAACTAAAGCACCACCTTTTTGATACCCCTTCAAATCACAAACTTCAATTAAACGGCCGGCAAAATCATCTATTGGATTTCGAAACACACTGCCAGCACTAGGATACTCTAATGGTTGCGATATTAATCTTTTTTGCTTACGTTCTTCTACTAAAGCCATTATTTTCTTTTTATCTCCTTGTTTTAACACAATCGTTGCTTCTAAACAAATGTAATCAGGATTTTTTTGTAAAAATGATGAACGATAATGAAAATCAAGATCTTTGTTATATAATTCTTTTATTTGTAAATCAGGGGTTAAAACTTTTATACTGCTAACAATATAACCCATATCTGATTTATAAGCACCCGCATTCATAAAAACGGCACCTCCAATAGTGCCAGGAATACCAGTCGCAAACTCTAAACCACTTAATCCTAATTTAGACATTTCGCAAGCTAATTTTTTTAAATTATAACCTGCTCCTACTGTAATTACAGTATTATCACGATTTACATGATTAAATTTATCTAACTTAATAATAACTCCATCATAATTATTATCACTAAAAATAACATTAGAGCCATTACCTAAAACTTTATATTTAATATTATATTGACGTAATAATTGAATTAAATTAATTAATTTTAAAACATCATCTGGATATATTAATAAAGTGACATTTCCACCAACTTTATAACTTGTATAATTAGCTATTTTAACCTCTTCAATCACTTTACCAAATTTATGTTTTTTTATTTCTTTGATTATATTAAAATCCATTATTTGCTCCCATCTATTAAATTCCTAGCTAAATCATATATCTTAGTTGCACTCTCTTTAATTATTAAACGATTAAGATTATTTTTGATATTATCATACTTATCTTTATTTTGCAAGATAGCATCTACTTGACGCACTATAATATCGCCTTTTAAATCTTTTTCTTCAATTAATAAAGCTGCTTCTCGATTAACTAATTCTAAAGCATTTTTTAATTGGTGATCATTCACCACATAAGGACTAGGAATAAAAATAGTGGGAATATTAAGCGCAATAATTTGACTAATAGTCGTTGCCCCTGCTCTTGATACCATTAAATCAGTAACTTTCATTAACGAATTAAATTCATCAACATAAGAAACGATTTTTATATTAGATGCTAATTTTAAATCTTTAAAATCATCATAATATTCTTTACCAGTAATAAATAATACTTCGTATTCTTTATTATTAAATAATTGTAACATTTTTTGCATTTTAGTATTAATTGCCGTTGAACCTAATGAACCCATAACAATTACGACTAATTTTTTGTTTTTAGTTAATCCTAATTTTGTTTTATCCATTTTAGGTGCTTCTAAAGCATATTCACTACAAGGATTACCAGTAAAAACAACTTTCTTTTCATTTGGTACATAATTAAGCATTTCGGGAAAAGAAATCGCCATTTTATCAACATATCGAATTAAAAAACGATTAGCTAAACCAAGAATACTATTTTGTTCATGAATTAAAGTTGGATATCCTAGTTTCATAGCCGCATATAAAACTGGACCTGAAATATAACCACCAAAACCAATTACAATATCAGGATCAAATTCTTTAATAATTTGTTTTGCTTCTTTTATAGCTTTAAAAAAATAACTAAGTGTTTTTATATTTTTTAAAGTTAACTTTCTTTTAAAACCAATAATAGTCAAAGGAACATATTTAATCCCATAGTTAGGAATAATATCTTTTTCCATTCGATTATGGGTTCCAATAAATAAAAATTCACTATCTGGTTCTTTTTCTTTAATCTTATTAATTATTGCAATAGCAGGATAAATATGACCACCTGTACCACCAGCACTAATAATAATGCGCATAACATCACTCCTTATTACATTATATCATGGAAAAATATACTTATGAAATAATAATCAACTTATAAATATTTACTTTTTTATCACCATATTTTTTACTCTTTATTAATTTTAATTTATCATACTCATTATTTAATGCTTCATTGCTAAATTCACATATTACATAACCATTATCATTAAGTAAATTATTAGTAACAATATATTCTAAAATAGTATTAAGATAATTACTTTGATAAGGAGGATCTAAAAAAATTAAATCGAATTTAATTTTTTCTCTAATAAAATATTCTAGCGCTACGTAATAATCTTTTTGCATAATAATACTTTTATCAATAATCCCTAATTCATTAATATTACTTTTAATATTCTTAATTGCTTCTAAATTATGATCAACAAAATATACTTGTTTTGCACCATTACTAATAGCTTCAATGCCTAAAGAACCTGATCCGGCAAATAAATCAAGAATAACAGCATCTTTTATCTGATTATTAATCATCGCAAATAATGATTCTTTAATGCGATCAATTGTCGGGCGAATCCCTATTATTTTATATCCTTTTATAATTCTACCTTTTAAATAACCACTAATAACCCGCATTTTTAACCTCCTTGTATGAAAAAAACAATATTAACCATAATATAATTAGACATCCAAATTATGGATGCCTAGTAATATTTCTCCTCTTATTAAATCCTACCATTGGTAGGATTACATTTTTTGGTTACAATTAATGAATTTAAACCATGATTAAAAGATAAAACTAAATATCTTAATTGATTATCTAACTTAATATATTCAAAATAAATTGGATGATCATATAATTTATCTTTTATTTTTAATAATTCTTTATGATTATTCTTACTATCTTCGTTTAATATTTGATATTTGTTTAATAAACCTTGTAACTCTTTATCATTGGCAATTATTGTTTTTAACTCTTGCCATCTTTTATAATCAGTATCTTTTTTTAAAGTAGTAATTATTTCATCAATTTTTTTAGTTATTTTTGCTTCCATTATTCACCTTACCTTAATACATTTAAAAACATATTGATCATTTTCATTTTTTCCGCTATATCATTTATTTTATCAGTTGGTCTTAATCGATAATGTTCTTTCATTTCATTAGTTAATTCATTAATTTTAGTTGGATCTCGATTTAAAATTTTATACCAATAAGAATTTTCTCTTAAATAACGTTTTAAATTAGCGTCATTATTTATTTTAAATTGTAAATCTAAATTCACTAATCATCAAACCTTCGATAAAGAGGTCTTGGTGTATATGGTTCTTTTGGTTCATTTGTTTCTGAATTATCTTTTTTAAATAACTCTTGAAATAAACTAATCCCTTTTTGAATAGTACCAATATTACGTCTTAAACTATCCATATCAATATTTTTAATCATTCTTGTAAATTCCTCAACCGGATTAGCATTAGTACTTACATTATATTTTTGCCATATTTCATGATCAGGACCATATAAATCCCATAATTCATAAAATTTTTGCCAAGTCATTTCATTATTACGAACATAATTAATTAAATTAGGTTTAGAGCGGACAAATGTTTTAAATTCATCTATTCGTTTCATACAATCACCTATTATATTTTATGCTTACAATAATGATTATTTCCTAAAAATCGACATCATCTAAAAAGTCATCGATAGTTAAAATACGTTGATCAATATCTGTTAATGAAACTTCTTGTTTTTCTGGTTCTGTAATATCATCTTTTTTATTATTATTTTTTTTAAATGGTTCATTAATAAGAACAAAAGCATTAGTTAATTTGTTTTTACAAATACTACTACCAGTACTATTTAAATCCATAATATTAATTTCAGTTGACTTTAAATAATTAATTTGATTAGCGGTTTTTAATCCAATTTGTTTTTTGGCATCAATAATAAATATTTTTTGTAAATAATGAGGATTAGTTTTTACTTTTCTAATTAATAATTTTCCTTTGCGATTACGATTCATCTTCTCTAAATCAGCTATTTTAATCCGTTTTCCAGTTCCTTTATCAGTAATTATCGTTAAATAATCAGTTAAATCATCAAATATTAAACCACTAACTACAGAATCTTCTTTTAAATTAATCGCCTTTACCCCACTAGTACGAATACCAGTAATTGGAACATCATTAAGATCAAACCATAAACCATAACCATTATTAGTACCAATTAAAACATTTTGTCCTTCTTTACAACTAATTGCAATTACTTCATCTTTTGGTTTTAATTTAATCGCACTTAATGGTTTAGAATAACGACTAGCTTCATACTCTTTTATATTAGTACGTTTTATCATACCTAGTTTAGTAAACATCGTAATATTATAATTAGCATTAAAATCATATACTGGTAAACAAGCAATAACTTTTTCTTCTGGCTTAATAGTAATAATATTACTGATATGTTTACCTAGTTCTTTCCATTTTAAGTCTGGAATTTCATGAACTGGAACATATAAATAATTACCTAAACTAGTAAATAATAATAAAGTGTCAAGGGTACTCATTTCATATAAACCAATAACATAATCTAATTCTTTTAATAAAGGTGGTTCTTCTTTACTAGCAGCATATGAACGATTAGAAACCCGTTTAACATAACCATCCTTACTAACTACTACTATTACTTCTTCTTTTGGAATAGTTAAAGTAGTATCTACTTGAATTGTTGTTAATTCCTCTTTAATTGCCGTTAATCTTTTTGTATCGTACTCTTTTTTTATTTTTCTTAGTTCATGTTTTATTACCTTTTTTAATACATTTTCATCTTCTAAAATACTTCTTAGTACTTTAAGTTTAATATTTAAGTTTCTTAATTCTTCTTCTAATAAAGTAACATCAGTATTAGTTAATTTATATAATTGTAACATTACAATTGCTTCTGCTTGTAAATTAGAAAAACCAAATTCATTAACCAAATTCATTTGGGCATCTTGTTTGTTTTTACTCGCACGAATTGTTTTAATTAATTCATCTAATATTGATAATGCTTTAATTAAACCTTCTACTATATGTAGTCTTGCTTTCGCGTGCTCTAAATCAAATTGGGTTCTTTTTGTTACTACTTCTTTTTGATGATTAATATAAGCATCTAAAATATCTAATATACCTAATAATTTTGGTCTGCGATTAACAATAGCAACCATATTATAATTATAAGATATATATAAATCAGTATTTTTTAACAAATAATTAATGATTGCTTTACTATCAATCCCTTTTTTTAAATCTAATACAATTCTTAATCCTTCACGATCACTTTCATCACGGACATCATTAATACCATCAATTTTTTTATCAATCCGAATTTCATCTAGTTTACGCACTAAATTAGCTTTATTAACTTCATAAGGAATTTCCGTAACAATAATTTGTTCTTTTCCACTACTACTTTTAACTTCTATTTTAGCTTTTATGTAGACTTTTCCTTTACCAGTTCGATAAGCTTCTTCAATTCCAGTTTGGCCTTCAACAATCCCCCCGGTCGGAAAATCCGGTCCCTTTACAATTTCTAAAATAGAACTTAAATGACAATTAGAAACATCTAGTCTTTTAATTGTCGCATCAATTATTTCCCCTAAATTATGAGGAGGAATATTAGTCGCATATCCAGCACTTATGCCACTACTACCATTTACTAATAGATTAGGAAATCTTGCTGGTAAAACCGTTGGTTCATGAGTAGTATCATCAAAATTAGCGGCAAAAATAACGGTATCTTTATCAATGTCTCTTAATAATTCATTACTAATTTTAGATAAACGGGCTTCCGTATAACGATAAGCAGCCGGGCTATCACCATCAATACTACCATTATTACCATGCATATCAATTAAAAGGTTTTTTACTTTCCATTCTTGACTCATCCGAACCATTGCTTCATAAATCGAAGTATCACCATGAGGATGATATTTACCAATTACATCGCCTACTGTTTTCGCACTTTTTTTATACCCTTTATCAAAAGTGTTTTTTTCTTTATACATTGAATATAATATTCTTCTTTGTACTGGTTTTAACCCATCACGAACATCAGGAATGGCTCGATCTTGAATAATATATTTAGAATAACGACCAAATCGATCTTCCATTATTTCTTCTAAAGCATAATCATTAATCTTTTCAATAATATTTTTCATCACATCACATCTTTCTATGTCCTGTTTTATACTTTATTAATATAATTATCTTCTAATGAAAATTCAACGTTCTCTTCAATCCATTCTTTTCTTGGTTGAACATTATCCCCCATTAAAACACTAACTCGTTTTTCTGCTAAAGAAGCATCAGTTATTTTAACTTTAATTAAAGTTCTTGTTTTAGGATCCATTGTTGTATCCCATAATTGATCAGCATTCATTTCCCCTAAACCTTTATATCTTTGAATTGATTGAACATTTTTCTCTTCTAATAATAATCTTAATTCCTCGTTTGACCATATATAATTAATTTCCTTATTTTTAAATGTTACTTTATATAAAGGTGGTAACGCAATATATAATTTTCCCGCTTCAATTAATGGTTTCATATAACGATAAAAGAAAGTTAATAATAAAATTTGAATATGTGCTCCATCATCATCAGCATCAGTCATAATAATAACTTTATCATAATTACATTCCTTAACCTCAAAATCAGAACCAACACCGGCACCAATTGCATGAATCATCGTATTAATTTCTTCATTTTTAAAAATATCTTCTAATTTTGCTTTTTCCGTATTAATTACTTTACCCCTTAAAGGTAAAATTGCTTGAAATTTACGATCACGTCCTTGTTTTGCCGAACCACCAGCTGAATCACCTTCTACTAAAAATAATTCTATTTTTTTTGGATCTTTTAGTTGCGCCGGCGTTAGTTTACCACTTAAATTTTTTTCTTTACGATTACCCTTCCCTTTGCGCGCTTCTTCCCTTGCTTTCCTAGCCGCTTCTCTTACCATTTTACTTTTTAAAGCTTTACCAATAATACGGGAAGCAATTTCGGCATTTTCTTCTAAGAAAAATTGTAACTTTTCGGTAATAATATTTTCCACAATCGTTCTTGCGATAGGAGTACCTAGTTTAGATTTGGTTTGACCTTCAAATTGTAATATAGTTTCAGGAATTTTTAAACTAATAATAGCCGTTAAACCCTCTCTTACATCACTACCATCAAATGTTTTATCTTTTACTTTTATATAACCATTATTTTTTGCATAATCATTAAAAATACGGGTTAAAGCCGTTTTAAACCCAACTTCATGCGTTCCCCCATCAATTGTTTTTACATTATTCACAAATGATATAATATTTTCAGAATAAGTATCTGTATATTGAAAAGCAATATCAACTTCAATTTTATCTTTTTCCCCATTAAAACAGACTATTTTATGTAATTCTTTTTTATCTTCATTTAAATATTTAACAAAAGCTTCTAAACCATTTTCATAATAAAATTTTTCTTTTTTCTTATCTTCTTCATCAATTACTTCAACAGTTAATCCTTTAATCAGAAATGCACATTCCTGCATACGTTCACATATAGTAGTAAAACTAAAATTAGTAGTTGAAAAAATATCTTTATCTGGTGTAAAACGAACTGTAGTACCCTTTTTATTAGTAGTTTCTAATTTTTTAATTGGAACCGTAACTCGACCCCCATTTTCAAATTTAATATAATATTCATTACCATCTCTTCTAATAATTACTTCCATTATTGAACTTAAAGCATTAACGACAGAAGCCCCAACACCATGTAAACCACCTGATACTTTATAACCGCTATCAGAAAATTTACCACCAGCATGTAATACCGTATAAATGACTTCTGGTGTACTGCGACCACTTTCATGCATGCCCACAGGAACTCCGCGTCCTTCATCAGTTACACTTAAACTGCCATCCGCATGAATAATAATTTTAATATAATTACCATAACCATTAATAACTTCATCAATACTATTGTCAACTATTTCCCATACTAAGTGATGAAGTCCTCTTTTATCAGTAGACCCAATATACATTCCAGGTCTTTTTCTTACTGCATCTAAACCTTCTAAAATCTTAATTGATTTTTCATCATATTTTAAAGCCATGTTGCCACTCCCTATCTCACATATGTAATTATAACAAAAAAAAAGCAATTAATCTATATTGCTTTTTTTATCTTATTATCTTACCCGTTCAACCGCTTGTTCTTTATTTTTATTAGCGATATAATCATCAATACTTTGAATCATTCCGCTATAATAATCAATTTTTTTATAATCTTCATCTAATGACTTTGCTTTTTCCAAACGATAGCGATATGTTACAAACGAATCGGCAACATTTTTTAATAAATGTGGATGATCAAATAAGTATGTCTCAACATAATCAATATTATTATTACCATGATTAGAAAATATTATTTTTGATAATGATAAGATTGTTTCATCAACTGTAATATTTTTATCGTCTAATTCATGCTCACTTTTTAATAACCCTGCTTGAGTATTAACACGCTCAACGGCTTTCTTTTTAACAATATGTTTTATTAATTCACCAAGAATAACATCTTTACCTAAGTTAAATAAAGTTTGACGTCCTCCATTTTGTCTAGTAAATTTTAAATAGTGATTCATTTGAATAATATCTTGTAATCCAACAATAACTCTTTCATATGCTATTTCTTTTTCTATTGGATAATATTTATTTATTGTTTCATAACAAGCAGCATCAATTATTTTTATTGCATCATCCTTACTCATAGCTTCCCACCTTTATAATAAAATTTTATCATTTAGTAAAACGTCTGTCAATTATTGGTAATAAAAAAAGCAACGGTTTACATAAACTTGCTCATTGCTTTCATCATTTGATTTACTTGTTTTTGCGATGGTGTTCTTCCCATTTGTTGCATCATCGCTTTAATCATTTGTTCATTAATTGGGGGATTATCTTTTAAATATTTTTGTAAATAATGTTTAGCAACAAAAAAGCCAACTAAACCACCAATAATTAGTCCTAATAATAAATATAGTATATCTACCCACATCTTTATGACCTCCTAACAATTACATTTTACTAAAAATATTAACTTTTGACAAGATTATCAGTTTTAATTTGATCTAACCAAAAATAATCTTTATTAATAAAATCACAAATAAAAATATTATCTTCAAACTCTCTTAATGTATCAATAATGGTTGGATAATTGATATTACTTTTAATCTTAATATGTGAATTATAAACAGTTACTTTTGTTTGTTCATCAAAATATAAATTATTTATTATATGTTTATTTAAATTACGGGAATAAGATAATTCACCACAATGTTTACTATAAATATATTCATTAATATTATTTTTATTGAATGGAATGGCAATTTGTTCAAAAATACGATACCCTAAAACAACATCTTGATTACTCAAATTATAAATTTGATCAAAAATTTTGTATAATGCTGATGGTTTCGTATTATAAAAATTAGCAAAATATTCATTAACAATAAAAGCATAATAAACGCGCATTAGATAACCCTCCCATCCATATACAACTATATCTTGAAGAAAGGTCCTTTATTGTCAAAAAATAGAGCAATTAACGAAAAAGTTGCTCTATTTTATTAGTTAATGTTTGATTATCAAAGCCACAATCACTTAATACTTGATCAATAGTACCGCTCTTACCAAATCGATCAATCGTCATTAAATATTTTTCATTATAAACAAAACGATGCCAACCAAAACTAGAACCAGTTTCAATTACAATGGTTTTATAACCAGTCGGTAATAAAGCATTTTGATAATCAATTGGTTGTCTTAAATAATGTTCCATACAAGGCATACTAACAACCCTTAAATCAATTCCTTTTATAAATAATTCATTAGCAATTGTAATCGCAGTATTTACTTCTGAACCAGTAGCAATAATAATTCCGGATAATTTTGTTTGTTCATTACGGACAATATAAGCTCCTTTAGCAACACCATTCATATCAGTTTTTGCTAATAAAGGTACTTCATTACGACTTATAACAACTGCACTTGGACGATTACTTTTTAAAATCATATCCCAAGTTCCAACAATTTCTTTCGCATCAGCTGGACGATAAACATCTAAATTAGGAGTACTTCTTAACATTGCTAATTGTTCAACTGGTTGATGGGTTGGTCCATCAGGACCGATGTTAATCGCATCATGAGTAAACACATAAGTAACCGGAATATTCATTAAAGCAGCAATCCTTATCGCTGGTTTTAAATAATCAGCAAAAGTTAAAAAAGTTGCTCCAAATGGTTTACAACCAGAAACTGCTAACCCATTTAAAATAGCACCCATTGCATGTTCTCTTACACCAAAAGCAATATTACGGCCATTATAATGATCAAAGTGATAATCAGGCCACTTTAATAAATTAACTTTCGTGGAACTAGCAACATCAGCATTACCACCGATAAAGTTAAAAATATTATCAGCAATAACATTCATAATTTTAGCATTAGTATCACGCATTGGTTCTTTTAAATCAGGCGGAAATTGCCACATTAAACTTGGTAAATTAATATCAATTGGTACATTACCTTTTAATAATAATTTTATTTCGGCTTGTATTTCAGCAGTCTGTGTTTCAACATAAGCACCAATAAAATTAGACCATGTTTCATATTTTTTACCATTACGATCCATTATCATTTTTCGAAATTCATCAACTGCTTCTTTTGATACAGCAAATGGCACATCTCTTATTTCCCAACTATTTTTTAAATTTTGAATATCTTCTCTACTTAAAGGAGTACCATGTACTTGATTAGTACCTGCTTTTTGCGAACCACTACCAATAGTCGTTTTAATTTGAATTAAAGTTGGTTTATTTCTTTTTTTAGCATTACTAATTGCCCGATCAATTTCTTTAATATTTTCTCCATCTTTTACCGTTTCTGTATGCCAACCAAGGGCCGTAAAACGACTTGAAATATTTTCCGTAAATACCTTTTCGATTTTACCATCTAAAGATATATTATTAGCATCATACAACACAATTAATCTATTTAAATTAAAAGTACCTGCTAGAGAAGCAGCTTCATAACTAACACCTTCCATTAAGTCACCATCACTACATAATACATAAGTATAATAATCAAATAATACTTTATCTGTATCTAAAATATTTTTCTTTTTAGCATTATATTTAGTAGCTAAAAAACGTTCTGCCATAGCGATGCCGACTGCTCCCGCCAATCCTTGACCTAACGGTCCCGTTGTAAAATCAATCCCTGGTGTTAATCCATATTCGGGATGCCCTGGTGTTTTCGAACCAAGACGACGAAAGTTTTTTAAATCTTCAATCGTTATATTATAACCAGCCATTAATAAAATTGAATATATTAAAGCAGAACCATGACCAGCAGACATTACAAAACGATCACGATTAAGCCAATTAGGATCACCTGGATAAATTTTTAAATGCTTCGCATATAAGGTATATAATATTGGTGCCGCTCCTAAAACAATTCCAGGATGACCACTACTAGCGTTATCAATTGTATCAATTGCTAATGCTTTTATATTATCAATAATTTTTTGTTCAGGAAAACCTTTTTTCTTCGCCATTTTGTCACATCCTTTATAATATTATTATTTGTATTATAACATGAATTTATCAATATATAAATACATAACTAAATAATAATATTATCCAAGGAGAAATTAGTCATTTACTTTCATTACTACATATAAAGGTTCATTTTGCTTTACTTCCTCTAATTTTTCAACCCTCCAAATATAAAGATATGAACAAATAACTACCCCTAAATAAAATAAAATAATTCCTTTTTTATTCATTAATTTTTCCATTTTATCCCGTCCTTTCTACCACCATTTTATACCGAACGTTAGTTCGCGTCAAGTATTTTCCGAACATTTGTTTGACATTTTACACTTTTTATGGTAAAATTAAATTATGGTAAAAATAAGGAGGAAAAAATGAATAATTTAACCAAAAGACAAACTGAAACTCTTAATTTTATAAAAGAATATATAGTTTCAAAAGGTTATCCCCCTACTGTTAGAGAAATTGGTAATGGTTTAAATTTATCTTCACCGGCTACCATTCATTCTCATCTAGCAAAATTAGAAGAAAAAGGATATATTAGAAAAGATAATTGTAAGAACCGCGCGATTGAATTATTAGTCGATAATGAGTTCCTACCTAAAAATGATACAATTGTTGATGTACCTCTATTGGGAAAAATTGCTGCTGGTTCACCAATTGAATCAATTGAAAAACCAAATGAATTATTTAGTTTGCCTGCTTATTTAATCCCTAATAAAAAAGAGGTTTTTACTTTAAAAGTAAATGGCGATAGTATGATCAATGCTGGTATTTATGATGATGATATTGTCATTGTTCAAAGACAAAATACAGCTAATAATGGTGATATTATTGTTGCTATGCTTAATGATAATGAAGTAACATTAAAAACTTTTTATAAAGAAAAAGATCATATCAAGTTAATACCTGAAAATGATCATTATGAACCAATTATTTCAAACGAAGTTATTATCTTAGGAAAAGCAATTGGTTTATATCGTAAAATATAACACCTAAATCTAGGTGTTATTTTTATTTTTGGTTTAATTGTAAAAAGAATAATTCTAAGCCAATTTTTTTATCAATTTGACCAGTTTTTATCTTTAAATCTAAATCAGCTAATTGTTCTAAATATGTTAATAATATTTCTTCATCAATTTTTATTTGACTTGCTAACTTAATTCGATAAGGATGAACCTTTAATTTTATAATAATATCTCGCTCACTATAACCTAGTTTTATTAGTCTTTTAGTTTGATATATTAAGCGAAATTGATTAGCTAAAGTAACAAGCATCATAATAGGTTCTTCCCCTTTTGTTAATAATTGTTGATAAATAGATAATATTTTTGTTAAATCTTTATTCATAACAGCATTAGTAAGATCAAAAATATTATCAAACATACTAGCAGGGGTTAATTCTTTTACATCTTGTTCAGTAATAACTTTTTCCTCATCTTTATAAAGCATTAGTTTATCAAGTTCATTTACTAAAAATGACAAATTATAGTTAACACGACTTATTAATAAATTAAGGGTTTTATCATTAATAACATAATTATTTTTTTGTAACTTATGTCTTGCATAATTAAGTAATTCTCTTTCTTTTAATGCTTTAAACTCTTTAACAATAGCCTTTTGTTTTAATTCTTTAACAATCTTTTTGCGCATATCTAATTTATCAGTATTAACCACAAAAATAATTACTACTTGTTTATTGTAATTATTAAGATATTTAATTAATTCATTAATTTCTAACTCATTAAAATTATTTTTAGAAGTAGTTAAAAAATCACTATTTTGTGCAATAATGATTTTTTGATCACTAAACAAAGATAAAGTACAAGCATCATCAATAATAGTTTTAATAGTTACTTCACACATATCATATTTTACTATATTGGGATCATCATTACCAAATACTTTAATAATAATTTGTTTAATTGCTTCTTCTATTAATAATTTTTCTGGTCCATAAAAAACATAAATATTATGCAATAAAATCACCTTCTATTAGGAAAATAACCACCTGTTATGTGTTTAATATCTGATACCGTAATGAAGGAATCAGGAACTATCTTATTAATAAGTTTTAAAGCCCTTTTAATTTCCTTTCGATTTACTTCAATCATTAATAACAAATTTTCTTGATCTTTACCTTGTGTTACAACAGTTGACACAGCGAATCCTTCCGCTCTCACTTTTTTTACAGCATCATTTTTTATTCCTTTAGTAATAACTTGAATAGAAACACTACCAATTGCTAATTTTTCTTCTAACCAAATACCAATATAAGTACCTAAACTAAAACCAGCGGCATATGATAAAGCAATCCAAATACTAAATTCATCACCTACTAAAGCTTCTCTTACAATTAAAAACCATATTAAAACTTCAATAAACCCAATTAAAGAACCAAAAAGTTTTTTCCCTCTTACTGATAATACCATTCTAACTGTTCCTAATGAAACATCAATAATACGAACAACGATAATCAATAAACAAGTTAATAATAAGCTCACCTTAATTCCTCCATTCCACTATATACAGTATACCAAAACCAAAGCAAAAAATAAACATAGATATTATTAAAAAGGTAAAGAAGCCCCGAAAGGCTTCTTTAATTTATATAAACACTAACGCATTAGTGTCCTAAATTATCATATGCAATAGTAGTATGAATCGTTACTTCATTTTCTTTACAATTAAATCTAATGCTACCATGTTTACTAGTTAAAAAAGTCTTTATATTTCTTTGTTTTAATTTTTCAATTATAACTGGACTAGGATGATTAAAACGATTATTTAATCCTACTGATATAACACCATATTTAGGGTTTACAGTATCTAAAAAGATATTACCAGTGCTACTAATTGAACCATGATGCCCTAATTTTAATATATCCACTTTTAATAAATTATATGTATTTATTAATTTATATTCAATTGTTGATGTAATATCACCAGTTAATAAAATTTTATGTTGATTTAATACTGTACTAATCACAATACTATTATCATTAGGATTAAAATTAAGGCTTGGATTTAAAATATAAAATAAATAACCATTTAAATTAATTGAATCACCTGCTTTAACCATCAGTATATTACTTTTTATTTTTTTTAATTCATTAATTAAATTAATTTCAATTGGCGTTATTGATACACCATTAAAAACAATGTAATTTACTTTAAAATTAAAAACAATGTTTTTTGCTTCGCCAAGATGATCATAATGTCCATGCGTTAAAATTAAATAATCAATTTTTTTAATTCCTAATGATTTTAAATATGGAATAATAGTATCTTGCCCTAAAGAATAAGTTTTTTGTGGTTGCTCCCAACTTTCCTTTGGATAATTTACTTCCCCACCAGTATCAACTAAAATAGTTCCTTTGCCATAAGGTAAATTAATTAAAATTGAATCACCCTGTCCTACATCAATAAATACTAAATAAGGATCACAAATAAAATAATTAATATTTACGTGATAACTTAATAATATTATTAAAAGTATTATATATAAGTAACGATTTTGGTCGATTTTTATTAAACCAATAGTAATAATTACATAATAACTAATAATTAATAAATAATGAGGTTTAGCTAAAATTAAAATACCCACTTTAATTTGACTAGACCAAAGAGATAAAAATTCCATTAGTTTGATTAAAACAATATATATTGAATCTAAAAAGGGAAAAATAAAAGTTAAAAAAGCACTAGGAAAAAGAATAAAAGTAACATATGGTACAAATAAAAGATTAAATAAAGGACTTAATAAATTAACTTGAAAAAAATAGTTACTACAAATAGGAATACTTGCTAAAAAAGCAATAATCGATACTACTAGTAATTTTCCTAGATATGATGAAACTTTATTAATTAATAATTGCCCTAAAATTAAATAAAAACTAATTATAAAAGAAAATTGAAAACTAATATCATATATTAAAAATGGATTAATCATTAAAAGTAAAAATAAAGTTAATAACAAGATATTAATAGTTTTAATATGAAAATAAAATAGTTTATTAATTGACAATAAAATAAAGAAAACAGTTGCTCTTAAAACTGAACCGGTAAAATCAGTTAAAAATAAATATAAAAGTAAAAAAAGAAAAATAATTAAATAACGAAGCAGTTCTTTTACTTTGATTTTTTTTAAAATATATAAAATAGCAATTGCTAAAAAAGAAACATGTAAACCAGAAATAGCTAATAAATGACTAATACCATTTGTTTGATAAGAATTAACAACCTCACTATTAAGATTATCTTTATTTCCTAATAAAAAGATTTTTAAATAAGAACTTGAATTAGGATTTTTTTCAATTCTATTAATAATCATTTGTTTAATTTTATATCTTAATTGATAATTATCTTTGATTTTAACTATCTTTTCAGCCCTAAAAAGATAATGAATATTTTGATAATATAAATATTGTTGATAATTAAATAAATTAAAAACACGATTAGATGATGGTTTTTTCATTTCTCCTTTTATTAAAACAATGTCACCTAATTTAATTTGATAATTATTCTTTTCAATTTCAGTTTTAAAATAATAATTTACCATAATTGTTTCATCACTAATTAATTCTATTTGTAAATGATTACCATCAATTTTAAAGTGATGAATATAACCAATAATTTCATTTTCATTACCATTATATTTACTTTTATATACACCAAAGTTAGTTATTAATATACTATAAATAAGGGCGATAACAGTTAAACTATAATATAAATAATTAGAGAGTAATAAGGTCCTTAATTTGAGCAAAGGTGCTTTCCCCAATTCCTTTTACATTCATTATATCTTCAATTGTAGTAAATAAACCATGTTCATTTCGATAATTAATAATATCTTGCGCTTTAGATGGACCAATTCCCGGTAATGTTTGTAATTCTTCTACGGTTGCTTCATTAAGAGCAACTTTAGTTGATAATCCCTCTTCTTTTGGCTTTTCTTCTTCCTCCGTATTATTACATGCTTGATTAATTTTTGGATCAGGACATTTATTTTCTTTTTCAACCTCCTTAATTATTTCCGTAATTGTTTTATTATCTTCTTTAAACTTTTTTATTTCTACTTTCGTATAAATAATAATCATCATTTCATCTTTAATAATTTTACTTAAATTTAAAACACTAGTATCAGCATCATTTTTTAAACCGCCCGCTAAAGCAATCGCATCAAAAATACGACTCCCTTTTTCTAATTTATAAACTGCTGGTTTTTGAACCGCCCCTTTAATATCAATATAATAATATTCAGGTTCGGTTATTATTGCGACTTCTTTCTCATTTTCACCTTCCATCATATTTTGCGTTAATTCTAATTCATTATTATCCTCTAATGCCGTTATAATTGTTGAATTATTTTTCTTTAACCACCAACCTCCTATCAATAAAATGATAATTATGGGAATAATAAATTTTTTCATAAAAAAAAACCTCCTTTATAGAGATTATTTTATTTTATTTTATCTTTTTCCTTGTTTTAAAATTTTTTCTTTTATTTTTAATTTATTTTCTATCTCTACTCGTTGTACTAAAGCAAGCGCTATTGATAAATTAAGGACATAAGAACCACCATAACTTAAAAATGGTAATGGTGCCCCTGTTAAAGGAAATAAACCTAAAACACCAACTAAATTAACTAATACATGAAATATAAAATACATTGCTACTCCATATACAATAATGGAACCACTTAAACTATAACAATGATTAGCAATCTTTAATAGACGATAAAAAATAAAAACAAAAATTAAAATAATAATAATACCTATAAGCAGCCCTAATTCTTCTACTATAACGGGGAAAATAAAATCAGTATGGGCAGCTGGTAAATATAAATACTTTTGGGTACTATTACCAAGACCAACCCCTAATAAACCGCCATTATTGATGGCAATAAAGCCATTACATACTTGATAACCAGTATTTTCACGATAACGTTGGCAAGGATTTAAAAAAGTTAAACGATCAAGTTGGCTTTGGCGAAAAAGTGGTTTATCATTTAAAACTAAAATAAAAGCAAAAAGAATAATCGCACCAATTCCAATTTGAAATGCTTTTCTTTTAATCTGAGGGGTAATAGGAACAGCCAAAAAAGTAAAAGTAACTATTCCCATAATAATACAAGAAGTTCCAAAATCTGGTTGTAAAAAGGTTAAAATTACAATTGCAAAAGCATATAATATAGGTTTATAAAGTACCACATAACTATCTGATTTATAATGTTTACCATAATATATAGCCATATAAAAAATTATAATTGTTTTCGCAAATTCACTTGGTTGAAAATGAAAAAAACCAAAATCTAACCATCTTCTCGCACTATTAATTACTGCTCCATAACTAAAAACAAAGATTAAAGCACCAATAATACAATATAAAGCAAATGGTGCTAAAGAACGATACTTTTTTATAGGAGTTACAATTATAAAAATAGAAGCAATTGAACAAATAAATAAGATAATTGCATGTTTAAAAAAAATGGAATAAGGATTTCCGAATAAAGCTGCTCTTACATTAGAAGCACTAAAAACCATTAATAAACCAAATAAAAACATAATAATAGTTACAATTAATAGGGGTTTATCCATTCTATTTATCAATTTCTTCATTAGGTTTCACCTCGATATTAATATAATACCATAATAAATAGTATTTTGACTATAAAACAAATAAATTTAGGTTATTACTATAACCAATTTAACACTTTTATAATACATTATAATAGATTAAATAAAAGGAGGTAAATATATGTATTCTTATGGCTATGGTGGTAGTTATGGTTATGGTGGTTATAATGCATGCTGTCCAGTATACCAAACACCTTATCCATGTGGCCCAGGTTATGGGTTTGGTTTTGGTTCTAATTCAGCCATCATCCTAGTACTATTTATCCTATTAGTAATTATCATCGGGGCACGTATTATTGGTTAATTTAAAAAGGGAAGATAACTTTCCTTTTTAAATATAGAATTTTATGATAAAATATAAGTAGTTTTGGAGTGATATTAATGATTAAATTAATAGATATATTAGATGAAACCAATAAAAAATTAAGAACAATTAGTAAAGAAATAAAATTTCCTTTAACTAAAGAAGATAAAGATACGGTAAACGATATGATTGAATATCTGACTAATAGTCAAATTGAAGAATATGCAAGAAAATATAACTTAAGACCTGGAATGGGATTATCAGCTGTTCAATTAGGAATTCTTAAACGTTATTTTGTTATTGTTCACGAACAAGAAGATCGAAGTTTTAATAATTACATAGTTTTTAATCCTAAAATTATTAGCCATTCCGAAGAGTTAATTTTTGCTGGTAGTGGCGAAGGTTGTTTAAGTGTTAATCGTGAAATAGAAGGAATTGTACCTCGTTATGCTCGAATTACAATTGAATATCAAGATGAAAAAGGCGAAAAACAAATATTAAGAGCAAGAGAAGAATTAGCCATTGCCGTTCAACATGAAATTGATCATTTAAATGGAATTCTATTTGTTGATAAAATAGATCCTAATAATCCATATAAAAATGAAGAAAAGATGAGAATGATTTAATTTCATCTTTTTTTTTATTTCGCGTTTAATTATTAATTTTTTTTAATCTTGCAAAATTATTGCATTTTGGTTAGTACTTTCGGAAAAAGAACAAAAGAAAAAAAGGGTAATGTTGGCTCAGGATTTACAATCCTTCGCCAACCAGCGCCGCAACATGCCACCCGTCGAAGCCGTAGGCATCGCCATAGTCGATGCTGAAGCTGAACACCCCCGCACCGCTACCATTGGAGTAGCAACCACCACGTAGGAAATACGGATTAGACGAGATGGGCATATGCGAATAGTCGCTATACCATGAATTACTTCCACTAGATGAACTACTTGTTTCATATACTGCCTCCCCTTTTTTATTGTTATTATAACCTGTATAATTATCTTTATATTTATTATGGGCACTTAATATCGTACTTCCATTTTCTAATTTTCCACTATCACCATCTACCAAATAAGCCGCTGTATATTCCCATGCTCCTCCACTCATATCATATACTCCATACACAGTTCCAGTGGTACTTGCTTGTTGACCTTGTTCTGTATTATATGCAAAACATGAATCACTATTAAGACAATCAGATTCTGATCCTGCACTTGGTCCAGTTCCCGCAAAGCCTGTTAAAT
>Ga0334901_1001166_pt1 | contig 29435 bp, 27 predicted proteins | sample GraSluR3_MG_3_FD_207216 | JGI IMG/M metagenome (GOLD analysis project Ga0334901, IMG submission 207216) | Sludge microbial communities from methane-producing bioreactor in Wageningen University, Netherlands - Granular Sludge_15_08-R3 | ecosystem: Engineered > Bioreactor > Anaerobic >... | reverse complement strand
TTACCATTGGCTACCTTACGCCCGATGAATATTTTGGGTTTCTGGGCGAACTCCGGAACATGAACCAAAACGACATTGACCTGTTCAAAAACCGGTTTGAAACCTTTTTTCACGATGAAATTCTGGGGAAAAAGAAGTTCATTCGCGACCTCTCCAAGGGGAACCAAAAAAAGGTGGGTGTGGCCGGCGCTTTTATGGGAAATCCCGATGTAGTTATCCTCGACGAGCCGTTTGCCAATCTCGACCCCACTTCGCAATACAAACTACGCGAAATTATTAAGGAATATGCAGCAAGCGGTGAAAAAACGCTGCTCATTTCCAGTCACGACCTCGACCACGTGGCTGATGTTTCTACCCGTATCGTCATTCTTGAAAAAGGCGAAGTGGTAAAAGACGTACCCAGAACCGAAACCACACTGGCCGAGCTGGAAGAATTTTTTACCGGCGTGAAAGAGGAAAAACCATTTTATAATGATTTGTGAACAAGAACGCAACCATTTGTTCAATAACTGCATCTTGTTTGAAAACTGAAAAAAATGCGCTTCAAATTTATGCTTCCGTTTTTTCTGCTGACGGGAATTCAAATGCTTTCTTCAGCCCAGGACCTCACTTTTGGGCCGGTCAGCGGAATTAATTTTTCCAATTTACGTGGCGAAATGACCTACAATTCCTGGAGTGCCAAACCCGGGCCTGTGAACGGCATTTTTGCCAAAACCACCCTGGGCAACTGGCTGGCGCTGAGAACCAGCGCCGAGTTTGTCAGCTATTATTTTCAGGAAAGATGGAACTACACGGGCTATTACACCGGTCCGGTTCCGTTGGATATTTCTTACAGCAGCAGTTCTTTTGTGCCGGGCGGTTGTATCATAGGGCCGTCTTCACCAGCCAAATGGGATTATCATTTCCTGCGGGTGCCGCTTATGCTGGAATGGAAAACCCCGGGGAAACTCAGCTTTGGATTTGGCGCAGGGGCACACTATTCATTCCTGATGAACGATGAATTTACCGGAAAAGATAAAGAGCTTCATTCAGAAGAGTTTCGGGAAGAAAATTTTCCGCCCGGAACCGATTGGGGCTGGATGCTTTCGGCATCACTTAACTACAGCATCAGCAACCGTTGGAATATTTTTCTGGAAGGCCGCACAACTTACGGTAAAGAGGTTTATCTGAAAAGTGTGGAAGGCAAAAACGGTTCTTCCGAGCTGCTTTTTGGTGTGGGTTTTTCTCCCTTTTCCAAACCGTTGAAAGAGCAGCAAGGCCCTGCTCCCGGTCGCCGGCTTGAGATTTTGCCTCACGCGGGCATTTCCTTTTCCAAATCGGCAGACCCGGACAAAAAAAGCGATTATGCTGTATTGCCGGGCTTAAATTCGGGGGTTTCTGTGAAATTTCGGGTTGACACTGCTTTTTCACTTGTTTCCGGGGCCTGGGTGGAGCGAAAAGGTTATCGTATAGACAAGCCAGGTCAGTCAAGAGTTTACTATGGTTACTCACAAAACGCCGAACAGACAGTCAGTTTCCGATCGGATGTTTCGCTCGATTACCTTACTATTCCGTTGCTAGGGGAAGTTTCGTTCGGAAACCGGTTCACCACGAATATTCAGTTTGGACTGTACTATTCGCTGCTGCAAAATGCGATGGCTAAAGGAGAAGAAACCCGGGAATACATCTACGGAAACGGCTATCAGAAGCAGCGGGAATATTTCGCTCAAAATGTGGAAGGCTGGTTCAGAAACGATGATTTTGGCGCAATAACCGGGCTGCGGTTTGAATACCGGATTTTTCCGAAAGTCAAAATTTATACTGCTTTGCAGGCAGCTCTGGGTTTTGTAAAGTTAGGCGACAACTCTGAGGATGAAACATCGGGACCTGCCCCCTCACAACTTGAGAATTTCAAAAACCGTACAGTAACGGCTTATTTCGGACTGGCAATTCCTGTGGCTCAAAACTAAAAACCAATTTGCGATGAAACGATTTCTTTATTTCATACTTCTCATTTTTGCTTTTTCAGCCTGTGAAAAGTATCCAACACCGGGCACTCAAATTCTGAGGCAATTCAATTTTCAGATTATTGGAGCAGGCCAATTTGCCGAAGCAGGAAATTATTTACCCGACAGCGTAGGCGTTTTAGTGGATTTTGAATCGCTGATTCCCGTCGGGGAAAGACAGTTTGTAATGGAAGTTGAAGTTTTGCAAGGTGGAGGCGCAGTGGACCAAACCCTCGTGCAGAAAAACAAAAACGGCATAATGAAAACCCGCTGGAAAGTGGGCAATACATCCAATGAACAAGTTCTGAAAGTAAAAATTTACGATACGGAGGGTTTATTTTTTGCAGAAACTGAGATTCAGGCAACTTCCTATTTTACCGACAAGCTGAACACAATTGAAAAAGGATTTTTTGTAGGTATTGGAGGCATGGTACGCGATACCATAAACCAACGCTCCATGCTCATTTCCGGAAGAAACCTGTATGTATTAACAGACAAATTTTTTAATTGGGAACGAATTGGTTATCCGTTCAGCACTTCACTAAAGGAACTTGAAATAAACAGCAACGGGGAGGTTTTTGCCGCCGGATGGAATGGGAATTTATACAAAACAAGCGATTGGGGGGAAAACTGGATTGATATGGGAAAACCCATCTCCGAAAATCCTTACCACTACGAATTTTCCATCTCAAAAGACGATTACCTTTGGGCCAATAAAGCGGAACACGGCATCTACTGCTCCAAAGACAATGGAGTTACCTGGCAAAAAGATACTGCGGGGCTTGAAAACCAGGAAAGAATGGGCCCGGTTTATACGTTTGCCGATACGGCACATATGGCCATTTCGCATTCAAGCATGATGATAATGAAAACCACAGATAACGGGCTTACCTGGGAGCCGGTGAACACACCGCAATATTCACTCACCATGTTTGTTACCGACGAGAATGCCATCTTCGCACAAAATCAGGGTGGTTTTCGTTTGCATAAATCAACCGATGAAGGACAAACATACAGGCAGGTTTTCTCGCCGCATGTGGCTTATGGCACTTCTTCGAAACATTTATATGACAAATTCGAAAGCGATTATTATGTGTTGGCGCCGGGAGGCGGAGTCTGGAAAACAAAAGATTTTGAGGAATTTACAGAACTGTTCACATTTTCAAAACAACGTAATTTGTTTATCGACCATCAGGGAAATATTTACGCAAGCGGGTTCAACTATTCCAATGCAGCCGATGACCCTACCTTAATTTTGCCTGCTGGAAATTAATTACAAAAGTTATTTACTTTTTGTAACTTGGGGTCGGATTAATCAATACTTTTCCCATGGAAACCGAAGAAAAAACAGCACAGGAAATATTTGCCAGAATAGCCGCCCTTTGCAGCCGCTCCGAGAAGTGCTCAACCGATATTCATAAAAAAATTATGGCTGCCGGACTGAGCAGTGACGAGGCAGACGAAATCATCGAAAAACTGAAAGCCGAAAAGTTTATCGACGACAAGCGGTACATCCGTTCCTATGTTTCCGATAAGTTCAAATTCAACAAATGGGGAAAGGTGAAAATCCGCCACTACCTGAAAATGAAGGGACTGTCGGATGAACTCATTCAAAACGGACTGGACGAAATCGATGCAGAAAAATACCACGAAACCCTCATCAAAACGCTGAAAGAAAAAGCACGAAAGGTGAAAAAGAAAAACAAATTTGAAAAAATGGGACAGCTTATCCGGTTTGCCCAGAACCGCGGCTTCGAACCCGAAATAATTCACCGGTATTTGAACGAGGTGATGGAGTGATTCAAGAGTTCTGCTTATTCAAAAATTGGAAACTTTTGATAAAACTTCAACAGCTCAAGGGTTTCCGTTCGTAACTTCGTGCGAACAAACTTTTTTAAATCCTCTTCCATCAAATCACCCATTCCGTGTAAAATTCGTTTGTCGTCAATTTTTTCTAGTCTGTCAATACATTGCTGAATGTACTCCTCAAAAGGCATTTTCATTCTGAATTCAACGATTTCTTTATTTACAGGTGTTTGGCTTTTCATAAAAAACCAGCTATCGAAAATATCGCGGTTGGCAATTACTTCCCTGTCGAGAAGTGTACAAAGTTTATGGGCAAACATGTCCTGTTTAACCATCACTTTCATGTTGATTCCCAGTAAATTTTTTATTTCGTAACGGTCATTGAAAATCCGGTTTGAAATTTCAATCTTCAGTTTTCGCTCCCCAATTCCGTAATCAAAAACTATAACCGGCCCGTAAAACTTTTTGGCCTCATCAAATATTTTTCCATGTTTTAATACAATGTTTCTAACCTTTTCATAAACCAGATTTTCTTTTTCCAAATGAAGCAGATTAAAATCCAAATCAACGGAAAAACGGGGTAAATCATAAAAAAACATTAGGGCGGTACCTCCTTTAAATCCTAAATTTCCAGCCAGTTCAATATCGGAATAGATGGCTTTTAGCAATTGCACCAGAAAAAATTTATGTTTGTTGATGTCAACCATTTTTAAAAAGTTTATTTACCCGTTCTGTCAGGGCTTTGGACTGATATCCGGGCAGTAATTTATCAATTTTTTCGTTGTCCAGCGGATTTAAGTTATCAAAATAAAATCCGGGCTCAAGGTACAGCAAGTCCAGAAACGCCCGTTCCGGAGTAGCCATATTCACAAAATCCGGATTTTGGACGATTCCTGAAGTAATAACCAATACATTGTTCTTGATTTTACGAAACCGGTATATCTTACCGTTTATCTCAATTTCCCGGCTCAGGTAACTGACAGATGTAATGACTGAAGTGTACTGAAAAATAATACCCGACCTTTGCAACACATATTCCAGGGAAATATATGAAGGTGTAAAAACCGAACAGGCCAGCTCTTCCGGATTAAATCCCGGTTTGGCATATACACCTTTTCGCGGATTTTCCAGTTTCCCGGTGCGTACATAATAATTCAGTTTTTGATTAAGTGAAGTGAAATTCGTTTCTCCGGAAAGCATGGCAATTTCATTCAACCGAAATACCGATTTATTTGATTGATAAATGGTAAAAAGCATCTCTCTTTTCGCTTTTTGTGAACTGAACATTTTAAAATTTCATATATATAGTTCACAAAAATAATAAAATAATAATTATTACCTTTGCACATCACAAAAAAGAATGAAAAGAAAATGATTTTAAAAGACCAGGGAAAAGACCTCCTGGAGCGCCGGGATGCGCTGAGGAGGCATCTTTGACTACGATGCAAAGTTACTGCAGCTAAAAGAAGAAGAACTCAAAACACAGGATCCTGAATTTTGGTCGAACCCGAAAGAGGCCGAAGCCCAGATGAAAAACATCAAGTCGATAAAAGACTGGACAAAAGCTTTTGACGATGTAAACAGGGCGGTTGAAGACTTTGAAGTGCTTTATGATTTTTTTGAAGAAGATGAAGCATCAGAAAAGGAAGTGGACAAAGCCTACAATTCAGCTGTCCGAAAAGTGGAAGCACTCGAAACCAAAAACATGCTGCGTAATGAAGAGGACAAACTCAGTGCAGTACTGAAGATAAATGCCGGCGCCGGCGGTACCGAAAGCAACGACTGGGCTGAAATGCTTTTTCGAATGTACACCCGCTGGTGCGAAGACAAAGGCTACAAAGTAAAAATTGATAACATGCAACCCGGCGACGAAGCCGGAATAAAAAGCTGCATATTGGAAGTGGAAGGCGATTTTGCCTATGGCTACCTGAAAAGTGAAAACGGTGTGCACCGCCTGGTACGCCTTTCTCCATTCAACGCCCAAAACAAACGAATGACCTCGTTTACATCGGTTTATGTGGCGCCGCTGGTGGACGACACCATCGAAATCGAAATCAATCCGGCAGACATTACCTGGGATACTTTCCGAAGCGGTGGCGCCGGCGGACAGAACGTGAATAAAGTGGAAACCGGGGTGCGGTTACACCACGCTCCCACAGGAATTGTGATTGAAAACACCGAAAGCCGCTCGCAGGGAGGGAACAAAGAAAACGCACTTCGTTTGCTGAAATCGCAACTTTACGAGATGGAACTCCGGAAACGCCGCGAAAAAACAAATGAAATCGAATCGCAGAAAAAGAAAATCGAATGGGGTTCGCAAATTCGTTCTTACGTGCTGCAACCTTACAAAATGGTGAAAGACCTGCGCACCAGCTATGAAACCGGAAATGTGGATGCCGTGCTCGATGGCGAACTCGACGGACTGATAAAAGCCTACCTCATGGAATTTGGCGGTCAGTAATTGCCGGAAATATTTGCCGGTCAGCTTTCTTTTCCTATTTTTAGGAAGGAATCACAAAAGCAAAAACTGAAGCGTTTGCTTTTTTAAAAGTTGTCTGGTATGTATTCGAATGAAAATTTTATAAACCGCGAAATAAGCTGGTTGTCGTTCAACGAACGGGTGCTGCAGGAGGCAGAAGACCCCAACACCCCGCTGTTTGAACGCATTCGTTTTATCGGGATTTTTTCCAATAACCTCGACGAGTTTTTCCGTGTGCGGGTAGCTACAGTGCGCCGGATGGTGGACATCGGAAAAGATGAGGAAAACCTGTTGGGAAACCTCACTCCGCCCGAGCTGCACGAAAAAATTCAGGATATTGTTTCTGCCCAGCAGGAAAAAGTCCAGCAGATTTTTCAGGATATTCTTGTCGAACTGAATCAAAACAACATATTCATTGTCAGTGAGAAGGACCTGAACCACAAGCAGGGCATTTTTGTGAAAAAATATTTTTACGAAAAAGTGTTGCCCAACCTGGTGCCCATCATGCTCAGCAAAAAGAACAAGTTTCCCTATTTGCGCGACCGGTCGGTTTACCTGGCCGTGAAGCTGATGAAAAAAGCTGACCCTTCGGATTTTGCCTACTCGCTCATTCGTATTCCGGGCAGATCGGTTCCGCGGTTTCTGGTGTTGCCCAAAGAGCGCAAAAAAACTTTCGTAATGCTGCTCGACGACGTCATCCGTTACTGCTTCGACGACCTGTTCTTCTACTTCGATTACGACATGTACGAAGCCTACACCATTAAAATTACACGCGATGCCGAGCTGGACATCGACGACGACATTTCCAAAAGCTTCATCGAAAAAATGGCCAGCAGCCTGAAAAAGCGCAAAAAGGGCAAACCGGTGCGGCTGATTTTCGACCGTGAAATTCCGCAGGATATGCTCGACTTCATTCTAAAAAAAATGAAACTCGACAACGAGGAAAATGCAGTGCCCGGTGGTCGTTACCACAACCACAAGGATTTTATGAATTTCCCGGAAATAGGGAAAAAGCGGCACTATTATACCAAACTTCCCCCGTTTACGCACAAGGATTTGCCCATGCACACCAGTATTTTGCGGGTTTTGCGCAAAAAGGATGTAATGCTGCATTATCCTTACCAAACGTTCAACCATTTTATCGACTTTCTGCGCGAGGCGGCCATCGACCCGCAGGTGAAGGAGATTGGCATTACCATTTACCGTGTGGCGCCAGGAAGCCGGGTGGTGAATGCCTTGCTGAACGCTGTCCGGAATGGTAAAACGGTAACTGTGGTAATTGAACTGCAGGCCCGGTTCGATGAGGAGGCCAACATCATGTGGTCGAACAAGCTGCAGGAGGAAGGCGCCGATGTAATTAACGGCGTTCCGGGAATGAAAGTGCACAGCAAACTGGCCTGGGCAAAACGGCTTGAAGAAGGAAAATACCGAAACTACGCCTACATTGGTACCGGAAATTTTCACGAGGGAACTGCCCGCGTTTATGCCGACGACGGACTATTGACCGCCGACCCGCGTTTGGCAGACGAGGTGGAAAAAGTGTTTGGATTTTTTAAACAGAATTACCGCCACTACAACTACAAACACCTGGTGGTCAGTCCGTTCTTTATGCGCGATATTTTTTCGGAACACATCGGGCGCGAAATTGAACTGGCCAAAGCAGGCGAAAAATCCTGGATGATTCTAAAAATGAACAGCCTGATTGACCCGGGTATGATGAAACAATTGTACCGGGCGGCAAAAGCAGGTGTGAAAATCGAACTTATTGTACGGGGAATTTTCGGGTTGCAGCTCGACAAGAAAAAATTCAGGGAAAACATAACCGCTGTTAGCATTGTGGACAAATACCTGGAACACTCGCGCATCTTTCTGTTTGGCAACGGCGGCGACGAAAAAATGTACATTTCATCGGCCGACTGGATGCCACGTAACCTGAACCGCCGCATTGAAGTGGCTTGCCCAATTTACGATGAAGGTATTCGCGAAGAATTGAAGGAAATGCTGAAAATTCAGTTGCGCGACAACACCAAAGCACGTATCCTCGACCCGGAGTTACAAAACAACTACAACAAACAGAATCTGGAAGCTACTTTCCGGGCACAGGAAGATTATTACAAATATATTAAACATAAACATCATATTGTGATGAAAGTTTATCATAATCCGCGTTGCGCCAAAAGCCGCGCCGGTTTAAAATACCTGGAAGAAAAAGGGTACGACCTTGAAATTGTGAAGTACCTGAATGATGGTTTATCGGAAAATGAACTGAAAGAGGTGATTGCCAAAACCGGGAAAAAACCGGTGGAGTTTGTACGTACACAGGAGCAGGAGTACAAAGAAAATTACAAAGACAAGGAACTTTCTGATGACGAATGGATTAAAGCGCTGGTTGAAAACCCGAAATTGCTGCAGCGCCCCATTGTGGTCAACGGCGAGAAAGCGGTTCTGGCCGATCCGCCGGAAGCCGTGGAGGAGATTATTTAGTGCCTGAAATAACATCATTGCATCTTTCGCACAAAAAAGTTCTCCCGCAGATTGCGCTGATTTTCGCAGAAAAATCAATTTAAAATCTGCGTTTATCCGCGCAATCTGCGGGAACACAATCTTTGGGTCAGAATCAATTTAGTTGATATTCAACTGCCTTTGCAGCGTTTTTGGCGGCATTCAAGGCATAAACAGCTCGGGTACACGCGCGGAATGCTATCGAGGTGGCGCAGCGCAGTGGCCGTATCATTTTTTTCCAGCAGCGACTGGGCCAGGTTCAACTTCACCCTGGCTTTGTCTTCATCGGAAGGGCCACAGGTGAAAAAATCAACCCGGCAACCAAAACAGTTATATAAATTGTAAACTTCATGGTATCGTTGTTTTGTGCAAAATAAAAAATTTCTGCCAAAGCTGCCGGATTTTTATGGAGATGCACCATTCTCAAAATAAGAGAAAAACGACTTCTTGCCTAAGTGGCTTATTTTTAGAATTTTACTCAAATGTTGTGTTTTGAAGATTTTAAAGCCCCATCTATATATATTCCTCAAAAGCGGAAAAGGTAACCCTGTGTTTTGTATGTCATGAAACATTTTTTCAATTCCACTTCTCAAATCACTAAAAAACAAAGACTTGCAAAAGAAATAAAAAATTATTCAAAAAAAAGTTTTGTTTTTTTTATTCGAATGCCCGAAATTTGAATAGCAGTTAAAAGATGTTAAACCCTGTTTTGGCACCCCCGGAACAGGATGATAACCAAAGATAATGCAAATCATTTTTCCAAATATTAACAAATTTATTGGGTAAGCCTCCCCGGAAGCTTGGTCCACGCGTTACTTTGTTCCCGGCCCGGGGAGGCAGGCGGTTTTGAAAACTGCCCGCACAAAACTACTATCCGGGAGCGACTTTTGCAAATTGGCACGTGCAAAAGTGGGGTATTCACCAATAGTTTCACAAAAAATTCAAAAATTATGAAAAAAATAGTAATCACAGGAATCCTGCTATTGACCATCTGTCTTGCATCGTTTGCAAGAATTTATACAATATCGACCCCTTGCGGTTATTTTACCGGTACTGCCGAGGAATGTGGTGAATATCTGGAAATATGTCTTGAAGAAATAGTGTAACAATATGCCTTGAAAGTATGAATATCGAGTAACTCAATTTTTGTACTTCTAATTTATTTCAATTATGTAAAAATCGAGGAGGTTGTCCAAAGAACAAGTTTATTGTACTTGAAATATTTTTCAAAGAATCATTAAACAAAACTTTTTCAGGCAGCCTCCTAATTAAAAAATTTATCTTATGAAATACTTGGTTTTTTTTTACTTACTTCATTTTCTGCCTGGAATAAGTACATCTGCACAAAAACAAATTAATGCAATTGAGAATGATGATGCCGGCTTTAAAATTTTAGACAAAAGCAAATATAAATGTACTTACAGCTATTCTTACCTTAGCGATTCAACAAATACAGAATTGCGGAAGGAAGAATCATTTGTTCTTTTAATAGGAGAACAACATAATCTTTTTAAGAAAGAATATTATTATTACATTGACTCATTACGTTATCTGAATTCGAAAGGACTCGTTTCTAATAAACAGGTTAGCAGAGGCTTTACCACCTACACCCCAGGCAACAGCCTCGTTAATTATTTTATAACAGAACAGCACAATAATCCTGAACTGGTAATAACTTATTTGACCACGGAGGGAACCTGGGAAACAAAAGATACGGTTAAAATACAATGGACATTAGGGAAAGAATCGGAACATATTTGTGGATTTGACTGCAAAGATGCTTACACTTTTTTCAGGGGGCGGAAATACATTGCATGGTATGCCCCGGATGTCCCATTACCTTACGGTCCCTACAAGTTTTCAGGATTGCCAGGACTTATTATAAAAATCAGCGACATTCAAAACAGCCATAGTTTTGAATTGAAAGGTTTGGAGAATCATTCATTCGTAATCATCCGGGAAAATAAAAAGACAATTAAAATGTCGAAAGAACAATGCGATAAAGCCGTCAGGAATTACAAAACAGGATTGGTGGAAAAAGCAAAAATGTGGTTTCCCAACGAACCGGAAAGGGCAAAACGATTGGCAAAACGGTTTGGTAACGAGAATAATCCTATTGAGCTTGAATAATCTTAAATATATATTGCTAATTATTCTTTATCAGCCTTTCAATTTAATGGCTCAAAATATAATTAAAGGGGCCATTTATAATAATGGGCAAGGAGTGGCCAGTATAAGTGTATTGGCGCATGCGCCGAAAAATAAGAACAACATTATTGCCTTTGCCATTACTCAGTCCGACGGAAGTTTTCAATTCAGCTTAAACACTCCGCTTGATTCAATTAGTGTAACAGCACAATCGTTAAACTATTCTGATACAACTGTTACAGTTGCTAACAGAAGCCAGGAAATTTACCTGGAAGTAATACCGGAAATATACGAATTGAGCGAAGTATTGGTAAAAGCGGCCCCTATTCTTTTAAAGAAAGATACAATCGTTTATATTGTCGGGGCATTTGCAAAAAAAAATGATAGGTCTATTGGAGACATTATCAACCAACTTCCTGGTTTTGAAGTAGAAAGTAACGGAGCAATCAACTACCAGGGAAATAAAATTGAAAAATACTACATTGAGGGTATGGATTTAATGGAAGGGAAATACGGGATAGTAAACAATAACCTTTCATACAAAAAAGTAGGGACGATTGAAGTTCTGGAAAACCACCAACCGATAAAGATGCTTGATTCTCTTGTTTTTTCTGATAAAACATCAATCAATATTCATCTGAAAAAAAATGTGAGTACGGTAGGTAAAGTAAAATTAGGAACAGGATTGAGCCCTTTCGTTTGGGATGTGGGTTTTACACCCATGATTTTTAACAAAAAACAACAAGCGATTGCCTCTTATCAAACCAACAATATTGGCGAAGATGTTTCGGAACAACTTATTCAACATTACTATGATAATATGAAGGACGACGCAAAAGAAGAACTTCTAAACCTGGTTACATTAGTTCCTCCGCAAATTACCAAAAATCGTTATTTAAACAATAATATTCATTTGCTCACATACAACCACATCCTGAAAATAAACAACAATGCGTCTTTCAAAATTAACTCGTCATATATAAATGACAGCCGGTTACAGGAGGGTGGAAGTCAGACAAATTATCTTATGGCTGACGATACAATCCGTATCAGGGAAAATATTTACAATAAGCTTTTTACAAGCAGGTTCCATGGTGAAGTGATTTACAATGAAAATTCAAAAAACAGGTTTTTGAAAAATAAGTTTAGTATTAACAAACACTGGGATCATGCGTGGGGGATTGCAGATAATAACGGAATGCAAATACATCAGCATTTAAAAGCGCCTTTCTCTTCTGTAAACAACCATTTTGAATGGATTATGCCAGCTAAAAAAGACTTTGTTACCATAAAGTCAAAGGTAAGTTACGGAAAAACACCTGAAAGGCTGATTATTACCCCGGGAGCCTTTAACGACATATTAAATGACGGCTTTATTAGCAGTAATACCCGACAACAGGCTACATCAGAGAATTTTACCACTCAAAATCAAGCTGGGTTTACCCTGAATAAAAAATATTGGCATTTTGACAGTAACTTCGGATTTGAATTTCAAAAAAAGAAACTCAATTCCAACATTTTAACGAATGAGGCAATGAACGAAATTCAAAACTTCAGGAATAATCTGAACTGGAATTTCTTTTCTCCTTTCTTTTCCGAGGTGTTTCGTTATGAAACCCCTGATCTCGTGGTTAATATTACTATCCCTGTAAAATATGTTGCTTATACTATCAACGATAAATCATTTAATAAAAAAGAAGTGGTTAACAAACTACTTATTGATCCTTCCATATTTTTACATTATAAAATCAGCGGGTATCTGGGCACAAACATTTCAGTCGGATTTAATAATCGGTTGGGCAACATCAATGATATTCATTATGGTTATCTTTTGACAAACTACCGGACATTTTCCATCAAAGATACTCCTTTGTTACACCGTAAAGATTACAACTATAATTATTTGCTAAAATATACTAACCCCATTGAAAGCTGGTTTGTTTCCCTTGCTATAAACCAGGTATTTTCAACAAAGAATATTTTATTAAGCCAAACAATTAACAGCGATGGGGCCATGGAAACAAATGCTTTTTTGAAAGACAATAAAAGTAAAAACTCAAATATCTATTTTAAAGGGAGCAAATTGCTTTATGATTTAGGAAGTACAATTTACTTAAACTCAGGATACCGTTCGGGCAAAAACAAAAGATATAGTAACGGTTTGCCGGATGATGTAAAAAACACCTATATTTTTATCGAACCCCGCCTTAGTATTACAAAATTTGGATGGATGGATGTTGATTATAAATTTCACTATTCTGAAATGAATCAAAATGTGGGCCTTCGGAAATTTAAGTTCATACAAAATAATCACTTGCTGAATCTAAATTTCTTCCCTGTGCCAAAGCACAGTATAAGAATTGATTTAGAATATTATAGTGGAAAATCGGCAAATCATTACAGCGAAACCAGGTTGGCGAATATTAATTACATCTGGAAACCCCAAAACAGCAAATTAACCGTGGAATTAAAATGCTCTAACCTTTTTAACGACAATAAAATAGTTTCATACTTTAATACCGATATTGCCAATATTGAAAATAGTTACCAAATACGCCCCCGGCAATTTATTCTCAGTTTTGATTTTTCTCTTTAATCAGAATAAAAAAAATTCTGAAAGGAACCAGCCTGTCGGAATTATACCAGGCGGCGCAAAACATGGGGTTCGAGGTGGCCGGTTGCAAAATGGGAATTACTAAAAAACAAAGACTTATAAAAAAAATAAAAAATCATTCAAAAAAAAAATTTGCTTTTTTATTTTGAATGTCCGAAATTTGAATAGCAGTTAAAAGATGTTAAACCCTGTTTTGACACCCCCGGAACAGGATAATAACCAAAGATAATGCAAATCATTTTTCCAAATATCAACAAATTTATTGGGTAAGCCTCCCCGGGGTTCACTCACGCTAATTTGTTCCCGGCTCGGGGAGGCAATCCAGGCCCGCCTGCATGACACAGTCGGGCAGGCTTCGTAAAACCCGTTGCGGGGTTAACAGTTTTTTTTCAAAAACTACTTTCCGGGAACCGCTTTTATCCCCACTGGCTGTAAGGACATTTGCCGGGGCAACCAGCCAATTGTTTTACAATTAAATTCTAACAATTATGAAAGAATTGAGTTTTGAAAAGATGGAAGAAACCAAAGGCGGTAAATTTTTTGGAACAGAAAGTGTTGTTCTTTCAGGCTGTGTAGATGGACAGCAACTGGTGTTACATAAAAACTACTTTTTTTGGATCAAAATATCCAGCGATGTAATGTGGATGCCTTGTTAATTGGTTATAACGAAACCTTGCCCTACGGTAAGGTTTCTACTTTCTACTTTAATATTTATTCCTATGATTAAAAAAATAACTTTCGTAGTACCAATAATGTTTGCAGTAACTTTTCTAACAGCGCAGGAAATAACAGGTTTTGTTTTCAATAAGGAATCATCAGAACCAGTTAAATATGCAAATGTTAAAATAAAAAATTTAAATAGAGGAACTTATGTAAATGAACAAGGGCAGTTTAGGATAAAAGCCGAACAAAATGACACTTTAATAATATCTTGTATTGGCTTTAATATTCAATTTTTTCCTGTATCCCTTTTAAATTCGGGAGATACATTGTATCTAAACCCACGAAGCTATATAATCCCAGATGTTGTGATTACCAATAAATCAAAAACTATAGAGGTTGGTTACCTGGAAGAAAAAACAAAATTATATCATGTTTTTCCTGCCTATCAATGGGGAACAGAATTTGTGTGTTTTATCAGTAATAATTCAAAAAAAAATAGCAGAATATTATCAGTATCTTTTATAGCCAAACCAGGTAAGGCAGAATCAATAATTCGGCTTCATGTATATGAACCATTAAGTTCAGGGAAACCGGGAGAAGAACTTTTACAAAAAGATGTTTTAGTAACATCGTCTCAAATATCTAAAGGGAGGTTAGAAATAGATATTACTAACCACAATATAGTTTTTCCTGAGAATGGTGTTTTTGTGGGGTTAGAGCTGATTGGTTATAAAAATTATAATGCAATAAAAGAGGATTTAAGTAGAACGACTAATAAAATCATTGAAATCGGGTTAATAAAAGCAGTCGATTCAAAATGCTTCACAAAATTTATTTTTGATGATAATACCAATTGGAAAAGAGTTTATAATTCAAAAGCAATCATTGAAAATTTTGGAAATCCACTTTCTTATCAAATTGGACTATTGATTCAGGATAGCTAATAATAGTAGATATCAAAAACTTAAAAGAGGGAAGAGAAAAACATCTTTGGTTTCCAGAGTTGATGTAGATAAAAATTCCAAATATGAAATTAAGGCACAATAAAATCTGCGTCTTTCCGCGCAATCAGCGGAAACATTATATTTTGGACGGAGAAATAATTACCTAAGAGACTGTTTTGAAATAATATTGGCACAGTATATTATAGTTTTTAAGTATTAATCCGATTAAACGCTGACAGGTCTTAAAGACGCTGTCAGGTTTCCGGCACCAGACCTTTCAGTCCAGATAGCTATCGGGATGCAACCTGAAAGCGTCTAGTTTATAAATCAAAAAACATCCTTGAGGTTTCACCAGGAAGTAAAATGATTTCTATCTATCTTGTATTTAATTATTTGCGATTTCCATTTTATCCAATAATAAATTTTTGTGAATCTTCGTGTCTTCGTGTTTTAGTGGCAAATTCTTTCTTGCCACAAAGACTCAAAGACACAAAATTTCACGAAGAGAACATTAAATGCGATTCTTTAGATATTAATCGATATTCAACTGCCTTTGTAAAGCTGCAATTTCAGCTTCCAGGCTACTTTTTTGCTTCAACGCTTTTGAAAGGGCAAGGGCATCTTTCACGGCTTGTTTGTCGTATGTTTCCAGAATAATGTAATAATATTCGATGCCCAGGAAAACCGCTTTCAGATTGCGTTCCACGTGGTTGGCAATAAATTCCATTACGCCGTTGTCTTTGCCGTTGCGGTAACTCACTTTTTCCCATTTGGCCTCCATAAAATCGCTGCGGTGGTTGTTCGGGTCGCCAACGGGAATCTCTTCAGTTTTGGCATCGTCGCCCTGGTCGTAAACGCGCAGTGCCGTGTGGTCGAGCCAATTTTCGCCGTGGTAATTGCTGCTCAGGTAAATTTCGCCCCGTTCATCCAGATGCACCTGAATGTAGGAGCGGTCCCACGCCCGCTGAAATGTTTGCCGGTTGTGAATGTACTGGGTGTAGCGGTCGAATTCTGTTTTTTCCTTGCGAAAAGGTTTTTCAAGCGTCTCAATTTTAACTTTCAGCGAATCGAGTTGTGCTTCTTTCCGGTGCAGCAAATCGAACTGAACCTCGTTTACCAGGTTTTTGGCAGCATTCAACGCATAAACAGCTTTCGGGTAAAGCCGCGGAATGCTGTCGAGGTGGCGCAGCGCAGCGGTCGTATCATTTTTTTCCAACAGCGACTGGGCCAGGTTCAGTTTGGCACTGGCTTTTTCTTCATCGGAAGGCCCGCAGGCGAAAAAAAGCATCCCGGCAACCAAAACAGTTATATAAATGGTAAACTTCATGGTATCGTTGTTTTGTGCAAAATTAAAAATTTCTGTTGGAAGCGACCTGATTTTTATCGGGATACACGAAAAGCAATTAAAGTAAAAAACAAAATTCAACCAAGTAACTGATTTTTAATATTTTGCGTAAATATTGTATTTTATCGATAAAAATACCCTATCTATATATATTCCCTAAAACCAGAAAAGGTAACCCTATATTCTGTATGTCATGAAACATTTTTTCAATTTTGTTTTACAAAATTCTCAAATACAGCGTATTACAAAAAAGAACTAAGATAATCAATCAAAAAAAGTTTTGTTTTTATTGTTTGAATACCATAAATTTGAATAGCAGTTAAAAAATGTTAATCCCTGTTTTGGCACCCCCGGAACAGGATTAAAATCCAAAGATAATGCAGATCATTTTTCCAAATATCAACAAATTTATTGGGTAAGCCTCCCCGGGGTTCACTCACGCTAATTTGTTCCCGGCCCGGGGAGGCAATTAAGGCCCGCCTGCATGACAAAGTCGGGCAGACTCCGTAAAGCCCAATGCGAAGTTAACAGTTTTTTTTCAAAAACTACTTTCCGGGAACCGCTTTTGTCCCCACTGGCTGTAAGGACATTTGCCGGGGCACTCAGCCGATTGTTTTACAATTAAATTCAAAAATTATGAAAGAATTGAGTTTTGAAAGAATGGAAGAAATTAATGGAGGTAACTCTACACGAGAGTTTATTTGCAATATGACAACAGGAGGTATTGGAACAATTTGGGGCACTTGGGCAGGTGGAATTGCCTTTGCTCTTGGAGCTACCACTGCTGGAGCCGGGTTTATAGCAATTGGAGTTACAATAGCTGCTGGAGCTGCCTTAAGTACTTTAATTTGCTGAATTAAATAATAACAGCCATACTATTTTCAAAATAAGTATGGCTGATTTTTAATATTCGAAAAAATGTGAAGATGTCAAACTATAAATTTTGAATTTCAATGAAAACTAGTAATAAATATTTATCAATCTATATTCTCATTTTAATAATTTCAGCAATAACTGGTATTGTTTATGTCTTACTGGAAAAACCTACCAGAATTGTTCAAAATATTTTTATTTACTATTTCTGGGGAGTAGTCACATTAACAATATATCTATTGGTAATAGTTCCAAAAGTAAAAAAAGGTAAACTGAAAGTAAAATCACTTACCATAGTAGCTATTGTTGCTACTATTATTTTATCAGGGATTCTGTTTTTTTTAATTTAATTTTTAGCAATTAAAGTTTTTAGATTGTTGGCGTCAATAATATTATTGTCAACACTCCTCTCCAAAAAGAATAGAAAGATTTAAATATTATAGTTTTAAAATTTTATCCATTATGTAGAAATATTATAAATAAAATGTCCGTCCCTAAAGTCTTTTTTTCTCTGGTATTAATTTTTCTGCTACTATACTTGGCCAGTAACATTGTCATACCAATTGATTCTATTTATTATCAATTATTTGGAAATAATTTGGAAATAGAAGAAATTGATAAAATAATTAATTTTGCAAAAAAATGGCATTTTTTTGGTTTTGTCATTTTACCAGTAGTAACTTTATTGCGCATATTTTACACAGCCATCTTTCTATATATTGGCATATTCTTCACCGAATTAAAAGCCGATTTTGGCAAGCTGTTCAAAATAGCCTTGTTAGCCGATTTTGTTTATGTTTTGTCTGGTTTAGCCAAGCTGGTTATTCTTATCTTTTTTAAGCAGGTGAATACCCTGGATGATTTACAATTTCAACCGCTTTCTGTAATGGAGTTGTTAAATACCAAAAGTATCGACCCGCTGTTTGTTTATCCTTTAAGTTTAATCAATGTATTTGAGTTAGGTTATTTCCTTGTTCTGGGCTGGCTGCTGGTCAGTGTTATCAACGAAGCCAACGAGGAACGGCCCGTAAATTTTGGCAAATCGCTAAAACTGGTCACCGCATCGTATGGCAGCGGATTGCTTTTGTGGGTGGTGTTTGTAATGTTTATAACCCTTAACCTGAGTTAACTATGAAAAAGTTACTTAAAACCATTTTAATTGCAGTAATTTCGATTATTGGAGGATTCCTTACCTACCAAACAATCAAGGGATATAACGAAAAAAAGGAAGCGGAAAAACGGATTCAGACTTTACCACAAGCAGAGTTTGTCTCGCTAACAGGAAAAGAGGTAAACCTGCATGATTTTGACCCGGAAAAACCGATGGTAATTATTTACTTTCACCCCGAATGTGACCATTGCCATTACGAAGCACAGGAGATTGGCCAAAATGCCGCTGCATTCAACCACTGCCAGGTGGTTATGGTTACATCCGATGATTCACTGAAACGAATAGAAAACTTTTGCGCTGAATACCATCTTTGGGAACTGAGCAACATTGAAGTTTTACTTGACCCCAACAACCGGTTTAAAAAAGTTTTCGGAAAAGCAGTTGTTCCTTCGGTTTACATTTACAACTCTGGCAGGAAGCTAAAAAGGTATTTTCCGGGCGAAACAAAGCCGGAAGCCATTATTTCAGAAATTAATTCATAACAATAAACTCAAACTCATGGCAAAACTATTTTTCTATTTCGGGGTATTGCTCTCCGGTTTTCTGTTTACAGGTAGTATTGTATCACAAACAAGGATAAACGGGAAAGTTGTCAAAAAAGAAGTTGTCATAGAAAATGTTAAAAAGAATGACGCCCAAATTGAACGTAACCAAAATTAATAAATCCTTTACCAGACAACACAGCCAGTTTTATTGTGGCCTGGCCTGCCTGGCCTCGGTGGTAAAATACCACGGCGGTGAAACTACCCAGGAAAAGCTGCGTGAAGAAAGTGGTACAACCCTGAACGGGACCAGTCTGCTGGGCTTGTACCAGGCGGCACAAAAAATTGGGTTCGAGGTGGGTGGTTACGAAGCTGATATCAAAAACTTAAAAGACCAAAACGAACCGCTTATCCTGCATATCATCAAAGACGGGACTTTGGAGCATTTTGTGGTTTGCTATGGTTTTGAAAACAGTAAATTTATTATAGGCGACCCGGCAAGCGGTATTGAATATTACACGGAGGAAGAGCTGGCTTCCGTTTGGAAAAGCAGAACCCTGCTAAAGCTTACCCCAGGAAAATATTTTGTTACCCGGAAAAACGAAACGAAAAACAAACATACCTGGTTTTTGCAGTTGTTAAAGCCTGATTACCCGTTGTTGGGGATAGCCGCTTTTCTGGGTATCGTTATTTCGGTGTTGGGGCTGGCAACAGCCATTTTTTCGCAAAAACTAATCGACCGCATTTTGCCCGAAAAAGACACCCGCACCCTGGTTTTGGGCCTTATCATATTTGCAGTAATACTGATTGCCCGGGCTGTTATTATGTATGTGCGTGCTATTTTTCTGGTCCGACAAAGCCGGGAAATGAATGTGCGCCTGATTTCCAGTTTTTTTGGAAAGTTGCTTTTTCTGCCTAAACCCTTTTTCGACAGTACCTCAACCGGTGACATGGTAGCGCGCATGAACGATGCCGGCCGGATACAGAAAACAGTGGTTTATTTAAGCAGCCAGGTTGTTATCGATGTGTTGGTGGTGCTGGTATCTGCCGGATACATTTTTGTGTATTCCGTTTCAACCGGTTTGTTCAGTTTGTTGTCCATTCCGGTTTTTAGCCTGCTTGCATGGCATTACAACAAAAAGATTATTGTTGCCCAGCGCGAAGTGATGCAAAGCTACGCCGCCACCGAAAGCAAATACATCGATACTATTAATGGAATTAAAACCATTAAAACGTTTAATCGCGAAAATTTATTTGCCAAAGTTGTGAATGTGGTTTATGGTTTCTTCATGCTAAAAGTTTTTGGCCTGGGATTGTTGGGCGCAAAAATGAACCTTTGGATAACTGCGGGAAGCGCCTTGCTTTTAACCGGAATCATTTCGTGGACTGCCTGGCTCGTTTTACAGGAACAACTTTTATTGGGACAAATGATGGCCATTATTACTTTGGTTGGCAGTTTGGCCGCATCGGTTATAAATATTGCCATGGCAAATATCCAGTTACAGGAGGCGCGTGTTGCTTTCGACCGCATGTACGAGTTTGCTTCGGCAGAACCGGAATACAATCCCGAAGATGCTACAAAAGAGACTGGAAATCATAAATTTCAAATAGACAAACTGGAAATCAGGAATTTAAATTTTCGTTTTCCCGGCAAAGGTTTGTTGTTGAAGGACATCAGCTTTGATGTTAACAGAGGGGAAATCATCACTTTTTTTGGTGAAATTGGTTGCGGAAAAAGCACGTTGCTTTCCATACTTCAACGTTTTCATAGAATTGAATCGGGTACAATTCTGGTAAGCAACAAAAACTGGAATTCGTTTTCCACCAAAGCGTGGAGGAACCATGTGGCAGTTGTGGAACAACACGTGCAGCTTTTTAACGGCACAGTGCTTGAAAACATTTCACTTCAGGAAAAACCGGATTTTGACCAAGTTGTAACTTTCTGCCAAAAATATAGATTTCATGATTTTATAATGGAGTTTCAGCAAGGTTACGCAACAATTATAAACGAAAACAGCTCCAACTTATCGGGAGGGCAACGGCAGTTAATCGCTTTGGCGCGTGCTGTTTATAGCCAACCCCAACTTTTACTGCTCGATGAAGCCACTGCTGCCATGGGAAGAAGGACCGAAAAGTTTGTAATTGAATTGCTGAATAACCTAAAAAAAGAAATCCCCGTAGTTTTTGTGACCCACCGCCCGCAATTAGCCCGCTATACCGACCGGATTTATGTGATTGAGAACAAAACAGTTTCTGCCTTTGGAAACCACACAGACCTGATAAAATCAAACTCTTTTTACAGGGCCGCTTTTGAAGAATTAATAATCCATTGACCCCGGAAAAGGGAACCTTTTTTTCTGTAGGCTATCTTATTTTTTACGCAAAGCATTAACAAACAACAACTCTCAAAAAAAATTTGTTTTTTAAAACTGAATGTCCGAAATTTGAATAGCAGTTAAAAGATGTTAAACCCTGTTTTGCCCTCCGGAACAGGATGATAACCAAAGATAATGCAAACCATTCTTTTCAAAATTAAAAGAAATATATGTTGCCTGCACAGCTTCCTTTCATCTTGCATTTTAAAATCCATTGCCTTCATTACCTTGATTCTGTTAGTAGCCTGTTTGCGGGAAAAAGAAATATCCCTGGAGAAGTTTTATGAGGAAAAGCCTGTTGTTTACAGTATTTTGAACCCTGATAAAGATATCTGTGTTCATGTTTCAAAAACAGTACCATTCAATTTTTTGGAAGAAGAAATTCCGGTAATCCGGGATGCGAAGGTTGTTTTAACTGGAAATGATGTCGAAATTGAAATCCCTTTTCATCAGGAGAAAGGACTTTATTTTATTTCCAAAGACAGTTTTAACGTATTGCCCGGTAAATTATACCACCTGAAAATTTACTTTCAGGATGGGCAGGAAGTTTCGGCAACTACGACGGTACCGGAAACAAAACCGGTTTGGGAATCAATGGGGCAGGAAATCATTGTAAGAAATTCGGGTGATGAGACTTCTGCGCTGATTCGATTCCATTTTGCCTGGCAAAATGATTGGAAAACTGATTGTGCTTATTATGTTTTTTCGGAAGATATTTTTCAACATACAGCAACCGGCGATTATTTTATTATCCCGGAAGAAACACAACAGGGAAATATTATGGGCGCGGTTTATACTTCAGCATACAGCAATTTTCGCCCCTTCTCCAGAGCCTCAGTTTCCTTGGTAAAAGCTAATGCAGAAATGAAAAACCTTACGGATTATGAAGGACGATTGCGGCTCATTAACGACCAACTCGACATGGGGATGTTTTGGGAACTTTACCGCGGGGTAATTCCTGAATACACAAATATTGACGGTGGGTATGGTTTTTTGGGAAGTTATTTGAAAACGGATACTACAATAGATATTCGGTCCATGTATTAAAGCTATGAAATTTGATATAAAAACCGGTCTTTTTGTATTGCTGTGCTTTCTGGCGATTAGGACGAAAGCTCAAAAAGAATTTTATATTTTGGAAGGAAAAGTAGTGAATTCACATACAAAACTGTTTGTTAATGATGCTGAAATAAGATTTCCTTCTTTAAATATTGAATTCAAATCAGATAAAAATGGTTTTTTCAGAATTGCTGTTCCATCTGAAGAAATCATTCCAATTATAATCAATCATCCGGATTATGAACTTAGGCTCGATGGTTTACGCATAAAAACAGATACAGTTATAACATTCGAGATAGAGCCATTAATCCGGTCTTTTCTTATTGGCGAAGTTGAAAAAACAGCAGAGCGATACAACAAGGTACAGGAGCCACAGGCGGGAATGGAAAAGCTGTCGTCCATTGGCATAAAAAACCTTCCGGTATTGGCAGGGGAAAAAGACGTGCTGAAATCTTTCACCTGGTTTCCGGGTGTTCAGAGTGCCACTGAGGGAACAACAGAACTTAATGTGCGTGGTGGTTCCTCAGACCAAAACCTCTATTTGCTTGACAACAGTACCATTTACAAATCGTCGCATCTTTTAGGGATGCTTTCCACTTTTCAGGCATTAACAACTGATGAAGTTAATTTTTATAAAGGGGGTTTTCCTGCACGTTTTGGCGGGCGGTTATCTTCTGTGGTTGATGTAAAAACAAGACAACCTAATACTCAGTCGTTTCAACTGGATGGTGAAATTGGGCTGATATCAGCAAAAATATTAACGGAAATACCTGTATTGAAAGGAAAATCCGGTCTGATCTTCGCTGCACGTAGCACCTACATAGATAAAATTGCCCGGATTTTTGTCGATAAAAACGAGTTGGAATCTTTTAGTTTTTACGATGCGCAAATAAAATACATCCATGAGTTTAATAAAAAAAACAAGCTTGTATTTAACTACTTTACCGACCGGGATGATTACTATTTTTATGACAGGCTTAAAACCGTAAAAGATGTTTTTACGCAGAGTAAACAAACCTGGACAAACCAGGTTTTGAGCGCGAACTATTCCTTAATATTGAATGAAAAAATTCAAACTCGTTTCTTTGCAGGTCTTTCCCGATACAAAATGCAACTGGAAAACAAACAGGAAGACCCAGACAGCACACTAAACTATTTCAATAAATTTACGTCAACCATCAGTGATTATTCTCTGACTAACAATACTATCTGGGATATATCCGCTAAGCTCAGGCTCGACATTGGCGGCGGTTTTACTTTTCATAAACTTATTCCTGCACAGATAAAAAATCAGGACTACGACACTACATTTACTGTACACAACCTGAATCCGGAAAGTTCAATAGAAAATTTTTTCTATTCTGAATTGTTGTATAAACCTCAACCGAAACTCAATATAAAAGCAGGAGCCCGCAATAGTAATTATTACACCACTGGAGACAAAACCTATTCATTTTTCGAGCCCCGGTTATTGGCTCATTATATATTAAATGGAAACAGTTCGGTAAAACTTTCTTTTTCAAGAATGTCGCAATTTCTTCATTTATTAACCAATCCGGGCTTAGGATTACCTATTGATTTATGGATGATATCAGGCAAGGAAGTTTCTCCCGGTTTTGCAAACCAGGTAAGTGCTGATTACAGCCGGAACTATAAAACAGGAAATTTACAAATGGCTTTTAACTTAGGGTTTTATTTAAAAAAAATGGAAAACATCACTTCCTATCTTGACGGATACAGTTCTCATAATTTCACCACACCGTACTTTTTCAATACTCATTCCAGCTGGCATTCCATTGTCACCCAGGGACAGGGAAAAGCTCGGGGCATTGAAATAATGGCAGAGAAACTTTCAGGCGATTTTACCGGATGGTTCAGCTACACGTGGTCGTCAGTTACTCACCAATTTAAAAAAATAAACAACGGAAAACCATTCCCTTCAGGTTTCGAACAAAAACACAATATATCACTGGTGGGCCAGTATAGAATCAATCAGAAATATGATTTCTCTTTCAGTTGGGATTATCATTCAGGAAATCCGGTTACCATACCACTTTACATTTATTTTCCCGGCAACTTCAATTTTGGGAATGCTACCGTAAACTATAAAAACAAACGAAATTTAAGTTTGTATGCCCAGGGAGAAAGAAACGGACAACGCATGGAAGCATTTCACCGGCTGAACATTGCCATTCGAAGAAAATTTGAAGCTAAACATTTTTACGGTAATTTTGAGCTAAGCGTTTATAACTTATACAACAGGCACAATCCGTTTTATTATTACGTAGATAACGTTCCCTACTATGAGTTCCAGGAAAACAGCCAACGGATTCTAAAATCGAAGCAGGTTTTAAAATCAGTATCAATATTCCCGATAATCCCTTCTGTTTCTGTATCGTTTAAATTGAAATAAAACCGATTTTTGTAAAGAGCAACCATACAGTACTTCTTAAAACCAGTTTCTTTTACCGGGCCGCATTCGAAGAATTGGTACTCTGTTAAATATTCACCCGGTAACTGGTACTGCGCCCCTGCCCGGCAACCAGAAAAGCTTGAATTTCAGCGAGATGTTGAAAATTTTGCCAGTTATAAATTTCCATGAGCCGAAAACAGATTATTTACGGCTCAAATATAGTGAAAATTGTGAGCCGAGAACAGGGATGAATCGGCTCATTATTGGATCAACTTTTTGAAGACGCCTTTCGGGAAATAAATAAATTTACCTTCACTTTTTATCGTTTAAAGTTTGCAATCCACTGGTAATATTTTAAAGAATATAATTGAAAAAAAAGGTAATGCTACGTTTTTATATTATGAAATGTCTTACCTATTTTTCATAACGCATTAGATAACAATATTTTGAGAAAAAAAACCAGGGAAAGGTATTGCTTTTACAGGTTGAATATTCTACATTTGAAAAGCAAAAACTATATTACTTACGCATTAGGCTTTCATAGAAGTTTAATGATATACTGATTAATTTACAATACCATGAAATATTTAACACGGATTGAAAATGTTTTTCCCTTTGTTGCTTCTTTTATTGTTTTTTTAGCAGCGAAAAATCACATTGATACGGTTGTTTATTTAATTGTAGCAATTGTGTTTAGCTTTTACTTTTTCCCTATGAAGTTAATAGTTGATTCGAAGGAAAAAAAGTGGTTTCAAATTGTTACATCTGTATTGTTTGCCAATATTTTAATATTAATAGCAATCTATTTAATTAATCCTGAACTATCTGTTATAAGAACTATTCTGGGTATGTCATCAATTCTTTGTATAGTTCTGTTGGTTTATAAACACTTTTTTGAAAAGTTAAGTGTTCGTCTTTTTTTCTTGCTTTTGGGATTCAATGTTTTAGCAAGTTCATTCATTATAATTTCTTGATCAGAACAATACATAGAATTGGTTTTTTTAAACTCATCGCATGAAAAGAATAGTATTGAGTCCACTAACAGGAATTATTGCGATATTGATTAGTATTATTGCGATAAAATTTTTCCCTGCTCATACTATTCTTTCATTTTTTCAAATTGATGGAATTTACATTACCTCCTGGGAAAAAATCACAAAAGCCACTATATTGCTTACTGTCAGCCTCATGTTCATCTACAATTCAGGTTTAATGAAACGAGTCAGGATAACAAATCAAGTTAAAAATTACAATTTGTATATCTTCTGGCTCCCGATTTTTTTGTTTTTCGGATTTGGCGATTTTCGTTTTCCTGAAATTAACAGTATCGGTTTGATTGTCCTGATCCTTGTCCGCACACTAATAGTTGCAACCACTGAAGAATTTATTTTCCGGGGATATATCCAATCGGTATGCATTCAAAAATTTGGAAGTTGGAAGGGTGTTTTGACTGCTTCTTTTCTTTTTGCCCTAATGCACTTTATGAATCTGTTTGATGATCCGCAAAACATGCAAGGAATTACCTTTCAGTTTTTATTCGCATTTGCTATTGGTATTATTTTGGGTTATCTCTTTCTTAAAACTCAGAATATATATCCCATAATCTTTTTACACTTTCTTTTCAATATAAAAAGTAGTTTTGAAAAGGCTGCAACCTCCGGTATTCTGACAACTGAATCAATCGAAAAAAATCCGCATGAACTATGGATTTCCACGATAATAACATTATTTGTTATTTTTTTGATGACTGGCATTGGGCTGTATCAGTTGAGAAAGACATAACCGGTTTTTTTTAATAATTACCGTTTCACTGTTTTAATCTTTCATACCTTTCTTTAATTTAGCGATTATGAAACAAATTACAATATCAATAGGATTCGTATTTTTAAGTCTGTTGCTTGAAGCGCAAACCAACGTTTCCAGATTCGATACAGTTATCATTTTACAAGAAGTTTCAGTATATGCGAATCAAGGATTATCTGTTTTAAAATCAAACAATAAGAAGGGTAGTGTTCATGTCAGAGGGAAGGGAAAAACATCTTTAGTTTCCAGGGTTGATACAGATAAAAATTCCAAATATGAAATTAAGGCATTAGAGTTCTTCTTCAATTATCAATGGCAGGGGTTTGAAGGAGAGGGATATTACATCCGGCCACTGATTTTCACCTCCGGGATTGGAGCTCCAAATTACGAATGCCTTAATAATCAATCACTTTATTTCGTAAGCAAGGAGATAGATGAAGTAATACACATCGATATTTCAAATTCCAATTTCCGAATAGAAAATTTAACCTCTTTTTTTGTAGGGATTGAATTCGTTGAAGCCGACGGAAAAAGTAAATATGAAGATTTCAATGTCACCATGGTCCCAGTAAAGAATGGGTTAAATACCTCTTTTATTAAAGGTTCCTGTACCGAATGTACTTTCTCTCCTTTTGATTTAGATAAGAAAAATGGATTATCATTGAAATACAATATCTTATATAAATAATAATCATGCAAAAAACCAATGATTGACGTTTTTGCTGCTGGTGTCAAACAACAACCACCAAGTAATCACATCTTCCGTACAGCAGACATTTTTTGTAAAACCCACTTTATCCCCCCTTTCTTTTTGCATCAGGCAATTAATTTCTATTTTAGGGCCAAATTTTACACGCCATGATTACGCTGACCCAATTGGAATATATTGTTGCGGTGGATACGTATCGCCATTTTGGCAAAGCCGCCGAATCGTGTTTTATCACCCAGCCCACGCTTTCCATGCAAATAAAAAAGCTGGAAGAAGATATGGAAATCATCATTTTCGACCGCAGCAAGCAACCTTTAATTCCTACCGATGTGGGCCAGCGGATTATTGAACAGGCGCGCATTGTGCTGAAACAGGCCGAAGAACTTAACAATATCGTAAAAGATCACAAAAACCAGGTTTCGGGGATGTTACGCATAGGTATCATACCCACGCTGGCGCCCTACCTGCTGCCCATCTTCATTGGAAGTTATAAAAGAAAATATCCCAACATTTACATTAAAGTAGTGGAACAAACCACCAATGAAATAATAAGCCTTCTGAACAAAGATCTGATTGATGTTGGAATTCTGGTAACACCCCTGAAAGAGGAAAAGATTATTGAAAAGCCGGTATTTTACGAAGAGATGATGATATATGTGAATCCGGAAAGCAAACTGCACAAAAAGAAGGAAATCACATTGAAAGACATTGCCACTCCCGAAATATGGCTGCTTAGCGACGGCCACTGCTTTCGCGACCAGGTGGTTAACCTCTGTTCGTTCCTCGGCACGGTTGACAGCCAGTTACCTTTCCATTTCGAAGCTGGCTCACTGGAAACGCTCATGAATATTGTGGACCGAGAAGGCGGAATAACACTCATTCCCGAGCTGGCAACCCTGAGCATGACGGAACACCGGAAACACAATGTACGCTCGTTTAGCAACCTGAAACCACTACGCGAAGTAAGTCTGGCCTATTCGCGGCATTTTGCCAAGCATAAACTCATAAATTTGCTGTGGCGCGAGATAAAAGATACCATCCCGCAGGAACTTCAAAATGAACAACGTGGAACAGTTGTAGAATGGAAATAAATTTTTCGCTATTCAAAAAAATAATTACCTTTGCGCCCTGTTTTTTGCGGACGTGGCGGAATTGGTAGACGCGCCAGACTTAGGATCTGGTGCCACACGGCGTGGGGGTTCGAGTCCCTTCGTCCGCACAACCACCGCCGGCTCTGATTTTAAAAAAAATGTGCCGGCGGTGGTTTACTGTTAAAGTTCTGATAACAATTTATAGTACTCTGTATGAATATTACCAAGGAAAATACCGACAATGTAAACGCGGTAATCAAAGTGTTGATTGAAAAACCGGATTACGAAAAAACGGTTGAAGAAAAGTTGAAAGAATACCGGCAGCAAGCCTCCATCCCGGGATTCAGGCCGGGGAAAGCCCCCATTGGCCTCATTCGCAAACGGTTTGGCAAATCGCTTATGGTTGAAGAAATAAATACACTGCTGTCGCAAAACCTCACACGTTTTATGATGGAAGAAAAACTGCAGGTTTTGGGAGAGCCGCTTTCCAGCCCTGAACATCAAAAACCCATCAACTGGGAAAACGATGAAAACTTTGAATTTGCTTTCGATGTGGCACTGGCTCCGGAGATTGAAGTTCCTTTAAGTAAAGAAGACAAGCTGAATTACTTCACCATTAAAGTTTCCGACGATATGGTGAACGAACAGGTGGATATGATTCAGTCGCAAATGGGCGAAAATACAGATGCCGGCGAGGCGAAGGAGAAAAGCCTGGTGCGCGGCGATTTTGTTGAACTGGACGACGAAGGCAATGAAAAAGAAGATGGAATTAAAGCCGACGGTGTATTGCTTTCGGTTGACCTGGTAAAAGATGAAGAAATTAAAAAGCAGTTCATTGGAAAGCAGAAGGGGGAAGTACTGATTTTCGACCCTGTTACGGCTTACCAGGACAGACACGAAGTGGGCCACCTGCTGAAAATCAGTCACGAACAGGCCGATGAGCTCAACAGCATTTTCAGGTTCATCATTACTG
>Ga0334901_1001165_pt1 | contig 29448 bp, 26 predicted proteins | sample GraSluR3_MG_3_FD_207216 | JGI IMG/M metagenome (GOLD analysis project Ga0334901, IMG submission 207216) | Sludge microbial communities from methane-producing bioreactor in Wageningen University, Netherlands - Granular Sludge_15_08-R3 | ecosystem: Engineered > Bioreactor > Anaerobic >... | reverse complement strand
ATCATTAATTTGCTCTTTTAAGTTCAGACAGCCCTGTCCGGACAGTCGTTTGATGCTCTTCTACATCAATGATGTGGGGTCGATATCGACTTCGAGCTTAATCGATTTACTCAATTTGAGGTTATTTACCAGATATTTTACTCCGCTGAGGAGATGTTTGATTGAGTCCGATTTGAATATGATATGATAGCGGAACCGCTTATTGATCCTGTGAATGGGAGTAGCTACGGGACCGAGGATATCGAAGAAATTGCAGTCGGGCAAATGTGCCGTATTTCTATAATGCTTCTTCAGGACATTGATCAGAGGCTTGACAGACAAAATCTCCGTTTTCAGAAAAGCTTCATGATTATGGGAAAAGACAATTCTGGCATTTCTGACGTAAGGTGGATAATTTAATGCCTTTCTTGTCTCGAGCTCTTTCGTAACAAAGCTGTCGAAATCCTGTTGCTCAGCACAAACTATTGCATAATGCTCCGGGTTATAGGTCTGGATTATGACCTCTCCTCTCCGACTTCCTCGTCCTGATCTCCCTGCTACCTGAGTCAGAAGTTGAAACGTCCTTTCAGTTGATCGGAAATCCGGGATATTTAGACTGTTATCTGCCGAGATCACACCCACGAGCGTAACATTTGCAAAATCGAGCCCTTTGGCAATCATCTGAGTCCCAAAGAGAATATCAACCGAACCCTCTCTCATCCTGCGGAACATCTTATTATAACTATCTTTTCCGCTCGTTGTATCGGCATCCATTCTCAGTAATCTCGCCGAAGGAAAGAGGATCCGAAGCTGTTGTTCAAGTTGCTGGGTGCCGGCTGTTCCAAACTCGAGAACATAACTGCCACATTCAGGACATTTCCGGTACATCTTCTCCCGGTGCCCACAATAGTGACACATAAGAAGATTCTGTTCGGAATGGTAGATCAGGCTAACATCACAGTGCGGACAACGATGTATCTTACCGCAAGCGAGACAGATCACATAAGAGGCGAAGCCCCGCCGGTTCTGAAAGAGGATGATCTGCTCCTGGCGTTCCAGTCGGTCGAGGATCTTCTCTTTCAGCAATTCTGATAATAGAGTCGCTTCTTCTTCCTCTTTCATATTCAGTATGGTCACGGTCGGCATGGGGATCTGCAAAGGACGATGGGTTAGCTGCAGCAGCTCATACTTCTTCTTCTCGATATTATACCACGACTCAAGAGACGGGGTTGCACTCCCCAATACAACAGCAGCATTATTCTGCCTACCACGAAAAACAGCCAGGTCTCTTGCATTGTAACGAGGATTCTTGTCCTGCTTGTAACTCCCCTCATGCTCTTCATCGACGATTATTATTCCGATATTTTCCAAAGGAGCGAATACGGCACTTCTGGCACCGAGGACAATCCGAGATTCACCATGTTTTATTCTCTTCCATTCTTCCCACCGTTCCCGCTCATTTCTGTGACTATGCAGGATCGCTATGTTCTCACCAAATGCATTGTAAAATCGTTCCTCCATCTGTGGTGTCAGGGCTATTTCCGGGACGAGTATAAGAGCGTTGCGGGATTGGCTCAAACACTCCTTGATCAGCCGAATATAGACCTCTGTCTTACCACTGCCAGTGACTCCATAAATCAAAAAAGTCTTAAAGATTCTTTCCGTTAATGCGGTTTTGATCTTATCGTAGGCATGTTCCTGTTCGGTTGTAAGAGTCAGGTTAGAGGTCTCCCGGTGCTTTTCTGTTCTTTCGGCTGAATTCTTGATCTCTCTGGGCTCTATCCTGATCAATCCTTTATGACGGAGTGCCTTGATAACTGAATAGCTGAAATTGTCTGCCAGCCGCGCCAGCGGAATTGCCGATTCAACTGAGTTATCTTCTGATCTATGTTCTCTGAAGATTCTCTCTATCATTTGCCAGGCTTCCTGCTGCTTAACGGTCAATTCCGGAATCCCAGGGAGAGGATCGGTTAAGATAATAAAGTTAGCAAACTTCTTCTTTATCTTGCGGTCATAAATCCGCTTGACTTCTATCAGGCCAAGCTCTTCCAGATGTTCGATATGTTTATATAGTGGTATGTTCTGCAGCTTATCACGTAAGCGGGAGATGTTAAGCCATCCACTATCAGAGAGAAGTGCCAGGATGCGTTGCTCTGCTGCTGAAAGATCTTTATCGGAACCTGTCTGTTGAAAACGAACCTCCAGGGCAATCTGGATCTGGATTGCCGTTGGCAGCATAGCCATGATAACTGTTCCCAGACTGCAGAGATAATAGCTGCTCATCCACTCGGCGAGATTAAGCAGGTCTTCTGATAACAGTGGTTTCTGATCGACTACTTCCAGTATATCCTTGAATTTCACCTTTTTATTCATATCGGGTTCTGGACTTTGTGACCAGACAATGCCGGTAAGATGATTGTTGTTGAAATTGACCAGGACCCGGCAACCACGCTCGAGTTGAGTGTTACACCTGTAGGTGTAAAGACGGTTAATATTCAATGGCAAGGCCAGATCGTAATAATACATTCTAATTTTCCTGCCTGTTAAGAGCTATTTATCCAGGTAATGCTGTTGTTCTTTGATGTCAACCGATAATGGATAGAAGCAGAGGAATTGATAATAGAGAATGATTCCTCTCAATCACTAATCAACGGGGAGGACCGCAGTCGGCTACAGCTGACTACAAGTCTTCCTATAAGTTTATCATTACTTTTCTGTATAGAAAACCTGGAGTATAGCTATACTCCAGGTTATAAATACCAGATAATGAATATCGTAACGAGAAACCAATAATCTGTGAATTAACTCAAAGCTCTTAGAAGGACTGGTTTCCTGGATATTTTACGGAGAGAATCACTTAAGCAGAATCATCTTTCTGACTGCAACGGTATTATTCGATTCTAACCTGTAGAAATAGACGCCACTACCAATCGAATTCCGCTGCTCGTTCTTACCGTCCCAGGTGAAATTATAGAAACCGGGCTGCAGTTCTTCGTTGACCAGGCCTCTCACCTTCTGTCCAAGAATATTGTAAATTTCCAGAACGACATGACTATTCTCGATGAGTGAGAAACTGATATTAGTCTCTGGATTGAAGGGGTTGGGGTAGTTCTGATAGAGTTCGAAGCTGCTAATCGGATCGATATCGTTAGGAACGTCGAGTTCGGGGGAAGATATATATATGGTGAAATCATCGATGAAAATACCCTCTTCTTCGACAGACTGGTCTGAAGAGAAATAAAACCGGATCGAGATCTCTTCACCAAGATAGTCGTTGAGCGAATATTGATGCAGTTCCCAATCGGAGATACCATTGAAAGTAGCAACAGTCAGCCATTCTTCATCCCCGGTATCAACCTGCAGGTAGCAGTAATCATAACCAGGTTCAAGATCATGACGAGCCATAAAGGTAATAGATGCGTTTTCTGCTTCAGTAAGGTTTATGGAATGGTTTAAGAGAGCATAACTGGTTACATTGGAACTGTAATCCCCTTCAGGACTGTCGGCTAGTGAATATTCACCACTATAAGCGTACATACTGGAGAGCCCCCAGTCTCCGGTAGTGATCCAGTTACTCAAATCATCGAAGCTGTCGATCTGATAAGGAGTGTAGAGATAGAATGAATAAAAGTTCTCCGGTTCACTGATTACGATCTCTTCAATATGTAATCCATAAGTCTCAGATTCGATCTTTAATTGATAGATACCGTAAGAGACTTCATCGAAAAAGAAAACACCTTCGTTGTTGGTAGTAACAGGTTCCAGGGGTGAATTCATTATGGTAACGAGGGCATTATCGATAGAAGTCTGTTCAAAGAAATCGATAACGATACCCTCAAGACTTCCCTCTCCGGCAGGATTGAGTGCAACATTGAGTATTGTCTGATCCTCTTCTGTTATAGTTACACTCTGAGGTTCGGAATCAACGTATCCATAAGCTGAAAAGCTGACTTCATACTCTCCCGGCAGAAGAATTCTGTAATATCTGCCAAAATCTTCATTGCTTCGATATGGCTCTCTGAAGTTACCACTGTTATCGATCCCCTCGATATAGACCTCTGCTACTAAAGGTTCACCTGTAATGGCATCTGTAACGTGGCCGGTCAGTGAGGAGTGATGAATCCGATGGAGCAGGATCATGGCAGCTTCCATATTATCTGCTGATATCTGTTGTATATCAGCAGGTGGCGGAATGAACTCCACTCCAAGTTCTATTGTATAACTGAAAATTCCATGCTCGCCATAAGCATAATCGTCAGTAGCACCTCTGGCTGGATAGAGTTCCCAGCTTGCCTGAGGGGTATAATGTCCGTAGCCGTTGAGATTGGGAATGGTTGTAGCCATCTGCACGGCCAGGTCTGAGAGGGCTTCAACATCAGGGGCATAGACATTATCGTCATATCCATAGGGATAGAGAACTAATTCACTATAGGTGTGATAGGTAATTCCGGCGACAAAGTTATGGCCTGCCAGTAGCTGCATCATAGCATCTACTTCCGGTTCTGAACCACCGTAAGGACCGGGATATGTAGGAGCAGTTAACTGATCACCGGCTCCCCATTCGAAGGGATAATTTCTGTTCGGATCAACACCGTCAGTACCATAGCCGTAGTAACCATAAGTATCAAACTGACCATTGTTGTTATTATCTCGTAGATTCTTACGCCACCAGATATCTACTTCATTGAGGACTATCTTGTGACCGTCGGGATTGACTATCGGAATGAACCAGATCTCTGTGTTGTCGATGAGATAGAATATCTCGTCGTCGACTGCATAACTGTCAAGAAGCAGGTTGAGAAAATCCATGGTTACTTCTGTGCTCAGTGGTTCTCTGGCATGATGTGTTCCCATATAAAATACAGCTGGCTTATCGTTGAGTGAATCAGGATTAGTTGTTACCTTTACAGCCAGGATATCATGCTGATAATTAGAATAATAATCATTACCCTCCTGGGTGTAGATCTTGGCCCAGCTGTCACCCAGATCGTAGATACGAACTATATCAGGATGCTCAAGAGCAAGATTCTCAATCTCATCAAGAACGTCATCATAGGTTCGGTAACCGGGTATAGTTCTCTCTCCCAGTTGTAAATTATTCCTCAAACGCTCTTCGGTCTGAGTGATTTGAGGTTCAAAACCCATAGCTCTGAAAGACTCATATTGAGCGCGTGTAACAACAATATCAAGAAATTCGTCTGGACGGTATGCAGCAATATCATATTGTTCTCTGTTCAACTCTTTGATCAGTTCAGGCTCTGGATTATCGATACGAATAACCATACGCTCCAGAGCAAATAGATTAAGATCCAGGCATACGAACAAAAACAATACTGCCAGTATTATAACACTAAAATATCTCATTAACTCACCTCATGGTCTTTAATTTTCTTCTTTCAAAAGGATCCCCATTATCCAGAATCGTAATGATAGAATCAATCATGCAAATCTTATATCGTAGATCAGTAATAATCCTTTCTTTTCGTCCTGTTGCATCTTCTATTGAAACTCCTGGTTTATTGCACATCCTGTAACTCTGTCACACCTGCCCAGCGGGGATCATCGGGGGCTATTTCCAGTAATCTCTCTCTAAGGGACTGGTACTCTTCGACGTATTCGTTCTTATCATATAACTCCAGAAGCAGGAACTCGACATCTAATGCATCAAGCTCTTCATCAGGATCTTCTATATCCTTGCCGTAATAATCCAGTCCAGTGTCTAATGTCTCGAGCGCTTCAGCATAACGCTCCTGCTCTTTCTGAATGAAAGCAAGCCATACATAGGCATCATAATGTTCTGGTCTTGTTGTAATAGCTTCTTTTAATGCAGATTCAGCCTCTTCGAGTTTTCCAGCGTAATAATATGCTTCTCCTTTATGACGCCAGGCACAGGACCATTGAGGGGTTGCTTCTGTAATCATATTATAAATCTCAAGGCTCTGTTCATACTGGTTTAGACTGAGCAGGAGATTGGCAAACTGGAATTGGGTGCTCACGTAAAGAGAATCGATGTTTTCATAGAGTGTCATGATATATCTGTTCAGTTCCAGATAATGGACATGCGCCAGCAGAAGGGGAATCTGGTAATCATCAGGGTCTTCTATCTGCAGGTTTTGATAGTACTGCAGAGTCTCGAGCAGTTTCTCTTCTGTCGGATCCTGTTGATATTCCATGAACCTGTCGAAAAGGTTTTCTCCAGACAATATGGTAAATAGCGAGATGAATATAAGTAGTATTATGCTTTTCTTTGTCATATTATCCTCTAGTATTTCTATTAACAGTTTTTTTTATCAGTCAGATGGTCCTGTCTATAAAAAATATATCGAGCTTATAGTAAACGAGTAATATTAGGAATCACGATTAAATATGATCTGCTACGAATCAGATATATTTCTATCTGGTAGTCGACTCGAATTCTATCTCTTCTTCCAGTTCCATCTCTTCGTAGATTCTACGAAACTCTTCATCGAGCCTGACCTCAATCCTTTCCCAGATGTCATCCCAGTCTTCTTCATGTTCTTCGGCTTTGGCCAGATACATTCGAGCATTGTAGCCATGACGCTGGGTCACCTCTTCGAGTTTTATATTCGCCAGCGCTTCGATGTCGATATCGTCATCATAGCTATCCGGATCGAGCAGGATTTGAACAAATTCCTCTGTGAATTCTTCAGAAATTTCCACATAATCAGCATCACTCATAACACGGCCACAACTGCTTAGGAAAAGAGCGGTTATCATCATTAGAGTGACAAATATAACGGTATTCCTCGTTTTCATCTTTTATCTCCTTACATTAATTAAATCTAACTGTCGCATTTTGTGCAGCAGGTGTATTTGCAGGCTCGACGAGTGAAACTCTCTCACCTTCTTCAAGTCCTTCGATTATCTCCACTTGCTGGAAATCATTTATACCGGTCTTGATAAGAGTAGTTGTCGAGATCGTGTCGTTTTCGACCTTATAAACAATGTCCTGTCCCTCAATGTTACTGAATATTGCTCTTATAGGTATAACCAGAATGTCCTCTTTCCTCTCTCCCAGGATAGTAACATTAGCTGTCATACCTGGTTTTAGCGGTATATTGCTCTCACGGATTCTGATCTCGACCGGGAAAACCTTCACATTGTTTCTTGTAATTGCCATTGCCCCAATTTTGGATACTTCTCCTGTGTAGTTGTCGTAAGGGAAGGCGTCGACCTGTATGTTCGCCTGCTGACCAATAAAAATCTTGGCAATATCTACCTCGTTAATATAGGAATTGACAACCATCTGATTAAGGTCTGCTAGTTTGACGATTACAGTGCCGTCAGAGAATGAACTGGTACTCGAAACAACCATTTCACCCTCTTCAACCATTTTCTGAATGACTGTTCCGGAAGCGGTAGATACGACGCGTGATACATTTCCCTCTGTATCGATCTCTCTGATCAGTTCGAACTGTTGTAAGGCGCTCTGATAATTGATATTGGCAGTCTCCAGATCATCGAGAGCCTGGTCTACTTCATCCCTGGAAACAAACTGACGCTCGAAAAGGGCCTGTTTCCTGTCGTAATCTTTCTGGGCGTTGTCCAGCCTGAGACGAGTAAGATGGAGATTATTGCGAATATTGGCAATCTGGTTAGCCTGGTTAAAATCAGGTTCTATCTCGGCAATCAGATCGCCATTATTAACATAATCACCCTCATCCACATGGAATTTTACCACTTTACCGCTGACTCTGGATTTAATATCGATCTCCCGAATAGGGTAGATGTCTCCAGTCTCTTCAAGAATAACACTGATAGAACCACGCTGCACTTCAACCGAACTGATCGGTTGTTGCTGATCTTTCTCTTTGTTTCTACCGGCAACAAGCCCGATAATGACAACTACAACTACTATTATACCGATAATTAATGCAAATTTCTTCATTTACCATCCTCTCTTTATCTGGGAAACAAACATCATATCAATCACCATCTGTCAAGAATTCTGCGTGAGAGAAAGAGATTGATCTCCTCCTGTTTGATCAATAACTGATAATAACGGGTAGAAAGATCGAGTTCAGACTCTAAATAATCGCTGGTAGCCTGATCGAGTTCCAGTAGACTCATGATGCCCAGATCGAATCTCTCCTGGGCCATATCGAGATTCTCTCCGGCCAGTTCATGACGTTGCTCACTCAGTTCGTAAAGCTTTTGCTGATTGTCCCAGTCTCTAAGAAGTTGTGAAAACTCCTGCTCCTTACCAGAAGTCAGGTAATCATACTGCATCTCCTGAACGAGAAGATTCCGCTTATTCCGCTGGTAAACCTGCCTGTGTTGAAGCAGGTTAAAAAGGGAATAGGAAGCTGTTAATGAGACAGTGTAGGAATCTCTGTATTTATCAAAATCGAATAGATCGTCGGTCACAGCTTGTCCAGGATAACTGTGGGAATAATTATAGTTCAGGGATATAGTGGGAAGAAAATCGAGCCTCGTCTGCCAGAGTGATAAGGAACTTCGTTGCAGGTTGTTATCAGCTATCTTGAGATCGACCGGTTCACTGTACTCGAGTTTTTCGTCAGTGAACTCTATGACCGGTTCTCTGAAATCATAACCCTCATCTTCCATGTTGAGATAGTGGAACAGGACTTCTCTCGCCCTTTGATACTCGATTTCAGCATTCTGTAACGATATTCGGGCATTGATCAGGGCTATCTCACTCGTTTTGAGATCGATCAGTGCCCTCTGTTGCTGCTGATAAAGGAGTTCTATCTGTTCGTAGATCTTCTCCTGCAGTTCCAGATTATTCTGCTGGATATCTACTCTTTTGTCTGCTTCCAGTACTCTGATGTATCGGCTGAAGATCTCAAATACAGTCGCTTTTTTGCTTTCATCAAACTCGAGCTTGGCGTTCTCCCAGTCAATTCTCGCTCTGCGCCAGTTGAAATAGGTCGGTTCATTAAGAGAGATCGATTTGGATAGGTTAAAACCTGCCGATTTGCTGTCGGTATCAAAATAATGCCGACTGGTACTGATGGTTGCTGAGGGGAGAAAATCGAAATAGCTCGATAGAAGGTTGGAATAAGTATTCATCTTTTGTAGCTCATCGCTCTGATGAGGTATGGAATTACTCAGTCCCTGTTCTATCAGATCAAACAGGTCATATTGCATCTCTTGAGCATAACCAGGTGTTACAGTCAATATGAGTGTAACAGAGGCGAAAACAGCAAGGGAGATGAATCTTTTGAGGTAAATCAGTAGCATAGTCTATACTCCGTTTTTATCTTATTATTAAATAGATCAACATGTTAAAAATCCCTGTCATAAAGAAGAAAGAGAGAGAAAAATAGAGAAGAAATCGGTGAAAGTATCGGTTGTAATACCCTTTCAGTATAGAGATATCTGCTCGTTGTTCCAGTATTGAGATATACTGTTCCACATCGTACTTTTCCAGGAGATATGGTATGAAGGTTCTGACAACATGGCGGGTTAGCTCGAAAGCAATCTGTGCTGTAAGGTCTCGTAAATTTTTTGCTATCCAGCGAGGTATCCTGCTGCTCAGTTTCAGTGAATCAATTCTGTCCAGCACCTTATGATAGATCTGCTGCTCTATTTGGGAAATTCTGGAATCTATATCGATATTTTCGCAATCTCGTAAAAAATCGTTCAGGATGGAATGGATGTAATCGGCTAATCTCTCTTTAATCTGGTAAATGAGTCCCGGTGTGATAGGAATATGCCAGCTGAAAAGATATTTCTTTCTAATTGGAGAGAAGAGGGCTGCCCTGAGACATATGACAAGCAGATATCCCAATCCAATATTGAGAAAAAGAAAGAGTAAAGCTCTGATCAACACCATTTTCGATCTTATGCTTCAGAAAAGGAATGAGTAAAAAGGTCAAAATCGTCCAGCAGCACCGCCACCTCCACTGGCACCACCGCCAAAACCACCGAACCCGCCAAAACCACCACCACGGGAACTACCACCAAAACTGCCGCTTCCTCCACCAAATCCTCTGCCGGACATACCGAAAATAATCAGCCAGGGGAGGATTCGTCCTTTGGTGATTATCATCAGGAAAATGAATATAATGAAGACTATCAGTCCAGGGAGGGGTGAGACATCTTCATTGTCCTGTAGGTGTTGAAAGCGGGCAATACCGGTCAATTCTACATTATGTTCTCTTGCCACCAGAGATGCTATAGCTACGACTGCAGCAGTGACACCTTGATTGTAATCTCCACGACTGAGATGCGGGACAAGGTAACGATCTCTTATCTCGCCAGCCATTCCGTCAGGGATAAAACCTTCGGCCCCATAACCTGTTTCAATTCTTACCCACCGGTCTTCTACCGCAACCAGTATCAATGCTCCTTCATCATTCTGAGAACCGATACCCCATTCACGATAGAGGTTGTTAGCAAAGAGATTAATATCTTCTTCCTGCAGATCGGGAACAATTGCTACCGCTATCTCAAAACCGGTCTTCTCTTTCAACTCTGTGATAATATTGAGCAGATCGATCCGGGTCTGGCTTGATAGTGTTCCCACATAGTCATTAACCCATCCATCAGGTTCCGGATAGGTAACCCCCTGAAGCATCGAGAGGCTGAACGGGAGGAATAACAGTAGCAGTATGAATGTAATATTTAATCGCATCCATATCTTACCTGTAATGCTGTTTGTGTAATGAATTTCACTATTAAACATTATTCAACAGATGTCCTAATTTTTCTTTCTTTGTCTTCAAGTACTTCTCATTCTCTCTGTTTATATCTATCTCTATCGGCACTCGCTCTTTAATCTGCAGGTTGTAACCCTGCAGGCCGATCAATTTCTTCGGGTTGTTGGTCAGCAACCTGATAGTGTTTAGACCTAATTCTTTTAATATTTGAGCTCCTATCCCATAGTCACGTAAATCAGCCTGATAGCCAAGGGCAATATTCGCTTCGACAGTATCTTTTCCTTCATCCTGGAGTTGGTAAGCTCTTATCTTGTTGATTAAACCGATTCCACGTCCCTCTTGTTTCATATAAAGTATTACTCCCTTACCTTCCTCGGAAATCAATTCGAAAGCTCTGGCCAGTTGTGCTCCACAATCACATCGTAATGAATGAAGGGCATCACCGGTAAGACATTCTGAATGGACTCTGACGAGGACATCATCCCCAGGGTTAATAACACCTTTGACGAGAGCGATATGATATTCATCGGAGATTTTACTCCTGAAAGTGAAAATACGAAAATCACCATATTTAGTCGGGAGCTTGGCTTCTGAAACCTTCTCGACAAGAGTTTCGTTCTGACGTCGATATCGGATCAATTCTTCTATTGTAACTATCTTTAGATTATGCTTTCGAGCATAAGAGATGAGGTCTTTCAAACGGGCCATCTCTCCATCTTCTTTGATGATTTCACATATGGCTCCAACAGGCTGGAGACCGGCCAGAATGGCTAAATCAACTGCCGCTTCCGTATGTCCGGCTCTTTTCAGAACACCACCCTTCTCGGCCATCAGGGGAAAGATATGACCCGGCCTGACGAAATCATCAGCTCTTGATCCGGGATCTGCCAGTCTTCTGATTGTATTGGCTCTTTCTGCTGCCGATATCCCGGTAGTACTCTCCCGGTAATCGACCGAAACGGTGAATTTAGTATGATGCCTGTCTGCTATCTTCTCTGTCATTAAAGGGATATCTCGTTCTTCTAACCTCTCTGCCGGCATAGGGACACATAATAATCCCTTACCATGTGTGATCATGAAATTGACTTTCTCAGTATCGATCAACTCGGCTGCCCCTATCAGGTCTCCTTCGTTTTCTCTTGTCTCATCGTCAACTACGATGATTAAGTTACCCTGTCTGATCTCGGCTACCGCGTCATCGATCGAAGAAAATATCTTCTCCATCACTCCTCTAATATGCTCTACAGCTCTTTATATTTTACCTTCGTTTTTAAGACTGATGTAATAATCTATCGACCTGTTATAGGTCTTCTCTTCTTCCGGAGGGAAAAAACAGGCCGGTAGTTCATTCATCTTCCGGTGATAAGCCAGGCATTCACAACAGATTCCCTTTCTGGAACATGGATAAGTGCAGTTACATATCTCGAGGTTTTGCTCTTTGTTCTGACATTTCATCTGTTTACTCCTTCAGATTTTAACTTTGTTACTCTGACTGTAATAGAAACGATCTCTCAAATGATAACCTTTCTCCTGTCAGGCATAATTTGTCAATTCATAAATCGACTCTCAATAAGAGTCCCTTTCTTTAGATAGAAGATGATAAAGAATGCTGACTGATCTCAGAGAGAATATTATGAGAAGAATTAGCAAACAGTGAGAGAGAAAGCAGTTTAAGGCAGACTATAATTGACTTAACCCTGTCTGTTTTTTAAGAGAAAAGGGGTATTCCATTCAATTTCAGAGACCTCAAACTCTTGTTCCAGCCATTTGATAAAATTCTGCATATCTTCAGGAAGGTCGATTAAAATCTTCACCTCTTTTTCAGTGATCGGATGCTGGAATTCCAGATAGTAAGCATGCAGGGCATGCCGCTGTAACCGATTATTCAGATATGCTGAGAGTCTTCGTCTCAGATTGAAAGGGAGGTTGGAAATACCCTTCTTTTTGCCGTAGGTGCTGTCCCCGGCAATCGGGCAATTGATGTGATCGAAATGTACCCTTATCTGATGTGTTCTGCCAGTTATCGGTTTAACATCGACCAGAGAAAGGTATTCGAAAGTTCTCAATACTCTGTAATCAGTGATTGCTTCCCTTCCGGTCAGAGAAACGGTCATTTTTGTACGGTCTTTTGTGCTTCTATTGATCATTGTGCTAATGGTATCTTCCAATTCTTGAGGTATCCCGAGCAAAACAGCCTGATACTTTTTTATCACTTTTCTGGCTGCAAATTGTCTGTTCAATATGGAAAGAGTTCTGTCATCTTTCGCTATTATTAAAAGTCCGGAGGTATTTTTATCAAGCCGATGAACTATGCCGGGTCGCATAGGGGTGTCCATGTAGGGCAGGTTACTTCCGAAAATATTGATAATGGCGTTGGCAACTGTTCCACTTATTTGATTCGGTGAAGGATGGACAGAAATACCGGGTGGTTTATTTATAACAGCAAGATATTCATCTTCGTAAACTATCTTCAAGGGGATGGGTTCTGGTTCCAACTTCTTACTGCGAGGTGGTGGAATCAGGATTTCTATCACATCACCATCTTCCAGGAGATAACTCTTTTTAATCTCTTCTCCATTGACGGTAATATGCCCTGATTTGATTAATCTATCAATGTATGAGCGGGAGTATAATTCGTCATGCTCCAATTCTGCGAGATACCTGTCGATTCTTAACGGAATCTGGCGATCGAAGACTATTTTTATCTTTTTTATTGTTGTCTCTCCTCCTCTTCTTTACCCTTTCCTGCTTCTTTCTTTACCAGATTATAAATTCCTATTACAGAACCGATAAAATTCCCGTTAGCATCACGAACGAGTTCAGATCTTAGAACTATATGCCTCTTCATCGATGCCATATAGAAACGTTGTTGTCTGTTCTTGGCCTGGGTCTTTATGATTGTACTGACATATTTCTTAATGTTATTATCGATCTCCAGGCCAAAGTTCGTCTCCAGCAGGTTGATATCTTCGTTCATATTGGGGAAATGTTCCTTGATAAAATCGTTCACATAAACGATATCACCCTTTTTGTTGACAATCATAAAACCGTTCTCTGTCAGGTTTAAGAGTGCCACGATCCTGCCACGCTGTTCCTGGATCTTCTCTTTCTTCAAAGAATCGAATTTCAGGATAATATTGAGCATCTTCTGCAGAGTCTCGACAACATCGGCCAGTTCTTTGTCATAAGATTTTCTGTAATTATCCATATCTATATCCTGGTTGTAGTTTCCCCTTGAAACTTCTGAAATGATGTTATCTATGGCACTGAGCATCTTTTTCAGATAGGTCGGGAGATAGGAGATGAGAAATATGACAATGGAGGCCTGCAGGATAAGAATAACGAGCATGATATTTCTTACTTCGTTGTATGTTAGCTGTAAATCTCTGGATTGTGTCAGACTGAGTGTTATCAGGATATACTGAATAAAAGCCAGAACAAGAATTGTAATCAGAAAGATTGAAATACGTTTCTTTATTGAGATCTTCATACAGATATCCCCATCTTTTCAGGTGTTACTTCCTTGATTAGCTCTCCTACATTACTCGTCGGACCAAGAAGGATAAGAATATCCCCCTCCCTGATAACATCATTGGCTCCGGGTAAGTCATTTACCTTCGTTTCAACAACGTTCTCTCCCTCTTCGGTTACCCGCATTTCAGTATATTTGATGGCTACTATGTGTATGTTTCTTTCATTAGGCAGATTGAGTTGCTGAAGTGTTTTCCCTATATACGAATCTGGGACAGCAAGTTCTGTAATGCAATGGCCAGAACTGAGGCTGACATAGTTGAGAACGTTGGGAGAGAGGAGTGTGTTTGCCAGTTGTTGACCGACCTGCTTTTCAGGGAAATGAATGTTCTTAACTCCAATAATCTCCAGAATCCTGGCATGGAGTTGACTATCGACCTTGGCATGAATATTTATCACACCGAGTTTCTTCAGAATGGCACTGGTCAGAACGCTGGTTTCTACCTCACCTACCGCCAGAATTACAACATCAACATCCGTTATGCCAATATTCTTTAACGATTGTTCGTCAGTACAGTCCATCTTTACAGTAGCCGAGACTCGCCCTCTCAATTCTTCCAGTTTTTTCTCATCGTAATCTATGGCGATCGTCTCTGCTCCATTCTCGAAGAGGGTAGTTGCAACAGTAAAACCAAACTTACCCAATCCAATTACAGCAAATTTCCTCATCTTTACTAACTCCTATGATCTAAGAAAATTAAGCTTCATATAAAAGGCTTCTTTGTCAATATAACAATTAGATCTCAATTCTACTGCTATATTATTTCATGACCGGAACGCTCTACTTCCGGTAATTATCCAACGGATATCTTTTCTTCTGAAAACTGATAGTCTGTCTGCATCTTCTTCCTGGAGAGGGCAAAGATGAATGTAAGAGGGCCGATACGGCCGAAATACATGAGAATGGTGATCAAAATCCTCCCTGTTTCAGATAAGTAGGGGGTTATACCCATTGAGAGTCCAACAGTGCCGAAAGCAGAAATGACTTCGAACGCGATGTGCTCGAATGAGAAAGGCTCGATGATCATTAAAAGAAAGATGATGATAAAAATCAGCATAATTGAGATTGCGATAAGGGCCATCACTCTTCTGACAAGTATATCGGATAATCTGCGGCGAAAAACAATAACATCACGATTACTGGAAAGGATGGCCACAACAGAGAGAATAATGACAGCAAAACTAGTTGTCTTAATTCCCCCGCCGGTAGAACCCGGTGAGGCACCAATAAACATCAGGATCAATGATATGAATACCGAGGCTTTGCTCATATGAGCTGTATCTGTTGTATTGAATCCGGCTGTTCTGGTTGTTACTGACTGGAACATAGAGCCAAGTACCCTCTCCTTCAGGGTGAAATTTTCCATTGAATGATTGAACTCGGAGATAAAATAGAGAATGAATCCTAACAAAATCAGAGTTACTGTTGTAACTAATACAATCTTAGTATGGAGTGTGAATCTGACCAGGCTTCTCTTATCTAGCAGGTTTCTTTTCAGATCTACGAGAACAGAAAAACCCAAACCACCGAAGATAATAAGGAGCATCATTGTTATGTTTACTCCGATATGACTCCGATAAGCCATCATACTCTCGGCATTAAGACTGAAGCCGGCATTACAAAAAGCAGATATCGAATGAAAAATAGAGGAGAAAATAGCTTGTGAAGTAGATTCATAGTCTCCTGCGAATCTGGTATATAAGAATACAGCTCCAATCAGTTCGAAAACCAGAGTTGCTATGACAATGTTCTTGACCAGACTCATCATATCAAAGCGAGTCTGCTCATTGATTACGTTCTGCATAATGCTCTCACCCCGGAAGGAGAGCCTCTGGCCGGTCAGTATGGCAAATGAAGTAGATATGGTCATGATCCCCAGCCCGCCAATCTGGATAAGAAACAGGATTATAAGCTGTCCAAAAAGTGAGAAATGAGTTCCGGTATCATAAACTATGAGACCTGTAACACAGGTTGCCGAAGTAGAAGTGAAAAGAGCTCCAACGAGATTCGTACTGTTTCCTTCAGCAGTTGACATCGGCATTAAAAGTAATACTGTACCTATCATAATTGCGACAAGGAAACTGAGCAGAACAAAAATCGCTGCATTGTCAGAAAGATTCTTGAATCTCTCAAGTGTAGAGAATTTTCTGTATGACCTGTAGAGATAGATGATTCCCTGCCTGACTACAATCAGGAGTTGAAAGATGCTCGGATGGTCTCCCATCACCAGGCCGAAGAGGATAATCATGAAATCGGGAATATGAAGCCTGATACTGACTATAGATAATTTATCAGCTAAAAGCCCGCACAACACATGGAAAATCAACAGATAGAGAATAACTTGAGTATAGAGATTATTAAAATCCTGGAAGTAAGCTAATCTGCTGAGAGAGGTTGTCAGAAAAAGGCCAACAAGATTGAAGATGGCAAAAATCGTTAAAAGCCTGTTAGTCTGAACTTTTAGCCAGTTAAAAGAGAACCAATTATGTGATTTGTTTTGCATTATTTTCTGGATTCAATACTACTTTTTTTCGATCCCGGTACCTCTGACTATACTGTTGTGTATCTTCTCCGGTGATTCTGATGCATCGATTTTAACAAGCATCCCTCTTTCCTCAAAGAAGGAGATTAATGGCTTGGTTCTTTGCTTGAAAATATTAATCCTTCGTTCAATTGCTGATTTATGGTCATCACTCCTTTGAATCAGTTCCCCACCGCATTCATCACACGTTAAATCGCTTTTCGGAGGTTTTATTATCAGGTTATAGTCTTTTTTGCAATTACGACAAACACGGCGAGCAGTGAGTCTCTTGATTGCTATTTCCTCATTGAGATCGAAATATATGGCGTAATTGACCGGAATATTCTCTTCCATATATCTAGCCTGTTTCAGGGTTCTTGGAAAGCCATCCAGAATCATTCCTTTAGCATTCTTATCCAGATTTTCTTCTATGAGAGAGAAGATATATTCGTCTGGAACGAGCTCTCCGTTTTCCATATAATCGGTGATCTTCAAGCCTAATGGAGTTTTTTGTGACATGTTCTGCCTCAACAGTTCTCCAATATTTATATGTCTAAAACCATAGTTCTTTCGAAGGAGGCCTGCCTGAGTCCCCTTTCCGCTTCCCTGTATCCCCAGAAATACCAAATTCAACACTACAGCATCCTCCTTTGCCGTTAATTGTTAATAATGCATAATGGTTTAGAAGATTGGAAAGAGAGAAAAAAGTCAAGCTATTTTCGTGTTGCAGTAGCTGCTGTCTTAACGGGAAACTGAACCACTCAGGAAATCTCTCAGAATATGACTCAGCTTCTCTAATTTTGTTTGACAGCAGGAAAGTTCTTTTTATGATGCCGATTAGAGATGAGGTTATTATGGAAACAATCAACAAGCAAGAAGAAGAGCAGAGCAAGAAAAAAAAGCTTAAAAAACTGCTTTATTGGATTATCTTCTCTATGGTTATTATCTATACATTCTTTTTCACCCGCTTCAATCTGGTGAGCTACTGGCAGGTCAAGCGGGATAACCACCGATATAATGAGCAACTGGCAGAAGCAAGACTCAATAATGAAGAGTTAAAACAATTGATAGATGAGTTGAGAACAGATCCAGAAGCAGTTATCCGGATAGCCAGGGAGAGGTATGGAATGAAGAAACCGAATGAAGAGATTATCAAATTTGAGTGGCATAACGATTGATTTCCCTGTTCGTTGATTTGAAATGCGAAAAGTTCTTTTTGTTGCGATCAATGCCAGGTTCACCCATACCAATCTGGCACTCCTCTACCTCAACAGATTGGGCAGGGAGAGTTCAGACAGCAGAATAATAGAATTTACCATATCAGAAGAACCTTTATCCATACTGAAAGAGATCAGTAGCTTCAAGCCGGAAATAATTGCAATATCTGTTTATATTTGGAATTCAAGACTGGTCAGAGAGCTGGTTCCCGAGATCAAGAAGGTTATTCCATCCGTAAAGCTTGTTCTCGGTGGGCCTGAAGTAAGTTATAATCCCCAAACGTGGCTTTCCAGATATCAACATATCGATTACATCATCTCTGGTGGTGGCGAACATGCCTGGCAAGTGTTATTAGAGAGTGATTTTCAATATCCAGAAAAGGTTATCAAGCTGTTAAACTGTTCTCTCAATGAGATACCTTTTCCTTACGAAGGGTTTGATCTGAATAATTTTAAAAACCGGATAATTTACTATGAAGCGAGTCGTGGCTGTCCTTTTCAGTGTTCCTACTGTCTCTCATCGCTGGGAAGCACATCTCTGGAGTATCGCGACATTAGGAAAGTATTGCCTGAACTGAAGTGCTTTATCGATCAGAAAGTACCTCTTGTTAAATTTGTCGATCGTACTTTTAACTCTGATACCCAGTTTACCAGAAGAATCTGGGATTTTCTAATTTCTCACAGGAAAGATACGAGATTTCATTTTGAAATCAATCCTTTGCTGATATCAAAAGAAGACATAACTATTCTCAAAGAGGTCCCCGAAAAACTGTTTCAATTCGAGGTTGGGATTCAATCAACTAATGAAGATACTCTTAAAGAGATTAATCGCTCGGGAAACTGGCAGATAATCAGAGATAATGTGGAAATGCTCTTGAAGGAAACCTCGATACCGATCCATTTAGATCTGATATTTGGACTTCCTCATGAGACCTTTATCTCATCTCAGAGGTCATTTAATGAGATTTACAACCTGAAACCCGACCATTTTCAGCCCGGAATGTTAAAAGTTCTTCCTGGAACTCCAATGGAAGAGAGAGCAGTTGAATATGAACTGGAATATCAACAGGAACCACCTTACAGAATTCTTTCTAATAAATGGATAACCTTCTCTGAACTCTTTATACTGCAAAATATGGAACATCTGGTTAATAATCTCTATAACTCTCATCGATTTACTCGGAGCCTCGCGGTAATGGAACAACTGATGCCATCTCCTTTTGAACTTTATTCAGAACTGCTTGCCTTCTGGGAGAAGGAAAAGGTCAATTACTGGCAAAAAGACTGGGTGAAGACAGCAACCCTTTTAGCTCATTATTTATCGAAGAAATTTCCCGAAGAATATGAATTCTTGTTGGATGCTCTCGGATGGGATCTCTGTTCAAGTTCAGGGTTACAGTACTATCCGAATTTACTTTTGAATGACGGTATAAGAGAGTTACGATACAAGTGGAGAAGGTATCTGAGAGAGAATATCGATGAACTCTGTTGCGTGTTTGAGGTAAACAAAAATATCCTCCATAAAGGAATGGTATTCAAACCAGGTTCGGATAGATTCAAAGAGAAATATAACCTTGACGATAAAGCCTGCTATCTATTTCTGAAAGGTAAAGATGGTTTTAGAAAAGATATCCGGTTCGAGCTTTCAAAACTCGATATGGATGTGTAGAATAAGATAGTTTCAAGAATTGAAGCCCGAGGAAACAATTGGTTAGAGATAGTGATTATTATTATCAACCCATATCGAATCTGATGCGCAGTGCCTATATTTCACTCGATTGTGAAATGACTGTAGGGGATGCTCTCGAATACATAAGAAAGCATTCCGGAGATGATCAGATCGTTTATTACTATGTCACTGATATGGATAATGTCCTGAAAGGGGTAATACCCACCAGACGCTTACTGACATCAGACCTGGACAAAAAGCTTGAAGATGTAATCGACCGACGGATCAAGTTTATCCCTCAAGAAGCGGCTTTAATGGATGTCTGGGAAATGTTCATCTTTCATAAATACCTTGCCCTTCCAGTTGTTGATAATGAGAAACACCTGGTCGGTGTAGTCGATGTTTCACTCTTTACGGATAATATATCAGATATTCTCGAACGTAATAGGCCTGATGACGTTTTCGAGACTATCGGTTTCCGGTATTCTCAAATCAGAAACGCTTCTGCTCTAAGAGTTTTTAGATATCGTTTTCCCTGGCTTACTGCCACAATCATTAGTGGTGTTGTAAGTGCAATAATGGTTAGCAGGTTTGAACTTGTGCTGGCTCAGAGTATTATCCTGGCTTTTTTTCTCACTTTAGTCCTGGGATTGGGGGAGAGCGTCAGTATGCAATCGATGACAGTTACTATCCAGGCTTTTCGTAATATGCGGCCGACAGTCAGGTGGTATATAAGATCAATACTGAAAGAGTTGCAATCTGCCTTTATGCTTGGATTGGCTAGTGGTTTATTGGTTTTCCTCGCCATAATTATCTGGCAGAGAACCATGCTGTCAGCAGTTGTAATCGGAGGTAGTATAATACTCACTATTACGGTTTCCTGTCTTATTGGTCTTACGATCCCCTCAGTACTGCATCTCTTAAAACTGGATCTTAAAATCGCTTCCGGACCGCTAACGCTGGCTCTGGCAGACCTTTTTACGATAATAATCTATTTTAGTGTGGCCTCTTTCATTCTGTGATAAAACTGCTGAAGTTTGCTTCCGAAATGGAATGGTCGTTTGTCTCTTACTGCCAAAAGTCTTGATGCATAATAGCTGAGTTGCCGGGACATACAAGAAAATTGAGGATATCAGTCTCAAATTCTGATTGATTGGATAGTTCCCTGATTTAATTTCAGGGCAGGTTCACCTCGGATCATCATAATTATTCCCAGCTCTTTGCCACACTCCGGGCATAACGGTTTGGAATGGGTCTCACTATTCTGCAGGCCGACAAAGTCGTTTTCCATACGGTTGAGAAAACACTTAATCAACCGTCCCTTACCCGCCTTATAGTAGCGAAAGAGTTTACACCCGCATTTGCAATAGATTGTCAATATCTTGCCACTCTGCATCCTGCCACCTTTACATCTTTCTGCATATTTCTCACCAGAGATGGAAGATCTGTCAAGAAGTCTATCGATTGACAAAAGCTATGTTGAATATTTAATGAGTTATACATGAACTGGAACCGTTTAAGGCTTTTGTAACAGGAGGTTTGAATAATGTTAAATCATTTCAGTTCTATCATATTACTTACTCTTTCGCTATTCTGTTTTACTGGATGCGGACAGCAGAACGATAGGGGAGAGGTCACCGATATGTCAGATTTCTATGATGAACACAATGCCCGTAATTCTCTCGATTGGTTCGGGGTTTATGAGGGTGTTGTTCCATGTGCTGATTGTGAAGGGATTTATACGAGAGTAGAACTCGATAAAGCAGGGACTTACAGGAGAATCGTGCATTACCTCGGTAAAGAGGATCTTAACATTTATGAGTCTGATGGTTCTTTTCTATGGAATGAAGAGGGTAATACGATAACGCTTGAGGGTGCAGAGGGAGCGAACATGTATTTCGTCGCAGAAAACAGACTGATCCAGCTCGATCTGCAGGGGATGAAAATTACTGGAGAACTGGCAGAGCTGTACGAACTGAAAAAGCAGTGAGTTTTCATAAAAAAAACCCCCTCAGTTGAGTGAGGGGGAAAACATGTGCTTAACCACAGCAGAAGAGTGCAATGATCTGCTGCGTATAACTGGTTTCTACTCAACTGATATCATTTTTGAATTCTGCCAGAGACCGTGAATATTACAATAACTGCTCGCTAAAATAGTTCCCTTCTTATCAGTCTTAAAGCTCAATGAGACCCTGTGATGGGTGTACACCGTGCTTGTATCAGCTCCCTCTGGCGATTCTCCATGGGCAGTGAATTCTGCTTTACCTATCTGATATGGGAATTTTGATCCTTCCGGTTGGAAGTATACGTCGATCCAGCGGATATGGTGTTTGGTTTCATTGGGATGGGCAATCTCTTTTCCGATAGTTACTTCAATGGAGAAAAATTCTCCCTTTTTTACCCGATCTGGTGCTTCGATAACCGGAACATGCTTTTCCTGTTTCCAGTCTGCTGATTGATAGAGCTCCTTCATTTCTTTCATAATAGCCTCCTCTTTGATTATATGATTAGCACTTAACACAGGTTGATGATTATTTTTCATAAATCCTGTCTTAAGCTAAATAGTTAACCCAATTTAAACGAAATCCTCCAGTATCTCACTTATGTCGTTATAATTCTGATTAAGAAACGGGTTCTTGTCTTTGCCTATCCTATCCTGATAGGTATCAGTTTCAGAATGATAAATAATACCCATCGGGATCTTATCACCCCATTCAAATGATCTGATCAGGGCAGCTTCCATATCTTTCGGGTTGTAAGAGCTATCTTCCTCAACTTTATATAGCCGTTCTGCATACCATTCATAAGTATTGACTTTGTTGAAAGAGACGCAAGGTTGCATAACTTCGAGGAGAGAGAATCCTCTATGTTTAATGGCTTTCACCATCAATTCTGCCAGATCATCAGTCTGTCTGGAAAATCCACGGGCAACAAATCCGCATCCTGATGCTATTGCCACGGCCAGAGAGTTAAATCTGTTTAGTATAACTCCCTCTCTCTGGATTTTCGTGTTATAACCCTGATCAGTAGTTGGAGAGGCCTGTCCTTTGGTCAAGCCATAGATCTGATTATTATGCACGATAACGGTAATATCTATGTTTCTCCTAATATTGTGAAGGAAATGGTTACCACCTTCTCCGTAGCAATCTCCATCACCTGTAGAAACAATAACGCTCAGTTCCGGATTAACCATTTTCGCTGCTGATGCTACAGGTAATGCTCGACCGTGTAATCCATTGAAGCAGTTTGCTTTTATGTAATGAGGTAATTTGGCGGCCTGACCGATACCAGAGACCAGTAAGATGTCTTTGGGAGCCTTATCTAACTTCGATAAAGCTTTTTGCAGGGCAGTTAATATGCCAAAATTACCACAACCCGGGCACCAGGCTATCGGATCATTGCTCTTAAAGTCTTGTGGCTGCATAAAAAATCCTCCCGTTTATTTCGACTTGACGACGTCAGAGATATGAGCAGATAGTTCATCCAGAGTAAAGGGCCGTCCGTCATATTTCAAAATGGACGAATTTACTTCAACTCCCGTTTCACGTCTCAGTAATTTCGCAAGCTGCCCTTCGGCATTATTCTCTACTGTATAGACATTCTTCGCATTCTTGATCAGAGAAATGATTTTATTCTTATTAATAGGCCAGACCTGTGGAAGATGGATCATAGCAAGTCTATTGCTATCAATTGACTCAAGACTCTCCTTCAGAACAGGAAAGATCGAACCAAAACAGAAGAATACTTTTTCGGCCTTTTCGAGCTTGTAAACCACAGGTCCGATAAACTCTTCGATAAGTGATTTCATTTTCTTATGGTATCGTTTATTGACCATTGCTTCTCTGATTTCAGCCTCCTCTGTAATATGCCCCTCTTCGGTATGTTCGTCACTGTCTAGATAGATCACTTCGTCGATCAGCGAGAATACGGCTCGTGGTGAAACCCCCGAAGACGTGAGTTTGTATCGTTTGTAGTCTTTGATTTTTTTTGCTTCTTCTGCAGTGATATAATCTCTTTCTATAGCTTCTCTATCGAAATCAAATTTATCAATGTTTCGTGCTGAGTCTGCCAGAAACTGATCAGATAATATTATTACCGGGATCTGGTATTTTTCTGATATATTGAAAGCTCTCTTGGTCAGATAGAAAGACTCTTCAATAGTTCCGGGTGTATATATAACTTTAGCAAATTCGCCATGTCCTGCTCCCAGCACCAGGTTAAGGTCAGCCTGTTCTGTTCTTGTCGGGAAGCCGGTTGCTGGACCTGGTCTTTGAAAATTACCAACAACGAGTGGGGTTTCTGTCATACCGGCCAGGCTTATCCCTTCACCCATCAAGGCAAAACCACCTCCGGATGTTGAAACCATTGATCGAACCCCACAGGCAGATGCTCCAATTACCATATTTACGGCAGCAATTTCATCTTCAGCCTGTTCGACCATAATTCCAAATTTTTCTGCATATTGGGCTACTGTTTCCATCACTCCGGTGGAAGGGCTCATTGGATAGGCCGAATAGAATTTACAGCCTGCCGATATAGCTCCCAGACCGACTGCTTGCTTACCGGTAAGGATGTATCTCGGACTCTTATTTCCCTTCTTCAATTGAAATTTCTCAGTATCAAATGTATCCTTTGTTTTATGGAAACCGAGCTCTGCAGCTTTTTTATTATTACTCACTATCTTATTACCTTTGCTGGAAAAAATGTCGGAAAGGACCTTTCGAACGATATCCATGTCAATACCAGATATTGCAGCAAGGGTTCCTGCACATACTGCATTGACATAGATGTCGTTTCCTCCTGCTTCATCTGCCAGATTGTAGAAATCGATACAGAAGTAATTCTCGCAATTTTCCACATTGAATCTCTTTTTGTCTACAATCGCGATATTATCTTCATCAAGGCTCTTTTCATGGATCTTTAATGCTTCAGCGGTTAGTGGTATAAGGATGTCTATCCTCTCTCTGGGAGAATGAACCGGATCTGTAGAAACCCTGATCTGATAGAAATTATTCCCCCCTCTTATCCTGGACATGTAGTCTTGATGAGAAAAGATATGATAACCAGCTTCCTTGAATGTCTTACTTATTACAACTCCGATTGTGTTCATTCCCTGACCGGCTTCACCGGTAATACGTATGTTTAGCTCCTCAATCATAAATCCCCCTGTCACTCGGTAAGCTCAAATGATGTATCTAATCAATATATATCAGTTTAAATCTGCATATAATTATTATACAATAGCTTAGGGTGTTTGCCAAACTTTTTTATGGTTGGATTAATCAATGAAGTATTAAAGCTATAAGTAACATGTTCAGTATGTCAGCGGGTTCATAGAATTGATGCAACGGAATTAAGACAGTACAGGGTGAAAGAGAAGTTTGATTACATCCTGCTTATATAACAAGATTAGAACTTTATTCTCTTCAAGAGCTGAGAATTCAAGGCAACAATAACAGTACTGATCGACATAAGAATTGCTCCGACAGCCGGAACCAGTAAAAGTCCCGCCCAGGCTAGGATACCGGCAGCGAGGGGAATGGCTACTATGTTATATCCGGCAGCCCACCAGAGGTTCTGTAACATTTTACGATAAGTGGCTTTACTCAGCAAGATAATGCGTGAGACATCTCTCGGATCGCTACGTATGAGTATGATATCACCCGCCTCTACAGCCACATCGGTTCCTGCCCCGATAGCAATTCCAATGTCGGCAGTAACCAGAGCAGGAGCATCATTTACCCCGTCTCCAACCATAGCTACAGATTTATCTTTTGATTGCAATTCTTTGATTTTTTCAGCTTTATCGTCAGGAAGGACTTCTGCGAAGAGTATATCAATGCCCAGCTCTCGAGCTATGCTTTTTGCTACTGCTTGTGAATCTCCTGTCAACATTGCCACTTCTATTCCCTGTTTTTTCAAATCTCTCACTGCTTGATAAGATTCTTCTCTGATTGCATCGGCAATGGCAAATACTGCCAGAATTTGACTCTTTTCGATTAAATAAACAGTAGTTTGACCATTATCAGAAAAGCTTTGAGTAACCTCTTTGAATTCTGGTGATAATTCTATAGAAAACTTTCTCAGTAAGGCCGGGCCACCCACACTCAATTCCCGACCGGATACAGAAGCCTGCACTCCGTGTCCGGCTATTGCCTTAAATTCCTTAATCTCAGGCAGTTCGAGATTTTTCTCCTTGGCGCTGTTTAATAAGGCTCGCGCTATCGGATGTTCAGAATCATGTTCTACAGCAGCAGCGAGTTTCAGGGCTTCTCTTTTATCGATTGTTGAGGAAGCCACTGTCTTTACCACCCGGTGTTCTCCAAGAGTGAGGGTACCTGTTTTATCAAAAACCACGATAGAGAGTTTTCTGGCCTCTTCCAGGCCGCGTCGATCTCTGACCAGCAGGCCGTTACGAGCTCCGAGAGTAGTGGATATTGCAATCACCAGGGGAATAGCTAATCCCAGGGCGTGAGGACAGGCAATAACCAGAACAGTTACAACCCGGGTGATAGTAAAGTCTAATGATGCACCGAACAGTAGCCAGACAGAAAAGGTGATTACTGCTGCTGAAATGGCAACCAAAGTCAAAACAAAGGCAGCTCTGTCGGCCAGGGACTGAGCACGGGAACGGGATTGCTGAGCCTGTTCCACAAGACGCATTATACCGGCCAGAGTTGTCTCATCTCCGAATTCTCTTACCTTAACACGAAGTGATCCATCACTGTTAACAGTACCGGCAATAACTTCATCCCCTTCTGCCTTCTTAATGGGGGTAGATTCACCGGTTATCATCGACTCATTTAACGAACTTTTCCCTTTTACTACGATACCATCGACCGGGATAGAGGCACCGGGACGGATAAGTATGATATCATCTTTCTGAAGTTCTGTGACATTTATCTCAGTTAACTGTTCGTTCTCATCAAGCTTGAGTGCAGTATCCGGAAGCAGTTTTGCCAGCTCTTTTAAAGCACCTTGAGCTTGTGAGATTGATCGCATCTCTATCCAGTGTCCCAGAAGCATGATCGTAACCAGTGTAGCCAGTTCCCACCAGAGGGCATTACCCTTAAAGCCGAAGGTTACCGCGGCACTATAGATAAAGGCAACAGTGATTGCCAGGCCAATAAGAATCATCATTCCTGGCTGGCGGTTGTATAACTCTCTCAGAGCTCCTTTTAGAAATATCAAGCCACCATAGAAGAAGACAATCGAGCCGAAAAGAGAAGGGATATACTGAGAACCGGGGAACACAGGGGCTCGATAATTGAACCACCCTTGTAACATGGGTTCCCAAACAAGTGCGGGGACGGTTAATATCAAACAGATCCAGAATCTGTTGCGGAACATTGTCTTATGATGTTCCATATGTCCGGTATGGTCTCTGTGCTGGTGCTGTCTGTGCTGGTTTTGTTCTGTGTTGGGTAGTGCTTCACTGTTATGTGAATGGTGATTATGTCTTCTTCCATGATCTGTTTGGTTGTTCTCCATAATCACCTCCTTATGGTCTATTCTTTCACTTGATTAAGATCATTTTCTTGATTTTCGTCTGCCGGGGAGTCACTAAACGGCAGAAATAAACACCGGAAGTAACAGCTTTCCCATTATCGTCTTTGCCGTCCCAGACAACTTGAAATTCCCCTTTAGAATGGGCAGAATCGTTTAATAGCTTTCTTATCAATTGGCCACGAATATTGTATATATTCAAATCCAGTGACAGGACAGTTTCGTCCAGACTGAAAAGTATAGTAGTGAACGGATTAAAGGGGTTAGGATAATTGGAGAGAGTTACAGGACTGTATATCTCAGCATATTCTTCTTCTATAATCACGGGGTAGCCGATATTCCTGAGATAGGGATATCCATCGTTCATCATATAGTCTGGGTCTTCTACCCAGGTATCGCAAAAATCCCAGTTCTCATAAGTATTTAAGCTATAAGGGAATGTCATATCTGATGTATTTCTCCCTTCGCCCATTGAGCTGACTGTTTGCCCGGAGGTCTCAATATTCCAGTAGTTGTTATTATCAATACCTTCACCACTACCCACCAGTCCTCCTGTTAAAACAGTATCACTCGTTACCATACCGATTGAAAAGGAGTTCTCTATCAATCCACCAACCTGTTCTCCAACCAGACCACCAGTGCATTCCAGACCATTTACGTTACCGGTATTGTAAGAATTGCTTATACTGGAATTATGATTTTCTCCTGTTATGCCCCCAACCCAGCTCCAGAGGTCTGAGGTTGAGCTAACGTCACCACTGTTATAACTGGTTTTGATAACTGATAACTCATAACTTCCCCCGGCAAGGCCGCCTGTATAGTGCCCTGTGCCCTGGACCAGTCCAGTGTTGTAAGAATTCTGGATAACACCCTTATCAGAAAGATTGCCGACCAGTCCACCTACATAGTAGGAGCCATTCACTATCCCGGTGTTATAGCTGTTGTTGATGGAATAATCCGGTCTTATCAGCGGTGGACTAACGTTATTGGGAGAATGAGCTCTGGCTTGCAGTCTCATAATATCTGCCAGTTTGACTGATGGTGGCTGATCTGTTAGATAACCGACCAGTCCGCCTGAATAATAGTGACCGTCAATTACAGCATTGCTATAACAATTGTCGGTTGTTGAACCAACTTCTATGCCTGCAATACCGCCGGAACCGTAATTACCGGATACTGCTCCGGTAACATAGCTATCTGATATCGATGAGAAATAACGAAACCCAATCAATCCACCAACACCATTTGTCCCGTTTATCTGACCGGTATTATAACACTTCTCGATGGTCGAGTAGTATTGTAATCCAACCAGGCCACCAATATGCCAGCTGCCGGTTATTCCGGTAATATTGCCCGTACTGTAGCTGTTAATGATAGATGATTGCGTAGTTATAGCCACCAATCCGCCAAGGTTCATATAACCGTTAATATCAACAGAACTGTAACTATCTTCAATACTGGAATAAGAACTCTCACCTGTCAAACCTCCAGCGGTACTCTCAATTGAAGCTCCTTCTATCGTGCCTGTTGTATAACAGTTTTTTATCTGTGTCCCTTCACTAGTATAGCCTGCCAGTCCACCAATAACAGAGGCAGCATAATACTGCAGGTCAGTCAATCCCAGGTTTTCGATAATTGCATTTTCAGTATAACCCCATAAACCGACATACTCGCCAGCTGGGTTATTAACTCGCAGCCCGTCAATTACAAAGCCCTGCCCATTATATGAGCCATTGAAGTGTGTAATGGTATCTCCTATTGGAAGCCAGCCCTGCCCATCAAACCAGTTTGCTGTATCTGATGCATCGATATCGGTAATCTGAATGTAGTGACTGGCAAAACGAATTGTCTGGTCAGGGTCTTCTACGATGTCGTTCCGGGCTGCAATCCAGAAAAGATTTTCGAGAGATGATATTTGATAAGGATTATCGAGAGTGCCATGACCAATAGCCGGTTCTACAGGCGTTTGTGCTGATAGCATTTCCAGCAAGAAAACAAAAAGAATCAGAATCGCCAATCTGCTCATGTATCCCTCCGGTTCTGATTCTTATCTCGTCGTTTATAGTATTCTCCCATACCAGCACCTATAGCTATTCCCAGACAGAGACCAGCTCCAACATTTTTCATGACAATACCAAAGATAAGCCCTAAGGCAATGCCAAAAGAAATACTGGAATTGATATCTCTCTTTGATGATTTCTTGCTCTTTTTTTGTTCTTTCAATTCCATGACCATACTCCAAAAGACTTATTAAGATCGGCAAACAATCTGATCAAATCGTGTCATATTAGTTTTCTTCAACTAATAATTGTCAAATGTTTTCACCATGATCCGCATTTTGTCAGTTTTGTCTGATTTTTATGATATTATTGCTGAAC
>Ga0334901_1001162_pt1 | contig 29468 bp, 24 predicted proteins | sample GraSluR3_MG_3_FD_207216 | JGI IMG/M metagenome (GOLD analysis project Ga0334901, IMG submission 207216) | Sludge microbial communities from methane-producing bioreactor in Wageningen University, Netherlands - Granular Sludge_15_08-R3 | ecosystem: Engineered > Bioreactor > Anaerobic >... | reverse complement strand
TTCCATTTCCCCATGCCCCATCTTACCACACTTCCTTTCTTGCGGCACAGCCAATCAGCACATCACCACCGTCAAAGACGGTGGATTTCTAAGACTGATTAAAATAAATATCTTCAGGATCATCATATATACCTATTAGCGGGACAAGATACTCTTCACCAATAGTTTCCTTGACATACTTCCTAACCTCATACTTATCCACTAACTTTTGATATTCGGGATTTCGATCATGAAGTTTCAACCATTGCAATTTTTCATTAAATGTCTTGGGATTATTTAAGTCTAGATGATAGCCAAAGACTTTTCTGAATTGTCTCTTCAAATAGTTTTCGTCACTCAGATGTTTGGATAACTGAATGCGTATACGTGATAATGCATGATAGAAATCATTCAGCACAGTATTATGCTTAGAATAGTCATAGATAATTTGTTTAAGTGAACTCATAATCTTTTTATCACCCTATCATTCTGCTACTTATACTTGCCCTAAATAAAACTCTTGATACCACTTAGCTACTGCCTCTATATCAAATCCAGCATCAATAAATTCATTGAGAGTTACTCTTCTCTCTGTGGTTTCCACTTTCTTCAACACTACTTCTGCCCATTCCTTTGCAGAAATGGATATAGGAAGATACTCAACCAAGTCGGTAATTCTTGCTTCTCTAGTTATCTTATCTGATATTACACAAGGAAGACCAGCTGCTTGAGCTTCTAGGATCACTCCAGGAAGACCTTCATAAAAAGAAGGGAATACAATCACATCCATAGCTTGCAATAAATCAGGAACATCAGACCTCACTCCTAGAAATCTTACTTTGTCCTCTATACCTAAATCAGAACATTTATTTTTGATAGATTCTTCCAACTCCCCTTTTCCTACTAGTAAGAGTACAGAATTAGGTTCGAGAAGAACTATCTCAGAAAAGACTTTCAATAGGAACTTATGATTCTTTTGGGTAGTTAATCGCCCAATGTGTCCAACAACCAATTTATCAGATAATCCCAAATCTTCCCGAACTTTTTCACGAGTAATCTGATTGAACAAATATTTCCTAGTATCGATAGCATTTGGAAGGATTTGAACTTTGTTCTTCAGAAAAGAGCTTTTCCCAAATGCCCTAATTGCGGCGGCATCAGAAACTGCAAATTTATGTGTTGAGTATATCCATGCACACCTTTCTACTAAATTTTTTATTATACTTGTCAAATCGTTTTCTGTTCGTTTACCGTTTCGGGAGTGAACTATCCTGCACTTTACCCCAGCTTTCCTTGCTACATAGTGATAAATACAAGCTGGGCCTAAAATATGCCCATGTACAATAGGATATGTTGTGTTTTCTCTAAAGATTTCCTTAAGGTCATTTTTATATAACCAAATATTATTAGGACGTAATTTTCTGATCCTATAAATCTTTCCACCTAATCTATTAATTTCTTCTTCAAAATAGGTTGGCTTTGAAGTATGTATCAGAAAATCAAATTGTATTTGGGTTTTATCAATATGTCGATAAATATCCATCAATCGATTCTCTAGCCCACCAGAATCCAGATTACCCAGGACATGTAAAACTCTAGTGATTTTCATAAAAACACTCTCTGCCCCATAATGATAGGCGTTGCATTGCATTGAAATATTTATTTAACATCAAGCATAGTCTCAATCTTCATAATCTCTTTGAGATACTCACCAACAACAATCTCTCGATCAAACTCTCTTTCTACTTTGTCTATTCCCGCTATACCCATCTGCTTCTTCTTATCATAGGATAAAGAAATGAATGCTTCTACTTTGGCTATCAAGTCTTCAGTATCCTTAAGTTTAACAAGAAAACCATTTTTTCCTTCATCAACTACTTCTCTACAGCCACTTCTATCAGTTGTGATTATGGGCCTAGCACAAGCACAGCTCTCAAGCAACACATTAGACATTCCTTCGGGATAATAGGAAGGATGAATTGTACAATGTGTAATTCTTAGAATCTCTCTTACATCATCGATACGTCCATGATAGATAACAGTTCCATCATGATGTAATGGCTCTAGTATCCCTGTATACGATTCTTCGCAATTACCACAAATATGGAATCTTGTGTTGGGATACTTTGCTTTAATGACCTTTGCCATCTCAAGGTATTGATCAATACCCTTCTCTTTCATGATGCGAGAAATAAACACAAATTCTATTGTTTCATCAGGTGGATACTCCAAAGGTTGAAACCTAGCTAGATTCACTCCTGATCCAGGCAATAAGCCATGCTTTCCCAATCCGATTCGCTTCTTCTCAAAGAATGCTTTATTCTCGGTGTTTTGGAAAAATACTTTCTGCGCTTTTGAAAGAGCCTTTCTATATAGAAACAAGGTTAAGATCTGTAAAGGACCTTTTATTTCAACAGCAGTACCTAACCCTGTAATATTCGCGATATAAGGAATATGAAGCAGTTTACATGCTAGTCCACCATAAACATTCGGTTTAATGGTATACGTTAGAACAACTCCTGGATGTAATTGTTTTAAATACTTCAGGTACGTACGGAATAATAAGAAATCGTGAAAAGGATTCGTTCCCCTTCTAGAAATTGGAACTGGAATGAATATACAACCCAGCTGTGTAAATTTTGAGGAAATTTCATCATGAGGAGCAAGAATACTTACTTGATATCCATCTCCGATAAGTCTCTGTACTAATTCAAAACGAAAGCTATAAAGACCCTTAAGAGAATTTGCTAATAGCACAATATGTGAATATTTCTTATCAGAAATCGACGACTGCTGATCTCCGATGTTAGATATTTGCTGACCTTTATGCACTTTGAATCCTAATTATTGTATTGGAAGTATCGTTGATCATTATCTGCTCTCACCCTCTCAGCGAATACGAATCATTCCCATGCCTTTTAGATTCCTAAATCCTTCCACCTTTTCATGAATGATGAACCCAGTTGATTCAACTTTGCGCAGTATGCAGCCTTGCTCTATAGCAGTTGCTTCTGTATTGGAATGGATGATAGCTGTACGAGAACCATTTCTCTTAACATCCAAACCACCATGAGTATCAGGGACTACATGATGTTCTCTTAGGGCTATGGAACATCTAATATCATTGATACAGGTTAAAACTCTTTCGTGCTCTATGAGATTTCCAGAACTGATGAACAGTGATGAGGAAAAAGCCTATTCCCTACGCACCTATTGGCTATTCAGCTCTTCTTCTCTTGCTCACATACTGTCTGCAAGGAAGAGCTGGCCAATGCGACGCTACCCTTTCTTTGGTGGGTGTGGATTATGCAGAGGTCGTTATTGGGACCAGACAATCAAGTTTGAAAATCAGCATTTTCGATTGTTAGAGAAAGGCCAATTTTCTGACATTATATCTTTTATAAGTAGTGAAATGATTAGACATAGCTATGAGGAGGGGAAAAGTCTCAAACTGTAACCTTTCTCGCGAAGATAGTGGTCTGCTTTCTCAATATAATCATCAAGCACCCTCATAGAATCAAACAGCAGCCCAATCTTGTATTGAAAAGAATCGATTACGAAATTCTTTTCACTAGAATCCTCTGATGGTTGAGGAATCAAAACATTACCCTCATCAACCGACACCATTATGAGGTCATTAATTAATGTGCTGTTAAAAAAAACCTTTGCCTTGTAACTTCTAGCTGCTGGATGAAGAAAGCAATTAGCCCATATGCTTCTATAGTCTGGGTTCTCAATACCTTGTTCTGATAAATTAACAACGATTCTTAGGTTCGGTCCCTTATGATAATAAACCTGAAATACCCCAGGCTCAATCTCATATTGTTCTGACCAATCACTCAGGTTGGAAGTTAAAATATGATTAATGATATTCAAATACGATGCATTTGTCTGAAGAGGTTTGACTGAATCTTTTGCAGGAAATGAGCTGAAATATGAAACTGCTTCAGTCAAGCCCTTTTTTAGGCTTTCCTTGGCTTGCTCCCTATCTACTGTCTGGGGGTTCGGGGCGAGATAATATTGGATGGGCCAACGTCGATGTCTAATATCGAAAGGCAAGTCATCAGGATTCCCATAATATGTATTCATAACTGGAATGACTCGTGCGGATCCCAAACAATATATTGCATATCCTAGTTCAAACATTACATTTGGATTAGGAATCTTTTTCCTATCCACATGGGCAACAAAGGTTAAATCAGCAACAAATCCGTCAGCTTCATTTATCTTTCCCATTATAGTAGGAATCATTTCTGGGAACCCGGAAACGTTAAGCGTGTCTTTATCAATCTCAATTTCACCTTCGGACCTATCAGAGAAATCAGTCGTCAAATTGACTTCAGAAAATACTTCTTTAAGACATTCTTCAATGAAATTTTTGTTTGTTAAAGAATCGCTATCACTTTGCCAAGAATAGAATATTCTCATTCTTACCTCTGACATCAATCATTCCCAGATACCTAAATTTAAAATTTCTATGTATCATAATATGATACTACCAATCCAAATGACATATCGGACAACGTAGATGACTCATTCCATCTGGACTATCAGGATCTTCAAATACACATCAATATAAACAAATACGTGAGAAGGCACTCTTACAACCCATCCACAAACCTCAATATCTCCCGCTTCTCTTTCTTAAGAGCTTGGTCACTGATATCAATTGCTGGCTGGAAGATACTGAGATTGCCTTCGAAGTGGTTAAATTCGTTAAGAAGTGTTTTTCTTGAAGTAAGAAATACTCTCTTACGTACAGCATCTCGACCTTTCCCTTTAAACGCTTTGCCAATCATTGCTCCTAATTGATCACATCTTCTTGTTTCAGGAAACTTTTCTTTGAGCTTTTTTTCTACCATCAATCTCAAGTAAAGATATGTCAATGAATGCCTCAACGTTTTGTTCAAGAGAGGAAACGCGTTAACATTAAGAATCTCTTGATCAAGGAGTTCAACATTCAAGATATCTTCTCCTGACACCTCACTTGGTTCCGAAAACACAAAATCGATTGGCTTGAGTAACTCCAAATAAAGAGCAACAAGATCAATTTGTTGTTTGTTTTCTCTATCATCAAAGTGCATGAGTGAAGTGAGTGTCTCATATGATTGATCCCCACTGATTGAAGAATAGCCTCGAAGAAATGGAATCATCGATATAAGAAAGAGTCTTTGATCTTTAACCTCTCCAAGCACTTCTCCCCTAAAAGCCTTCAGCAGGTCTTTTAAGCTGATTATAAGCTTTTTCTCATTGTCAGCCACCTTGATAAAGCCATTCTCTGCATCTTCGCTATTATTCAAAAGGTAGAGAGAATAACAATTTCTATATTGAGCTTCCAATAACCTGAGCAACTCTACGGTATGGGTAAGAACAAGGCATTGTTTCTCCTCAAGGATCTTGACCAGGCTATAGACAACCTTGTTCTTATAAATGGAATCAAAACTCGATATAGGATCATCTACGACAATGATTGGTTCTTTTTGGTTCTTGGCTTTGAGAAACTCAAAGCTCAAAGAGAGAAAGTTTTGTTCTCCTGTGCTCAACGGTAACTTTGATCTCTCTACTCCTAATAGGTCGTGGTCTGCAACTCTGATGGTGATATTCTTTGTCTCAGGATTACGAAGGAGTTTAAGATCTTTATCCATGGAGTCTTTAATGATGCTTTGGATATATAGCTCATCCTCTTCACTCAACTCTAGTTTCCCAGCAATCAGTTTATTCAACTCCTCCATATTGGAAATGAGTGATTCTTCTTTTTTCACGATTGCTGCTATCTCACTGAGAACCAAAGACTGATATAGCTTTTCAAAATAGTCGAACAGTGCACACAACTCTATGAGCTTAGAAGCATCACCGGTATCAAGAGCTTGAATGAGAATCTCTCTCATCGAGAATGGATCATCCGAAGGGGATGATGAGATGATTGCCTCTATGCCTTTTCGATGTTCCTCTTCTATCCTTGCGATGAGAATCTGGCGGCGATCAGTCTTACTTTTAACTAAAGTTTCCCACTGTATGGGGTGATCACATACGATGCAATCATCACTTTTAAAATGCTCAAGAATTCTGATAGCTTCACTATACACATCGATGTGTTTGAAGCCCTTGATTGAAGGAAGCGTTTGTGTTGCTAGTTCTTTAATCTTCCTTATCAAGGAATCATTTTTCTTAGCAATATCATTCTGTAGTGCCGTAAGCTTTGTTTGCTCTTCTTCGGTTATTTCAACTTTATCAAAATTACTAAGGAGTTTAAGGCTATCAACCGATTTATTGTTCTTACCTTTGCTTTGCTTGTTGGGAAAATCTTTAAGAATCCCTTGGACTGTACTGTCAGTGATCAAATCAAGCAAAGGGCTGTTAGCTGCTTTAATTCCATACTCTTTCAGCTTATTGATGATTTTTTCTGCTAATAGATCAAAACCACTATCAATGTCTTTGTTAAGCTGCTCTTCTCGATGGATCTGATCACCGAGAAGAAAGTCCCCACAATCACCTTGAACAATGTTTCGATTATTCTGATCACTGATTATATGGAATAGTAAGGTTGGATCAGTATATGAAACTCCTTCATACTCAAATGCAACACTTGTCCCCTCATCTCCTTGTAGAACTTTTACTAACGAAGTTTTGCCTGCTCCATTGGGGCCATAGAGAACAGCCATTTTACCAGGGGAAGGAAAATCAAGGGTATTGTTCTTTTCGAAGGGAGTAAAATCCTTTCCAAAGATTGTTTTGTTTTCAAGCTTTGTGAAGGTAATCATAGTGCAAACCTCGTTGAGAAAACTCTAATATTGGGCTACTTCTATGATGTATGGTTTTCTAAGAATTTTTTTTGTGATCTTTAAATCACGGGTTCACGGACTCTGAAATTGATGGTTGTAAACAAAAACAGTAGTAGTCAAGTAGAAAGTGCATCCAAATCGAGCTCCGTTGCTTCAGAAAGGGTTAACAAAAAACGTACGCATAGCACACATTAAGAAAAAGATTTCAAAACTGTTGTTATGGAATTTGAGGACGTTGTATGTGGTATCAATAGATCCAGCTTAATGCAGAGCCCCAATTCGATTTATACAATCATTAATTTTCACAGCCCCTCTCCCAACAGCCTTCAGGTTATCCATTCTGCTTACATGTTCAATCACTACACTGTCATACATCATCATAACCACACCATCCTCATAATCACCAAAGGCAGATTCATTTGTAACCCCGTTAAGATTGTTTTTAATTAACTTGATAAAATCCACTCCAGCACCATAAGCGTGCAAATATGCTCCTCCAAAACGTGGGTTTATTTCAGATAAATAGTACTTACCATCACGATAGAAAAAATCCATATCTATCGGTCCACTAAATTTAAAACAGTCCACTATTTTTGCTATAAATGTAAATAGTGTTGAATCTTTGAATGAGATTGTTTTACTAGCACCGCCAATTTTAGTCTCAAGTTTTTTTTTGCAGAATGCACTTACTGCTTGATGACTATGAATATCAATATAAACATCAACATCAAGATCGAGCCCGCTCATAAATTCTTGGATAATCAGCGTAGGGTTTTGGTTACATTTTTGCTCTAATTCTTCCAATGAATGAATTTTTTCAGCACCTACACTCCCGCTTCCTGTTCGTGGTTTAATAAAGACTGGAAAGCTTATTTCACCAAGCTTGAATGCGTTTTTAAAGTCACAAATATTACCAAACGTTAACGGCGTTAAGATAGTACATTCTTTCAAGTATTGATACATCTCAAATTTATCAAAGCAGAGTCTTGCTGTTTCCTCATATGGCAACAATAGTTCAACCCCAATATTACTAAAAAGGCTTCTGTTTTTTCCGAGTATTTCAATCTCAGAATCAATGAAAGTTGTAATTGCTCTTATCTTTTCTTCTTTGCAAATATTTAATAAAATATCAACATATGTAGAGTCATCTACTCGAGGCACTAAATATTGTTTATCTGCTAAATATAGTGCTGGTGCTAATGCACTGTTGTCGGTTGCGATTATCAAATCATCACCATCGAGCGACTTTCTAAACACTTTTATTAACTCTGCCCTGCGGCCTACACTACAAAAAAGAAAATTCATTATCTTTGATTATCCTTCAATCCTCTGATTATTTTTTAATTTCTGAGTTGAAAAGACCTTCATAATACTCTTTTGTTCCCCAAAGTTTAGAATATGGTTCTCTCTCCATCTCTTGTTTAAAATCTTTCAATAACCGCCTGTAAGAATAGATTGGATGATAGCCTAAGTCTTCTTGTGTTTTTGACCAATCTAAAATACTTTGCAAAGTATCTGGCATTTTTGCGTCATACAATATTTCTGATTTATTATCTGTAGGGGAGAATTCATCAACAATCCCCCTAATCATTTCATCCAGAGACACTCGATGTGGACTGCCAATATTGTAAAAGCCACCTGATAATCTTGATTTGACCGCGTTAACAACCACCTGAGTGAAATCTTTAATGTAAACGATTTCTTTAACTCTATTTGGGTTTCCATAAATTGTAATTGGCAATCCTTTTGATGCTCGCTCTATTAACATCCTATACGGCATTTTTCTCATTTTGCCATCTGCATAGTGATATGCATTTGGATGATATTGATATATCGTAAAAAATCTTAGTATAAATCTATCAATCCCGAATTCGTTATGATAATGCTCAATCAAGTCAACAGCCGCATTTTTTGCTATTGCATAAATGCTATGATCTCCCTTTGGAGGGAAAGACCTTTGGGCATCCGGTTTGATGGGCTCTCCTGATTCATGAAACGCAAATAAATCATATGGAGTCGTAGGATATATTAATTTTTTAATTTTTTCACTTACCATAAATTCAAGGATATTAAGAGTACTCAAAGTGATAGTCGTTATTAATGCTTGTGGATTGAGAGCAACCCTTGATGGCAATTCTCCTGCAAAATTTGCAATACATGTTATTCCTTTACCAACCAATTTACTGAAAGCATTCTTATCGGTAATATCCAAAGAAAAATATGGTATGGAAAAATCTTTAAAAAAACTATTGTCAGAGTCTCTTTTCCCAGAGGCGATAACATCGAATCCTGCTTCCTTCAACGCAACCGCGCTATAGGCTCCGAGATTTCCCGTAGCACCTAAAACTAGAATTTTCTCGTTACTCATAGATTATTTCCCTCCAAAAATTGGATGTTATAAAACTGATCAACAGTCATTCTTTCCCTTATTTTTATAATTTCGCCATTCTCTTTTTTAAAATACACATCTGGGTAATATTGGATGAATGGTCCGCTAAGTGTTACAGAATATGCCCCAACCCGATGGAAAGTAATTAAATCCCCCACAGATAATTCACTTATATCATTAACAGACATAAGTCTATCGTGATCCATACATGTAAATCCACAAACAATCTGGGTCCCTTCAAAGTCATGATGTTTGTCAGAAGAAGTCGAAAACAAATAGGATTTTTTCTTCCAAAGTGGGTCAACATGAAGTCTACTTCCATCAATGGTTACTATTCGGCTCAATTTTGTATCTTTCACATCTAGCACTGAGCAGCAGTAATCAATGGGAGAACCGATAATTGCCGACCCAGGTTCTATGAATAGTTTAACATTTGAAATATCTAGTTCTGTACTTAGTATCGTAGTGATAGCAGATATGTAATCATCTGCTGAAGGTTTACCTTCAACACCCCCGAAGAAACCACCGCCAATATCAATAAATGTGGGCTTAATATTATGTTTTCTGATAATTCTTAAAGCATAGGCGGCTATTTGTTTATATACTGCTATGCTTCTGGTAACACTATTACAATGAATATGTAATCCAAACGAATTTGGACCATATAAGGCCTCGAGTTTCTTGATAACATTACTCAACTCCCCAGATTCATCGGAAAAACCAAACCGGGAGCCCTCTTTCACATATTCAACTTCTCCAGTTTCAAAAATATCAGTGTCAATATTGACCCGCACTCCTATAGTCCCAGATTGAACCAACTTACACGCTACAACCCTATCGAGGTCATTATAAGAATCAAGGTTAGTAATCGCACCATTCGTAATTCCTTTGATTAAATAATTACTGCTTTTAATTGGCCCATTAAAAATAACATCTCGCTCACTATAATCTGCCATCAAAGCAAGCTGATATTCTTCATCTGAAACAACCTCTGCCATTACACCAGCCCTTCTCATATACTTAAGTAACCATGGGAGGGAGTTTGTCTTTACTGAATAAGCCAATCTAGAGTTAGGCCAATACTTATTTAAAGCAAGCCTAAAGGATTCAATATTCTTAGCTAATTTTATTTCATCAATTATGAAGTATGGTGTTTTCATTTATTAATACTATTAGCCTGTAAATTCATCCATTGTGAATTTTTTTGAGGAATTACTATCTATACCTTTCTTCCTAAAAACCATTAACAAGGTTTTAGCAATAATTGAAAAGTCCAAAATGATTGAGGCATTTTTAATATAATATATATCGAGCTCAAATCTTTGCTCCCAAGTTGTTTCATTTCGACCACTGACCTGTGCAAGCCCTGTAATTCCTGGTCGCATGCTATGCCGTTGTCTCTGTATCTCATTGTACAATGGCAAATATTTTTCTAGTAATGGACGTGGACCAACAATACTCATATCCCCTTTCAGCACATTGTAGAACTCAGGAAGCTCATCAATTGAAAGCTTACGAAGGAATCTGCCAAAAGAGGTAAGTCTTTTCAAATCAGGCAACAGTACTCCTTCAGTGTTTTTTGAAGAATTCATCGTCCTAAATTTATAAATTGTAAAAAGTCTCTCATTTAGCCCAGGTCGCTTTTGCTTAAAGATGACCGGAGCCCCCAGCTTGATTCTCACCAGTAGTGCTGTGATTAAAAGCACAGGAGATAGTACAATCAGGGCGAGGAAAGAACACACAATATCAAAAGCTCTCTTAAAGTACTTCCTATACATGTTACTTAAATAAATCCTCAACTATATCGATAACTTTCTCCTGCTCTTCCTCAGTAATCTTCACATCACTCGGCAGACACAATCCTCTAGAGAACACCTCTGCCCCTACGTCAGTTTGGTTGTCTACAGTTATGAAGTCATGTCCTTCGAATATCGGCTGCATATGCATAGGTTTCCAGATTGGTCTACTCTCAATGTTCTCTTGTTCCAAAGCCTCCCTGATTTGAGTGGGAGTGACTGAACAATCTTTATCAATCAGGATGCAAGAGAGCCAGAAGTTTGGTTCACTCTCTTTACTATATGGATTCATAGAAACAGGCAGATCTTTGAAAGCCTGCTTATAGGTTTCATAAATCTGCTTCTTCTTTTGAATATGCTCATTGAGGTAGACAAGTTGACCTCTCCCAATACCAGCAACAATATTGCTCATACGGTAGTTGTAGCCGATCTCGCTGTGTTGGTAGTGAGGAGCAGGGTCTCTGGACTGGGTAGCCCAGAACCGGACTTTCTTAACTGCCTCTTCATCATCTGAAAGGAACATGCCTCCACCACTCGTTGTAATGATTTTGTTGCCATTATACGAGAGAGCACTATATTTCCCAAACGTTCCAGTCTGCCTATCTTTATAGGTAGCACCAAGGCTCTCAGCTGCATCCTCAATCAATGGAACATGGTATTGCTCACACAAGGCAAGTATCTCGTCCATCTTTGCTGGGGTTCCATACAGGTGAGCAACCAGCACTGCTTTTGCCTGTGGATATTTCTTAAGGGCAATCTCTAAAGCTCGAGGATCAATATTCCAGGTATCGTACTCGCTATCGACCAAGATCTGGATACCACCTTCATAAGAAACTGGATTAACAGTAGCCGAGAAGGTAAGATCGCTACAGATGACGATATCACCTGACTTGACACCACAGAGTTTGATGGCTAGATGAAGAGCGCTGGTTCCACTGATTAGTGCTGCAGCATGCTTAATACCAACGTAGGCAGCCATCTCCTTCTCAAACTCATCGACGTTCTTGCCAAGAGGAGCTACCCAGTTGGTGTCAAACGCTTCCTGTATGTACTTCATCTCTAGGCCATGCATAGTCGGAGATGAGAGATAAATCCTCTTGTTCATGTACACTGTCCTTGAATATTTAAATGAGTCCCTCATCAGGAACTCACCACTCCCACCCTATGTTCATAAGTTCCTAACCACCCTTTTCAGCTCTGTGTGAAAATACTGGTGTGGCTAACCTCTTCTTCAATCTCTCGCACCAAGTCTCAACTCTCATCGTCCCATATTCCAAAATCCCTCGATTCCTGCATATTTATGCAGCTTTCGAGCACCCAGACCTTATTCCCGTATATCTATCACTCATCTTATTCTTCAAAACGACTAAAGAAATTGCAGAACTTACAGCGTCATAATTTCCATAATGTTTACGCATGGAATACCGGTGGAAGTAAGACTCTTTTCTGTCTCTTCCTTCCATACGATAATCGGGGCAGAAGTGATATCGAGTTCTTTTCTGGTATGGATTACTGCTACATCTGCAGTGAACTTGTTCATGCTTGCAAGATCTCGTACTAAGTTAGAAAAATCATCTTTGGGACCATAAAACTGAATAATTTCTGTGCTATGACTGACTGCCAGATGATTTGCAATTGCTACTATTCGGTTGCTGAGAGACTCTACCTCACGATACGTTCGCACAATATACCCATAGGTTCTCTCAATCTTATTCGTTATACCTGCAGGGGTGAGAAAATATTTTACCGAGTTAGGTTGGAGTCGTTCTATCTTCACCAAACCTTTAGTTACTAATCGCTTAAGTACAATATTTATGGTACCCAACGAAATACCCAAATGTTCAGAAATCTGACGCTGGGTTGCATCGTTATGATTCCCAATATAGGAGAGGACATCTAACTCTTTGTTTTGGGTAGGCGTAATCATAATTTTATAATCAAAGGAATTGTTCATTCAATGAACAATATGGATAAAAAGAAAAGGAACTAATCCAGTTCCTCTTAAACTTCTTTCTCTCACAGCTTCGCCACCACTGTGCTCACACAATGTTTTCACTTGGGAAGCTCAGAAACTGTTTTATTCTACCCGTGTGCCGAAACACTGCGGAAGTAAAACAGTATGTACAGCAAACAAACTGCTCAATCCAAGATACCACAAACTACTAGTGCATACAATAACAAATGCCCATTTGCATGCGTTCTTACAGCAATAACACCGCACTTGTGTCATTCGTTACATCTTTCCAATCGAGTCTTTCTATCATTAATTTTTATGAACCATAGAGATACCTCTCAAGGTTAATAAAAGAAAACTCACTAAGAGAAACTACAATGCACGTGAGTGAAAGAAACGTACTGCAAGCAGAAATGACCCAAGTCCCAATGCTGTCCAGAGTATGAGTATGAGTAATACCCACACAAGCGGTGTTACCGTAAGATTAATCCCTAAAGCATCTATGAGAAGTGAAAGTCCCGCAATAACGAGTCCGATTACCGCAAACACAGCAATATTGAGCATCCTGCTTCGCAGATACCCCACTTTAAAGTAGATAGGGAGGTATCCAAAAACCAAAATTGAAGCAATAAGAAACGCCGTTACAGCCTCTATAATGGTTGCTGGAACGACAGATGACGAAATCGGCAGTAGAGTCACTATCCAACCCACAGAAGTACTGAGCAGAATGGATACAAGAATTACACCAAGACTACTTAAGTAGCGAGCAAGAACCATTTCCAAACGAGTAGTCGGCAGACTCGCAAACAGCTTCTCCATCTTATAAAACCCCTCATACGAACAGACCGACATAGTCCAAAAAAGACTGGCTCCAACCGTAGCGGTGACATAAGGTGAACTCATACCACTGCCGGACATCGATACGATCAGCATGAGCATAAAGAAGAGGAGGAAAAACACTGTTCGCTTCTGCAGCAGCATATCTTTATATACCAGAGCAATAAGAGTGGTTTTCATATATTCAGGCTCCTTTTGGTGAGGTAGAGCATGAGATTGTCGAGAGAACAATGCTCCAGTGCTATATGGGGGAAATCGTTTTTTATCTGTTCTGGAGCATCGGTAACGCCCTCAAAGCCAAAGGAATTCTTGGTATAACCACAAAGGAATGCAGTGGAGTTTTGCAGTATTGCCGCTAAATCCTCAAGAGAACCTATGACTAATTTATAACGGTCAAGGACTTCATCCTTTGGTAACGTAAACCGATGATTACCATGGTCCAGCAGACAAATATAATCGGCTATCCGTTCAAGGTCACTGGTAATATGGGTAGAGAACAGGACTGAAGCATCTCCATCACTTATATAGGCCTGGAGAAGCTCCAGAATCTCATGGCGAGACACAGGATCCAGACCTGAAGTAGGCTCATCGAGAATAATGAGCTGTGCATGATGAGAAAGTGCCAAAGCAGTCATGTACTTCATCTTCATACCTTGTGAAAAATGCTTCAGAGCCTTATCACTGGGTAATTCAAAGAGTTCAAAGTACCGAAAGAACTCCTGGTCATCCCACCGGGAATAAAACTGTTTTACCATGTTCTTCATTACAAAAGGAAGTACGTCCTCATACAGACACGGTTCATCATAGACAAATCCAATACGATCTTTCACTGACCGTTCTTGTGCGTCCATACTTGTCCCAAAGAGATGGATCGAACCCGTATCTGGTTGTATAAGATGCATAATAAGGCGAATGAGCGTAGTCTTACCACTCCCGTTCGGACCAATACACCCCAGGATAAAACCTGGCTCAAGTCGGAGAGACAAATTGTTTAATGTGAATCCAGAAAACGTCTTTGTCACCTGATTCAGTTCCAGTAGCGGTTCCATAGTATTTCCTCTATCGATCTAGTCATTATCGTCATGGTTGTGTTTTCTGTTGGCAAACAAGGTATGCAGTGCTGCCTGCACGTGCTCCTCTGAAATATGCAGAAGCAGTGCTTCCTCTACCGCTGGAGCCAGTAATGACTCAATACGTTGTGTTTTCTGCTCTACGCGATCTTCAGCATTCTGTTTACATACGAACGAACCCAGTGCAGCCTGTGTGTGAATATAGCCTGCTCGCTCAAGCTCCTCATACGCCTTTTTTACCGTTATGACACTCACATGGAGCTCCTGTGCCAGTAACCGAATAGAAGGCAGCTTTGTTCCTCCGGCTAACGTACCCGACAGAATCTGCTGAATCAGCTGATCTTGAATCTGCTGGTATATGGGACTGTCGGAAAATTGCGATATGGTTATAAACACAGCTCCTCCTGTACCTACTGTATATATTATATATGCACAGTTGTCCAGTATTCTTCCGGGTAAAACCCGCCCGGTGGACCGATTATACCCGGAAGGACCCCGCCTGCCTATACATAGATATTTGGGTACACCTCACTGCAATTCTCTTGTATAATCGGTAGAAATTACTTTCACAAACAGTAAGGAGTGGTCTATGAGTCACACCATCGTAGTATTAGACGGATATACCCTAAATCCGGGGGATCTCAGCTGGGAAGGATTTGAAAACTTGGGTAATCTTGTAGTATACGACAGAACTCCCGCAGACAAGATTATCGAACGCATTGGAACTGCTGAAATTGTCATAACCAATAAAACTCCTCTCACGGCTGAAACCTTTGGTGCATGTCCATCTATTACCTACGTAGGGGTATTAGCTACAGGGTACAATGTGGTAGACGTTCAAGCTGCTACAGAGCATGGTGTCGTGGTTACCAACATTCCCACCTATGGTACTGCCGCAGTAGCTCAGTTTGTCTTTGCACTTCTATTAGCACTCTGTCACCATGTAGAGTCTCACTCGCAGGCAGTAAAGAGCGGACGGTGGCATACCAGTGTAGATTTCTGTTTCTGGGACTATCCACTGGTAGAACTGGTGGGAAAGACCTTCGGGATTATCGGTATGGGAAGAATAGGCTATGCTACAGCACAGATTGCTCAGGCTTTCGGCATGAAAGTGCTCGCTTACAGTAGAACACCTAACAAAGCATGGGAATCCGAAACCCTCAGCTACGTAGAGCTGCATGAACTACTTGCGAAATCGGATGTGATTAGCCTCCACTGTCCGCTCACCGATGCTACCAAGGGACTCATTAATGCAAAAACCATTGCACAGATGAAACCGGGGGTTCTGCTTATTAACACCTCCCGTGGTCCTATAATTGTTGAAGAAGATCTTGCAGACGCTCTCAAACGTGGCCATGTGGCAGGAGCTGCAGTAGATGTTATCACTGAAGAACCACCTAAAGGCCACTCCCCGCTCATTGATGCACCGAATTGCATTGTAACACCGCATATTGCCTGGGCTCCCTATGAGACACGCATACGACTCATGAACATAGCGGTTGCTAATCTGGCGGCATTTATAGAGGGGAAACCGGTGCATCAGGTTAATTAACTATTCAGGAACGTTCTCTGACTAAACGGAGTCCGACTTTCACTAACATCCACACAATTGCGTATGCAGGAATACTGTATGCACCAATCTTTATGGTTTGCAGTGCTTTATGGGTAAGTAGGTTATTGCACACAGTTACGAAAGTCTTCACGGTTTCTCCTTGTCTGTTGGTAACGGTATAACAACAGAAGTCATCATTACGTTACACGTTGTACCGGGTACAAAGTGAACCGGTCGTCTTGCAACCTATGTAATACCTCTTGAATCCCACAGGAAACGACCGGTTCAAAAGAAACCAAATTTCTGTATGCTAAGCACCACCTCCCAAAGAAAAATACATCTCATCCACTAAAGCAGTGCTGTCAGCAGCCTTCAGTGAAAGCACAGGGTTAGATTCATCAGGATTGGTGGTGATTTTAAGACGATAAGCTCCTCCCTGGCTGAGCGTGACTATGGGGATATCTCCGGTAAAATCAATGAAACCTCCGTCTATAACGTTCGCTCCATTATTCGCTTGGCATGCAACTATATCTGGGTTTTCCGTGTTCGCAATAAACATAAGGTGATCAACTGAAACGCCTTCCCCGGGACCTACTGCATACGCATCTGAGTGTTCTTGAATATCCCAACCGGCAGGATTACACAAAAGAAGTCTATCCTCCGTAAGATCTATACTTCCTGAAGTTGGATCATTGTCGCAGGCGGTGCATCCAATAAGGACCAATACTGATAGTGCAATAAGTGCACAAAACGCTTTAGTTTTCATAAGCGCCTCCATTATCTGTGATAGTATGCCGCCTGATCAGGTTGTAATCATTGTGCCCCCAGGAGTTAATCAATGTCAAGGAAAAATTTCAACTATTTTGTTATATTATAAAGATTTATAAATATTTTTCATACACCTGGACGCCACCTTTTCTGTGATTAAAAAAAAGTCACAGCATCGGTGGTGTCGCACATGAATACTACGACCGTGAGTCATTGTACGGTTGCTTTCTGGGATAGTTATTCTTCAAGAGGTGACTCTATAATATCACGAAATTTGTATGATTAAAACAATTTTCTGATACTAATTACGCAAATTTATGCTGCATCAGCGAAATGCATAGGTGAAGAGAAAATAATTACTCAAGAAAAATGGAATTACACTCCCTAGACGTTGAACTTTAAAATCGTAGTATGCCGGTATGTCTCATTCGGCTTAAGCAGACAGTTCGGGAAATTCTCATGATTCATTGCATCGGGAAAGTGCTGAGTTTCCAAGCAGAACCCACTATGTTGCATATAGGGAATGCCATCACGCGACACATCCGAACCATTCATCGTATTACCCGAGAAGAACTGTACCGCTTCCATTGTGGTCAGCACTCGCATACTTCGTCCACTCTCTGGCTCAACCACATAGGCACATTCCTTCAGTGTATCGCCTCTTTCAGAGAGTACAAAACAATGATCATAGCCTCCCACCTGTTTAATATCTGTTCCAATAGACTTTGCAGAAGTGAAATCAAACGGAGTACCGGCTACCGGCTTAATCTCTCCAGTAGGAATACGATTATCATTAAAGGGAAGATACGCATCGCAATAAAGCTGCAGCTGATGATTCAAAATCGTGCCGCCATCTCCTGCAAGATTGAAATAGGAGTGATTCGTAAGATTTACCGGTGTGGTTGCATCGGTATTCGCAGCATAGATAATCTCCAGTTTCCCCTCTGGGTGCAGCACATAATCAACATGGACCTTTACAGTGCCGGGAAACCCCATCTCTCCTGATACACTGGTGTATGAGAGATGTACTGCAGGAACACCATCCACCTCACTGGTCAGGGCATGCCATACTTTAGTGTCAAACCCCTCCGGTCCACCATGCAGGGCATTCACTCCCCGCTCATTACGAGGTACCTGATACGTATTCCCATCAATGGTGAAGGAGCCGCCGCTGATTCTATTTGCATATCGTCCAATCAAAGCTCCCATATACACAGGGCTTTTTTCATACTCAGCCAATGAAGAGAACCCAAGAACAACATCCGCCTTGTTTCCCTGAGCATCGGGAACTATAAGGCTGAGAAGAATGCCACCATAGGTAGACACTTTCATGGAATACGCTCCTGCCGTCAGGGTATATACCAACACCTGTTCTCCATGAGCCTTGGTGGTACCAAAAACTTGTTTTTCTATCATGACGTCCTCCTCGCTCTATTCTACGATGAAAAATTAAAAATTTGTAGTCGTTTTCACCTTTATTGACGGTAAGCAAAAGCTACCATAGAATGAATCAACCAAGGGGGTGTACATCATGATGAATGCCTATACAAAAATTGTTGCCACTATAGGTCCAGCTTCAGAATCCTACGAATCCATAAAAGCAATTATTTCGGCAGGAGCACGTGTAATTCGTCTGAATTTCAGTCACGGTACCGCCGCAGAACAACAGCAGCGTGTAGATTATGCACGAAAAGCATCTCTAGAGCTGGGTATCCCCATCGCTATTTTCCAAGACCTTCAGGGACCTAAAATTCGAATTGGAAAACTGGCTGAACCCTTCTTCACTCTCCACAAAGGAGACACCATTGCACTAACTACAGATCTCTGTGAAGGAACAAAGGAGCGGGTGAGTATTGACTACCCCTACCTGCATGAAGAGGTCACCATTGGCTCTCGAATTCTTATAGACGATGGATTAATCGCCCTTAAGGTCAACTCGGTACAGGGAAAAGATATTATTTGCACTGCTGTAGAAGGCGGCATCGTGAAACCCCGCAAGGGAGTGAATCTTCCTGGCGTTCCCCTACGACACCTCTCCTCATTCACGCAGAAGGACGAACAGGATCTTGCCTTCGCATTCGACAACAACCTCGAATACGTAGCACTCTCATTTGTTCGCAGTGCGGCTGATGTAGCAGCACTCCGATCGCTCATGATCTCAAGGTTCAACAGGGAAATCCCTATTATCAGCAAAATTGAAAAACCGGAAGCGGTCGATAACATTCAAGGAATCATTGCAGAATCGAGTGCTATTATGGTCGCACGTGGAGACCTTGGAGTAGAGATGTATCCAGAAGAGGTCCCTATGGTACAAAAAGCAATTATTCGTGCATGCCATGAAGCAGGGCTTCCGGTCATTACCGCGACACAGATGCTCGAATCGATGATGAACAATCCTCGTCCAACACGAGCAGAAACAAACGACGTGGCAAACGCAGTACTCGATGGAACCAGTGCCGTCATGCTTTCGGGGGAAACTGCAGCCGGAAAGCACCCTCTACAGGCAGTGGAGATTATGCAACGCGTAGTTCGGCACACCGAACAAAGCAGTGAGTTCAAGCGACTCGTTCTCGATCAGGGACTTAACCGCGAACATGTGGAACTCCGCACGAAGCGTACGATCACCGATGCGGTAGGACTTGCCACCCGAGAGTTGGCTATGGCACTTCACGCCTCTAAAATAGTCTGCTTTACCCACTCAGGCAGTACAGCAAGACGGATTTCCAAGTTTAGACCACAAGTTCCCATTATTGCATTCTCCCCTATTGCGTCTACCGTCACCCGGCTTGCGCTCTCCTGGGGCGTTACCCCTATTCTCATTGAAAATCTATTATCGGTAGACGAAATCCTGGAATTCGCATCCTCCTACCTTCCTGAAAATGGACTGGCCAACTCCGGAGACATAATTGTTGTTACTGCAGGAGTCCCAGTAGGGAGCCCAGGCAAGACGAATATGATAAAAGTGGTAGAAGTCTAGAAAGAAAAGGAAGACCCCTCGGCTCATCAAAGTGTACACCAAGGGGTCACAGTTTCTATTCAGAAACAAAAGCGGACTTGCCTTCAACCTACTTATGCATGGAGAGGTACGAACGCATAATATCGCCACAGGAATTTTCGTGAATCTTTACAACTCCCATCTCACGCTGAGCACTCTCTGCAGAGTCAGATGCATGTGCAGTGTTCACCATAATATTTGAACCGAACTCACGACGGATGGTTCCACCTGGTGCCTTAAGAGGATCTGTTGGCCCAAGCACGTCACGAATCTTTGAGATCGCAAGTTCACCTTCGTAGATGATTATCATGCACTTAACCGTTCCGGGCTGATTCAACTCCTCAAGCGGACACTGCGATGGCTTGGTTCCCGACATGAACTCTACTATCTGTTCAAACTGATCTACAGCATACTCGGTACCTACGCTCATAGCGAGAGCTTTCTCGGTCTCCTCACTGAGAGTAAGAGAGAAATGACCTTCCAATAACTCCTTCGCCTTCTTTCCAAACACAGGAGAGAGCTTGCTGGTAAGCGCATCCTTTACTGGACCGTAGAATTCAAGAGCCTGAGCAACGCTCATGCGATGAACCTTTACACCAATAATGCGCAAACCGGTGCGGCTGAACATGTCAATAATAGTACCGGGCTTACTTGAAGCATACTTCCAGTTATCGGGTTTAATAATAACTAATGAACGCTGAACGGTATCGGGATTCGGGTATACCACGTTCTCTACAATGTTCTGCTCATCGGGAAGCAGGTCAGAGAAGAGCTTCATGTGAGCATCGGCAGTTTCCTGCAATCTCGGAGTGAGAACCGCAGGTTCAAAGTAGGTAACCTTGTCCGGATTTTCCGGATCTACAATGAGATCGGCATAGGTGTCGCGAATATTTTCACCGGTTAGGCTGTCAATATTCCGTTTTTCAGGATGAACCGGTCCACAGATGTCACTCAACTTTTTACATGGATCTTCTCCACGGAAAAGCAGGAGCAGTGAACGGTGTCGCCTCCCCTGAGACGGAGCCAGATTATGCTCCACATATGATGCAAGAAGCTCAGCGGTTTTCTTCTGATCACCATCGTTCAGCTTGCGAATAATTGCTGCATACTCAGAGACAAACTGCTCATCGGGTGCGAACATCTGAGCTCCTACCAGCTCAATATCGAGGCGGGAAAGCAGGCGTGAGAGCACACCGCCGGTACGACTCTTTGCTATGGTATACGGTGTGACTAACACGTATGAAAGGGTATGTTCCATGGTTGTTTTTAAACTCCTTATAAAATTCCAACTTCTGTTCGGTGAACACTATATCTATTATAACGGCGAATGTCTATGTAACCTAAAGGTGAAAATGCAACGTTAGGAAAATACACGAATCAAGATGTGGAAGCTTTCCTTTTCAGTTTTGGGAAGGTGAAATCTTTATATGCGTACATTATTAGTGGGTATAATGCCAAATCACCCATTCGTATAAAAATATAATGTTCTACTTGTGCGTAAATAACTAAAAGTACCAATAGGATTGATAGAAGTAAAGATTTCCCCTTGAGTCTAAACCAACCACCAATAACCAATCCAAACATAATAAAGGCTGAAACGCCAGAACTTGCAACTAAGTCAAGAATGGAGTTATGAAGTGAATAATATGGTTCAATTGCTGTAGGTTTAAACCCTGTAAGAAATTTGGTAAAAGTTAGTTCTTCAAAAAAACTTCTTATTATCGACATACGACCATTACTATCAAGCCCTGATTCAACTATTCGAGAATCATATATAAAAAAACTTATGAGAATTAATAAAAACACAGCAAGAATTATGAACATTGACTTTTTTGTAAAAAAATTATTTTGAGAACTGGGTTGTCTATTCTGAATGATACGTACTCCTATCGTACCCATTACCAACAATACTAGCAATATGGAGAGTATAAGGCCAGCACGGCTTTGCGAATACCATGCCACCACCGATGAAAAAACCGGAGGGGCTATGTGAGGATAGCGTATAGAGTCAATACCATCCTTAATTGTGTTTAATATTGCAAAAGTAAATACATATTTAGCTAACACATTTCTATTGATTCCATAAAAATTTGAACCCCGAATAGGTTCCTTAAGCACCGGTGCTGAAAATAATACTGTAATAAAAATAATAGTAACGGGTATGTAGAATGTCCATCGTGATACTCTCGAATTTATCAGCAAAAAACCAATTGTAACAGCAATTATTGATGAGTATAAATCTCTGTTCATATACCAAAGCCTTTCGTACGAAAAACCCCAGTACATTGCATAGAAGATGGTGAGTACCCCCATAATAACAGGAATGATCGTTCTCTTCTTTATCCACGTAGGGTACATAGATACAATTGACAAAATTGCCAAGCCTGCAGGTATCTTCCGATTATAGGGTAATTCAAAGGCATTATTGAAAAAGGTGAAGAGAAGAAACACAACAATAAAAATTTGAGCAAATGTTACACCTAAATTTTCAATTTGTTTTAATCTTCCCATTTAATTAGCAGCTCCAGTTTCAAATCATGAAATTTTATTGTACCAGACTTCCTCTGTATTACCAATACCAACGAACTCAGAAAATTAAATCTAGGTTTCTATAACTATGACACAAATTTGCAGGTGTTATTCACCCCTTGAATATGATATAGTTCCCTCGAATTATGATAATATTTACATGTTGAGGATAGCTATGGTACATAAAAATAAGTATTTGGTTCTTTTTCTTGTTCTGATTATTGCAAGTTCTGCATTTCCGCTCATGGCAACAGATAATCACATTTCCGTTCCACTCAATCATAGAGTATATTCTATTCTTAAAAGTGCAGAAATCCGTGGGATCATCGACACCCAGATTGCAGTTAAGCCGTATACCACTCACACAGTAGTAAAGTATCTTGAAACAATACGAGACTCACAGAAAATTACATCATATGAAGAAGTTCTTATCACAGAACTCCTGCAAGAATTTTCCAAATCAGATACTACGACCTCTACAGCACGAGATATGCTCAGAGAGGGAGCCTATAAAACCTATGCAGAAGCCCTAGATACCTCCGCAATCTTTGGAGCCCGTTTCAAGTTTTCCTTCACCCAATCTGTCTCCGATATTTCGTTATTCGATTCTAGGAATGGAGCTGAGTTTTATTTACAAGGTAATGTTAAAGAGCTTGCCTCATTTCATATGAATATTGGCATAAGTTTTGATCATCTTGAACCCAGAATATACTTGAAGAATGATTTTACCATACCTTCAGAAGGGAAGTATGACACTCTCTGGGATCATGATGGTGAACACCTCTTATATTATGGTCTTTATTCTAATCCAGAAGTGAGTATTTCACTTTTGGAAAATAATCTGAATCTCCGATGGGCTTCTATTCAACGTGACTGGGGGGTAGGAACAAATAACCTCATGCTCAGTGGTTCAGCTCGCTCTTTCAATGGGGTTGAACTGAGCTATAACATTTCATCCTGGCTTCGGTACGCTTTTGTTACTGGTACGTTAGGAAAGTTTTGGACGACTCGACTTGAAGATAATGACCCCGATAATTTTTATAATGAATATCACTTCTCAGATGGGCATCAGGGAACCTACTATGATAATAATTTCAGTGCACATCGGGTAGAAGTTGATCTTCCATGGAATCTAACCTTCGGTATTTATGAATCAGTGATTTATAGGAAAAGATTTGAGTTTGGATACCTTAATCCTCTTTCTGTCTTTATGTTTGAGCAAAATAACATGGGAGATTTTGACAATGTTCTAGCGGGAGTGGATTTAGAATATAGATTGCCCGGGATTATGCGTATTTATGGAACTGCAGCAACGACCGAAATGAATGAAATCAATCCCAAACGTTTCTTTATTGCCCCAAGAAATGTATTAAGCTTCCAAACCGGTGTCGATGTCAATCTCCCCTTTCTTGCATTTGCTTCAGCTACATTACAGTACACCTATATATCTCCATTCTTCTATACCCACTACCCTATTACAAATTCCGATTATACTGAAATATACCAAGAGCTGAGCTATGTTAATAAGGGAGAAAACTTAGGCTATCCTTTACGCCCTAATTCAGATGAGATTCTCCTTGCTGTAAATATCCAAGCACAAGAAGGATGGAATGGTTCACTATCGGTAAAATATCAGAGACGCAGTGGACAATATGGTTTCAATATTGACAAGTACATGCGTTACGCAGCGGCAGAGAGCGGTGCATATGCAGACAAAGACTTTGCAGGAAATATTTTTGAAGAGACTGTAGGTATTAAAACTACTGTGGATAAAACATTCAAATCATGGCCAATTACAATATCAGCTTCGTACCTCCTCACAGTTAAGCGAGATCGAGGAGAGCCCATTCCGTACAAAGTTTGGAAAGCCGATGGAGGTGGAGTAATTACAGAAGGTGGACCTGGTTTTGTAGATAATAACTATCTAGGGTATCCTGTTGTTGAATATAAAGTGGAGGGGCCTTGGAGTCCTTGGGAATTCAATCATGCACTCCAACTGGGCGTGAACATTTGGTATTAGGAGAGAGGAATAACATAATGCAGAAAACTATACATATTCTATGGAGATTTTTTGGATTAATTTTTTTTCTATTATTTGTAAACTCTCTACCTTTGTTTTCATTTGCAGGAGAGTACTGGGAACTAGGAGCAACAACAAGTCTCGATTTCACCATCTCTAATTCAAACGATAAATCTGAACGTATGCTTGATTTGGAGTATATTGAAGGGTTTAACAACCGACCTCTGCTTCAGCTCGATCTCAAGTTATTTCACGGTCCCTGGGAATTCCAGACTGAAGGGGTAATTCTTTCGCTCAGGCCTCCCATAGTCTTTGATGAAAAAACATTATTTTCTCCCATGGTAAAGCTTGCCTACATAGAATACGAGGATGAATTTGCCTATGTAAGCATAGGGAGAAGAAAACAGAGCATCGGAATTTCAGACTATAACCTATTCGTTAACCGAGATACGCCCTTCTTTGATGGTCTAAATATCTCTGTTGGAAAAGCGACCGGATTCAGATTTGACAGTCTCGTAAGTGTTTCTAACTTATCGCGTCTCGACAGTATTAATGCCTATGCAAGTAGCAACGCTATTGTTGAACAAACGTATTCATCACCTCTTGAATATGAATATGATAGTGTAAATGAGAAATATGTGATAATAGACTCTTATAAAGGTGATTATGGCAAATATTTCATTTATCATGCTCTCAGCTATGTTGGAAAAACCTGGTATGCAATGATTGGGGAATCTGCAATTTATGCGAATCCCAAAAGTTTTGGTGATCTCTCCATATTTCCAAATATCCATAATGAAAATTCAGAGCGTGCAAATGTAGGAATGGAATTCCAGTTTGCCAAGATGTTTAATAAAAGCACGCTTTTCTATGCAACCTTCGCCATAGATGACTTACCGGTCCTTTCCGATCATACTACAGCCTATATGCTCATGAAGAATCCCAGTGCTCTTGCGGCAGGTTTAGGATTCAAGTGGCACGCTATTTCTGGTGATTCTTTCCAGTATCCAACATTAGATCCAGATAAAGGCATGCATCGCAATACTCGTTTTGGAGAAATGCAGACAGGAGGCCTTACATTATTTTTAGATTATGTCGGTACTACCAGATGGATGTATAATCGAACAAATCAACATGACTCTTCTGAGGCATATTTCAATGTTTCTATAACTACTTTCTTAATCCACAATTTGTTTCTCAACATGATCACTTCTCTGTGCCTTTTGGTCTTAAATATGGAGGTGATTCACAAATCTTTGTGTTACGTTCTACCTATGAAACAGAAAAATTAAAAATTTCGGGTGTTGTTGAACTGCTACTCCAAGGAATCGATGGCCGAACAAGAAACGCAGATATTAACTATTGGGGTGAAGCCGATTTATCGATGGCTGATCCAGACGACCCAAACTATTCTACAAAATGGATTACTTCAGGCGACATCCAGCCAAAACTCACTGTACTGACTAAAGTAGAAACAGGCTTGAAAAAATGGTTAAGCGTGTACGCAGGATCAGCAACCGTATTTTCAACATACCTCCCCTTCGCCATGAGCTTAAACTTTGGAGTAACTGTGAGCTTATAGGTAACTTAGGTTCAAATTGAGCGTGACGACTAATTCACGTATCGATCATTTTTGCCATTCCTGTACAGAATCGGGATCGTAGAGTATACTATAGCTATGGAAACACAGCCCTCTTCCCACGATACAATTCGGGTACTCTTTGTAGTCGAAAGCTTCTCTACAGGAGTGTATGCAATTGTCCGTGATATCACCTGTAATCTGAATCCAAATACATTTGAGGTTCTTATACTACACTCACTTCGTGATGATTCTCCTCAGTCTTTTGTAGACGATTTTACATATCAGCATATCCATCTACAACATATTCCCATGGGATCCAAGAAGGATTATGTTCCTGCAATTCGAAAAATTAAACAGGTTATACGAGAGTTTAACCCCCAATCCATACATCTCCACTCATCGAAAGCCGGTGTATTGGGAAGGATAGCGGCTAAACACACAGCATGCCAGCGTATCCTGTATAGTCCGCACGGATTTTCATTCTTACGTACCGATGTAAGCTCATTTGCCCGATGGATTTTCCTGTGTATTGAGCGTGTTATCAATTGGTATAATCCTGCAAAAATTATCGCTGTATCGGAAGGAGAGAAAGTTGAGGCTAAAAAAATAACCTCTAATTGTGTAGTAATTAATAATTTTATAGATACCACGCAGTTTGATATACTCTCCTCAGAAAGCAAATATGATGTGGTCACTACCGGGAGGATAGCACCACAAAAAAACCCAATACTATTCAATACGATTGCAGAGTCTCTTCCTTCCGTTTCCTTTCTTTGGGTTGGAAATGGGCCATTACGGAGCACACTTTCTTCCCCAAATATTACCATAACAGGCTATGTTCCACGCCAAGAAGCTATTGGACATGTAATACATGCAAAAATATACTTACAAACATCTCTATGGGAAGGAATGCCGGTCTCAATCTTGGAGGCAATGGCAGCAGGCAAACCAATCGTAGCTTCAAATATTATTGGTAATAAAGATTTACTGGTGCATAACAAAACCGGAATTCTCTGCAATCCCCAGAATACTCAAGAATTTGTAGATGCCGTTAAAAATTTGCTCGAAGATAAGCACGCCTCATTATCACTGGGCACCGAAGCATGTGCATACGCACATGCTGTGCACGATATATCCATTGCAATCGCACGCTATTCAGCAGAATACGCAGGGACTACCGATTAAGCTGTTCAACAAACCACTCTCCTAAAGCAGTAGTTCTTCGTGTGAAGGAACTGGGAAGATCTACCGATATGCCAAGCACCTTAACAGTTGGATCTCGACCCTCTATAGTGGCCATGGCAGTAAGTAGCAACCCATCTTCCAACTGATACGTCGACATGGCGATGGCAAGCATCTCTTTATCGACAGCTTTAAAAATACTGAATACACGCATGGTCTCAAGGTTTTTCACCTCAAGGAAAATCTCGGAATTATTTGTCTGGTATGAGTGGCTGTACCGATTGCTTCCAAAACTTGAATCACGCTGGAACACATAGTACTCAGCGGTCTGAGGCACAGTCGAAGAGACCGGATCAGGAATTGACCTGCGCCCTTTTTCCGACTCAATATACCACGACTTCTCAATGAGTTCCTTTGGTTTATTACCTGCCCGGTGACTTATGTAGGTAATCCCCTCCTGGGTAGAGATGGATCGCATTGTATTAAAGATTTCAACCTGCCGTTGTGACTCACTCATGTTTTTCATATGCTCTGGGTATGGCACATATAAAAGCGAAACCACCGTGAAACTCTCCGGCTTTCGGAGTGTACTGTGCACATAGGTGGCCGCTATAGTATCTCGAGGAACCAATTGAGTTACATCGTCAGAAAAGGAGGCTCCTTTTACTAAGTCTCCGTTACGAAGCTGACTTATCTGGTCGGCAGTCAGCGTAGGAACGGCCTCTTCAATCGTGGCTGCAAACAAAAATGACGGTAGTAAAAGCAGTACCCACACGATGAGTACAAAGTGTATCACACGGTTAATCACAGGAATCTCCTCATATATTCGGTCAATAGGCGTTCTTATTAATGAATCCTTTCACAAAGGTAAGAATAAATATCTTAATATCCAACAAGAAACTCCAATCTTTTATATAGGCCAAATCATATTCAATCCGCCCCTCAAGGGAGGTGTCTCCCCTATAGCCGTTCACCTGTGCCCACCCGGTAATCCCTGCTTTTACTTTATGCCGCAGCTGGTAACCGGGAATTTCCTTGGCAAACTTCTTCACCAATTCCGGTCGCTCGGGACGTGGGCCGATTAAACTCATATCTCCCTTGAGTACATTGAACAACTGGGGCAGTTCATCCAGACTGGTTCTTCGAATAAACTTCCCGAACGGAGTAATTCGGGGATCGTCCTTAGTGGTCCACTTGCCATCCTCTTCATCAGGTGGCCGGTCAGCCATGGAACGGAACTTGAGCATGGTGAACACGCGACCATTCTCAGTAACTCGTTTCTGTTTATAGAGCACCGCGCCGGGACTGGTAACCTTCACCAAGATGGCAAGAACAAGCAGTAGAGGACTGATAATTATAGTACCTATGAGTGTTAACACAAACTCAAATGTCCGCTTTCCGAATCGCTGGAAAAATGAGATAGAGACATCGTTCAGCTGCATAACGGGAATAGAGTGGAAATCAAAGATTCTACTGCCAATCATGGAATAGGGTAAATCGGGAATTACTACAACCCGCTGTACCAAGTCATAGCATTGTGCAATAACCTTTCTCTCAACGTTACGAGCAGCAGTTGGATACCCTATAACAACTATGTGCGGCTTTGCTGTATCCAGGACATCCTCAAGTGTTCCATCAAACTGAACAAACTTTGCATAGCCATGACCGTGAGTATCGAACTGTCCCACAACTCGCATACCACTTTCCGGGTGATCGGTGACTTCACGAATATAGCGGTCAATACCATCGCCATAGCCAATCAGGAGGACTCGCTTTACCCGCTTACCTGTTACACGCAGTCTGAGCAGACGTCGGTTAATAATACCCCGCTCAATTACCAGCAGAATTGAGACAATGATCATGAATACTGCAATGGTAAGACGGCTGACGCGCCTCCCATACAAATAGTACAGAATCACAGTCAAGGTAAGAAACACCTGCACCGCACTGAACAGCAGCAGCTGTATCTCGGTCTGCCAAGTGAGGCTGGGACTCACACGGTAGAGTTTATTGTGGTTTAAAAAGTAGAGGAA
>Ga0334901_1001161_pt1 | contig 29480 bp, 22 predicted proteins | sample GraSluR3_MG_3_FD_207216 | JGI IMG/M metagenome (GOLD analysis project Ga0334901, IMG submission 207216) | Sludge microbial communities from methane-producing bioreactor in Wageningen University, Netherlands - Granular Sludge_15_08-R3 | ecosystem: Engineered > Bioreactor > Anaerobic >... | reverse complement strand
GCATCTGCTTCGTTGCAAAACTCTTGAAATATAAGGATATATCTGCAAGTTTCGACGCCTACCAGCTACACAAAGCTAATCGTATGAATAATGCGGGTTAAGTACTGGTATTCATGATAGTATTTTCTGTCGAATATAGGAAACTATGTTCGACAGATTTTTTTTACATTTTTCACACGAAATGTTTTTTGCATGTAATCAGAGTATTCATTACAGGAAATATTTATGGAGTAAACTCCATACAACTATGTACAGCTTTTAACCAAGCATTATATCTTTGTTTGCGTTCATCTTCCTGCATGTTTGGTGTAAAATTTTTATCAATTTCTCTGATACTAAGAATTCTATCAATATCAGTAAATCCAGTTGCCAGTGCGGCAAGATATGCAGCTCCTACAGCTGTAGATTCAATGTTTTGAGGACGAATAACATTCATATTTAAAATATCTGCCTGATATTGCAATAAATAATTATTTGCCGAAGCGCCTCCGTCAACAAAAAGCTGCGCTAATTCAATCCCTGTATCCTGAGTCATAGCATCAAGCACATCCTTGGTTTGATATGCAATTGATTCAAGTGTAGCTCTAATAATGTGTTTGTAATTAGCACCACGGCTTAGCCCAAATATAGCACCCCGAGCTTCCATATTCCAGTATGGGGCCCCCAGACCGGTAAAGGCAGGTACTACATACACTCCTGCATTATCTTCAACTTCGTAAGCAAGTTTCTCAGTTTCGGCAGCATTTCTAAAAAGTTCTAACCCATCTCGCAACCATTGTATAGCAGCACCGGCAACAAACACACTACCCTCAACAGCATAAGTTATTTGACCGTTTATTCCCCAGGCAATAGTTGTAATTAATCCGTTTTTTGATTCAACAATATCATTACCGGTATTTAGAAGCATAAAACAACCTGTGCCATAAGTATTTTTAACCATACCTGTTTCGAAACAAGTTTGACCGAACAAAGCAGCCTGTTGGTCTCCCGCAATACCCGCTATTGGTATTTCTTCTTTAGTAATTAAGCCCTGAATTGTTTTGCCATAAACTTCGCTGCTGTTTACTACTTTGGGCAACATATTTACTGGAATATCAAAATAATCAACCAGCTCCTTGTCCCACTGCAAATTTTTAATATTAAACAGCATTGTTCGTGAAGCATTGCTAAAATCGGTAATGTGTAGTTTACCCCCTGTAAGATTCCACAAAAGCCATGAATCAACAGTTCCAAACAAAAGTTCTCCTTTTTCTGCTTTCTCTCTTGCACCTGTTACATTTTCAAGTATCCAATGTAATTTTGTTGCCGAAAAATAAGCGTCTATTACCAAACCTGTTTTTTGTCGAACTGCTTCACTTAGTCCATCATTTTTCATTTTATTGCAAATGTTAGTAGTACGTCTGTCTTGCCAAACAATTGCATTATATAGAGGTTTCCCTGTATTTTTGTTCCATACTATTGTGGTTTCTCTTTGGTTTGTAATACCAATAGCAGCAATGCTATCTCCTTCCAAGTGCATACGATTAATAAGTTGCCTTGTTACGTACATTTGACTTTCCCAAATTTCTATAGGGTCTTGTTCTACCCAACCTGGTTTAGGATAAATCAATTTAGTTTCTTCGTGTTCTAAATCAATTATATCAAAATTTTTGTCAAAAATTATTGACCTACTGCCTGTAGTTCCCTGATCGAGAGCTAAAACATATTTACTCATCGCTATTCAATTGTTCGTTAACCCAATTTAAAATATCAACATAAACTTCGTTTTTATTTAATTCATTAAGAAGTTCGTGGCGACTACCATAGTATATTTTTTCGGTAATATTTTTAAAATCTTCGTGTTCTAACTGTTTTATATATTGTTTAACACCTTTTCCATAATTACCAACAGGGTCTTTACTTCCGTAAATAATGAAAATTGGAATATTCTTGTCAACATTATCATTCAATCTTGGGTCGTTAAGCATTTTAAGTCCTTTAAGCATATCTACAAAAAAGCCTCCGGTGCAAACAAATCCACACAATGGGTCGTTTACGTAATTGTCAACAATCTTTTGGTCATTTGTAAGCCACTGAAATTGAGATGGATAATTTTTATTGTAATTTCCAAAAACCATACTGTCAAGCAATTTAGATGGTTTCTTTTTTGACATCATGGCGGCTAAATTAATACCGGCGTTTAACAACCATTGTGGATTTGAGCCTGTTCCCGAAATAATAAGCCCATCTATATCACTGCTCCACAATCCGACATATTTTCTACTTAAAAAGCTACCCATACTGTGCCCAAAAAGGAATAAAGGAGTATCAGGGATTTCTGATTTCGCAATATCTGTAAGTAAATGCATATCATTTAACACTTTTTCCCATCCGTTTTTATCGGCAAAATATCCGGGGATTCCTCCTTCTGGTATAGTTTTACCATGCCCCCTGTGGTCGTTGGCATAAACAGCAAGTCCTTTGTCGGTTAGGAATTGTGCAAAATTTTCATAACGCGAAGAATGTTCTGCCATTCCGTGGGCGATTTGTATTACAGCTATGGGTTTGACCTTAGGAAGCCATTTTTGATAAAATATTTCTGTCCCATCTTCGGATGTAAAAAAATGTGTTGTATGCATCATAATTATTCTTTTAGCAAGAAGTCGTATCCTTTTAATTCGTATTCTTTTATCAGGGATTGCATTTCTTTTATTAGAGCATGATTTAGAGGAACCCCATTTTTACTCCTGTCGATAAATGCGACATGTTCTTTTTCGCCGGCAGTGTAAATACGTTCAGCACCAGGTGCAAGTTCCGAGTTGCGTAAATCTCTAAGAATATCTCCTGTAATTTTTTTAAATTCGTTAATATCGATAAAGCTTTCGATATTAATTGCAATAAAGAAATGACCTAAACGATAAGGTATTTTTTTATCGTTTTGATATCCGCTCAAAGCTTTAAGAAATTGTCCTCCTTGCAATGCAGCCGAAAGGATTTCAACAACGGTAGCATAACCATAGCCTTTGTATCCGGCCGTTTCTTCGCCAACTCCACCAAGAGGTGCTAAAGCGGCATCACCATTTAATAAATCAATAAGTACTTGTTTAGCATCTGTTTTTTCGCTACCGTCTCTACTTATTACCCAACCTTTAGGCAATGGTTTGTCGTTTTTTGCATAAAACTCAAATTTCCCTCTTTGGCTTACCGATGTGGCACAATCTAAGAAAAATGGAAAATCTTCGTCACTTGGCATTACAAAAGTTAGAGGATTAGTTCCAAGCATATTTTCGACACCAAAAGTTGGAGCAATACTAGGTCGTGCATTTGTACCTGTAATTCCGATCATATTTTGCCGTTCTGCCATTAGTCCATAATAGCCTGCAATTCCATAATGTGAAGAGTTTCTGACAACTGTCATACCGATACCAAGCTTTTTAGCTTTGTCGATAGCCATTTGCATAGCCTTATGCGAAACTACATGCCCCATACCGTTGTTACCATCTAAAACTGCCGTAGCAGGACTTTCACGAACAATTTCTGTCTTTGTTACAGGATTTAAAATACCATCTTTTATTCTGTCAAGATAAATAGGTTTAAGTCGATTTATTCCATGCGAATCTATTCCTAATTTATCAGCTTCAATTAATACTTCAGATACAATATGTGCATCTTGTTCGGGTACACCGGCTTTACATAAACATTCGTTGATGAATTGTTGTAAAACCTCAAATTTAATTCTTACTGTTTTTTCCATGCTTCAAATTTAATGATAAAGGCTTACAAATTAATAACAAGTAAGATATTAATTATTAAATATTGTGGATATAAATATTTAAGGTTTCTGATAATTGTGCCTTACAACATAAAACCGGTTATTGTGTTTATGGATTTTGTGTATTTTCTATTCATTATCATAATGTTGAGCGAATTACATCAATAATTAATTTAGATTATATATGAGTATTAACATTAAAATTTTAGTTTGAGATAATTTTTATCTTTCATTTTATTAACTTTGCTTACTTAAAAACTACAAGTATTATGAAACGAGACAGTAAAGTATTTGATATTATTCAAAAAGAAAAAGAGCGTCAGATGCATGGGATCGAACTCATTGCAAGTGAGAACTTTGTAAGCGAGCAAGTGCTTGAAGCTATGGGGTCGGTAATGACGAACAAATATGCCGAAGGTTATCCCGGCAAACGCTATTATGGTGGTTGTCAATTTGTTGACATGACAGAGCAATTGGCAATTGATCGCATTAAAGAATTATATAATGCAGAATATGCCAATGTTCAACCTCATAGTGGCGCACAGGCAAATGCTGCAGTTTTTTTGGCATGCTTAAAACCCGGAGATACTTTTATGGGCTTAGATTTGGCTCATGGTGGACATTTATCGCATGGAAGTCCTGTAAATCTTTCGGGAATACTTTATAATGCAGTTTCGTATGGAGTAAACGAAGAAACAGGTCGAGTTGATTACGATCAAATGGAAGAAAAAGCTTTAAAAGAGCGTCCAAAGCTTATTATTGGTGGTGCATCAGCTTACAGTCGAGAGTGGGATTATAAGCGTATGAGAGAAATTGCCGACAAAATTGGTGCAATTTTTATGGTAGATATGGCTCATCCGGCAGGACTTATTGCTGCAGGACTTTTAGATAATCCTTGCGAATATGCCCATATCGTTACTTCAACTACACATAAAACACTTCGTGGACCACGTGGTGGAATAATTTTATTAGGTAAAGATTTTGATAATCCTTGGGGTCAAACTACCCCTAAAGGAGTAATTAAAAAGATGTCGGCTGTAATTAATTCTGCTGTATTTCCAGGAATGCAAGGTGGACCCCTTGAGCACGTAATTGCATCAAAAGCTGTTGCATTTGGCGAAGCTCTTGATCCTTCGTTTAAAACATATCAACAACAAGTGAAGAAAAATGCTGCTGCTATGGCAAAAGCTTTTATCGACAATGGATATAAAATTATTAGCGGAGGTACCGATAACCATTCAATGCTTATTGATTTACGAACAAAATTCCCTGATATTACAGGTCGCCAAGTGGAAGATTTATTAGTAAAAGCTGATATTACTATTAACAAAAATATGGTTCCTTTCGATCATCGTTCTCCATTTAAAACGTCAGGTTTGCGTGTTGGAACCCCTGCTATTACAACTCGTGGTCTTAAAGAAGAACACATGACACCAATTGTTGAATTTATTGATTCTGCAATTTCAAATATTGATAACGACGATATTATTAATGATATCAGAAAACAGGTTAATAAAATGATGCAACCATTTCCTCTTTATGCTTGGTAAAAAAAGTTATATCTGAATAATAGGGCTACCTTTTTTTGGTAGCTTTTTTTTTGAAAAAAATAATCTTCGTTAAGCGGAAATTTTATATATTTGCCCCCTGAATAAGGATGGTCCAGTAGCTCAGTGGATTAGAGCAACGGCCTTCTAAGCCGTAGGTCCCAGGTTCGAGTCCTGGCTGGATCACAGAAATAAATAGACCCATTTGCAGCATTTTTTTGCAAATGGGTCTATTTATTTTTTGAGGAATTTCTGGATTAATCCGATCCATTTTTATAAGGATTGCAATTAACTCGAAGTGCAATCGTCTCTTACATTTATTGAATTGTAAAAGCAAATTTCATTTTTTGAAAATGGGAACTTTTGGCATGATTTTTTGCTTTGCTTTGCAGCAAAAATACATGCCAAAAGCCACAACATTTTATTTTAAAATAATCTCTAAATATGTATTACCTCATCGTAAGCTGCGGCTGCAGCCTCCATTATTGCCTCTGACATTGATGGGTGAGGATGAATGCTCTTAATAATTTCGTGAGCTGTAGCTTCAAGTTTTTTTGCAACAACCATTTCGGAAATCATTTCGGTTACATTATCACCAATAAAATGAGCCCCAAGCAATTCGCCAAGTTTTGCGTCAAAAATCAGCTTTATAAACCCCTCCTTACTTCCGGCAGCAGCAGCTTTACCAGATGCTGTGAATGGGAATTTACCAACTTTAATTTCGTAACCTGCCTCTATTGCTTGTTTTTCGGTAATCCCAACAGACGCAATTTCAGGCACAGAATAAACAGCACTTGGAATATTATTATAATCAATTGGCTCAACATCCAAACCTGCAATTTTTTCGACACAACAAATACCTTCGGCAGATGCTACGTGTGCAAGAGCAGGACCATGTACGATATCTCCTATTGCATAAATTCCGTCAATATTAGTTTTATAATAATCATCAACTACAATTTTATCTCTGTATGTTTTAACTCCAAGTTCCTCTAAACCAATATTCGCAATATTTGTGTCCACACCAACTGCAGATAAAACTACATCAGCCTCTATAGTTTCTTCACCTTTCTTACCTTCAAGCAAAACCTCTACTTTATCTCCAATTACTTTTGCCCCTTTAACTGCAGTGTTAGTAAGAACTTTAATTTTAGATTTTTTGAAAGAGCGTTCTAGCTGCTTACTTACATCTTCATCTTCTAATGGAACAAGATTTGGCAAATATTCTACAATTGTTACTTGTGTACCAATACTATTATAAAAATATGCAAATTCGGCACCTATAGCACCTGAACCTACTACTATCAGACTTTGAGGTTGTTTTTTTAGAGTCATTGCTTCGCGATAGCCAATAATTTTTTCTCCGTCCTGTTTTAATCCTGGCAATTCTTTACTTCTAGCTCCTGTTGCAAGAATAATATTTTTTGCTTCTACTGTACTACTTTTACCATCTTGGTTTGTAACTTGTACTTTTCCTTGAGCCAACAATTTACCATGTCCGTTTATTACATCAATTTTATTTTTTCCAAATAAGAATTGTATTCCTTTACTCATTCCATTGGCAACATTTCTGCTACGCTCCACAATTTTTTCAAAATTAGGATTAGCTGCACCTTCTATCTCTATCCCATAATCGCCTGCATGTTTTAGATAATTAAAAACTTGGGCACTTTTTAGCAAAGCTTTTGTAGGAATACATCCCCAATTCAAGCAAATACCTCCTAATTCTGCACGTTCTACAACGGCTGTTTTCATACCAAGCTGAGACGCTCTAATTGCAGCCACATAACCTCCGGGACCGCTTCCAATTACTAATAAATCATATTTCATTTTCTAAAGAAATTTAAGTTTTAAACATATTGATTCTGTTTAATTAACAAATGTTTTCAAATTGAGTTCAATTACCTTATTAAAGTTACATTACCTTTTTTCTCGTACTGCAGTTGGTTTAAGCATATAGCCTTAAAATAAAAGACAAATACATCAGGGGCAAGAATTTCTCCTTTATAAGTTCCATCCCAGCCTTGATCATTAATATTATCACTTTCGTAAACTAGTTCACCCCATCTATTAAAAACTGCAAAATACATATCGGTAAGTAAACTTTGAGGAGCTAGCGGTTTAAAATAGTCATTATTTCCGTCTCCATCGGGAGTAAATGCATTTGGAATATATATAAATGGGTCTCCACAAACAACTTCCATTAGTTTAACATTAACAGTATCAATATTGCTACAACCATATTTATCAGTTATTGCAACTATATACTCCATATCTTCATCTGGCGAACACGTTACACTTGAATGTGAAGTATTATTTAAATATACCGATGGAGTCCAGTGATAAGTATTTGTACTATCGTAAGGCATAGCATGTAAATTAGTAGATTGTCCATAATATATAATTGGAGGATCGGCATAAGCTTCTAGCGGCGGAATATAATTTTCGTTAATTATATAAAACGATTCAGTTATAGAACATCCATTGTCATCTGTAAGAGTAACAGTATAAGCTCCTTCACACAATTCTCCTGCAACCGAGCTATTATCTCCATTCGACCAATTGTAACTGTATGGAGGTGTTCCTCCGTCAGGGAATACACGTGCTTCACCACTACACCTACCAGTACACAGCATATTTCTCATACTTGTATCTATTTCTAATTTTGTTGGTTGCAAAATACTTATCTCTGCTGAATCAACACATAGATGTGCATCGGTTACTGTTACAGAATAATTTCCGGCAGGCATGTTACTCATTGTATTTTCATTTACTCCAGTTGACCAGACAACATTGTATGGCATAGTTCCTCCTTCTACATTAACCGTAATGTCAGTTGTTTCGCCATAACACATTATTCCACCTGCTTCAGCCGGACTTACAATTAGCTCATCAGGTTCCACTACATAAGCATACTTGTGTATTACACAATTCTCGCTGTCAATAATAGTTACTATATATGGACCACTGCACAAATCTGTAACGGTATATCCTTGTTCACCATTAGACCAATTATAATTAAATGGAGGAGTACCACTAGTTGCCTCAATACTAATCTGCCCATCACAATCACCATAGCAAGTCGTTCCTTCTAAGTTCGTAATATCTGCAGTCATATCTCCGGGTGGTAACATTTCCACTTCAATAACCGTATCGCACCCATTAGCATCAGTAACTGTTACTATATTAATACCAGTAAGTAACTGTGTGTTGGTCTGGCTTGTTCCTCCATATTGCCAATTATATGAATATGGTGGAGTTCCACCTTGCGGGATTACTGTAGCACTACCATAACCTATGCCATCACATTCCGGCTGGATTACTGTTGCAAATTGTGCTTCAAGCAAATCAGGTTGATTAATTGTATAACTATCAGTTGCAGTACAACCTAAATTATCAGTTACAGTTATTTGATATTCTCCGGCACACAAGTTTTCTCCTGTATTTCCCGTATTTCCATTATCCCATGAAAATTGATATGGGGGAATTCCATCAGCACTAATATCAACAATAGAAGAACAATCTCCATAACATAAAATTGGTGTTATATTAGCAGGACCTATTTGTAAATCATCAATATCAACAATTACATCCGCTGCAGTTACACAACCTATTTGATTTGTAAGTGTTACTGTATATGTTGTTAATTCTGTGGGATTTACTACAATACTATTTGTATTTTGTCCGCTTACAATCGAAGACTGAGGACTCCAGTTATAATTTAAAATATCCTGATTATTATGATTGGTAATATTAAGATTTGTTTGGTCACCATAGCAAATAATTTTATCGGGGGTAATATTATAATCAAATTGATGAACATTAACAGTTACTTGTGCTACATCTGTAGTAAAGCATAATTGCTCTGTAGCTCTCACATAATAAGTAGTTGTATTTTGAGGTGAAACACTTATGCTATTTTGGGTACTAATAACAGGATTAAAATTAGGAGAACTTGACCACGCTAAAGTATTTTCGTTTGAGTTACTAGATGCACTTAAAAAAGCTGTTCCTCCTTCACAAATAAGAGTATCTAAAGAAACCGAAACATCTACTTCAGGTTCAAGAATATAAACCGTTTGATGAATAGTATCGGTACATAATCCTTCTACTAATAAAGTATATGTAGTAGTTTGAGATGGCGAAGCCACAGGGTTTTGTATTACAGAAGAGTTTAATCCATCGCTAACTAACCAATTAAAGCTTGTATTATTGTCGTATTCGCCATCAGGACCTATGACAACATTTTGACCTGGACAAACTTCAAGGTCAGGTAACGTAGTTACACCTGCATCCATAATTTGGATTTCGCGAATCATTGTATCTGCAATATTACATGCTGCAGGGTCTTCAACCACCAGCATAACTTCGTAAGTACCACCCTCGGAATAAGTGTGTGATGGGTTATATTCGTTACTCTGAGTACCATCGCCAAAATACCATGTAAATACAGTTCCCTGGCTATTATTATTAAAATCTACAGTATAAGGACTACAACCTGCGGGTATTGGGTCAAAATTTGCTACTGCTAAATTGTCGATAATTCTAATTTTAAAGACAGCATTATTACAATTATTATAGTTAACACCATCTCCGTTATTGTTGCTCCAAACACCGGGACTTGTAGGAAATTGCTGACAGCCACCACAACTTGCGCAAACCGATTGTATTATATGTCCTTTTTTATCGAAACGTGAAGTTCCACCATCCACATGGTCGTGCCCTGAATATCCGCAACCTGAATAATGTACTTCTCCAAAAAATGTTGCGTATTCAAGATTAGATGCATCCTCATTTAACACCATAATGTAAAAATCTTGTCCATCAGTTTCTGGTTGAATTGCATCTGGAGTAATATCCATTCCTTTTGTTCCAAAAGTATCTTCCCAACTATAAAACTCCATATTAGAGTTATAATAACTTTGCGTCCAAAATCTTCCCCACCCCGATAAGTATATTCTATTGCAAATATCAACGGCAAAAGCAGTTATTGAAATATTTGGTTCGCCGCTACCAGTACCAAACACAGTTGACCATTCCAATTCACTTAATCCGGGCAAAAATTTTGCAATGAACTGTCCACTATTTGGATTATTGTATGCCGCATTGTAAATAAGTGTACTTCCACTTGCTTCAGTTTGTCCACAAATAAATACATTATTTTGATCATCTGTTCTTACAAAATATGCTTGATCGTATTGATCAGACCCAAAATATGAACATGCAATTAAGTTATTACCATCTTGGTTTATATGGGCAACAAATCCATCAGTTGTACCGCCATTAAAATTAGTATTGTAAGCATTAGGAGTAGTTGGGAAATCACTTGAAACTGTACCCCCTGCAACATATACATCATAGGTGGGTCCTAAATCTATAGAGTAAATAGCGTCATCTTCGCTACCCCCCAAATATGTACTCCAAAGCATTTGTGATAAATCTTTATTTAGCTTAAAAACTATACCGTCTTGTTGCCCTCCTGAATTTTGTTGAATACCTTGATTCATGCCTTCAGGAAAATCACTACTAAAAGTATTAGTACCAACATATACATATCCTTTATTATCAACTACTATTTCGCCACGCGCTCCGTCTGCGTAATTATAATATAGAGAATCGTTACCATGCATCATTACCCAGTTTATATTATAGTCGGGGTTAACCTGCCCGTAATAGTGTTTGAAATTAAAACCATCGTTTGCAGAACCACCAATATAAGTACCAGCTAGTAATTGTGAACCATCTTCCGAGAGTTTTAATACATATATATCAGTTCCGTTAGGAAAAGCTATCACATTGTCGTAAATAACATATTCTCCGCCATTAAATGTTTGATCGTAAGCATTTGAAGTTGTTGGAAAATCGGAGGAACCGGTGGTTCCCATTATTAACAATTCATTGTTTTCGTTTACCACTAAACTATGTGGCATTTCCTCTCCATCTGTACCACCGATGTATGTTGCAAATAATCTCTGGGTACCGTCTTCGTTATATTTAATAATACCGACATCACAACCATTTCCGTAATAAGAGGGATTTCCTGGAATGGGGGGAGCTCCTCCTGCAAAGTTAACCTGAAATGCACCGGTATTTGTAGGGTATCCAACATCAAATACTATTCCTCCTGAATAAACATTGTCGTTATAATCCCATGTGGCAGTAAATCCCCAATTGTCGCCAGTGCTCCCTGTGTATGTACTAAATACAAGTGATGGGTCTATTACTAATTCGTATTCGTAATTATAAGGTTCTAATATTTCAAAACTAAGTTCATTGTTTTTTAATCTGTATTTACAAGCAATATTGATACTATCGCCATTTATAATTTGATATACAACAGGTGCCAATTCAACAACTTCGTTTACGCTAGTATAAACGACTAAATCGCCATTAACTATTTCAATATTATTAACACCTTCGTAAACCATTTTAATATTTGTGGGATCACCTCCGGGTAATATGCGAAAATCGTATTTTACACCAAACATACCTCCTTGAAACAATAAATCAATTTTATTATAAATATCACAATATTTAACATTTTGATATTTTCTTACATACGAAGCATGATTTTGGGGATCTTTCCCGATAAAATAATTACAATAATCGCTTTCTTGTTTATCCGGTTTTATGGTAATACCCTTATTTGCATTTTTAAATTGGACCTTGTATGCGTGGTAGTGCATAATATGCTCGTCTTCTGACTCTTCCACTCCATGATGAGCCATAGAGTGATCATGTTCCTTTCTGTCCATAAAATTAAAGGTAATACAATTCTCTTCTAGAAACATTGCTCCATCATCAAAAGGCATTTTATACAGTACATTTTTATGCCATTGATTTTTATTTTCTATAAATGAGTATTGCCCATATAATGAGGTATTTAGGGAATACAAAATTAATAAAAGAAATACTAAACTTCGATAATTAAGCATTGCGTATTTTTTTAATATTTTCAATCTGAAAGTTACAACAATTTATTTAGATTGACAATATAAATAATAATTTAGTTGCCTATATTCGTTAATGTAACAAGTTGATAATTAAAATGATATTGCTTTTCTAAACAAATCCACAATTTTAGAACTAAGCTCCATATCAGTACCCACAACAAAGTCAGGGGTTTTTAAATTGTGAGAGTTATAAATTAATTCCAATTTTGAATCAATACTGATGGTATGAGCCCCACTTGCTCTAACTATTGCATCTCCTGCAGCGATATCCCATTCATTAATACTTCCAATTCGTGGATATAGCATTGCATTACCTTCGGCTACTATGCAAAACTTTAGCGAACTTCCTATGTGAACAGTTTCGATATTTGGGAGATGCTTATTTACTATATTAATAAACTGTTTTGTACTATCGGTATAGTGCGATTTGCTAACTACAATCTTTTTTTGAGCGGGTTTAGATATTGGCAGTACTTGTAATCCAGATTTTTCAGTATATTTAAATGCTCCAATCTTTTCTTCTGCCCAATATAATGTTTTTGTTGCAGGCGCATATATATAAGCTTCAATAGGGATTTTATCTACAACACGTGCAATATTAACAGTAAAATCAGTCCCCTTTCTAATAAATTCTTTTGTTCCATCTAAAGGGTCAATAATCCAAAACTCTTTCCATTTCTTTCTTTCATCAAATAATGGTACACTATTTTCTTCACTTATTATTGGTATATTTGTTTTTTTTAGATATCTTGAGATAATATCATTTGCAGCGAAATCGGCTTTTGTTACCGGACTATTATCTGATTTATTAATAATCTCAAAATCAGTATTGAAAACATTCATTATTGCTTGCCCTGCCTCTAAAGCTACCTCAATAAGTTCGATATGTTTAGTTTTCGCAAAATCAGGTATTTTTACCACAATTCTTCTATCTTTTTATCAATATTGTAGGAGTTTGCCTGTGCCGTTGGCATTATAAGCATATCGTTGATATTAACATGCTCGGGACGAGTAATAACAAAATGCACAGCTTCGGCAATATCTATTGCTTGCAATGGTTCGTAGCCCTGATATACTTGTTCGGCTCTTTCGGTATCGCCGTGAAACCTAACCTCAGAAAACTCTGTTTTAACTAATCCGGGGGCAACTTGCGAAACTCGTATTTTATATTTTAACAAATCTATCCGCATTGCTTTAGTAATAGCATCTACTGCATGCTTTGTAGCATTATATACATTTCCGCTCGGGTAAACTTCTCTACCAGCAATAGATCCAATATTAATGATTTGACCTTTCTGACGCTCAATCATTCCTTTGGTAATTTTTCGAGATATATATAACAATCCCTTAATATTTGTATCAATCATTATTTCCCAATCGTTTAAATCCCCCTCGTAGATTGGGTCTAAACCTGAGGCAAGTCCGGCATTGTTAATTAGAATGTCAATATTTCGCCATTCCTCGGGCAAGCTGTCGATAGCATCATATACCTCATCTTTATTAGTAATATCAAAGCTTAAACCTGTAATACTACAATTGTGCTTTAGTTTTAGCTCATCTACTAGCTCTTCAATTCTTTCTTTTCTGCGACCAGTAACTATTACTCTAAAACCATTTTTTGCTAATAACTCTGCAATTGCTTTTCCAATTCCCGATGTAGAACCGGTTACCATAACAATATCACTCATAATAAACTTATTTTTATCTATGCAAAATTAATAAAAATCTGCATTAATATGGAATTTTCACTAATATTCAACCAACAATACACCGATGTTAGCTTAAATCGTATTAAAGAAGATATTTCGAGATAATCGGAATGGCAGATTTATAGTTTACGGATAATCAACAAACTCAATATTTTCGGGTAAAGTAAATTTAGCTGCATCTACTTTTCCTATATTAATTTCTACTGCTTCCATTAATACAGGCTCACCTCCAAATTCAGCTTCTGTTTTTAAAGGGATGTTATTCCACATCCAAATATTTGATTTAACAGGCTCTTCGGTACTTACCTTTAAACATTCTTTTCCAAGAACATCTTCGTGTCCATGTTTTTTGATACCATATTTTTCAATATCTTTTTCCGATACATTATCGTAATCAGTTACAGCAGCATAAAATTTCATTTTGGTTCCTTGCTCAGCATCTAAATCCCAACTATAAGAAAAACCATCAAGTATCAATGACTTAGAACCATGCTTTTCGTCCATAATGAGCATATAATTTTCTTCGTACTGTTTATTGCCAAAATCGTCAAACCACAATTCTCTAGTCATATCAATACCTGCTGTATTAGTTTTAAATTTTATATATCCTGATTCAACTTTGTAAATATGCTTCACTGAAATTTCATCATTTCCCTTTTTTACCTCAGTTTTATCATCATTTTTTGATTCGGCAATTTTTTTGTCTGAATTTTCAGTCTCATTTTTGTTTGAAGAATTACAAGCAACAACAAGCAATACGATTGCTAGAAAAAGTAAATTTATAGTTTTCATTGTATTAATATTTTATGATTAAATCATAACAAATATAGATAGTATAAACAATAAAAAATTGTAAAATAAAAGCATATCGTAATATCAATTACAGATTAGTAAGATTCAATTAATACCGGAAATTATCTTACATAAGTCGGTATTCTCTTTAATGAATTTTCGTGGGCTTTTACCTGTAATCTGGCGAAAATCTTTAATAAAATGAGCCTGATCGTAATAGTTACTCCTTTGCAAAATATTTTGATATTTTAAATCATTATTACTAATCATTATATTAAAAACAGTATAAATGCGTGCTATTCTAAGCATTCTAATCATGCTTACACCTGTACGTTTTAAAAAATTTCTCTGTAAACAGCTTATGGAGCAATCAGCTATTTTTGCAATTTCACAAATATTTGTGTTCAAACAATTTTGAATAATCTCTTCATAAATATTATCGATATAATCTGGAGAGTATTTGCTATCAATAAAAGATAAAAAGTGCTTAGAAAAGATGTTAATTCGCTCACTATCTGATTTATTATTAGATAAATTATGCCATAAATTAAGTAAACTTTCATTAACAACAGGAATATATGGAAATGGCTGATTCGCAATATCCATTTCTAAAATACGTGTTAAAACCGTTGGTTTACACATGATAATAAATGAATCTATTTCTCCCCTGATACAAAGGTTAAGCGGCTTTTCGGTAATAGAAGCAATTAATAAACATGGTAACTTCATACTATCATTAGAACGAATTTCAGGATTATCTTTAAAATTAAAAACCAATGCTATATCAGGTCTTGGGATAAAGCTGTCCGATAAACAATCTTCATTTATGTCTGATTTAATAGTTTCAAACCTACTAACTAACCACTGCATATTGGGTTGCGGATAATAAAAATCTGCCTTTAGCATTTTATTCTATTACTAAATTAATGGAATCTTGCATTTCTTCACAAATATAACTTAAAATATATAAGCCTGTACTAATCCGCGTTAAATTGATTTTTAATTCAGATGCATAAGTGTATCTATCCTCAAAAATAAGCTTGCCGTTAATATCTGTTATTTTAATGTCTATTTCTTCTTGCAAACTTTCAAATGATAACACAGTAAAATCTTCAAAAGGATTTGGAGCTAAGTTAATTTTGCTTGTATTAGTAACCGATTCATTACTATTTACCAAATTGGTAATTATAATATAGTCGGGAAAAAGAGGGCTAACCTCTGTGCTAATTTCAGGATTTTCAGAATTGAAAGCATCTTGTTTACAAATTTGGTATAGATTGTTTTCATCAATTCGGTATATTGAATAATTGAAATTTACTGCGGGTTCTGTTTCGGTAAAACTGATATTATAAATGACTATTATTAAAGCAATAATTATCATAAAGATTTTTATTTATCTAAAATTACATAATTTTTTAATAAAAATACTTTGTGCCTTTTAAGTTTAACTATTTTTGCATAAAATACTAAAATGTTACCATCAGTCACTTTTAATAATTCAAAGCTTTATTTTAAAAAATGGTCGCGTAAAAGCTTTTCTGTATTTGCCTCATTGGGTAAGCAAATTTACATTTCGGTTCTAACCGCAACATATACAATTCTGAGTCTTAGTGGAGTAGCGCAGGGGGTTGATACAATAGCAAACAGAAATAATATCGATACTTTACCGGAAGTGGAAATATCAGCAGGAGATGAGGAAGTAGCAGATGTTTTATTACAAATATTCCCCATAGTTTCTGTTAGTAATTCAGATATTCATTTGCGGCTTAACTCTCCAAAAAACTTACCCGGAATAGAAATAAGAGTTAGAGGTGGCGATGCTATTCAGGGTGATTTACAAATAAGAGGCGGTACATCTGAACAAGCAGTAGTAAGTTTAAACGGAATTTCGCTTAACGATGCCCAAACTGCTCATCATAATTTAAATATCCCCATTCCAGAAATTTGTGTAACAGAAACAAAGTTTTATCCTGTGGCTGAATCTATTTGGCATTTCGATAATGTATATTCGGGAACTGTAAGTTTTGAAACAAAATTTGATACCCTAAACTATTCTCAATACAATGTAAATACGGGTTCTTTTAAATTAAGAAACCTACAAGTAGCTGCCGGGCTAAAAACCGGTAAAATTTTTCATGCATTGGCTTACGCATATGGTTCAAGCAATGGTTATAAGTTTAATACAGATTATAAAATATACAAATTGTTTTACACTTTAAAAACCACATTTTCCGGCAATGCAAATATGCTTGTTCAGAGTGGAATTTCTAATAAAGCTTTTGGAGCACAGGGTTTTTATTCCAACAAATACCCATATCAATACGAAGAGCTTAAAACAGGTTTCATTAGTTTGCAAACAGATTTTGGTAAAAAGCATGTTTTATCTCCAAGTATTTTATGGCGAAGAAAACACGATAGATTTGAGCTTTTTCGTGAAAGTTTGTACGCTTACGATAATGGCTATTATATCTGGGATTCTGATACTGCCAAATATCTTAACAATAATTATGAAGATTGGAATTATTATTCTGGGCACAATTATCATCTTACAGATAATTTCAAATCTGAAATTCAATTAAAATTAGGTTTAGCTAAAGGCATAATTTTAATGCGGATTAATTTAAATTCAGACAGAATATATAGTACTGTATTAGGCAATAATACCGGTACAATAAAAAATGATAATTTCAATAATGGCATTAGTTTTACTCATTTTGCTTCACGTAATCAACTTAATTTTTTCTCTGGTTATAAATTCAGTCCCATTAAAGGGCTTCAAATTAAAACAGGATTTACAGCTTCGTACTACAACAAAAGTATTGTACCGGGTGGAAGTATTCAAGTTAATTACAGCTTATCTACCCGATTAACAACCGGACTTGCATTAAGCAAAACAGGAAGAATCCCGAGCTTTACCGAATTGTATTATAAAAGTGCAACAAATATTGGCAATGCCGATTTACAAGCCGAAGAATTATTAAACTATGAACTAATATTTGATTACACTTCGCAAAAAATAACACTACAAAACCGACTTTTTTTAATGAATGGTATCAATACAATTGACTGGGTTCGCTTGCCTAACGACATGGTTTATAGTGCGATGAACCATACTAAGGTAAATACTTACGGTAACACATTTTTTGTTAGTGTTTTTCCACATCAATTTGGTATTCCTATTATAGAAAATCTTAGCTTAAGTTATACTTTTCTTAAGAAACAAAAAATATCGGAGGATTATATTTCTGCCTATGCTTTAGATTATTTAAAAAACAATTTTAATCTAAGCCTAAAAATTAGTATTTTTAAACAACTCAATTCACTTATCCGATTTTCGTGTTACGACAGAAATGGAACTTATACTTACAATAGTTCCGAAATAGCTTATCCTGCATATTGCAATACCGACATTACTTTAAGTTACAGCTTTAAAAAAATTGATTTATACTTTAGTGTGTACAATTTATTTGATACAGAACAGTTTGATTTTGGCGGAATAAATCTGCCGGGCCGTAGTTTTAATATTGGCTTGCATTTTACTCACATTTATTGAGAAGAATGTTTGTCAATATGCTTATCTAATGATTTTTGTAGTCTTTCGTCAGTAAATCTTTTGCCATGACCTGGATAATAAATCTTACAACCTAAATTTAGTAATACTTTCCACGAGTTTAAAATATATTGCGGATCCTTACCAGTAATTGGCCACACATCGAACCCAATTATTGCAAAAGCAACATCGCCGCAAAAAGCAATAGTATCGTTCCAAATTACCGAAATGCTGCCATTAGAATGTCCGGGAGTAGGAACAATTTCCAAATCTAAACCTGTAAAACTCATGTCTAAACTACTATTTATGCGAATATCCGGTTGCACAGGCTTTATCTTAGTTTTATCAATATTAAAAAAATCGACAAACCACCTACCTGTTCTTCCTATTGTATTCATACCATCGGGTAAGCAAGTGTAGCCACTTTCTATATATCTGGCTTCGTCTTTATGAATAATAATTTGTGCTCCTGTTAATTTTTTAATTTCGGCTAAATTGGCAACATGGTCGTAATGAGTATGAGTAATAATAATGTATTTAATCCAATCAGGTGATTTTTTCAACTTTTCAAGTGCAGATTTGAATTTATGAAATTTGTTATGGCTACCAGCATCAATTAGAATTCCTGTAGTATTATTACCAATAATAAATGAATTAGACCCCATTTTAATAATACGAAAAAACTCATTTACTGATTGTGCCTGTATCTCTATTAAAGGAATACTTATTATACAGAATAATGCTAATAAAACCTTGTGTTTCATATAGGTGCAAATTTAATTATTGTAAGAAAATAATTTCATAATAGTTTAAGGAATGTATTACTAATCAATAGATAAATTTAGGAATAGCTATAAATCAATAAAATATATTTACAGTCATTGTGTCATTAGGTTCACAATACACAGCCTGCATACGATGTTCTGTTTCGGTATCACGAATAACCACTTGTTCAATCTGAATTGAATTTAAGCCAGTTACAGGACAGGTAATAATTGTGTCTATATCAGTTCCATAAAAATACCTATAACTTGTTTGGCAACAAACTTCACATTTATTGTGAATATTTTTTACTCTATATTTCATTTGGTCATTTTCATTTAGTGGACTTGCATTTTTAATACAAATTTTCAAATTAGACTCCAAGCCTATCTCTTCAATAATGTGATACTCATTAATTAAATCGGTTGGTTCTATCGTAAAGCTTCTTGTAAAATATCCATTTTTCACTAAAGTAAAACGATACTCTATAGCTTGATATGAACCTGTTTCAAATTCAAACTCTCCGTTATCGTCAGTAAATACACGCCCTATTTCCTCAAATCCGGTTGAAAAACCAGCAGATTTTAGCTCATTTACTTCAATAATAATTTCAACATTTTCAGCAGCATTGCCACTAATCATTTCATAAATTGTACCTGTAAATATATTTCGATTCTCCTTTTTGCAAGAATTGCCTAAAATTATAATTAGGGCAGCAAATACTATGATAGAAATATATCTTGTCATTTGTTAACAAATATAGCGAAAATTCAAAAATACATATCTTATTAAATAAAAATTCATGCTATTTTTTTTTTGACTTACATAAATAAATAATGTAATTTTAGGAGAAATTTAAAAATTATTAAATCATGTCAGTATTAAGTCATTTAGAACCCACCGAAGTGTGGACAATTTTTGAAGAAATAACCAAGGTACCCCGTCCAAGTAAAAAGGAAGAAAAAATAATGCAATACTTACTCGATTTTGGAGCAAAATATGGCTTGCCAACAAAACGAGATGAAATAGGGAACGTATTAATCAGCAAAGCAGGTACTCCGGGAATGGAGGATAAACCCATTGTAGTTTTGCAAAGCCACATGGATATGGTTTGTGAAGCTAATTCTGATGTTGAAATAGACTTCGATAACGATCCTATTACTCCTTACATTGATGGCGAATGGGTAAAAGCTAAAGGCACAACATTAGGTGCAGACGATGGTATTGGTATGGCTGCCGCACTTGCAATCTTGGCTTCCGATAAACTCGAACACGGACCTATAGAATGTTTGTTTACAGTAGATGAAGAAACAGGCTTAACCGGTGCTTTTGAACTCCAGGAAGGTTTCTTTAAAGGGAAAATTTTACTTAATCTTGATTCGGAAGACGAAGGCGAGATTTTTATTGGATGTGCCGGAGGAATTGATACGCTTGCCACTTTTAATTATAAAACAAAAAAAATCCCGAAAAAATCTTCCGCTTATAAAGTTTCTGTTAGTGGTTTAAAAGGTGGACACAGTGGAGACGAAATTCATAAAGGACTAGGTAATTCTAATAAAATAATTACACGCTTTTTACTTAAACTTACCGAAGAATATGGAATTAAACTTGCTAAAATTGATGGTGGAAATAAAAGAAATGCAATTCCACGTGAAGCCTATGCTGAGTTTACGATTAAAACTAAATATATCGACGAGTTAAAAAAGGAATTCGATTGTTTTTCTAAAACTATTAGCAAAGAGCTTAAAATTGCCGAACCAGATATTAAATTTAAGTTAGAAGAAATTGATTTACCTGATAGTGTTATAAAAAAATCGAATCAGAAAAAAATGTTGAGAGCTTTGTATGCTTGTCCTCATGGTGTACATGCATGGAGCAAGGCCGTTGATGATTTAGTTGAAACCTCTACTAATCTTGCATCAGTAAAGCATGTTGGAACTAATCAGATTTTGGTAGTTACAAGCCAAAGAAGCTCGGTAGATAGCGGTAAACACGATATTCGCGAAATGGTGGCTTCTGTTTTTAAACTAGCCGGAGCTATTGTAAATCATAGTGACGGATATCCGGGTTGGGAACCAAATCCTGATTCAGAAATATTGAAAAAATCAGTTGCAAGCTATGAAAGAATATTTGGCAAAAAGCCCGTTGTAAGGGCTATACATGCCGGATTAGAATGTGGTTTATTCCTCGAAAAATATCCTGATTTAGATATGATTTCGTTTGGACCTACACTTAGAGCCGTTCATAGTCCCGATGAAAAAATAGAGATTAAAACTGTTAAAATGTGGTGGGATCATCTGCTTGATATCCTTAAACATATATAGATAAAAGTTTAAATTAGAATGGGACGTAAGCCAAAAAAGAAATCAAAGTCTAAGATTAGTAAAGAAGATATTATTAAGGCTAACCGTAAAGGTGAATTTGAAGCCAATAAAGATATACGGGGGAGATTACGCTCATTCTTTTACAAAAGTAGAAAAAAATACAATCGTAAGCTAAAGCATAAGAAACGGGAAGAGTAGAGTTGTGGTTAGAATGGGAGGGTTAGGTTATTTTAAGTTTAAAATTTTAAACGGATACCAATTTTTTTCTAGTCTATTAAGTTGTAATTACAATTTGTACGATGTATAGTTTTGTTAGATTTGTTTCTGAGGTAATCGAAGGGTTTTGCTTGTCAGTTTCGATTAAGCAATTGCTATTTTTTATTCTTCAATTTGGTTAATTATCCAGTTTATCCATCCCAAAATTGTCGATGCTCTCCTGAAATAGGTTGATTCTGAACCAACATTATAAAGATTAGAATGTTTCATTATCTCAATAATTGATTCTTTAGGTGGCATTTCACCAAGATCAAGATGAAGTTTTAATGATTTTTTAAATACAGAATGAGAAACAATAAGTTTTATAAATTCCTTTTGTCTATCAATTAGATTGACAGTAAAAATTTGTTTGCCTCTTTTAGATAAAGTGCAGCCAATGTGATGGTTTTTTGGATCACGATAATTTTCGATTAATCCTAGATATTTTCCGGCATTAAAATAGTAATCTGTTTGTCTAGAGTCAAAATCATAATTTGATGTTATTTCTTCTTTACTTAAGAAATCTTTATGAAATAGAAGCTCGCATAAGTTTATTATTCGTTCAAAACTGTCTGCTTGGGGAAAAGGAACATGTGGTTCAGCAATTACATTTGTAGTGTCAAGAATTTCAGCTATAACCTCCAAATTGAAACTACCCTCTTGAACTACATATTTTTTGTGCTTAATTAAAGATATTGAATTATAATTATTAAGATCTGAAAATTCATATTCTCTTAAATGGAAAATACCGTTTGAATATGTTAAGAATATTGGTCTAACTTTTTTTTGAATTTTTTCGTTCCAAAGACGAAATGGGTAGTATAATTGTCTAATTAAGAAATCGTCAGATATGTAATTTTTTGCTTCAATTAGGTTTAATGATGTTTCTCCCTCATAACCTCCATCAATTTCTACCTGTGAATTTTCAATCTTTATACTTTGTACTCCTTGTAGTGAATTAATATTAAAACCAAATGTTGAAGATCCCATTCTTCCACTTACAGTAGGAAATAGACTTTCTTCTTCTGTGAAATCGTGCAAAATTCTCGAAACAAAACTACAATTAATAGCTGTAGCTTCACTTGTAATATTTTAATAATCAATGCTTTCTAAAAAACTTGGGAATTCAATAGGTGATATTCTAATTTCATCCTTGTTGAAGTTACAAAATGTTTCAAATGTGCCAATTTTATATCCACCTCTTGATGTTGGCAAAATAGATAATTTGTTTTTAGCGAATATTTCTGGAAGTTGAGAACGATGATCGAATTTTGTCATCAATCTTGCTTCTCTATATACATTAATATCTGTTGATGAAATTTCAAATTGTCCGTCAACTAAAACTCTTTCAATAATTTTGTATTTATCGAATAATTTTACCCAAGCAAGATCGTTTTTAGAATTACTCATAGTTTTTAATTAGTACTTCGTCTATTTCTCCTCGGCCAGAAGCGTTAGAATTTATATACCGAGTCGCTTTTACATTGATTATTTTATAATTTTCGTAAATATCTTTAATAAATGATGCAGAGGAGTTTGAAATTAATAATTTAACACCACGTTCGTTTAATTTATCGCAATTGTCTCTAAGTCTCACTTGATCATACATATTCCAACCACCTTGCACATAACCAGTAAAATTTGAACTTTCAGATATTGGATGATAGGGTGGATCTATATAGACGAAACTATTATTGTCAGCTTTCTCTAAAACTTTTTCGTAATCATCACAGTTAATAATAATATTACTGCTGTTTAAAAATTTATTTACGGCTTTTAATGTTGGTTCATTAACTATGTTTGGGTTTTTATACCTACCAAATGGAGCATTAAATTCTCCGGCATTATTAACTCTATATAAGCCATTGTAACAAGTCTTGTTTAAATATATTACTCTTGATGCTTTTTGAACAGCAGAGAGCTTGTTAAAGTCATCAGTCCTATCCAAACCCCTTATTTCATAAAAATAATCTGCATTGTTTTTGTGTATTCTTAAATCATTTATAAGAGCTTCTAAATCATTTTTTATTACCCTGTAAACATTAATTAATTCTTCATTAAGGTCATTAATTACTGCATTTTTAGGTTGTAAATGAAAAAGAACAGCACCTCCACCAATGAATGGTTCATAATACTTAAGGTTCTTTATTCCTTTAGGCAAATTCTCAACAATTGCAGGTATAAGTTGTCTTTTACCACCTACCCATTTTAAAAATGGAGATACAAGTCTATTCTTATTAGTTTTTGCCATAAAAATTTTATAATTCTAACCTACTAAGATACGTATTCCATTTGGGAAAAAAGTGTTAAATTTGAAAAAAATAACAAAAATAATTTAAATAATGAAAATACTAAATATTAAATATTACAAAAAGTTTCAGCTAAAAGTAGAACTGTCTGATGGTGTTCTAAAAATAATTGATTTAGAAAATTTTATTAAATCAAATACTCATCCTGCAATTACCAAATATAAGGACTTGAAATTATTCAAAAATTTCAAAGTTGATCAATTTGGTTCACCATGCTGGGGAAATAATGAATTTGATATTAGTCCAGAATCTATAATTAGAGGAGATTTTGATAAACGTTGTTGAATCGATTTTTAAACATTTTGAACGGTTTTTAACGGTTTTCGCCAATCCATATGGGTTGGCGTTTTTATTATAGTAGTCAAAAGTTTTAAAAATAGTTGTTAAACTAAAAGAAAATTAAAATGGATTTACCAAATGCATCTACAAAAGGTGTAGAAAAAGCGTTAAAACCACAAAACATAATTTTTGCGGTTGTTTTAACAATAAAAAGTTACAATTAATTGATTAATAAAATTAAGTTAGGCTATATAGTTTTTCATGTTATTGGAATTCATTTTTTTGTATTCTGAAATGTAAGTTAGGTGAAGCCAATATGTTTGAGTTAGCTGGGAAACATGGGAAACAAAAAAAGAGGCAAAAAATGCCTCTTAATGTTTGTAGCCTCGCAAGGAATCGAACCTTGATCTACGGTTTAGGAAACCGCTATTCTATCCATTGAACTACGAGGCCATTTTAAAATTTTACAATGCAAAAATATATGTTTGCAAGCATTATTACAAATTAGTATTTCCGGGTTTTTGTATCGCAAATAAATTTTTTCCAAATTGTTCCATAGCAATACCTCCCATTATCAAGAATAAACCTACAATAGTTGAGATTGTAATATTCTCTTTTAATACAATAGCTATCACCGTTAAGGATAAAAATGGAACAATAAAAATTAAATTACTGATTTTTGCTGTACTTTCAGAATGTTTTAAAGCCAGTCCCCACATAATAAAGCTAATACCCATTTCAAAAACTCCAACCCACGCACTGCTTAACATCCCTTTAAAACTTGGAATTGAAACAGACGAAAAGAAAAAACATGCAATAAATGAATAAACTGTTCCAAACAAAAAGTTTAATAAGAGCCTTGCATTAGCGTCTTTTTTGTCTTTTGTGTTCAATAGCCAGTAAACAGACCAGACAAAAGCTGTACTTAAAGCAAGAAATGCACCTAGCGGTTCAGAGAACTTAAAACTTAGAATATCGCCACGTGTAGCAATAGTAATGACTCCGGCAAAGCTTATAAATAATGCAATAATAGAACGCCAATATACTTTTTGTTTTAATAGAGGAGCCGAAAGTAGTACTAAAACAATAGGCCATATATAATTTAATGGTTGTGCTTCTTGGGCAGGCAGTAAACTATAAGCTTTAAACAGAATTACATAATAAGCGAATGGGTTTAAAAATCCTAATAAAGCAGAAAATAAATAATCATGCAAAATAAATGTTTTAAGTACAGCTAACTTGTTTTGAATTAATAGAGCAATTAACATACAAAACAAAGAAAAAAGCGAAGCCCAAAACAACATTTGTAAAAAATCCAGATTCTCAAGAGTTATTTTAAAGGCAGTAGCTGCTGTAGCCCAACCTATTACAGCCACCAATGCATATAGGTATGCTTTATTTTGTGTTTTCAATATTATTCGTTAGTAATAAATTCAAATTTTATTGGATTTACAGTATAACCTCTCTTTCTTAATAATTCTATAACTCCTTCATTACCTGGTAAATGAGCTGCCCCAATAGCATTAAAAGTAGCCTGTTTCTTTCCAAACTTGATTATTCTACGAGCCATTTTTTTATTCCTTTTTACAAGAAAATACTCATTAAATTCGGCAGGCATTGTAGAATCAGAAGAAAGCTCATAAAGTTTATTAATATCTTGAATAATATATGCTTCTAAAAGTTCGTCGAAAGCATCCATCGAAAGGCTTGATGTGGTATCTGTTAAACCTTGGTAAAGCATATCCGCTTGGTCTTCTAATGACATAGCATCAATTGCTTTCATTTGATCTTTGAACTTTTCTATCCCCAAACAAAGTTTTTCATTATTTCTTGCATACTGTAAAAAATGTAAATCAAGAGCAAGTTCCATATCCATGCTTAATTCCATTTGCATAAGCTGGCTACTTAAAAAAAACGGTTTCATCTTGTTAAAAACAAACAATCCCTGTCCGGTGCTTTCTTTAACAACACTATCAAGAAACTCATATTCTTCGGGTGAGTATAAATCTTTTAATGTATGCTTTTTCATAAGCATAGCCTCCATAGCTTCTCCTTGGTCTATTTCGTCCATTAATACCTCCATAGCAAAAGCATCACAAAAATCTATTTTTTCGTAAACAACACTATCGAAAGCAAATACTCTTTTGTCTTGTATATGAATTGTACCATACAAATAAGATGGTTTCTCGAAACCTTTACCTGTAATTTCCCAAAGTAGTGATTGAGGGAAAGCACTAATACAGCTAATCAATGAAACTGTAAGTAATAAAAATCTTTTTATCATAATCGAACTTTATTTTTATCAAAATAGCCCGAATGATACGGGCTATTTTAGTTAATAATTAAAACATTAATCATCCTTCATAATTAGGTAATTCAAGACCATATCCTTTTTTCTTATCTTCAGCTTTCAATAAAACGGCTATTACAATAGCTAGTAAACCTAATCCGGCAAAAATAAACATAGGGATAGTGTAATCGTAAGTAACTTTCGTCTTTGTAATACCATCAACTATAGTTTCTGTTTTAGAAGTGATACAGTACTTATCAAGTACCCAGCCAATGAGTAAAGGCACACCCATTAATCCCCAGTTTTGCACCCAAAAAATCAGAGCATAAGCTGTACCTAATCTTTTTTCAGGAATAATTTTAGGAACCGAAGGCCACATAGCAGAAGGTACTAAAGAAAATGTAACACCTAATAATAGAATTAGAATTACAGCTATAAATGTCATATTTAATCCGGGAATAGCAAATAACAGATGAACACCCAAAAGCATTGCTGCGCCAATTAACATAATAGTAGCTCCTTTTCCTTTTTTATCATAAATACCACCAAACAGAGGTGTCAACAATATTGTCCCGAATGGTAATAAGCTAGGAATCAAACCTGCAGTTTCTTGTGCAACGCCATATTTTTGGTGCATCAAATCTGCAGCAAAATACAAAAATGGAAAAACTCCTGAATAAAACAACACACAAAGCAAAGCGACAAGCCAAAAACCTTTGTTTGTAATTACTTTTAGAATATCACGGGCTTTAAATTCCTCTTCCTCTTCCGCATTAGGATCTTTATTATCAGCAATGGATTTATCTAACTGCTTATCCCTAAATGTGTACCATAAAAAAGCTACGAAGCCAGCCACCAGAAGACCTAAGCCCAACATCACAGGAGCCGAAAGTGCTATATTGGGAGCTTTTCCACCTACAAGTAAACCGGCAGCAATAGGAGCGGGAATAGCCAAGGCAAGTGCCGTACCTAAACGTGCTGTTGCCATTTCAAGCCCCATAGCAAGAGCTAACTCTTTTCCTTTAAACCATTTTACTATAATTTTAGACACAGTAATTCCGGCTATCTCAACACCAACCCCAAAAACTGCAAATCCAAATGCACCAGTTGCTATTTGTGCATTAATACCAAAAATCTCACCATCCATAGGCCACAATTGCCTAATTGCAGCAAACTGGAAAAATGTCCCAATTATCATTGTTAAAGAAGCACCAAGCCCTGTAAACCTAACACCAACTTTATCAAGGATAATCCCACCAAATATTAACATAAGGAAAAACACATTGAACCAACCATATGCACTATTCCAAAAACCAAAATCAGTACTGCTCCACCCCATATATTCTTCAAATAATGTTTTTAAAGGAGAAATTACATAATTGATGTAATATCCGGTTAGCATAGTAAATGATACTATAGCCAATGCTGTCCACCTCAGAACTTTGTTGTCCCTCAATGTAGTTCTTATTACTTCATTCATAATAAATTTGTTTTGTTAAATTGAACAGCAAATGTAATTTTTTCTCATTGAAATATTTACTTTTTAAGAGAAATTTTATGTAATTAAATTTATTTTTCTAATTTCCAATATTCAAATCATCAAAAAAACGGTTACTCAAACTCCCTTAAAACCATGAATCTATAATAATTCTATTATTGTTAAAATAATTTTGTTATATTTTGCGAAAAATACCTATTTTTACAGTTTAGCTAAAATTCAAATTTTAACGAATATTATTATGAGAAGATTTTACGTTTTATTAGTGATGTGTTTACTTTCTGTAGCAACATTTGCACAAATGCTACCTGACAACTGGACAATTGGAAGTTCAGCTATTTCAGTAACACAAGAAAGTACTACTGTTAGCGATGGGGCTTATTCTATGAGTGTAGTGTGGACTAGCACAAGCAATCAAGACATTGATTCAGACCCATTTACAGTAGTTGAAGGTGCAAATTATTCATTAACAGTTGATGCTTTCGACAACGACCTTGCAGGGCGAGTTAGAATTGCAATTATTTGGAGCAATGGTACAAATGATTATTTTGGATACTCATCAGATGATCCTGACTGGCAGCTTTTAACTCAAACCGGTACTGTTCCGACAGGGGCTACTGAAGCATTTGTTAGACTACGCTTCTACGATGTTTCAGGCGATTGGGACGGCGATGCTAATGTAATACTCGACAATGTAGTTTATTCCGAAGATGGCGGAGCAAATTTAGTAACAAACTTCTCTTTCGAAGATTGGAGCGAACCCTCATATCCCGAATATACTATATACGAAATTCAAGGACAACTTGATGCATCTCCATATCTTGGAGATATGGTGCAAACAACTGGTATAGTTACCGGTGCTTTCTCAAGCGGATATTTTATTCAGGATGGTACAGGTGCTTGGAATGGAATCTATATATTTGACAACACAAATACACCTGCCATTGGAGATGAAATTACAGTTATTGGCGAAGTGGGTGAGTATTTTGATAAAACACAACTTGCCAGCATTTCTAGTTTTACGGTTAATTCTTCTGGTAATGTTCTACCCGATGCTACATTATTATCTACAGCGGATGTTAACGATGAGATGTACGAAGGAGTACTCGTAAAAATTAATAATGCAGTATGTACTTCAGAACCCGATAGCAACAACGAATGGGTTGCTAATGACGGTTCAGGTGAAGTTATAATTAACGATTTAATATACGACGCAAGCCCTGAACTTTACGGAATATATAATATTACAGGAATTGTGGACTATGGATATGGTGCTTATAAAATTGAACCACGTAATAGTACGGATGTTGAATACCTTGGCTCAGAATTAGACAATGCTCTTACAGATGCCGCCAACAATACAACAATGACAATAACACCCGAAACTCAAACTATTGACGAAGGTGTTGACGCTGCAATGAATGCAAACGTAGTTTTCCCTTCAACAATCGACGCTATGTT
>Ga0334901_1001150_pt1 | contig 29611 bp, 22 predicted proteins | sample GraSluR3_MG_3_FD_207216 | JGI IMG/M metagenome (GOLD analysis project Ga0334901, IMG submission 207216) | Sludge microbial communities from methane-producing bioreactor in Wageningen University, Netherlands - Granular Sludge_15_08-R3 | ecosystem: Engineered > Bioreactor > Anaerobic >... | reverse complement strand
GGGCGGAAGAGGCGCGCCAACGGGTGACGATGCGGGTGGTGGCGTATTGCGCGATGCCCAGTCATCTTCCCATCGCCTTGTGGCCGCACGGCTACGGCGATTTGGGCGCGGGATGCACTCGCTGCTCACATCGGACATGCGGCGGTATCATCCGCGCGACCGCGGAAGCGGCCACGGCCGGCAGGGGCGATTCAAGGCATTTCCCATCCAACGGGACCCACTCCTATTGAGGGTGCGGGGCCAGTGCCCCGTCGGGCTCCGTGAACTTGACGATCAGTGCATCGATCTGCTTGACCGCCTCAGTCGCCGCCTCGACGGAGACGTGGGGCTTCATCCGGTTGAGGCATTCGGCGCGCGACCTGACCGAGGCCGCGTGTCGATCTGGTGCACGCTTCGTCACGTAGAGAGCCGTGGCGAGCCGTTCGAGTTCCCCTACGGTTTGCTCTCCAATCGCCCCCGCGACGTTCTGAATCGCGCGAGCATACTCCCCAAGCGTCTTGGGAGAGTTTTCGCACAGGGCTTTTCCCAGGTTGGTCACCGCATAGCGGGGACCGTAGGGCGGGGCTTGCGGTTGAAGCTCCAGAAGTTCGTCGCCTCGAAACGAGGTCAGTTCGTAAGAAAGGTCGAACGAGAATGGGCCGTGCTTGTAGAGGATGAACTGGTACTGTGTCGGGACCTTCAGCAGGTCCTGCATCAAATAGACGGCCTTCTGGATGTGCGTCTCGCCGCACCAACTGCCGGCCTCGCGCAGCTTGGAAACAAGTCGCACGATGATCGCCGCTCGCTTAAGGCGTTCCATGCGCATCCTCCTCCTTCGGTGTCAGAATATCCGCGCGGTGGGCGGCCAGCCACGCCTGAGCCTCCGCGCGTAACGTTGGGTCCACGAAGACATAGTCGAATGAAGCGGCAGGCAAGCGATTCAGCGGTTCCGACATGGCCATCGACGATGCGATCGGTCCGTCTTTGGGCATCACCGGGAAATCGGGCTCGCGGACCTTGGGGGACTCGCAATCCCACCTCACGTTCTCTTCGCCGAACTCCGCCTTGGCCGCTTCGTACACGGCCTTGCCGGGCTGAAGGTTGATCTTGAGGTCGTCGGGGTGCCGCGAATAGAAAAGCCTGAAGTGTTGGCGATTGGCAATCCGTCGAGCCGGATCGTGGCCAGCCGACGCAGAATCGCGAGCCGCCTTCCAGATTGCGGCCGTCACCTCATTGTCGGTCACCTCGAGGTGTTTCTTCACGGTCGCCGGATACTGGCCCCCCGGAAGCGTCTGCAACAGGAAATCCTTGAGGTGGATGTCGTAGATGCGCCGCACCGGATGAAAGTAGAGCTGCGTGAACATGAAGTAGCGGGCGAGCATCAGGGCCTCAGCCGAGTGAAGCCCACCCTCCAGAATACCCAGCGCCGGCTCCCGGGAAGCGTCGCCGTCGCGCTGCTGCGTCGCGGTGCTCCACCGATCGTCCGTGCGCTGTTCCCGTGCAGCCACGTTCGCCGATCCCGCCGGGGGGGAGGGGAGAATGCGAAGCGTGTCGATCAGCCGGAAATGATCAAATCGTCCATAGGCCACGCCCGCGTGGTGCGAGTCGCGGAGCAAGTAGTCCATGCGGTCTGCGCCGAAGGCGTCGCCCACGATGATCTCAGCGAGAATCGTCTCCCAGGTCGTGAAGTCAAGATCGGAAGCTTCCTTTGGCCCGAGCGCGAGCTTGACCACGTCGAGTCGTGGAATCCTGAGGTTGTCGAGAATGTCACCCAACTCAGCGTCGAGTAGAATCGTTCGGGTCAAGTGCTCGTGCGTAACGCCGCAAGGCAGAAGTTCCCTTTCGGCCGCATGAGAGAACGGAAGGTGTCCCATGTCGTGGCAGAGCGCGGCGACGCGCAACGTCCGACGCCAGTGGGGTCGCATCTCGTCATCGGCAACCTCCGGGAGCAGATTCCGTATCTCGTCCGTCACATTAGCCGGCTCGGTGACGACATCGAAGATGCGGGTGGCGAGTTCCATGACGCCCAGCGAATGCTCGAAGCGGCGATGCGTTGCACCCGGGTAAACGAGATAGGTGAGGGCAAGCTGATGAATGTAGCGGAGTCGCTGAAAGGCGCGCGAATTCAGCACGTCGCGTTCGGCCGTGGTGAGCCGCACGAACGCGTGGATGGCGTCACGGACTTCGTGGAACCTCTTGCCCATGACTGGATGTTCCTTCCCGCCGCTTCTGCCGGAATTTCAAGATGCCGAGCGCCTCGAGCTTGGCACGATCCAGTCTAGCCGCGGCAATCTGGATTGTCACCAGGCCCGGGCTGCCCAAGGGGTCACCTAGAGCCACGAACGATCGCCGAGATGAGCGGCCTTGTGCGATCCGTTCGCACTGGCGCCGAGCATGCGCCCCGGCGGCCCGCCGCGATGAAGACCCGAAAAGTAGAATTGCCCCTCTTTCCTCTGCCGAGGCCCGGTACGGTCGACCCCGATTATGTTCCCAGTCTGCGCCGTCTTATGCGAAGAGGCAGATGACCTTCCCTGCTACCAGAACATCCCGCTGGCCTTGGCGTCGTCGGGAATCATCTGCTGGAGGAACACGTTGTAGTCGAGGTCGACGGTGTTGAGGAACCGCTGGGAACCGTCGGCAAAGGTGGCATTCACGCCGGTGCCGTGGAAGCTCGAAGGCCGCGCGTACTTGATGTGAATCGAGCCGGGCTCGTCGCCGAGGCATTGATTGACGAGCCGGCACGCGACCCAATCACCGGGCACGCCGAGGGCGCCGTAATTGCTGGGCCACCAGACCATGCCCACATGGGCTTCACGGAAATCGTTCGGCATGCTCGGCGGAGTGCCCACCCACTCGTCCCCCGTGGCCGGCGCCGGATCGACGAGTTCGGGCGCCCAGCGCGTCGCCTGCACGTTTTCCGACAACAGGAGCGTGTTGGCCGCGCCGTCCTTGATTCGATCGGTCGTCGACACGGGCGGGTTGGCGCCCATCCGGTTGTGGAACAGGCCGAACGAGGGGCCGTCGACGGGCTGCCCGGAACTGCCGACCGCCGCGTCCGCAATTCCGCAATTCACGACGTAACTCAGCGGGGCGGGCTCGCGGTGCGTGTCGCTACGGCACTTGAATATCGGCAGGTCAGCCAAGGAGTTCTGATACTTGTCACTCATCGGATTGGTTGGATCCGGATCCCGCCACAGCTCCCAATAGTCGTTCTGGTCGACGTAGGGGAAGATGACGACCGCCCAGCTTAGGGGCCGGACCTCGCCGAACTTGTTGACGTAGCCGGGCAGGTGTCCCTTCGCCTGCTCGTAGTTGGCGATCCCCGTAAAGATTTGCTTCTCGTTGTTCAGGCATTCGGCGCGGCGGGCCTCTTGCCGGGATCGGTTGATGGCCGGCAGGAGCAGGGCCATGAGCATGGCGATGATCACGACCACCACCAACAGCTCGACCAGGGTAAAGGCGGAACGTTCGGGACGGGTCATCTTCGGCACCTCCGGTGGACTAGCGGGCCCTCGGCTCTATTCTCCCAGAAACTGCGAAAAAACTCCAGTCATCCTCGATTTTCTTCCACTGTCGAGGCCCCGGGCGACCGTGAATGCCACCTATGGGGGGTCGTTACCTACCCTGAAAACGGGAATTTCGCTCGTGGGCACGGCCGATTTGTTTGAGATATCGCTGGAACTTTTTGATCGGTTTTGGGAGAATAGAGTGCGGGCGAGGATCCGCACATCGGGTCGAGGTCTCGAGGACACAAGGAGAATCGAAGATGAATCGCGGGAGACGAAGCGCTTTTACCTTGGTCGAGCTGTTGGTCGTCATCACGATCATCGGCATGCTCATGGCCCTGCTGCTGCCGGCCGTCCAGGCCGCCCGCGAGTCGGGGCGGCGAACCGTGTGCCAGAACAACCAAAAGCAGCTCGTCACGGCCATTTCGGCGTACGAGTCGCGCATGGGAAAGTATCCCGGGTATCGAAACTTCCTGCACAACGATCCGTCGGACAGCAGCATCCATGTCGTGGGCAGTTGGTTTGTCATGCTGCTGGCCGATATGGGCATGCCTCAAATGTGGGAGCGATGGAGCGATCCGTCCTATACGTTGGCCCAGAAGCCGACCATGAACTGGGACGACATGCTGACCTGCCCCAGCGATCCGCGGACCGCCGGGGGGGACAGAAGTCCTAACATTGCGTACGTGGTCAACTGCGGTATCCAGGATCGGACGCACCAAGTCAGTACGCCCGACTACACCGGATTCATCGGAGGCTGGGACAAGAACGGAGCGGCCTTCGGCGTCTTCCACAACCACTACGGGGTCACGTCGCCCACCGAGGTCTCGCTCGACTACATCAGCAGCCACGACGGCGGCACCTACACGCTGTTGGTCTCCGAGAACATCAGTAGTGGAAGCTGGATGGATGTCGGCTCGCTCGATGTCGCCGGCGCCCAGTACGCCGAGAAAAAAATGGGGATGCTTTGGGACCCGCGACACTACCCCAACTCGTCGACGGCGCCCACTCCGCTGGAGCCTCCGGCAATCAACCAGGACAAGGAGGGGAATTGGCCCCGACCCTCGTCGCGGCATCCGGGCGGCGTGGTGGCCATGTTCGCCGACAGCCACTACCAGTTCCTCTCCGACGGGCTGGACTACACGGTCTGGCAGCACATCATGACGCCCAACGGAGTGAGGGCGGGCCAGACGGCTGGAATGACAGATGGCACGAACTGGGTGGGTATCGCCAACCCCCTAAACCTGCTCGATCCGTCCCGCGTGCGTTAGCCCGCGTCTCACCAACGACTTCGCCCGCGATTTCCCCGTCTCCCGGTTGGCCGGCCAGCCGGGAGACTTTGTTTCTTGAGCGGCTCGGCGGCCGGCCTCCCGTGCCTCGAAGGCCTTCGGGGCGAGCCGCAGGCGCCCGTGGCGCGTTTCGATCCGCGTGGGCGCGATTCCCATCCCCGGGCTCCCGGATCGCTTGACAGCGGCTGTCGGTTTCGTCATGGTCATGGGAACTTGTCTCGGCCGGGATCCTTCGAAGCATGGGAGACGCCTGATGAGTGTGAATCGTCGTCATTTTCTTGCGACCTCGGCGGCCGGCATGGCGTTTGCCGCTCCCGCCGTTCTCGGCGCCGAGAAGACGAAGAAGTACCGCACCGCACTGGTGGGCAGCGGCTGGTGGGGCATGAACATCCTTCGCACGGCCATCGAGGCCGGCGACGTCGTTCCCGTCGCGCTGTGCGACGTCGATCGCAATCAGCTCGACCCGGCCGCGGCCGAAGTCGAGAAGATGACCGGCGCGACCCCGAAGAAGCACCACGACTACCGCGAGCTGCTCGACGCGGAGAAGCCCGAGATCGTGATCGTGGCCACGCCCGACCATTGGCATCCGCTGATCACGATCGCGGCGTGCAACGCCGGGGCCCACGTCTACGTCGAGAAGCCGATCAGCCACACGATCGACGAGGGCCGGGCCATGGTCGCGGCGGCCCGAGCGAACGATCGGGTGGTGCAGGTGGGCACGCACCGCCGGGTGTCGCCGCACAACATGGCGGGCATGGAGTTCATGAGAGAGGGCAAGCTGGGGCAGATCGGCATGGTGCGGTCGTTCGTCCATTACGGAGGCGGGCCGGGGCACCCCGAGCCCGACTCCGATCCGCCCGACGGGCTCGACTGGGACTTCTGGTGCGGCCCCGCGCCCCTGGTGCCCTACAACCGCAAGATCCATCCGCGGGGCTTCCGGCAGTTTCTCGACTTCGCGAACGGCACGCTGGGCGACTGGGGCATCCACTGGATGGACCAGATCCTCTGGTGGACCGAGGAGAAGCATCCGAAGATGGTCAGCTCGACGGGGGGGCGCCACATCGTGCGCGACAACACCGACGCCCCCGACTGCCAGGTCGTGCAGTTCGAGTTCGAGTCGTTCACCGCCGTGTGGGAGCACCGCCGCTTCGCCGCGAACAACGCCGAGAAGCACAACATCGGCTGCTACTTCTACGGCACGGCCGGCACGCTGCACGTGGGCTGGCTCGACGGGCTGAACTTCTATCCGGCCGGGCGCAACGCCGAGCCCACGCACGTCGAACCGCAACTGCACAAGCCCGACGACCAGAACATTCCCGAGCTTTGGGCCGACTTCATGCGCTCGATCGAGTCGGGCCGGCGGCCCGTGTGCGACATCGAGATCGGCCACCGGTCGACCACGATGAGCCTGCTGGGCATGCTCTCGCTCAAGCTCGGGCGCAGCGTGCGCTGGGACGGCGAGCAGGGCGCGATCGTCGGCGATCCCGAGGCGAACAAGCTGCTCCGGCGCGCGTACCGTGCCCCGTGGCAGTATCCCGAGGTCTGAGGGGCTCGAGCGAACCCGCAAAGGAGTGCCTCGCCGAGGCACGGATGCCTTTTTTTCTTCGGAAGGCTTTTGCCCCATGGACGCCGTCGTCGCGATCGCCCCGCTGGTCGTGGTCTTTTTGCTGTTGGTGTTCCTCCGCTGGCCGGCGAGCCGGACCATGCCGGTGTGCTTTGCGCTGACGGCCCTTCTGGCCTATTTCTACTGGGAGGTTTCGGCGCTGCGCATCGCGGCCGCGTCGGCCGAGGGGTTGGTCATTGCGGCGACGCTGCTGTACATCGTCTGGGGCGCCCTGTTGCTGTTGTTCGTGCTGAAGCATTCGGGGGCGGTCCAGGCGATTCGCAACGGATTTCGCAGCATCTCGGCCGACCGGCGCGTGCAGGTGATCATCGTGGCCTGGACCTTCGGGGCGTTTATCGAGGGGGCGGCCGGATTCGGCACCCCGGCGGCCGTGGCCGGGCCCCTGTTGGTGATCCTGGGGTTTCCGCCGATGGCCGCCGTGGTGGCCGCCCTGACCATTCAAAGCACGCCCGTCTCGTTCGGGGCGGTGGGCACGCCCATTCTCGTCGGCGTGAACAAGGGCCTCGAAAGCCAGCCGCTGGTGGCCCGGTTCATCCACGACCACGCGGCCGAGTTTGCCGCCCAGTCGGCCGACGGCCGGTACGACGAGCTGCTCGCGATGATCGCGACGCGCGTGGCGATCGTGCACGGCATCATCGGCACGCTCATCCCGCTTTTCGTCGTCTGCCTGATGACGCGGTTCTACGGGACGAACCGATCGTGGCGCGAGGGTCTCGCGGCGTGGAAGTTCGCCCTGTTCGCGGGCTTCGCCTTTACCGTGCCCTACGTGGTTTTCGGGGTTTTTCTGGGACCGAAGTTCCCGTCGCTTCTGGGCGGGCTGGCCGCCCTGGCCTTGACGGTGACGGCGGCCCGGCGCGGATGGTTTCAGCCCGCCGAGCCCTGGGACTTCCCGCCGGAGGAGTCGTGGGACCCCGAGTGGCGAAGCAGCTTTCCGCCCCGGGCCGACGACGAGCGCCCGACGGCGATGCGGCTGGCGGTCGCGTGGACTCCCTACGTTCTCGTCGCCGCGATCCTGGTGGCACAACAGTTGATCGGGCCGCTGCGCGACGCGATCGCCTCGGCCCGGCTCGATTGGGTCATTCTCGACACGGGAAAGGCCGAGACCACGATCCGCCAGGCGGTGAACGTCGTGGCCCTGCCGGGCACGACGTTTCTGATCGCGGCCTTGGCGTGCCTGGCGCTGCACCGGATGAGCCTGGGGCGTTTTGGGGCGGCGCTGGGCGAGTCGGGGCGGGCGACCTGGGGGGCCGCCGCGGCCATCGTCTTTGCCGTCCCCACGGTGCGGATCTTCATCCAGTCGAACGTCGACGCCGGCGGCATCGAGATCGCCAGCATGCCCGTCGTGCTCGCCACGGCGGCCTCCGATCTGGTCCAGCGAAGCTGGCCGGCCTTCTCGGCGGTCATCGGCGCGATGGGCGCGTTCGTGGCCGGCAGCAACACGATCAGCAACATGACGTTTTCGCTGCTGCAGTTCAAGATCGCGCTGGATACGCACCTTGAGCCGCGTTTCGTCGTGGCCTTGCAGGCGGTGGGCGGCGCCGCCGGCAACATGATCTGCGTGCACAACGTGGTGGCCGCCTCGGCGACCGTCGGGCTGCTGGGCCGCGAGGGCGCCCTCATCCGCCGCACGCTCATCCCGACGGCCTACTACCTGCTGGCGGCCGGCGCGATCGGGTGCCTGTACCTGCTGGTGGCTTGCGGCGGCGTGCCGTGACCCGCGGCACGCGGGAAGCGTTCGCGTCGACGGCGCGACTCTCCCGGTGGCGCACGCCGACCGCCACCCGCTGGCCGGGTGCTCCGCTGCCCCGCGCGCGGCTTGCGTGCGCCCGCCCCTTGGGGTAGAATATGGTTCCCTCGTAATGTTCGCCGACCGTGTCGGCGGCTAACCGCGTGTTTTCGCCAGGCTGTGCGTCCGGGGAAGCGGGCGCTCCCGTCGCGCAGGAGGACTCATCATGGCTTTTGTCGCTCAAGCCGAAGTGCCGCCATTTCGCGAAGACGCGGATGGTGCCCTGCGCGTGGGCGAGTCGCGTGTTTTGCTGGAGCTGGTCATCCGGGCGTTCCAGGACGGCGCGACTCCGGAAGCGATCGTCGAGCGCTACGCGACGCTCGCGCTGGGCGACGTCTACGCGGCAATTGCGTACTACTTGCGGCACCGCGGCGAAATCGGCGAGTACCTGGCCCAACGCGAGTCGAAGGCCGAGGAGGTGCGCCGACGCATCGAAGACCAACGTGCTTGCCTGGGCCGCAGAGAACAACCGCATCGTCGTCACGCATGATCGGGCGACGATGCCCGATCGTGCGTATCAGCGAGTGGCGGCGGGGCAAGCGATGCCCGGTGTTTTCGTCGTGAACGACCGGTTCCCCGTCGGTCGCGCCATTGAGGAGATCCTGCTGATGGCTGCGTGCAGCGAGCAAGCAGAATGGAATGCGCGAGCGGTCTATCTACCATTGTGAAGCCTGAACTCGGCAAATGCGCCTGAAAACCCAAGGAGACCAGCCGTGGACGATCGACCCCCAAGAACGCGAAGACTCTTCTTGAAGCAGAGCGCCGCCGCTGCCGCGACCGGTATGGCGTTGCCGTACGTCATCCCCCGCCACGTGCTCGCCTCGGCCGAACGGCCGGGGGCCAACGACCGCATCGGCATCGGCGGCATCGGCATCGGCCGGCAGGGATCGGGCGTGATTCGCGGCGTGGGCGAACGGGGCCGCGTCGTGGCCATCGCCGACGTCAACCTCCCTCGGGCGCACAAGACGGCCGAGCAGTACAAGGCCCAGGGATATCCCGACTATCGCGCGCTGCTCGATCGCCAAGACATCGACGCCATCGTCACGGCCACCCCCGACCACTGGCGGGCCCTGGTCACGATCCACGCCTGCCAGGCCGGCAAGGACGTCTACGCCGAAAAGCCCATGTCGCTGACCATCCGCGAGGGCCGGTTGATGGTCGAGGCGGTCCGCAAGTACGGGCGCGTGTTCCAGACCGGCAGCCAGCAGCGTTCGATCGCCGCCAACCGCTTCGGCTGCGAGCTGGTGCGCAACGGGCGGATCGGCAAGGTCCACACGGTCATCGGGCACAACTACCCCAGCCCCTGGGAGTGCGCCCTGCCGGCCCAGCCCGTCCCCGACGGGCTCGACTGGGACATGTGGTGCGGGCCCACCGAAATCGTGCCCTATCACCAGGATCTTTATGCGCCGCGGGCCAACCCGGGTTGGATCTCCTTCCGCCCCTACTCGGGCGGCGAGATGACCGGGTGGGGCGCGCACGGGCTCGATCAGATCCAGTGGGCCCTCGGGATGGACGAGACCGGCCCGGTCGAGATCTGGACCGAAGGGCCCCCGTTCGATCCGCCCACCTACGACAAGCCCGAGTCGCGCACCCGCGGCGACAAGGCGTGCGCCAGCCCCCTGGTCTTCTTCCGCTACGCCAACGGCGTCACCGTGAAGCTCGACAACGGCAACCCGGGCGGCGGGATCTTCCTCGGCGAGACGGGCAAGATCGAGATCTTCCGCGGCCGGGTCACCTCGAACCCCGAGGAGATCGTCAACGAGCCGATCGGCGATTCGGAGATCCGCCTCTACAAGAGCGACAACCACATCCAGAACTGGCTCGACTGCATCCAGTCGCGCGAAAGGACCGTGGCCGACGTCGAGATCGGGCACCGCTCGACCACGCTGTGCCACCTGGGCAACATCGCCCGCTGGGTGGGGCGCAAGCTCCGCTGGGATCCCGAGAAGGAAATCTTCCCCGACGACGACGAGGCCAACGCGCAACTCGACCGACCGCGACGAAAGCCTTACGAACTGCCCGAGACGGTTTGACGCCCGGGCTCACGAATGACTACCCCCCGCAGCCGCAAGGATCGTGCCCGCAGTATTCGCACTCGATCGTCGCGACGGTCTCCTCCCGGGGATCGTCGGCGACCGTTTGCCACGGGGAAATCACGACCGGAGCCGTGTCGTCGGCCGGTTGATTCAGGTTCGTCTCCATGGGTTCACCAGTCGTTCGCAGTCGGGTTCGCGTTGCCGTCGGAATGGCCGCCGGGGCCACGGCACCAAGGCCGTCCCTGGGAAGTCTAGCTTATTCTCCGGAGGGGTCTTGAGCGGCTGCGGCCGCCTCGGGTTCGGCCGGGCCGATCAGGCGGGTCAACTCCCGTTCGAGCACGGGGCCGCGGGCATTGCGCGTCACCACTTTGCCGTCGCGATCGACCAGGATCTCGACGGGAATCGCCAGCACGCCGTACCGCTGGCTCATCGGCTCTTCTTCTCGGTCGGCGTCGAACAAGACCGTCCAGGGAAGCTCGTTGTCGTCGACGAATTGCTCGACGGGCTCCCGGTCGTCGTCGAGGCTGATCGCCACGACCTCGAACCCGCGGTCATGGTAGTTGTCGTAGCTCTTTCGTATGTGAGGAATCTCGGCGCGGCACGGAGGGCACCAGGTCGCCCAAAACGACACGAGCACCACCTTTCCCTTGTAGGCCGACCAGTCGAAGGGCTCGCCGTTCAGGGCGACGCCTTCGATCGACATCTCCTTACCGACCAGCGAGAGCCGCAGGGCGGCCCCCTGCATCATCTTGCCGAGCGAAGCGAGCGACGACTCGTCGCTCGCCGACAGCGCCTGACCCAACTCGCGGTAAGCCCGGGCGGCCAGGGCGTCGTCGCCCAGGCGCTCGGCCCTCTGGGCGGTGGACATCGCCAGGTTGGCGCCGTCGCCGTCGTCGGGCCCGGTCACGAGATGCTCCTTCACCCGGCCGATCAGCTTGTCGAAGTCCTCGGCCGTCTGCGCCTTGCGCAGCTCGCGCTGGAGCAGGTAGGCTTGGACGGGCCTGACGTACCGGCCCAATCCGGCCTTGTCGAGTTCGTCGGGCAATCGGCCGAGCCTTGCGCCGGCATCGGCCTCGCCGAGCTGCTCGAGCATGCCCAGGCCGATCATCTTCAGTTGGACGGCCTCGCCGATCTGCTCATCGGTGGCCTTCTGGACCAGGATCTTCTCGGCCGATTCGACGAGAGCCCGCCCCAATTCCAGCCGAAACTCGTTGACGGTCTCGAAATCGGCGGCCGCGGGCCGTTGTGTCTTCAGGCCCTCGACGTACTCGAGCAATCGTTCCGGCGAGCCGTCGGGCACGACAAAGGGGTCGGGCTTCTCGTCGGCCTTCGGCTCTTGGGCGGTCGCGGCCGTGGTGCCGCCGGCCGGGGTGTCGTCCTCAGCCGCCGACGCCGGCAGAACCGCGATCACAAAGACCATGCCCAGCAAACCCACGAGTCGCTCCCCTCGGCGTGTCGTTCGCATTGACTTCTCCACCATCGTCATGTTTCGTCGTTCGTGTTGAGTTTGTCGCGGCCGCGTTCGGGCGGCCCGATCGCGAGGCGGTCGACGGGCTGCCTGAACCGGCGACGGCCCGCCCGTTGAAATGTTCGAGGGTCGTCGCGCCAGAACAACCCCCAGGATACAGGAGGCCGACCCCCACGCAGGAAAAAGGCCGTTCGTCCGGAATTCGCGTAAGTGGTTGCCCGGGGAGGAGTACCGGTGCTCCCGTGCGGCTCTCCGAACCTACGCTTCCGCCAGATGAGCCAAGAAGGGGGCCAGTCGCGCTTCCCGGCACGAAGGAGGCTCGGTGGTCATCGGCGCGCGAAGACAATCGCGCCTGGCCCCCTTTTTCCCCTTACTCGTGGTCCTTCTGGTGGAACCGGACGATCATGTCCCAAGCCTGCTGCGCAGTCTCGGCGAAGCGGAACAAGTCGAGATCTTCGTCGTCGATGGCTCCCTCGTCGGCCAGGTGTTGGAAGTCGATCACGCGGTCCCAGTACTCGCGACCGAACATGATGATCGGGATGTGCTGCATCCGGCCGGTCTGGCGCAGGGTGAGGGCGTCGAACAGCTCGTCGAGCGTGCCGAACCCTCCGGGAAAAACCACGAGTGCCTTCGCGCGCAAGATGAAATGAAACTTGCGCATGGCGAAGTAGTGAAACTGGAAGCAAAGCTCGGGGGTGATGTACGGATTGGGCTGCTGCTCGAGGGGCAACCGGATGTTCAGACCGATCGACTTGGCCCGGATGTCGTAGGCGCCGCGATTGGCGGCCTCCATGATTCCCGGCCCGCCCCCCGTGATGATCACGTAGTCGCAGTGGCCGTTCCGCTGGCTGCATGCCGAGACGAGCCGGCCGAACTCGCGGGCGATGTCGTAGTACCGGCTGTTGGCCGCGATGCGCTCGGCCCGGGCCACGGCGCGCTGGCGGCGCGGGTCGTCGGGCGTGTCGGTCAGCCGGGCTCGGGCCCATTCGAGGTTCCGCATGGCCACGGCCGGCTCGACGATCCGCGTGCTCCCGAACACCACGACCGTTGAGCGCACGTGCTGGCGTTCGAACGCCAACTCGGGCTTGAGCAGCTCGAGCTCCATCCGGTTCGGACGCAACTGAGGATCGCTCAGGAAGTCAACGTCCTTGTAGGCCACCCGATAGCTGGGCGAGTGGACGATCCTCTCCAGATTCTCTCGCTGTTCTCGTTCTTCGTCCATCAGACACGCTCCGATTCGGACGGGACCCGTACGGCGACGGTTGGCAATCGGTCCAGACTTCAGTATGGATGGCGGATATGGTCCCAGTCCAGTGTGATTCTTTTTTTCGCCGAGCCGGATGTCTCGCGTGTTGCGCTGGAAGTCGTTGCTGCCAAAGAGGATATCGAGACGGCCGACCGACCGAACCACATGGGCGGGCACGGCGGAAAGGTGTCTCGATCGCCTCGGCATGCTCACTTCGGCACACGACGATGTTTGTGCGTACCGGGCGAGGTGCGGCTTCGAGGTCGCCCTCCTCGGCTGCGAAGACATGCGTCGCCGCCCGAAAGGGGTGGCACGGTCGTGCCGACGTTCCGGGCAAAGCTCAGGCCGCTTGAGCCCGTGCGCCGATGAGATCCGGGGATTGCCGTTCACGCGATTTGAGGGACCCGGCGTGGGGAAGAAGAGAACGCGCCTCGACAAGCAGGCGTCCGTCACGGCAGGCTCGCGTCTCCGCGCGGCGGTACTGGGGCCCCGCCGTGGAGTAACCGGAGCGGTCGCGATCGTCGCGGTCTTTCTGGGGGCATGGTATGCCGTGTGGTCGACCGCGAGCCCGCACGCTCTCGCATCCAAGGAGTTCTGGCTGAGCTGGCAGGACATCGACATCACTCCCGCCGATCCCCGTCCGGACCGCGACATTCGTGCCGAGGTGTTCCACGGCGCGAGTGTCGACGGGCCGCTCTCGCTGCTCGACCCCGATTTGACTCGGCGCGTTGCCGATGCGTTTTCGCTTCACCCTTGGGTGGCGAGGGTGTGCCGCGTCTCGAAGCACTACCCGGCCCGGGTTTGCGTGGAACTCGAATATCGGCGGCCGGTCTGCATGGTCGACGTCATGGGCGAACTCCTGCCGGTCGACGCGGAGGGGGTCTCACTGCCCAAGGAAGACTTTTCGGCCGCGGCGGCCTCCTCACTCCCTTTACTGAAGGGGGTCGACACCTACCCGATCGGTCCGGTGGGCACGCCGTGGGGCGACGTGAGGGTGCTTGGCGGGGCCGAAATCGCCGCGGCGCTGGCACCCGTCTGGCAGGACCTTGGGCTGAGGAGCATCGTGCCTTCGGCCCTGGTCGAGGTGGGAAGGAGCGATGAACCCCAGTTCGACCTGATGACGGCCGGGGGCACGCGCATCCCGTGGGGGCATGCGCCGGGAGCGGAACGGCCCGGGGATACGACGGCGCACGAAAAGATCGCACGGCTTACCCAGTTTTGGCAGGAGAACGGGTCCCTGGAGAGCTGGGCCGGTACGTGGGCCGACGGGCGGCCCGCCTCCGACACTAGCGAGGCTGGTTCGCCACCGTGGAGCCGGTAGCACCAGCGGAACGCTGATCCTTGATCTCCTCGCGGACGATCGCCATTTCGGACGGTGCTTCAACCCCCAGACGGACCGTCCCTTGAGCGAGGCGAACCACCGTCACGGCAATCTGGTCGCCGATGAGGATTCGTTCGCCCACTTTTCGCGATAGTACGAGCATGGTACGTCCCTGTCCCGGGGCGCGCTCTGGTTGGGCGCAAGCCGAAAGACCGCGCCTTCTGGCACTTGTCATCCCAAGATAGCAGTGCTAGCACGAAAAGGCAAGCCGAGAAATCGGCCGCCCCGAAGATGGCCTTCCCCCCCGCCTCGGCCGGGCGCCAAACCGCTTGCACGTATAGAATGGACCGCATTGAGGCGCCGTCGAGCGAACGTCCGACGGGGCGACACCACTCTAGCCGGTGAGGATCCTTCGATGAGCCGACTCCTTCACGTCCTCTGTTCGCCGCGAAAAGACCGATCGGTTTCGCGGTCGGTCGCTCGGGCGTTTCTCGACGCGTACGCGTCGAAGAACCCGGGCGACGACGTCGAGACGCTTGACCTGTGGAGCGTTTCTCTTCCGGAATTCGACGGCGACGTGCTGGAGGCGAAGTACGCCGTCCTGCACGGCAAGGATCACACGTCGCAGCAGGCGGCCGCCTGGAAGGCGGTGGTCGACGCGTTCGACCGGTTCAACCGGGCCGACAAGTTCGTGTTCAGCGTGCCCATGTGGAACTTCGGCATCCCCTACAAGCTCAAGCACCTGATCGACGTGATCACCCAGCCGGGGCTGGCCTTCCGCTTCTCGCCCGAGTCGGGGTACACGGGGCTGGTGACGGGAAGGCCCGCGCTCGTCATTCTCGCCCGCGGCGGAGAGTACCCGCCGGAAAGCGATTCCGCAGCGCTGGATTTGCAGAAGCCCTACCTGGAGACCTGGTTGCGATTCATCGGGGTGACCGACGTTCAGACACTCGTCGTCGAGCCTACGCTCGACCCGCGCCGGTCGGAAGATCGCGTGAACGACGCCCTCGAGCGTGCGCGAACCGTGGCCGCCGCATTCTGAGGCGCTACTGCCCGCACGATGCGGGCGGGACGCCCGCGCTCCGTCGCTCGAGCGTGGGCGAAGAAGCCGCAAGCCGTCTCGTCGAAGCGGCCTAGGGATTGTCTCGCGGCAGGCGATGGACGAAGAGCCTTGCCCCGTCGACGTGCCGCTCCGCCAGGTTCACCAGGTGCTCGTGGTGGGTAAAGAAAACGACCTGGGTCCTGGCCGAGAGGTCGGCGAGCACTTCGAGGGCGGCGGCGGCGCGGTGGTCGTCGAAGCTGATCAGCACGTCGTCGACGATGAAGGGAACGGGTTCGCGCACCTTGAGGTGGTTTTCGAGGCTCGCCAGGCGCAGGGCCAGATAGAGCTGATCGCGCGTGCCTTCGCTCATGCCCTCGAGATGGACCGGGGCGGTCTGGCCCGGCCGGACTCCCACCAGGACGTTTTCGTCCTGGCGCCCCACGTCCGTCCGTAAGGCGTCGAAGGCGCTGAGGGTCAACCGGCCGAACAGCGCGCCGGCCCGGCCGAGCAAAGGGCCCTCGTTTTTCTGGCGGTATCGCTCCATGGCTTCCTCGAGCACGGCCGCGGCCAGGCGCAGCCGGGCGTACTGGCGGACGTCGGATTCGAGCCGGGCGAGCAGACCCTCGACCTCCTCGGCCGCGTCGGCGGCCGCGGCGCCGGCGTCCATGTTCGCCAATTCGGTCTGCTCGCGGCCCCGCGTTTCCCGCAGGTCGCCTTGTTCCGACTTCAACTGCTCGATCTCCTCGGCAAGCCGGTCCAGCCGATTGGGCAACGCGTCGGCGTCGACCGCTTCGACCTCGGCGACGAAATCGTCGATCGCCGCGCCCTGGGCGAGATGGCCGAGCTGCTCGTCGACGCGTTCGAGATCGTCCCGCAGACGCTTCTTGCGGTCGGATCGCTCGATGGCCTCGGGCAACTCGTCGGGGCGAGCGCAACCAGCGTCGCGGCACATGGCTTCGAGCAGGGCCCTCTGCCGGTCGATCGTCTTCTGCGCGCCGCCGCGTTCCTGGAGCTTCTGTTCGCGCTGCTTTTGGTGCGACCGCCGTGCTTGGTCGTCGGCCAGGGCCTGTTTCAGCCGGATCGTGAATTCCTGGACCTGCTGCTCGACCGGCGCCGACCGCAACTCGGGATCGATCCGCTCGGCCATCTGCCGGACGTCATCGCGGAACAGCTCGGCCTCGCGGTCGATGCCGTCGATTCGCTGGGTCAGGGCGTCGGCCAGATTCAGGCGGTCGAAGAGATCGTCGATTCGGGCGAGCACTTCGTTGGCCGCCTCGGGCGGCGTGTCGGGGTCGAGGTTCAGCGGCTCGAGGGCCCGGGCCCAATGGTCGCGCCACTCCGCGATTTGCTCCTCGGCCCGCCGGCTGGCGGCCTCCGCCGCTCGCAGTGCCTTGATCAGGCGGGCGCGCTCGGCCGTCGCTTGCCGGTGGCGCGTGGCGCGCTCGTCGATCGCCTCGACCAGAATCTGGCATCGGCCCAGCAGGGCCCCCAGAGGTTCGGCGTCGGCGGGGGCCGGCTCGCCCAGCGATTCGAGGCCCCGGGCCAGCTCGCGGCGGTACGCGTCGATGCGCTGTTCGCACTGGCCCACGCTCCGGCGCGCGGCGCGAATCGTCTCGGCCTGCGCGGCCAGGGCCCGCTGCTTGTCGAGCCAGGCTCGCATCTCCCGAGGCGAACGGGACGTCAACCCCAGCGGCTCCAGGCATGCGTTCCACTGCCGGTCGACCTCGCGACGCTCGTCGTCGGCCTCGGTCCGCTGACGGACCAGTTCAGCGAGCTGCTGCTCGAGCGACTGGCGCTCGGCCCGAAGCTGGGCAAGCTGGGCCACCCGGTTCGCCTCGCGGCGGAGCCGGTCGGCCAGGTCGTCGGCCCGTTGCACGGTCCGGCCGTAGGCGTCGGCCAGGTCATCGGCGCCGTCGCAATGGGCCAGATACGCCTCGACCTGCTCGGGGTCGGCGCGTCCCTCCTTCCACTGGGCCACGATCAACTGCCAGCCCCGATCGCGAAGTCGCCGGGCTTCGTTCAGATCGTCTTCGCTCGGCACGTCGCCTTCCAGGCGCAGGGCCTCGATCCGGCGGTCGCATTGCGCCCGCTTCGACTCGACCGATTTCGACTCGCGTTCGAGCTCGGACCGGCGGCGTTCGGACTCGACCAGCCGCTCGTCGAACCGGTCGATCGTTTCGGGAACCGGCACGGCCAGTCGCTCGAGATCGTCGAGCGAGCCCGACCAGTCGGGCAGTTTCGCGAGATCGACGGCCGCTTGGCGCTCGCGACGGGTCAATTCGGCGAGTGCCTCGGCCCGCTGCGCTTCGAGGTCGCCCTGGGCCTGGGTGCGCCGGATCGCGTCTTTCAGCGTGGCGGGATCGCGCGGCGGGGGCAATTCGGCCAGTTCTCGCTCGACCTCGTCCAGCTCGGCCCGCGATTGCCCGATCGCCGTGCGCGCCTGGTCGAGCTGGCTCGCCAACACACCGCGCCGGTTGCCGAGGTTCTGGATCTCGACCTTCTGCCGGCTGGTCAGGCGCAGGCGGTCGGCCATCTCGAGCGACAGGTCGGGAGCGATTTCCCGCAGGATATTCTGCCCGTCCTTTCGAAGCTGCTCGCGTTGGGCGACGAGCCCCGGGCGGTCGCGCTGGGCTTTGCGGTAGCTTCCCAGGTTTTCCTGAAGCTGCCCGATCGCCTCGCTTTGTTCGAGGAGCGTATCGGGCACGACGAGCGATTCGGCCTCGGCGTCGAGTCGTTCGAGGGCCTCGCGCGCGGCCTTCTCCTGCGTCTGGGCGAAGCGCAGCGCCTCGTCGGCCCCGATCCGTCGCTTCGCGAAATCGTCGGGGAGGATCGCGGCGTCGGCCAGGCCATCAAGCTCGCGCAGCAACTCCTTGCGTCGGCTTACCCAGCGCAGGGCATCGCGGATCCGCTCGCACCGGGTTTTCTCCCGCGACGTCTCGGCCAGCCGGGCCTCGACCTCGGCCAGGCGCCGGTCGGCTTCGCGCAAGCGCTGTTCGTGCTCGACCCAGCGGGCGCTGGGGAGCCCGGCGTCGCGGATGGCTCGTTTCGCCTCCTTGAGTTTCGCCAGGCTGTGATTGATGGCCCGTTGGCTGCCGCCCCGCGGAACGAACAGCTTCGCGGCGTCGCCTTCGAGTCCTTCGCGCACGGCGCGGAGGTTCGAGATGCCCGCCCCCGCGCTGAACAGGCTTTGGCCCACGCTGCCACCGCCCTGGGCGATGTTTTCGCCCCCTTCGCGGAGCCGCTCGTGGTCGATTCCGAACATCGTGGTGAACGCGTCGCGATCGAGTCCACCCAGCAGGCGACCGAGTTCCGCCTCGTCGAAGGGGGTCTGATCGTCGGGCCCCCGCAGCGTGTTCTTGTTGCCCTTGCGCCGGACGACCTCGATCTGTTTTCCGTCGCGGGTGCGCAGGGCGGCCCCGATGCGCAGCTTGGGGTAGGGATGGATGAAATTGTCGCTCGAGTTGGCGGGGATGCCGAAAAACAACTGCTCGATGGCCCGCAGCGCCGACGACTTGCCCGCCTCGTTCGGCCCGTAGATCAGGTGCAGGCCCTGCTCTCCGGCCGACAGGTCGAGCCGCTCGTCGGTGAAAGGCCCGAAGGCTCGCAGGTGAAGCGCGAGGATCTTCACGCCCGACCCTCCTCCGAAAGCAGCCGGCGGAGGAGCATCGGCTCGACCTGATCGAGGGTCTCGCGCAGGCCTTCGGGCGTGTCGAGCCCCAACGCGGCCGAGCCCTCGACGAGTTCGCGCGGAAGCTTGTCGACCAGCGGCGCGAGCACGCGGCCCATCGCTTTGAGGCGGGCCGGGTCGGATCGGGCCTCGTCGAGACAGCCGATCAATTCGGCGATCGGCAGATCGGCCCATCGGGCCGGATCGAGATCGGCGGGGGGCGACGTGCGGAGCTTCACCTTCTCGATCCAGACGTTGCCCGACGCCGCGTCCTGCCCGGCCGCGCGGATCTCGTGCTCCCATCGCATGGGCTCACCCGCCACGGTCGCGTGGACCGTCGAGGGTCCCTCGATCTCGACCCGAACGCCCAGGGGTCTTCCCTCGGCCTGCGCGGCCAATCGGTCGAGCTTCTCGCCCACGAGGTCGAGCAGGTCGTCGCCCGTGTCGATCGTCGAGGCGTCGAGGCGGCAGGTCTCCCAGCGGAACACGTCGATCGAGCGCGGCTCGAGGTGAACGATCCGATCGTGGTCGACGCGGACGAGCGTGCATCCCTTGGCGCCCGACTCGCGCACGTGCCGTCCCTGGAGATTGCCGGGAAAGACGATGGGCGGATCGTCGCACAAAACCTCGCGCCGGTGGACGTGCCCGAGGGCCCAATACTGGTAGTCCTTGGCCCGCAGCCCCTCGACCGTGCAGGGAGCGTAGGGCTCGTGCCCCTCGCGCCCGGTCGCGCTGGTGTGCAGCAAGCCGACGTTGAACAGCCCCGGCACGGCCGCGGGATAGCCCGCCGAAAGATCGCTCGTGACGGCCGCTTTGGCAAAGCTCTGCCCGTGGATCGCCACGCCGATCTCTTCGAGATGCACCGTTTCCGGTCTCGCGTGCGAGAGCAGGCGCACATTCTCCGGGAGTCGAAGGTCCTTGGTCATCCGGTTGGCCGCGTCGTGGTTCCCGGCGATCACGACGGCCGGGATGCCGGCCTCCCGCAACCGGGCCATCTGGGCCACGAAAAAGCGGCCGGTTCGAAAATCCCTCCAGTCGCCGTCGTACAGATCGCCCGCGATGAGCACGAAGCCGACCGATTCGTCGATCGCCAGGCCCACGAGGTTTTCCAGCGCGCGGCGCGTGGCGTGGCGGACCTCTTCGACGGGCGCTTCGTCGTAGCGTTCGAGCCCCTTGAGGGGGCTGTCGAGATGGACGTCGGCGGCGTGGAGAAACGTAAGCGTCATGCGAAAGAAACGGAAACCAGGCAAGCACCCCTGCTCGGCGGCGCCCATCCTCATCCGGCGCCGTGCTCCTTCGCGACATCGCGCGCCGGAGCCCACACCGGGGAGTATAGCCGATCGGGCCGCGACGTGCCATCCGCCGTGAGGGCGCGCCGTCGCGTTGTCTCCATGCACTTGGGAAGGAACCGCGGGCCTCTCGCGTCTTCGCGAGCCGTTGTCCCCATGCGCCCGGGGGTGAGCCCATCGCGGATCGACGAACGCGACGGGCTTCTCCAATTCGCCGCAATGACGGACCTCGCGCCCGCCCGTTGACTCGCGCAGGCGGTTCTGTCAGAGTGATGCGCGCGTGTCGCGAGGCCGATTCGAGCGCCTCGGGCAGAACCGCGTCGCCGGGATGGGTAAACCCGGCGCAGGTCTCTCGTTCAACTCGACTCGGACTGGAGCGGCGATTCAGGTCGGACATGATCATCGGAGATGCGTCGGACGTCTGTCGATCCTTTCAGGTCTTGCCGGAGTCGAGATCATGCGTGCATGCCGTTCTACGGGCGGAGGGGCCCTCTTGCTCGTTTTCTGCCTCGTTGGCGTCGCGTGCGCGACGGCCGCCGAGCCGGGGCCCTGCTGGCCCCAGTTCCACGGACCGAAGCGCGACAACATCTCGACCGAGACGGGATTGCTCGACCAATGGCCCGATGAAGGGCCCCCCTTGATCTGGACCGCCTCGGGGCTGGGGCACGGCTTTTCGACCGTTTCGATCGCGGGCGGCCGGATCTACACGGCAGGCGACGTCGAACACGATACCGTCGTCACCGCCCTGAGTCTCGACGGGACGATCGCGTGGCAGGCGTCCAACGGGAAGGCCTGGACCGGCTCCCAGCCCGGCTCGCGGGGCACGCCGACCCTCGACGGCGATCGCCTCTATCACGAAAACCCCCACGGCGACGTGGTGTGCCTCGACGCCCGAAACGGCCGGCGGCTCTGGGGCTTGAACGTTCTCGAACGATTCCGAAGCGAAAACATCACCTGGGCCCTCGCCGAATCGCTGCTGATCGACGGCGATCGGGTCATCTGCCGGCCCGGCGGACCCGAGGTCAGCTTCGTCGCCCTCGACAAACGCACCGGCGACGTCGTCTGGACCGCCCCGAGCACGGGCGACCTGGCGGGTTACTCGTCGACCGTCCTGGCCGAGTGCGGCGGATTGCGAATGCTCATGGCGCTGGGCTCCAAGGCGCTCATCGCGGCCAACGCCGACACGGGCGCGCTGCTCTTCCGCTTCGAGCACGAGAGCCCCTTCGACGAGAACATCACCATGCCCATCTACCACGACGGCCGCGTGTTCATCAGCACTCGAACCACCGGCTCGGTCATGCTGCGCATCGACGTCGAGGGCAGCCGGGCCTCGGTCGAGCCAGTCTGGCGGTCGCGCGATCTCGACAACCAGCACGGAGGCGTGATCCTGCGCGACGGGTATCTCTACGGCTCCAGCCACGTGAACAACTCGGGCAAGTGGATCTGCCTCGACTGGCAAACCGGCCGGACCGCCCACATCGAGCCCGGCGTGGGCAAGGGCTCGCTCACCTTTGCCGACGGACGGCTCTACACGCTGAGCGAGCGCGGCACGGTGGGCCTGGTGCGGCCCACTCCCGAGGGGCACGAGATCCTTAGCCGCTTCGACGTACCCAAGGGAGGCCGCGGTCCCGTGTGGGCCCATCCCGTGGTCTGCGGCGGCAGGCTCTATCTCCGCCACGGCGACCTGCTGTACGCCTACGACGTTCGCCGGCGTGGGTTTTGAGCCGGGGCCGCCGGTTCGATACGACCTCGATGCACCCTCGCGACGGCATTGCGCGGGTCTGCCGATGATTCACGTTCCGCCCGCACGAGCCGTTCCCTGAAATACGCCGCACGGGGGAGGCCTGTGGCACACTCCGACCGTGCCACCGGGCCGTGCTAGTTTCTCTGGAGACCGTTGGGGCCGAGAATGACATAAGTACTTGTCGCTTATGGCCTTGTGCGATCAATGTGCAGCACTTGGCAGACGGGCCTCTGTAATATATATATTACAGAGGCCCGTTTGGTCGCTCGAAGGAGCCATCCTCCCCCACCGCTGATGCCCGGTGCGCTCAGACACGAACAACCCGCCACCGAACAATGAATGACACGCAACCATTCTTGCTTGTTGCCGCCCAAATCGAGTCAACGTTCCGCACGTTGAAGAATGACACTCACCCTCCACTTCTCTCCGGTTCGGAGATCACTGCCGTCATACGGGACAACCTGGAGCAGTGGCGATATACTCCTGACCCCACCTCCGAGATTGAGTCCTTGATCCAAGGTGGTTCCCTGTGGGCACCTTCGTCAGCTACCGTGAACGCTGTCCTCAACGCGTTGCTGCAGCATAAGACCGTGAAGAAGATTGTCCTTCCATTTCCTTACCGCACGGAGACTCGCTACGCACTTGCGCCAGTCTCAGCCCTTGCGATTGTTCAATCGTTGCACAACTGCGGCTACTTCAGCCACTTCACGGCGCTCCACCTGAACGACCTGACGGAGCAGATACCGAAGACGGTCTACTTCAACGTTGAGCAGAATGCATCCGCTGGCGGCGGGAAGCTGACGCGGGAGAGCATCGATCGGGCATTCAAGCTCAAGCCCCGCGTTTCCTCCAACGTTATTGAGTACAACCAAACTCGTATCCACAAACTGAGTGGCGGAAATACTGGCCAACTCGGGGTAGTTGAGATCTGGCATGAGCAATCCACTTCGCGTTTGCGGACAACAAACATCGAGAGAACGCTTATTGATGTTACCGTCAGGCCGGTATACTCAGGCGGGATAGCGGTGGTGGCCAAAGCATTTGAAATGGCATTAGACCGTGCATCAGTCGCGAGAATAGCCGATTACTTGAAGAAGCTAAACTACACATATCCCTACCATCAAGCGATTGGCTTCTACTTGCAGAGGGCGGGCTATGATGAGTCGGAGTTGCGCCTGCTACGCAGATTCCCGATGGAGTTCGACTTCTACCTTTCACATGGCATCAAATCACCCGAGTACAACGAGGAGTGGCGACTATTTGTGCCAAAGGGGTTCTAGTGACCGGCACTTCGTCACCACATAGTCGTAGTAGAACTCGTAACTCTGCACTTCGGCATCCGGTCTGACGGTGTCAACCACCGAAATGAAGTCAGAGCGATGAAACTCCATAACATCCGGCGTGCAGATCAATCCCAGTAGTCGAAGTGGCACACGTTTCACCTCGAAGATGCACCGCGCCACGTCATGGAAGGTACTTGCGGCGAAATCAAGCCGAAAGAACTCCGCCACTGTGTAGATGTCGAGAAAGTCTCGCCCACGGGGTCTTCCCGTCCTTCGGATGACTTCGGCATACTCCGGCATCTGCTGACAGATCGCCCGCAACTTCTCGCAAACAAGCATGGCCGGGGTATATACGTAGATCGCGCATCCGTCAAGCAGACGCTCTTCCTTCCCATCACAATACTCGTACTTGCTGATCTCGATGGGAAACTTCGTGCTTCCACCCGCACGAAGCGGCGTTGCCCGCTTTCGTATTGCCTCCCGATCGTCACCCAGGCTGTCGCACTGCTCTCGCTCGACGGCCTTGAAGTAAACCCTGTAACCACCCCAGAAGTCCCGCATGTTTTCAGTGAGGGTGGGCGGTTGCTCGGTAAGCGTCACGTCAAAGACAACGTAACCGTGCCCTGAGAACGTGGACTGGAGCACCCTCTCAATAGTGCATCTAGTCTCCTCCGGGTTCTGGAACTCCCCACACATCGAAAGATCAATGTCCTTCGAAGGCCGAGTGGATATGCCATACACCACGTCGAGCAAGTTGCCCCCTTTCAAAACAAGGGCCTGCTTCAAACTCGGCTCGGAGAAAAGCGCAATAATAACGAGTTTCTTGAAATCTTCGGGCGTGACAACCACCATATTGACCTCGACTTGCCCGATTCTCCAAATAGCCACGGTTCCCAGGATACACGGACGACGATCACGCCGCAAGCGAAGGTAGCCGCCGCACAAGCGACGCTCAGCGGTGGTAAGAATTGCCATTCGTTCTGAGTGGTGCCTTTCGCGCGGGTGCCACTGCCGACCGTGTTCATCAGCACTCGAACCACCGGTTCGATCATGCTGCGCATCGACGTCGAGGGCAGCCGGGCCGCGGTCCCGTGTGGGCCCATCCCGTGGTCTGCGGCGGCAGGCTCTATCTCCGCCACGGCCACCTATTGTACGCCTATGACGTTCGCCGGCGCGTACCACGCGGGCGTGCCGAACCAGTCGTGCATTTCCTTCTCGAAGGGCGCCACGACCTCGGGCGGCTCGGGCCACTCGCCCAGGTCGCCGGTCTCGGTGATCCACGTATCCAGCGCCGCGCGGAGCCGGATCAGGGCCGCGCGGTGCGCGGGATCGTCGGAGTCGGCCAGATTGCGGATTTCATGGGGGTCGGTCCGGGTGTCGTAAAGCATCTCCTCGGGAAACGGCTTCATCAGCTCGGCCGCCGCGCCGGTCAGCTTGCCCTCGGCGTGAAGCCGGCGCATGAGCGGCTTGACCGGGAAGCACTTCTCCTTGTAGCGGTTGAGCGTCGCAAAGCCGGCGCCGGGGGTGAAGTTGCGGATGTAGTGGTAGCGCCGATCGCGCACCGAGCGGAGCCGCACCACGGTCTCGTCGATGCGGTCGCGGGCGCTGAAGGCGTAGGTGCGCGGCCGATCGGCCCGCTCGCCCAGGAAGATGCGGCTTTGCATGCCCGGCGGCCTCTCGACGCCGGCAATCGCCAGGGTGGTGGCCGTCAGATCCAACAGGCTGATCACCTGCCGGTTGACCGTGCCCGGCCGGTACTGCGGGGGCGCCGGGTGATTCTTGGGCCAGCGCACGATCAGGGGGACACGGAGCCCGCTGTCCCAGCACCAGTGGATGCCGCGGGCTTCGAGCCGGCCGTTGTCGGCGAAAAAGATGACCACCGTGTCGTCGGCCAGGCCGTCGCGCTCTAACTGTTCGAGGATCCAGCCTACCCGGACGTCCACGCCCGACACCGAGTTGAGGTAGCGGGCCCATTCCTGCCGCGTAATGGGATGATCGGGGTAGTAGGGCGGCGGGTCGACGTTCTCGGGCGTGGCGACGCGCGGATGCCACGCTTCGCCGACCCACTCGACGCGCGCTTTCTCGGCCGACTTGCGGTCGTAGATGTCGTACTCGGCCTCGGGGGTGTTGATCTGCGCGAAGAAGGGTTGATTCGCCCGCAACGCCGACCAGTCGGCCGATTGATAGATCGGCCCCTCGTTCACGAAGTTGAGATCGAGCTTGCCCGTGCCCACCTCGCGATCGCCGGTGTGGGTCACGTTGGCCGTGAAGTACCCCGCCTCTTGCAGCCGGTGGGTCAACGGCCGCACGCCCGGCGGAAGACGAAAGTCGTCGTCGCGGTGCGAGCGCATCGGATGGGTGTCGGTCGACGTCTGATACATGCCCGTCATGAACGCCGACCGGCTGGGGGCGCAGACGGGCGAGGTCGAAAAGACGTTCGTGTAGCGCACCCCGTCGGCCGCCAGGCCGTCGAGGTGGGGCGTGTGCACGTGCTCGGCCCCGTAGCAGCCGAGGTCGAGGGCGAAGTTCTCGCCCACGATCCAGAGGATATTCGGGCGCGTCGGGCCCGCCGGCGCCGCGGCCCGCGCGAGAGAGCACAGGGGGAGGGCGCACGACGCCGCGAGAACCGCGGCCCGCGCGAATCGCTTCATCAAGACACCAGGCATCGACCGACTCCCGGGCTGGGGTTGAGGATCGTAACCGCCGCCGCCGACCATCTTAACGCGGCGCCGCGCCCGGTTCCAGCACGCGCGATTGCGATGAGCCCGGCCTCGTCGCACCGAGGAGGGGACGCACGATCGAGGCCCCGTTGCCTCGGCCTTGTCGGACGTCGGGGCGTCCTCTCGGGTCTAGGGGCCGGGCGAAGCTTCGGAAGCTTCCGTCGCCCCCCCACTGGTTCCCACGCTTCCGCGTCGGAACCGAAGGCTTCGACGCTTCGCGTCGCCTCCGAGAGCCGCAACGCGGCCGTGAGGTGCGTTCCCACGCGGAAGCGTGGGAACGAGCGGGGTGGCAATCCGTGAGACGAAGAACCTCGCTGCGATCGCCCTCGGCTGCCCTCCTCGTGAGGACCTGCCTCGCCCGCAAAGATTTGCGCTAATCGTTGAGACTCAGCCCGCACCCGACCTTATAGGCGGCGCCGCACGCCACGATGATGAACAGGATGTCCCAGAAGTTGAACATCGTTGCGAAAAAAAGGCCGATCGTCATCGCTCCGATGTTCGCCATCGAGACGTCTTGTTCAGGGTGCTCGCCGTTTTCGGCAGACGGCTGGCCGGGGCTCGTATCGGCCTCCTCCATCGCGGAGGGTGTGGAGATGTTCTCGATGCCCGGCCCCTCCTCCTGACTCCACTCGTCGGTCGAGCCTTCGCCGAGCGACTCTTCGACGACATAGTCGCCTTCATCGAAAGCCATGTCTTCGCCGGCCGCGTCGAACATCGCCAGGGCGACCGGTCCCAGGATGCTCACGAAGATCAACGCCTTGGCGACGATGATTCCCAGAAAGGCGATTGCAGCCGCCGCGATTCCCGAAACGTCGTCGTCGTGGGCGTAGCCGATCTGCATCCCCGTGCCGCTGAGGGCCCCCAACACCAGGGCGATGACCGCCCACTCGGTCCAGGTGAAGTAGGCCACGGCCCACCAGATGAGAATGCCGATCGAGGCCCCGAACGAGGCCATGACGCAGCCCCACAGGAAGGCCATGCCTTGCGATAACTCGCCGCTTCGCTCTCGACGCCTCTTCTTCCTGCGTCTTGGCGCCTTTTCTTCGTCGTCGACCGGCGCGGCGGCCGACGACGGGCCAACCTCGACTTTCTGGCCCGTCCGCAGGTCGAACCCGCAGTCGATGCAGAGCACCGCGGCGCCTGCCAGCGCCGAGCCGCAGGCCGGGCACGTCTTGCGGGGCTTCTCCCCCGGGGCCGGCGTTGTGGCGGCCCCCTCCACGAGGCCAGCGAGCGAAGGAGCAGGTACGGGCACGGGCGTGGGCGAGCGAATCTCAATGACGCCGCCGCACTGCGGACACTTGACCTTTTTGCCGACAAGCTTGTCGTTCGCCTTGAACCGCTTGTGGCAACCGGGACATTCGGCTGGAATCGGCATGATGCGGCCCCCGCTCGGCGATTAAGCAGTCCCCCGTCCCCACGAGCGTGGCCGGGGCACCTGACGTGCCCTGGAGTCTAACTCCGCGCACCCATTCCCAGCAAGCTACCCCGCCAGTCGAATGACGATCCTGGGGATTCTGGAGATACGAAGCCAGTATGGTCGTCTGCGCAATTCGGATGGGCGGCCTGATGGGGCGTGGCAGCTTTTCCGCGCGGACAAGAGACGACGACGCCTTTCGTCGCGTGGTGGAACAGACGTTGCGCGTTGCGCCGATGCCCATCGGCGCCTACGGCCGGCTGCCGAACCATGGGCATTTCGTGGTCCGGCCCGAACGCGCCGGCGACCTTTGCCGGTTCATGCAGCGAATAACGATCATCTCGATGCCGTGGTGCGATACGTCGAGCGGAATGCGTTGCGTGCCGGGCTCGTCGAGCATGCGGAAGGCTGGCGATGGGGAAGCCTGCATCAACGGGCACGCAAAGCAGGCGCGCCGCTGCTGGGCGATTGGCCCTTGCCGCAACCGTCCGACTGGCCGGAGCAGGTCAACGCCGCAAACGGAGGCAGAAACTCAGGCGATCGGCCGCTCGCTTCGGCAGCCCGTACGGCAATCCGCTTTGGACCGAGCAGACCGCGAAACGCCTGGGGCTCGAATCGACACTGCGTGGTCGCGGCCGCCCTCGCGGGGAACGGCATGACTCTCTGGACTGCGCCGTTTACCCATTATATGCGCCTGGCCCCTTTATCTTTCCTAATCGCCCCCCTTCTTCTGCTCCTGTGGGTCGTCTTTCAGTGCGTAGCGGGCCCGAATGAGAAGGCCGAGGATAATGAGCAGGGCCAATGTATAGAACGACAAGAGAACCACTGGCCCCACGAACGGCGATCCGACCGATAGCATGACTGCGATAGCAATCGGTTGTCCCGAGAGGAAAAAGGCTACGACAGCAATTGCCCAGCCAACGTATTGCCGACGTCGGATCGCGATGGACAACCAAATGAAGAGAGATCCCTTTGCGGTCCCCATGATCAGCAGCAATGCAAGCGCAGGGACATCTGCCACTCCCCACCTGTAGAGTACGTTGACTGTTCCCGTGTAGAGGACACAAAGGTATAGAATGGCGACCACCAACAACCAAGCGGCCGCCTGTCGGCAAGCGCGTGTGCCATGGCTCGTTGACCCACCCCTTTCGGAAGGCCAACCGTCATTGGGTTCACAACTCTTCATGCAGCACCTTACTCACTTACCATTTCTTACCGTTCGAACAAGAATGAAGAATGGCCCTAATCTCCTCCGCCCTGCGAGCATCTGCTTTCATGTCTTCATAAAACTTGCCAAAGAACCTGTTGTACAGCTCTTTGTTTCCGCCGTTCCGAGGATCTGCTTTCCATTTTCGCCGAATTTTCGGTCGGCGGCAAGTCAGGCGCGGTACGCGGTGGCCGGGACGCCGAGGAGCTTCAGGATGCGACGCTGGAGGCCGGATCGCTCGGTGACGAACACGGTTGGCGTCGGGGGGCCTTCGCGGAGCGTGTGACGGTGGATGTCGTCGAACAGGTCGATCACGCGGCGGGCCGTGGGCCGGCGGCAGGGGCGGTTTTCCGGGTACAGGGGAAGGCTTTCGAGTCCCTCACGCTCCATCGCCTGACGCAGTTCCCGCTCCAACAACGCCTCGACCAGCAGGACCAGGAAGTACACGCACAGCAGTGCCTGAATCCGGCTCACGTCCTTCAGGTACACCGGCGCAACGCGGAAGTCGGTCTTCAACTGGGAGAAGCGTTTCTCGATCACCGGCTGACGCTTGTAGACCAACAACACCTCGCGTTCGCTGAGATCCAGGACGTTGGTGACCAGCGGGAAGACGCCGTCGGTCTTTTGATCCTCGGCGATCCGCATGGAGTCGATCCGGTAGCTCAGGTCGAAGCGTGTGGAGGTCTTCTTGACGTAGCGGGTGTCCTTCGTGGGTCGGCCGCGCCCCACCTGGCGATAGCGCTCCTCGACGCGCTCTTCGATCGCCACGCTGAGCGCCTCCAACTCGTCGCGGGTCAGGCCGAGCAGGTCGGGGGCGTAGCCGGCTGCCCACTCGCCGATGCCGTACAAGGGCTCGCGCGCGATGAGCAGGTTTCGCACGAGCACCAGCAATGCTTTGGTCGCCGGGACCTTGACGCGTTTGTCCTCGGGCGGCAGATGCTCGTCGAGCCACTGTTCCAGCCGGAGCCGGGTGATGAAGTGGTTGAGGAT
>Ga0334901_1001149_pt1 | contig 29669 bp, 23 predicted proteins | sample GraSluR3_MG_3_FD_207216 | JGI IMG/M metagenome (GOLD analysis project Ga0334901, IMG submission 207216) | Sludge microbial communities from methane-producing bioreactor in Wageningen University, Netherlands - Granular Sludge_15_08-R3 | ecosystem: Engineered > Bioreactor > Anaerobic >... | reverse complement strand
CGCCGCGCCCCGAAAGGCGAGTGCCGGCTCACGTTCGACGACGTGGCCGAGCATGCCGAGGGGTTGATCGCGGGCGTGCTGGGAAGGGAAGGAAGGGAAGTGACGACGAAAGCGGCGAAAGCGGCGACGAAAGCGGGACAGGCACCTCCGCTGCGCGGCGGAGCCGGGCCCGGTTTCGCTCGGGACGGGACAGGCACCTCCGCTGCGCGGCGGAGCCGGGCCCGGTTTCGTCCCGGGCCGCGGCTTCGGAGCGAGATCGGAATTGCCGCGGTCGTTCCGCCCGACTCGATCGCGGATCACCTGCACCGCTATCGTGACTTGTTCGACGACCGCTGTTATCTGCTGGCCGAGTTGCACCGCGGCCCGGACGATCGAGGAGATCTGGCCCGGCTCGCGCAGCATGCCCGTCGGGCTCGGGTGCCGTTGGCGGCGGCGGGAGACGTGCATTATCACGAGCCGGATCGCAAGGCGCTCCACGACGTGCTGGTCGCCGTGCGGCACGGATCGACGGTGGCCGAGGCGGGGCAGCGCCTGTTCGCCAACGCCCAGCGGCACCTGAAGGCACTCGACGAGATCGCCGCCGCGTTTGCCGACGTGCCCGGGGCCGTGGCGCGCACGGTCGAGATCGCCGATCGCTGCGCCTTCTCGCTCGACGAGCTGCGCTATGAATATCCCGAGGAGCTGGCGCCCGCCGGCGAGAAGCCGATCGAGTATCTGCGGCGGCTCGCCTGGGCCGGGGCGCGCAAGCGCTATCCGCGGGGCGTGCCCGACAAGGTCCGCGGGCTGTTGGAGCACGAGCTGCGTTTGATCGAGGAGCTGCGTTACGAGGCGTATTTCTTGACCGTCTGGGACCTGGTGCGATTCGCCCGGCGGCGGGGGATTCTTTGCCAGGGGCGCGGCTCGGCGGCCAACTCGGCGGTCTGCTACTGCCTGGGCGTGACGGCGGTCGATCCCGACCGCATCGACCTGTTGTTCGAGCGTTTCGTCAGCCGGGAGCGGAACGAGGCCCCCGACATCGACGTCGACTTCGAGCACGAGCGGCGCGAGGAGGTGTTGCAGTACGTCTACGACAAGTACGGGCGCGATCGGGCCGGCATGACGGCCGAGGTGATCACCTACCGGCCCCGCTCGGCGGTCCGCGACGTAGGCAAGGCCCTGGGCCTGTCGCTGGACCGCGTCGACCGGCTCGCCAAGCAGATCGAGCACTTTCACGGGCGGGGGGAAGAAACGGAGGAGACGGAAAACGGGCCGGGCAGCCCTGCGCCCGCTTCCTTTGCCGACGAACTGGCCCGGCGGTGCCGCGCGTCGGGCATCGACTCCGACGCGCCCACGGGCCGGCGGCTCGTCGAGCTGGTGAGCCAGTTGGTCGGGTTTCCACGTCATCTTTCGCAGCACACGGGCGGGATGGTGATGACCCGGGGCCGCCTGTGCGAGCTGGTTCCCATCGAGAACGCGGCCATGGACGGGCGGACCGTGATCCAGTGGAACAAGGACGACCTCGACGAGCTGGGCATCCTCAAGGTCGACTGCCTCGCCCTGGGCATGCTTACGGCGATCCGCAAGTGCTTCGACCTGATCCGAAAGCACCACGGCCGCGAGCTTACGCTGGCTGGCGTGCCCCCCGACGATCGCGACGTTTACGCGATGATCCGCCGGGCCGACACGATGGGGGTGTTCCAGATCGAGAGCCGGGCCCAGATGAGCATGCTTCCCCGGCTCCGCCCGCGGTGCTTCTACGACCTGGTGATCGAGGTGGCGATCGTGCGTCCGGGGCCGATCCAGGGCGACATGGTGCATCCCTACCTGCGGCGCCGCAACGGCGAGGAGAAGCCCACATACCCCAACGAGGCGATCCGCGGGGTGCTCGAGAAGACGCTGGGGGTGCCGCTCTTTCAGGAGCAGGCCATGCGCCTGGCCGTGGTGGCGGCCGGGTTCACGCCGGGCGAGGCCGACCAGCTCCGCCGCGCCATGGGGGCCTGGCGCCGGCCGGGCCTGATCGACCGGTTTCGCAAGAAGCTCATCGACGGGATGCGCAACGCCGGGCTTGCCGAGCCCTACGCTCGGGCCGTGTTCCAGCAGATCCGCGGCTTCGGCGACTACGGGTTTCCCGAGTCGCACGCGGCCAGCTTCGCCCTCTTGGTCTACGTCTCGGCCTGGCTGAAGCATTCCCATCCCGCCGCCTTCACCGCCGCCCTGTTGAACAGCCAGCCCATGGGCTTCTACGCCCCAGCCCAACTCGTGCGCAACGCCCGCGAACACGGCGTCGAGGTTCGGCCGATCGACGTGAACGCGAGTTGTCGGGAAAGCACGCTCGAGGATTGCCGATCGAAGAACGAAGAGCGAAGAACGAACGACGGCGAGCTTGCGCTGCGATTGGGGTTTCACATGCTTCAGGGGTTGTCGGAGCGGCACGCGCGGCGGATCGAGGACGCGAGGGGCGGGACTCCCTTCGGCTCGGTCGACGATTTCGCGCGGCGGACCGGGCTGGGCCGATCGGTCATGAGCCGCCTGGCCAAGGCGGGGGCGTTCGGCTCGATCGAGACCGACCGGCGCCAGGCCCTGTGGCACGCCCTGGGGCAGGATCAAGAGGGTCTGCCCTTATTCGATGCGCCGGCCGACGACGCGGCGGCGCGCCGCGCGCCCGCGGCCGACCTGCCCGCGATGTCGGTCGCCGAGGAGGTGTTGGCCGACTATCGGCTGACCGGCCTGTCGCTTTCCGCCCACCCGATGCAGTTTCTCCGGGCGTTTCTCGACGGCCGAGGCGCGGTGCCGGCCGAGCGTCTCAAGAGCCTGCCCGACGGCGCCCCGGTCCGCGTGGCCGGGATCGTGCTGGTGCGGCAGCGGCCCGGCACGGCCAAGGGAATCACGTTCGTGACGCTTGAGGACGAAACGGGCCAGGCCAACCTGATCGTGCGCCCCGACGTGTGGAGGCGATGGCGCTCGGCCGCCCTGGGGGCCACGATCCTGCTGGCCCACGGGCGTTTGCAACGCCAAGGGCTGGTGATCCACGTGCTCTCGACGAAGCTCGAAGACCTCTCCGAGCACCTCGCCGAACTGGTGCGCCAGGCGAGAGATTTCCGCTAAGGTTCAGTAACCGGCGGGCGATTCTCTCGAGAAGGGCTCACGCGCTCGCCCAGCGTCGGAACCTTGCGTGCAGTTCCTCCAGCAGGGCTCCAAAAGACTTGTCGGATTTCCGCAATCGATCCAGATCCATGTAACGCACGATTTCCCTCGCGTGCTCCATGCCGCCGAGCAGCGGGCTCGTGCCGGTTTCCCGTATCGCGTCGATCAGCAGTTTCTTGTAGCGATCTCGGTTGCATTTCAAGTCCGGGGCCGTACAGGCTTGCCCCAGAGCCTTCTTGAACGCTGCCGAGTCGAGCAAGAGCCACCTTTCGACGTGGGGGTCGGGAATCGCATAAGCCACGGCGTGCTGGATCGAACCGGCGGCGCCGTGCATCCTCTTTCGTCGCTCGACGTATCCGGCGCAATTCGAATCGGTGGCCACGATGATCAGGTCGGGCAACTCGGCTCGATGCGCGTTCGCCCTCCCTCCTTACGGCACACCAGGAGACTCTCGTTGGGTAGCAGATCGGGCAGGATGGGAGAGTGGGTCGTCGCGATCAATTGGGACTGCCCCGTCTGGGTGCGCGTTTTCAACAACTCGGCAATCATGCGCACCCGCCGCGGGTGGACTCCGTTTTCCGGCTCTTCGAAGCCGACCAAGGCGGGAGCATCCTTGACGCCATGCAGCGCCAATAGCCCCAGCACGCGCAGCGTTCCCTCCGAAACGACTCGCGCCGGCACGCGCACGTCGCCTTCCCTCAGATACAGATCGACTTCTCCCAGCCGGTTTACCTCGACGTCGACGCCCGTGACCGAGGGAACGAGCATCCGAAGCGACTGCTCCACGGCCTTGAACTGGGCGGGATCGAGCGCTTTCAACGTGTTGAGAAAAGCGGCCAGCTCTTCGCCCATCAACCCGATGTGGCGCACTTCTTTGACGGGATTCGGCGCCCGCATTCGCTCCCGCGGCTCGAAATAGAAGAAGAAATAGCGCGACAGCTCCTGACGCACGGCCACGAGGTGAGGATAGTGGGGAGGATAATGGGGCAACGACAGAACACTATGATCGAGAAACCGTTCGTAATACGTAGGATGCGCCTGGCCCTCCATGCGAAGATGGAGCCGGTTGCCCATCCTCTCCAGGAAGGGTTTCCGCTTTTTCGTGACGTCTCCGTTATGGGTCAACGCGGCCAGATACTCGTCGGTCACTCGGAGGATGCCGATTCGCGGGAGGATCTCGATTTCGATCCGGTAACGCAGATACTTCTCACGCACGACCGCCTGGCCCGACGATGGAGGCACGCCGCCGTCTTCCGCCGGCTTGCCCCGTTTCATGTCGCGGATTTGCCGGTTCACCGCGTCGACGACGTTCGGCGAGAGTTCCACGTCGGCCTCGATGGAAAACGACGCCGATTCCCGCTGAAGCAGGGAGTCGACGCCGCCCGGACCGAACGAGAACGACTCGAGCGGCTTGCCGCGGTACGGCGGCTCGAATGCCTCTTTCAAGGTGCGGTCGGCAACGCGGGAAAGCAGTTGCAGGGCATCGAGGAAATTGCTTTTGCCGGCGGCGTTCGGCCCGATCAGCACCGACAGCGCGCGGAGATTCACTTCGACGTCTTCGAGCGATTTGTAGCCGCGAATCCTGATGCGACGCAACATGCCGTTGCTCCTTCACCCGAGCCGTCGCCAGGGTGACGCGATCGGCTCCTCACGGTTCCTGACGCTGCATTGTAGATCAACGGGTTGTGGGCCCTCAAGGCCATTGGCGCACCGATTCGCTCGTGGCGTCGCCGTCGCCCGGCAGCCCCTTGGGAGCGGGCAAGTCCTCGAACACGTCGAGCCGAACGTACACGCGCAGCGGCACGTGGGGGCGCAGCAGCCAGTCGCCGCCCGCGTCGGGCGCAACGGGCACGTACAGGTGGCGCTGGCCCGGCGGCTGCTTGACGTAGAGGTAATCGAGTAGGGCGGGCTCCGAGTCGGGTTGCGTGACGATCAGCGGAGCGGGCGGGCCGGCCGGGGGCCGGTCGTACCATCCCACGCGGCCGAAACCGCGCAAATACCAGGGCAGAGGCCAGTAGTCGTGGTCGGGGCAGATCACCTGAACGTGCATGGCCCGGCCGTCCGGATGGCAGGCCGCCATCTGCTCGACGCGCTCGACCACCTCGAAGACGTCGGTCGTCGTGTGCGAGTAGACGTACGGATTGCCGGCGTCGGCGTAATCGACGAAGCTCGCGCGCCATGCCTGCCACGACAGATGCCCCGCCGCGCCCAGCAGCGCGACCGTGGCCAAAGCCTTGAGCGCACCGCCGGGCATGAAGCGGACCAGCGCGGCCGCTCCCACGCCCGCCAGAAGGATCATGCCGTGAAAAAATCCCAGGGCGCACCAGGGGGTTTTATAGGGCAACGCCGCATAGACGGCCGTCATGAGCAGGGTGTAGATCGCCACGAAACGCAGCGCGGGCAGCGTCGACGGCTCGACCTTTCGGCGCACCACGGCGGCCAGCCCCGCCAGGGCCAGCAGGGCGACCGACGCTTCGCTCCAGACCGGCCCGTCGCCGCGCCGCCACCAGAACAGGATCCGGAAGTAGTAGTCGGGCGGATAGACGTGCCGGCCCACGCTCCCATCGCCCGAGGCCCGCCCCAGGTAGTGGAAGTACGTCGTGTACGAGTCGAGCACGCCTCGCGGGTTGTCGAAGAAGGACGAAAAGAACAAGGCCGAGATTCCCGCGGCGACCGGCAGCACCACGAAGGCCGCTCCGAGCAGGCGCTTCGCGCCGATCCGCCACACCCCGGCCAGGCCGAACGCGCCGGCCACGACCATCGAAACGATCGCAATCGCGCAGGTCTCCTTGGTGGCGTGCATCATGCCGACGGCCAGCCCCAACACGACGAGCCACCAAACCGTCCGCAACCGGGACGCGCCGGTCGGCCCGCGCTCCGCGCCGCGGCCGGCGACCACTTCGCGGTGCCAGCGGCACAGCGCGACGATCGCGCCCAAAGTGAATCCGACGAGGAGCATTTCCTGGATGTAGTAGCGGCTGTAGTAGACCATGGCCGGCGAGACGGCCGTGAGCAGGGCCGCCCACCGGGTCGCCCCGCGCCCCAACTCGTCGCGCACAAGCCAGAGCGATCCGACCAGGGCGATGCCGAAAATCGCCGGCAGCAAGCGAAGCTCGCTTTCGGTGACCTCGGTCCGTTTCGACGTCGAGGCGATCCGGGCGATGGGCAGGGTGAGGAAGTTGAGGCTCGGCCCGTGGTATTCGTGGGGGTCGTAGACGTAGTCGTCGTCTTCCAGTAGTTTGCCGAACTTGATGCCGTGTACGGCCTCATCGCAGTGCATGGGCCGGTTGCCCCGATCGGCCAGACGCGGCACGGCCGCTCCGATCACGATTCCGACGGCCAGCAGAAAGCCCCCGATCGATCGCAGCGCGGCGCGACCGCCGCCTTCGGTCCGTCGAAGTGGAGAATCGTTCATCGGTGGCTTTGCGGGCTCGGGCATGGGAACGTTGCCTTCATTGGATTCACTCAGAGAGAGCCGCTTCGATTTCCTCGCGGACCAGGCCGTCCGACTCCCGCGCAAGCTGCTCGCGGAGGTACCGGCGGGCGGGCGGGGCGCCGTATCGCGCCAAGGCCCAAGCACAGGCGGCCCGGACGAGCGGCTCGGGATCGCCCAGCCCGATCCGAAGCGCCCGAAGCCCGGCCTCGCAGGGGTGATTTCCCAAGACCAGGGCCGCGTTGCGCAGCAGACCTCGGCGTTTGGCCCGCCACAACGCCGAGGGGCGAAACCTTGCGCGAAACGCCTCGTCGTCCAGCGCGAACCACGCCGCCAGATCGACCGGATTCGCTCCCTCGAGGGGCTGGAACGCGGGCTCGCGGCTTGCCGGCGCGCGCCGGTTCCAGGGGCAGACCTCCTGGCACACGTCGCAGCCGAAGAGCCAGTCGCCCACGCCTTCGCGCAACTCGACCGGCACCGAGTCGCGCAACTCGATCGTCAGGTAGCTGATGCACTTTCGGGCGTCCAACCGGTAGGCCTCGACCAGCGCCCCGGTGGGGCAGGCTTCGAGGCACGCCCGGCACGCGCCACAGTGGTCGGCGTTCAGGGGTTGGTCGGGGAGGATCTCTTCACTGGAGAGCAGCGCGGCCAGAAAAAGCCAACTGCCCAAATCGCGGTTCAATAGGAGCGTGTTCTTGCCGATCCAGCCGAGGCCGGCCCGTTCGGCGAATTCCCGCTCGAGCAGCGGTGCCGTGTCGACCACGCCGCGCACCCGGGCCCCGGGGGTCAACTCGCGGTGATACGCGGCCAGGCGCCGCAACCGGTCGTGAATCGCGTCGTGGTAGTCGGTTCCCCAGGCATAGCGCGCGACCCTGGCTTGAGCCGGACCCGGCGCGGCCGGTTCGGACGTCCGGTACCCGATTCCCAGCATGAGCAGGCTGCGGGCTCCGTCAAGCACGTGGCGAGGATGCTCGTAGGCCGGCGCCCGATCGGAGAGATACCGCATGCGGCCGGCGTATCCCGCGGCAAGCCACCGGCGAAATCGATCGAGCCCAGACGGACGAACGGCCGGGCAGACGCCGGCCAGGTCGAACCCCAGCTCGAGCGCCTTTTGTTTCAGCCGTCGTGCCAGGGTCGAAGGCTCCACGCGCCGGGGACTTTCGTTCGAGAAAGGCGGGACTTACAATCGAAGCTTCAGGACTTCCTTTCGGCATTGTACCGGCGCGAGAAGGCGTCGGCCTAGCGCGATGGCCCGTCGGAGCGGAGGACGTTCGTCGCCTGGTGGGACTTGCGGGCGTCTGCGAGTGGGAGTAGCAACGCATGTGGAACGGTTTACCTGCTCACCTCACGGCTTCGGCGCATCGTGCCCGCGTGTCGGAAAGCCGCTTTCGATTTCGAGTTGCGCCGGCATTGGGTGCGCTTCTGACGGCAGGTTTGCTCGCCCTGGCGACGTCGGGCTGCGGCCCGCGGCTTTCGGAAGACGAGTTGGGCACGATTGTCGTCGATCTGAAGGAGGTGCCCGGCGCGGACGACCCGTATATTCTGCCCGCTCCCGACTACGACGAGCCCGGCGAAACAGGATCGGAGTCGGGTGACGACGCCCGGGGTGAAGCCGACGCCCCGCCCGGCGACGAGAAGGCTCAGCCCGCCGAAGACCCGCAGCCGACGGAGACACCCTCGCCCGACGCGAATTCATAGGGCCGAATGCAACCATCGGCCCGTTCAAGGCGACCGCAGTCGTGCGTTTCTTTCGCGCGGCGGGCCGCGCCGACCCGATGGATCGGGTCACGAAGCACCTTTGGGTGGTACAGAGACCCCCCCGATTTGCCTGCCTCTCGGGTCCCGGGGAGTTTATCGCTTGTAACGCCTCGAATCGCGATTAGCCTGGAACTTATGGGCAATGAATTCCAAGCGACGATTTGAGGTAGCAGCCATGACGCACCGATCGAGAGTGTCCGCGCTTCTGGGGCTTTGCGCGGCGGCCATCGTGTTGGGCCTCACGGCCCATTCGCACGCGATGGGGCCGTGGACATGGGGGGGACCGCAGTACGCCTACTACGCGTATCCGTGGGGATGCCTCGGGAGGGCCGGGGACCGCGACATTCCCTACTTCGCGGCCCACCCCCCGGTCTATTACAGCCACATCGTGGCACGGCCCTACGGATACAGCCCGTACGCGTACCTTCCGGGAATCGTGACGCCGGGTTTCGAGCTGACGATGCCCCCGTATTGGGATGGCGAGCAATGGCAGGGGCGTCAGTCACCCGAACAGATCGTCGTGCCGCCGAGCGAACCCGAGCCGAAAGCCAACCCGGCCGTTGCCCAAACGGTGCGCAATCCCTTCTTCTCCGACGCGGACGACGCGCCGAGCCGGGTGTCCGGCAAGGCGTTGCGGATCCGCAATCCCTTTGTCGAGACGTCGAGCGGTCCCCAGGCCGACGCGGTCAGCCGCCGATAGGCCGAGCGGTATCGGCTTCCCCGCCGTGGACCCGATACCGTGCACGATTCTGGGGGGGGCGCGCTCGCACCGCTCCGTGCGAGCGCGCCTTTTTTCTGGTTCGTCCGGAATTCGCGTAGGTGGCTGCACCGGTACTCCCGTGCGGGCCTCCGGACCTGCGCTATCCCCAGATGACCCGTCATTCTGCCGTTGTCTCGTTGTCTTCCCATCGCTGAAGTCCTCTTTGAGTACCGCCCGGCGCGGGCTATACTCCGCGGCGTCGAAGTACGGGTGGGGCGGGTCGCGACGGCCCCACCGAAGCACCAGGACGGGCGGAATCATGACCGAACGGAATCGTGCGGCATTTGTCGATATCCACTGCCACATCCTCCCCGGCCTGGACGACGGGGCCTCGACTCGGGAGGAAGCCTTGGCCATGGCTAGGCTGGCGGTAAGCGACGGGATCGCGACGGTCATCGCCACCCCCCATCAATTGGGCAACTACGGAGAGAACCGCGGAGCCGGCATCCGCGAAGCCTGCCACGAGTTCCAATCGCTTCTCAATGCGCACGGAATCCCGCTGCGCGTCTTGCCCGGGGCCGACGTGCGGATCGAGCCCGACCTGGTACGCAAGGTGCGCGACGGCGACGTGCTGACCCTGGCCGATCAAGGCCGCTACGTGCTTCTCGAGTTACCCCACGAGTTGTACTTCCCGTTGGACCGACTTCTTTCGCAGCTCGGCGAGGCAGGGCTGATCGGCATTCTGTCCCATCCCGAGCGCAACCTGGGCATCCTTTCGCAGCCGGGCGTGCTTGAGCCGCTGCACGAGGCGGGTTGTCTGTTCCAGATCACGGCCGGGAGCCTGGTGGGGACGTTCGGGCCCGCGATCCGGACGTTCAGCGAGGGGCTCGTGCGCCGAGGGCTGGTTCACTTCGTGGCCACCGACGCCCACGGCTCCCGATCGCGCCGGCCCCTGATCGGACGGGCCCATCGCCGCGTCGCGTCGATTGCCGGAGACAACGCGGCCGCCGCCGTCTGCTGCACGAACCCGGCGCGGATCGTTGATGACCGGATCGTGCGAGGGCGTACCGGCTCGCCCAACGAGCGTGCGCAGCGGGGCTGGTTCGCTTGGAGGCGGGTCGGTTGATGGCGAGATTCCGGGGCCCGGCGTTCCGGGCATGCTGGCTGGTGTCGGCCGCCGTGGCTCTCTCGTGGCCGGGCACTCCCTGCCGCGGGGCCCCTTGGGTCGACTGGCGCGAGGCGGGGCCCTTCGTCTGCCGGGCCGACTTCCCCCTGCACGACCTGGAGGGGCTTTTCGACGAACTGGCCCAACTGCAGCAGGACCTCGTCCGTTACTTGGGCATCCGGCCGGCCAACGAGACGATCGAGCTGTACCTCTTCCGCGATCAGGCGAGTTATCGCCGCTTCGTCAGGCAGCATCTGCCCGAGGTGCCCTACCGGCGGGCACTCTACGTGCGGAGCGGTGGGAGGGGCATGGTGTTCGCGCAGCTCGGACGGGACTTCGCCGTCGACCTGCGGCACGAGTGCACCCACGCTCTGCTCCACGCCAGCTTGCCGCTGGTGCCCCTCTGGCTCGACGAGGGGCTGGCCGAGTATTTCGAACTTCCGGCCGAGAGCCGGGCGTTCGACAATCCCCACCTCGGCCGGATTCGATGGGGCGCCCGCTTTCGCATCACGCCTCGGATCGAGAATCTGGAAAAGCTGAGCGATCTGTCGGAGATGGGCGGATCGGAGTATCGCAATGCCTGGGCCTGGGTCCACTTCATGCTGCACGGATCGCCCCAAGCCTACGGCGAGTTGATTGCGTTTCTGGCCGACATCCAGGCGCACACGCCTCCCGGCCGGCTCAGCCAAAGGCTGCACGCGCGCATTCCGCAGCTCGATCGACGGTTTGCCGCCCATTTCTCAAGCTGGAAACGTTAACCGGTTTCGGCGACTTGAGCAGTTCGGGCGAAATGACCGCAGAATTCTCAAGAACCCGGCAGATTTTCCCATGTTTTGATCATCGCCGGCCGATCTACGGCCGATAGCTGTAGTGCATGCAGACCGTGCATCCAGCGGTAGAGACGGTGCGTCGTGATGCGTTCGCCGGAGACGCGCCGCACAAACCTCTTCTCTTCCTTTTGGGGACGGACGCGTATCATGAAGTGTGTCAAAGCGATTCAAGGATTGGCCGTCTGTCTGGCGGCGATCGGGTTCTGCTTGCCGCAGCCCCTCGTGGCAGCCTCGATTCAAAGCGCCCCGACGCTCATCGACGTCGAGTTGCAGAAGGGGCCGCAGGGCGACGTCCTGCTCGGGCAGGTCCAAGACCAGCAAGGCGCGGTCCAGGCGAAGGTTCCGGTGATTCTCTACGGCGCCGGAAACAAGGTTGCCGAGACCACCACCGATGCCGACGGTTACTTCACCTTCCACAACGTTCGAGGCGGGGTCTATCAGCTCACCTCGGCCGAGGGCGTCGGCACCTACCGTGTGTGGCAGGCGGGCACGGCACCCCCCACCGCCCAACCGGGAGCTTTGGTTGTCGCGGGCGAAGACGTGGCGCGCGGGAACTGGCACCAGCAGGGCGGGCGCCTGAAGTTCTGGCTCAGTCACCCCCTGGTGATCGCCGGCATCGTGGCCGCGGCCGTGGCAATTCCGGTCGCGATTCACAATTCCCGGGATCGCGGCGAGACGCCCACCAGTCCGTAGACGGCGCGCCTTTCCGACACGTCGAAACGTTGCGCAATGCCACGGGCTCACTCCGATCGGTTCGATGCTCGGCGTGAGCCCGCGGCCGGTTCTTGGAGAACGCTTCGCTCGGCGCTTTCTCCGATGCGAACTCCTCGCCGCCGGCGCGCCGTGAACCATCACGCGGTCTGGTTTCGGCTCGAAGCCGCGGGGTCGTCCCGGCTGGCTTGCTCGGCTGCCAGCGCCAAGGCCCCGTGAATGACGACCTCTTCACCCAGCGCGGCGCGCACCACGTCGAAGGTGCCGTCCAGCGGCGGGAACACGTAACGGCGCACGTGGTTTCGCAGGGGGATCAACAGCAGCTCGTCGGCGACCAGCGATACCCCGCCCCCCACGACGACGACGTTGGGGGCGATCAGCGTGGCCATTTGGGCGATGGCCCAACCGAAGGTCTGGCAAGCCTGATGGAAGATCTCGCGGGCGAGCTGGTTGCCCGCCCCGGCGGCTTCGGCGAGGATCGTGGTGGTCAGTTGATCGACCTGTCCCTCGCACCGTTCGAGCAGGTCGCCGGCGTCCTTCTCGTCGGCCTCTTCCCGTTCGATGAGCCGTTGCCTGACCGAGTCGGGTTGCGTGGGCCGGGCACCCCGGGTCAGCGACTCGAAGCGGTGGGTGACGGGATCGCTCAGTCGGGCCCGGGCCGCGGCCGCCATGCCGAACCCGCTGGCGATCGACTCGACGGTCTGGTCGGGACGCTCCGACTGCAGGCCCGGCCGAAGGTGCCCCAACTCGCAGGCCACGCCCGACCCGCCCCGGTAAAGCCGGCCGTCGACGACGAGGGCCCCGCCGATACCGCTGCCCACGTTGGTGTAGAACACGACGCGATGCCCCCGGCCGGCGCCGAAGCGGGCCTCGGCGAGGCCCGCCGCGTCGGAGTCGTTCGAGAGCACGGCCGGCCGGCCGAAGCTCCGGCGGCACCAATCGACCAGCGCGAAATCCTGCCAGCCGTCCACCTGATGGCTGACGATCGTGCGGCCGGCCTGGGCATCGACCGGTCCGCCGAAACCGATCCCGATCGCCCGGATCGCGTGTCGCTCGATCAAGGGGCGGGCGGCCCTCGCGATTTGCTCGCGGATCGCCCCAGCCCCGCCCTGCGGTTCCACTTCGAGGCGTTCCAGGGCTTCGAGCGGCTCGCCGCCGCCCTGGCCCACCCCGAGTTGCAGCTTCGTGCCGCCGATTTCGATGCCGAGGAACATGGGAGCAGTGGGTCGTGAGCTGGGGGCGGTCACAGCTCCTTGATGCGAATGTTTCGGAACTCGACGCGGGCGCCGTGACCGGCCCAGCCGAGGTAGCCCTTGTCGCGTTTCAGACCCGGGTGGTCGCGTCCGTCCATGGGCTCGTCGATCGTCGCGAGGTCGGCATCGACGATCACCGTGCCGTTGAGCGTGACCTTGACGTGGCTTCCCCGGCAGAAGATCTCCTCGCAATTCCACTCGCCCACGGGCTTCAGAAAACCCCGCTTGGCGGGCACCAAACCGTAGATCGACCCGTGGTACTGGTACGGCTTGAGATTCTGGTACTGGCTGCCCGAGTCGTCGAGGATCTGGATCTCCATGCCCGCGTAGGCCGGGTTGCCCTTCAGGGGAGTGCGAATTGCCACGCCGTTGTTGCCGTTCGCCTCGAGCTTGAACTCGAAGCGGAGGATGAAGTCGCCGTACTCCTTGGTCGTGAGGAGGTTTCCGCCCCCTTCCTTCTTGCACACCAGAACGCCGTTTTCGGCGGCGTACCCGCCGACCGAGCCTTGCCACCCGTCGAGGGTCTTCCCGTCAAAAAGACGGACGAAGCCCTGGGCGGCTTCTTCGTTCGAGAGTCCGTCCTCGGCGTGGACGAACCCGGCTGCCAGCAAGGCGAGGGCGGCGGCGAGACAACAGCGACGCATGGTTGCTACTCCTGGGAAGGTGGGGGCGGCGTCCGACGTCGGCGAACAACCCGTCCGACCGGTTCGCCGGCAGACCGACGACGCGAAGGAAAGATGGCTGACGCCTCATTGTGTTCTCAGACGGGCCTTGCAGTCAACGGCCGGCCTTCTCGCGACGGATCTGGCGAAGATCCTCGGTCGTCTTCATCGAGCAGAACTTCGGCCCGCACATGCTGCAATAGTGGTGGTCGGCCGCGCCCGAGGCGGCCAGCGATTCTTCGTGCATGCGCCGGGCCGTCTCGGGATCGAGGGCCAGGCGAAACTGCTCTTCCCAGTCGAACGCGTAGCGGGCCTTCGACAAGGCGTCGTCGCGGTCGCGGGCCCCGGGGCGATGCCGGGCCACGTCGGCCGCGTGGGCCGCGATCTTGTAGGCGATCACGCCCTGGCGCACGTCGTCGAGGTCGGGCAGGCCCAGGTGCTCCTTGGGCGTGACGTAGCAGAGCATGGCGGCCCCGTACCAGGCGGCCAGAGCCGCCCCGATCGCGCTGGTGATGTGGTCGTAGCCGGGCGCGACGTCGGTGACCACGGGGCCCAGCACGTAGAAGGGGGCCTCGTCGCACACGTTCATCTGACGGCGGACGTTCATCTCGATCTGGTCGATGGGGATGTGCCCCGGCCCCTCGATCATCACCTGGCATCCCCGCTGCTTCGCCCGCCGCGCCAACTGGCCCATCACCTCGAGCTCGGCGAATTGGGCCTCGTCGCTGGCGTCGGCCACCGAGCCGGGGCGCAGCCCGTCGCCCAGACTCCAGGTGACGTCGTAGGCGCGCATGATGTCGCACAGGTCGTCGAAGTGCGTGTAGAACGGGTTCTCTTCGTTGTGGACCGTCATCCACTTGGCCGCCAGCGAGCCCCCCCGGCTGACGATCCCCGTCAGACGCCTCTCGGTCAGCGGCAGATGCGCCCGCAAGATCGCGCAGTGGATCGTCATGTAATCGACGCCCTGCCGGGCCTGCTGCTCGACCACGTCGAGAAAACCCCTCGGCGTCATGTCGGCGATGTCGTCGAGCTTCTCGGCCACCTGGTAAATGGGCACGGTGCCGACCGGCACGCTCACCGCATCGATGATCCGCTGCCGGATCGCGTCGATGTTGGGCCCCGTCGACAGGTCCATGACCGTGTCGGCCCCGTAGCGCACCGCGCAGCGGACCTTCTGGATCTCGCACTCCGAATCGCTGCTGATCGGCGAATTGCCCAGGTTCGCGTTGATCTTCGTGCGGGCGGCTGCGCCGATCCCGATCGGCTGGAGCCCCCTGTCGAGGTGAACGCGGTTGGCCGGGATCACCATCCGCCCTCGGGCGACCTCCTCGCGCACCGTCTCGGGCTCGATCTGCTCGCTTCGGGCCACCGAGTCCATCTCGGCTGTGACCACGCCGGCCCGAGCCTGCTCCAATTGGGTCATCACGCAAAGGACCCCCGTTCGGGTGAAAGGGGCCGAAGCCGACCCCGCGTTCATCGAGTTGCACGGCGGGAGACGCCGTAACAGTGTATGCTATCACGACTAAGCGGGGTGTCAACCATGCCTGGGACGCGGCGCCGGGCCACGGGGCTCGCCCACTCCACTCACGCAGCGGGCCCGGCAATCGGCGCGTCGAACCATCGTGCGCGGTCATTCAGAACTGGCTGTCCTCAAGATCGCCTTCGGGCGGCCCGAGCGGCAGTTCGACCACGATTTTCGTGCCGGCGCCGAGTTGGCTTTCGACGGTCGCTTTTCCGCCGAGCGACTTGGCCCGATGCTTGACCCCTCGCAGGCCCATGGCTCGACCCTTGACCCGACTCACGTCGAATCCCCGGCCCCAATCTTGCACCTCGACCCGGACGCGAAGGTCGTCGTGGGTGAGGCCGACTCGGATCCGGTTGCTGCCGCTATGGACACGGGCGTTGTTGACGCTCTCTTGCACGATGCGATAGACGGCGTTCTCGACGACGGGTTCGAGCCTGAGGAACCGGGCGGAATGGTGGAACTCGATTTCCACGCTGCTGTGGGCCTGGCATTCGGAGAGGAAGTTTCCCACGGCCACGACGAGTCCGTTTTCGTCGAGCAGGGGCGGGCGCACCCCGTTGATCAAGCGCCGCGCCTCGGCCAGGGTCTCGGCGAGCAGGTTCGCCCCGGCGCGACGCTGCGCGGCGGCCTGGTCGGGGCGCGCGTCGGCGAGCCGTTCGGCGGCCTGGAAGGCCATGATCGCCGCGGTGAGCTGCTGAGCCAGCCCGTCGTGGATCTCGTAGGCGATCGTCTGCCGTTCGCTGTCGTGGGTGCGGAGCGATTGCTTGAGAAGCCGCTGTTCCTGCCGCAGGGCCAGTTCGGCCTGCTGCCGGCTCTCGACTTGGGCGCGAAGGTCGTCGTTGGCCGCCGTAAGCTCCCGCGTCCGCTCGGCGACCTGCCGTTCGAGTGACCCGTGCAGCGAGCGCAGCTTGCCGGCCAGGGAATTGAAGCTGTGGGCCAGCACGGCGATCTCGTCGTTCCCCGACTCGGCAATCGGATCGAGTGCCCAGTCGCCGTGGCCGGCGGCCGCTTTGAGGTGCCTGGTGATCGCGCCCAGGCGTCGGCCCACGATCACACGAAAGGCAACGACGATCGCAACGCAAAGGATGGCCAGGCACACCCCGGTGGTCACAAGCTCGTTCCTGGCATAGACGAACAGCGAGTCGCCGGCCGCGGCGATCGGGACGGCGACCATGTCCATCCCGGCCAGATCGCCCACCTTGTGGTAGAAGCCGCCCGACGTGCCGTACCGCTCCAAAAGCTCCTTGGGGCTGTCTTCCGGCAAACCGTGACACACCAGGCAGCCTTCCTCGATGCGCATCGGGGCGAAGCGGGCGTAATACTCCTTGCCGCCAATCTCCATACGACCCGTCCACTCGGTCTGGTCGGGATGGTCGCGAAAGTGCTGGAGGATTGACCGCTCCTCGGCGGTTGCCAGGTTCTTCGGGTTGCGGGGGTTTTCGGAGGAGAACTTGATCGCGTAGTCGGGAAAGGCCTTCGTGGCCTTGCCGAAGACCTCACGCGCCACGAACGAGGTTGACATCGCTTCGACGACGAACTCGTCCTTGCCAAGCCGTTTCTCCATCGAAGGCCGAATCGCGTCTTTGACGTACTCGCGGATCGCCAGATCGAACTCCAGCGCCAATCGGGCCTGAGCCGAGGTCAGCTCTTCCGCGTACCGATCGGTGGAACGCCATGCCTGGTAGAGAATGATCGCCGAGAAGACAAACGCCAGGGCCCCCCCGGCCAGCGAGAACTTCGTCCCGATGCTCATGATGACCCGCGGATCCACGAGACTGTCACGGTACCCGTTTCCGTGGTGCGCCGCCCGGCTTGGCGTGCCGAATGCCGCAACGTCAATCCCAGTGTAATCGGACGCCCCGCCCCGTGTCCAACCGGCCCGGTAGACGGACCTGCATCGTCTCGCCTACCCGGAGAGCTTCGGCGAGCGGAGAGAGCCGGTCCAGGTCATCGCAACAACCCACTCGCCCTACTTTGTGGATCTGTTCAGGGAGCATCCCGAGGAGATCGTCGTGTGTGAGAAGACGGCCGACGGGGTGCGCTTCCGTCGCGTCTCCGATCTTCCTCACATCGACGAGATTCTGGGCGACGCGCCGCTCGGCGAAGCCTGGTACACGGGAATCCTGGGAGGAGTGCCCTCGGAGACATGAAGGTCGCCGTGTTCAGCGGCAACCCCGCCTGCCGGATAAGGTTATGGCGTTCTGCGCGGTCGTCGCGACGGGCGATGTTGCGCCCGCGTCTCCCTTGCAGGGCTGGAAACCGCGGAAGGCACGCGACGCAGGGGATCGCGGCGGGGTGCGGCGGGAGGCGCCTTTTCTTGCTAAGTCGTTTTTTCTGAAGCACTTAGGCACAACAGTCCGCCCCCGAATATCTGGCCTTTACCCGGAGGGCGGTTACGGGCAGAATACCGCCTCGAAGCCGGAGCTTTTCTGGTCAACCGTGTGGGGCGAGTCGACGTGGCCGGCACGCGCCGCGGCCGCCGGCTCAAGGAGGACCATCTTTCACAGCAAAGGAGTGCTGCAAGTGACCAAATCCCAACTCTTGGCCGCCACCGCGGGGTGCCTTCTGGTGCTTGGCCTCACCCGCGCGGGCACCGCCCAGACGCAGGCCCGAACCGCCCTGGGGACCTCGGCGAAGATCGCCGTGATCGACGTGAACTACATCCTCGAGAACCACACCGTGCTGAAGGCGCGCATGGAGGACCTGAAGGCCGAAATGGAGCGCGATGCCCAGTTGCGCAAGGCCGAGAACGACACCATCCGCAAAATGATCACCGAGATCCAGACCCTGGAATCGGGATCCCAGGCCTACAAGAACATGGAGGAGGAGATCGCTCGCCGCCGGGCCGATCTGGAGATCCGGGCGCGGATCAAGAACAAGGAATCGCTCACCAAACAGGCCAAGATCTACCACGACGTCTATCAGGACATCGTCCAAGAGGTCAACTACTACGCCAGCCAGCCGCAGAACAACATCGCCCTCGTGCTCAACTTCGACGGCGAGAGCGTCGACAAGGAACAACCCGACTCGATCTTGCGGGAACTCCAGAAGCAGGTCGTCTGGTATCCCGAGGAATTGGACATCACGCCCATCATCCTCGAGCGGCTGAACCTGCGTGCGGGCACGGCGAATCGGTCGTCCTCGCAACCTCAACCCAGCCCGCCCCGTCGAGCCGGAGTGCCGGCTCCGACCTATCAGCGATAGGTCGGCCGCCGTTCCTCGCCGAACCCGTGCAGGCAGGGAAGCCCGCGGGGCGCGTGCGAGGAGTGTCTTTCCCAAGTCACGGATGACGGGCATCGCTTGATGTTTGCGAGTCGAAACCAACAAACGATTGCCGGACCGGTCACGGTCGAAGGGTTCGGTTACTGGAGCGGCAACGACGTGCGGCTCGAGTTCCATCCCGCCCCGGCCGGCGCCGGTGTCGTTTTCGTCCGGCGCGATCTGGCGGGTTGTCCGCGGATTCCCGCGCGCGTCGCCTATCGCGTCGAGGCCCCCCGCCGCACCTGCCTGCAGGCCGGCGACGCGGCCGTCGACATGGTCGAGCACGTCATGGCGGCCCTGGGGGGCCTCCAGATCGACAACTGCGAAGTCTGGGTCGACGGCCGGGAGATGCCAGGCTGCGACGGCTCGAGCCGGCCCTTCGTCGCGGCGCTCGATTCCGCCGGAAGGGTCATCCAGGACGCCCCCCGGCCGCAACACGTGGTCCGCCGGCCCATCCGCCTCGGAACCGACGAGATCTGGTTCGAGGCCCTGCCGCCCCTTCGCGACGAGACCCTGCTGGAATACTCGCTCGATTACGGCGCCGAGGGTCCCATCGGGCGCCAGCAGTTCCAGATCGTCTTGACGCCCGAGTCGTTCCGTGCCGAATTGGCTCCCTGCCGCACCTTCATGCTCAAGGCCGAGGCCGACCAGCTCCTCGAGCAGGGGCTCGGCGGGCGGACGACATGCCGCGATCTGCTCGTGTTCGACCGGGACGGCCCGATCGACAACCCGTTGCGATTCGACGACGAGTGCGTCCGCCACAAGCTGCTCGACATGGTGGGCGACTTGACCCTCAGCGCATGCCGCCTCGTCGGCCGCTTTCGCGCGCACCGCAGCGGGCATCGCCTCAACGCCGAGCTGGTTCGCGCGCTGGTCGCCCCATGCGAACGGGCCCAACTCAAAAGACGGTGTGCCTGACGCCCCAGTGCAGAGGATGATCCATGGCAACCTACGTCGCCGACAACGTTTCGATCCACCCGGCGGCCCAGATCGACGATGAAGTGGAGATCGGCCCCTTTTGCGTCATCGGACCCCACGCCCGGATCGGACGGGGCACCCGGCTCGAAAACAACGTCACCCTCATGGGGCACGTGACCCTCGGCCAAGACAACCACGTCTATCCCGGGGCGGTTCTCGGCGGCGAGCCCCAGGACCTTACCTACCGCGGCACCGACACGCAACTCGTCATCGGCAACCACAACATCATCCGCGAGTGCGTAACCGTCAACCGGGGATCGGAGAAGGAATCGGGCCTGACCGCGATCGGCGACCACTGCTTTCTCATGGCCTGCTGCCACGTGGCCCACGACTGCCGGCTCGGCGACCACGTGATCGTAACCAACGGAACCCTGCTGGGCGGCCACGTGCACGTGCACGACCACGCCATCCTCTCCGGCGGCGTGGCCGTCCATCACTATGCCACGATCGGCAGCTACAGCTTCGTGGCCGGCATGAGCGCCGTGCGCCACGACGTGCCCCCTTACATGCTCGTCGAGGGGCATCCCGCCCGGCCTCGCTGCATCAACGTCGTTGCCCTCAAACGCCACCAGTTCTCGCAAGAGACGATCGATTGCCTCGCCGAGGCCCATCGCCTCTTGTACCGCGCCAAGGTCGGTCTGGCCAACGCGCGCGAGATCCTCCGCACCAACGGCCAGCTCGTCCGCGAGGTCGGCCATTTGCTCGGATTCCTCCAGCAGCAGCAGGAAGGCCGGCACGGCCGCGGGCGCGAGCGCATCCGGAGGGCCGCGTGAGAAAGCTCCGCTTCGCCGTCGTCGGAGCCGGCCGCCTGGGACGTTTTCACGCCCAGAAGCTCGCCGCCATGGAACGGGTCGAGTTGGTCGCGGTCGTCGATCCCCTCGCCGAGAGCCGCGAGCGCGTGGCGGCCGAGTGCCGAACGCGCGCCTTCGCCGACCTGGGCCGGGCGATCGGCGCCATCGACGCCGCCGTGGTCGCCGTCCCCACCCGGCTCCACCATGCCGTCGGAGCCGAACTGCTCGACGCGGGCGTCCACGTCCTCATCGAGAAGCCCCTCACCCCCTGCGTGGCCGAGGCCGACGACCTGGTCGATCGGGCCCGGCGCAACGGACTCGTGCTTCAGGTGGGGCACGTCGAGCGGTTCAATCCGGCCTTGACCGCGGCCGCGCCCCACGTTCGCGATCCCAAATACGTCGAGGCCGTTCGGGCCAGCGGATTCACCTTCCGCTCGACCGACGTGGGCGTCGTGCTCGACCTGATGATCCACGACCTCGACGTCGTGCTCTGGCTGGTCCGCTCGCCGGTCGCCAAGGTCGAGGCCCTGGGGCTGTCGGTCCTGGGCGGACATGAAGACGTGGCCAACGCGCGGATCGAGTTCCAGAGCGGTTGCGTCGCAACGCTCAGCGCGTCGCGCGTCAGCCGGCGGCCCGCCCGTCAAATGCAGGTCTGGGCGCCCCGGGCCATGGCCGACGTCGACTTCGCCGCGCGCACGACCGCCGTGGTGCGCCCCAGCGAAACCTTGCTCGCCCGGCGATTCGACGTCGACGCGCTCTCGCCCGGCGCGGTCGACCACTACCGCGAGCATCTGCTCGACGAGCATCTGCCGCGCGAAGTGCTTCAGGCCGAGCCGTTCGACGCGCTGGCCCTCGAGTTGGCCGATTTCGTCGAAAGCATCCGCCTTTCGCGCCCGCCCCGGGTGACCGGCGAGCAAGGCCGCGACGCGGTGGCCCTGGCCGAGCAGATTCTGGCCAAGATCGCCGCACATCCCTGGGACGACCGGATCGACGGCCCGGTGGGCCCCCTGGCGGCGCCGCGTCCGAGCGTCATTCCGGCCCCCCACTGGCACCTGGCGCCCTCGCGAACGCCCGAGGTTCGCAAAGAGGCCGGCTAAGCGGCCCGGTTCCAAGAACGCCCGGTCCCGATCGAATGCCTTGGGGAAGGTGTTGCGCGTTTGCCCGGGGGGTGGGCAGGCCGATCGGGGGTGCGTACACTTCTGACGAGGGATCGACCCCGCTTCTGGTTCCCGAGAGGAGGTTATCGACATGCGACGGCGAATTGCGGTTCCGATCGTTCTGCTGGTCCTTTTTGCCTGGCTGGCGCCGTCGGTCGCCCCGGCCGGCGACGTGCTCGACGCGATCCCCGGCAATGCGCTGGGCTTCGTCGTCGTCAACCGTCTAGCCGAGACCGACGACAAGGTCCTTTCGGCGGCCGAGGCGATGCAGTTGCTCGTGCCCAGCCCGCTTTACAAGCTCAAGGAGGCCGCCGGCGTCAAGGAGGGGCTCGACGAGGCCGGCACCGCGGCGGTCGTGGCCATGCCGGGCGACGACCCGAGCGACCGGCCCCGCGTCATGCTGATCGTGCCCGTGAGCGATTTCGCGAAACTCGTCGAGCCGCTCGACGCGAAAGACCCCGGGGCGCCCGTCGTCGAGACGCGCACTCCCCCGGCGCTGATGGCGAAGCGGGGCGGCTACGTGCTCGTCGTCGAGAAAGGCAATCGCGCGATGCTCGATGCCGCGCTTCAGTCGCCGAACAGGGCGGCCGCCGAGTTGGGCCACCTGCGACCCTGGCTCGACGAAAACGACGCGGTAGCCGTGGCTACCACGCAGGGCGTGAGGCTGGCGTGCGACAAGATCCTGGAAGGGATTCGCACGATTCGCGGCGTGGTGCAGGCATCGGGCCAGGAGAACCCGGGCCTGGCCGTCTTCGAGCTCTACGAGCAAGGCTTCGCCGCCGCCCGCGAACAGGTCATTTCCGTGGCCGTCGGCATTGCCATCGACGCGGAGAGCACGATCCGCGTGACCAAGCGCGTGCGAGCGGCCCCCGGCAGCGATCTGGCCGCCTTGGTCGCCGAGGCCGAGCCGGGCCGCGATAACTTGCTCGCCGGACTGCCGGCCGGACCGTTCGTCGTGGCGGGCGGAGGCGCGCTGCCCAAGGGCGCCATCGACGCCATGATGCGGGTATCGGGTAGGATGATGAAATCGATGCCCCAAGTGTACGGCATGACCGAGGAGCAGGTCGACGAGCTGATCGCCCTCTCGTCGAAGAGCATGTCCGGCGTCCGGGGGATGTCGGCGTTTCTCGGCGTGGGCAACGCCGGCGCACCCGTGCTCAGCGACTGGATCTTCACCATGTGGCTGGACGACGCGGGCCAGTACCTCGAGACCTACGAAGAAGCGATCGAGACGATGAATCGCCTGGCAAAGCAGGCGAAAAGCCCGGTCATGGCGGTCACCGAAGTCACCCGAATCGAGATCGACGGGCGTCCGGGGCTCGAAGTGCAGTCCACGATGCCCACGCCCCCCGGCGTCGAGGGCGTGCCCGACTTCGCCGACCTGATGGAGAAGTTGCTCGGCCCCGGCGGAAAAGTCGTCATGTTGCTGGCGCGGGCCGACGCGAAGACCGTGGTGGCGGCCTACACGAGCAAGGAGCCCCTCGAACGCAGCATCGAGGCCGTGGCCAAGCCCGAGGCCGGCCTCGCGGCCGACGAGCACGTGGCCAAGACGACCGCCATGCTGCCGGCCCACCCCGTGGGCGTGGCCTATTGGAGCCCCAAGGGCACGGTCGACTTCGCGCGGCGCATGATCCCGCTGTTCGTGCCGGAACCCGACGCCGTGCGCCTGCCCGACTTCCCCGACACCCCACCCGTCGGATTCGCCCTTACCACGGCGGAGAACGAAGCCCGGTGGCACGTGGTCGTCCCCGGCGAGGTGCTCAAGGCGATCGGCGCGTACGTGCGCCAGGTGCAGAAGACGGTCGGTGCCGAGAAGGCTCTCTGACGCCTTCCGAATCCGGTCCAGACTTACCACTCCTCCGCCGCTTCGAGCACGAGGCGTTCGGTGGCCTCCCAGCCGATGCACCCGTCGGTGATCGACCGGCCGTACTCCAAGCAGGCCGAGGGGCGAGGGAAGGGCTGGTTGCCGGGCAGCAGGTTGCTTTCGAGCATGGCCCCGACGATCGAGCGCGCGCCCGAGCGCCGCTGGGCCACGAGATCGCCGAGCACGTCGGCCTGGCGTTCGGGGTCTTTGCCGCTGTTGCCGTGGCTGCAATCGATGACCATGACCCGAGCGAGGCCGGCCCGTTCCAACAGGCGTTCGGCCCGGGCCACGTGCTCGACCGCGTAGTTGGGACCCGCCTCGCCTCCGCGCAGCACGAGGTGGCAGTCGGGGTTGCCCGTCGTCGAGACGGCCGAGGCCACGCCGTCGCCGCTGATCCCGAAGAACGTCTGGGGCTGGCGAGCCGCCTCGATCGCGTGGATCGCCGGCAGGACCGCCCCGCACGTCGCGTTCTTGAACCCCAGGGGCATCGATAGCCCCGAGGCCATCTGGCGGTGGGTCTGCGATTCGGTGGTGCGGGCGCCGATGGCCGACCAGCAGATCAAATCGGCGATGTACTGCGGGGTGATCGGGTCGAGAAGCTCGGTGGCCGTGGGCACCCCGATCTCGACCACGTCGCGCAGGAACCGTCGGGCGATCCGCAAACCCTCGGGAATGTCGTCCGAGCCGTCGAGATGGGGGTCCATGATGAGGCCCTTCCAACCCAGGGTGGTGCGCGGCTTCTCGAAATAGCACCGCATCACCAGAAAGACCTTGTCCCCGACGCGATCGAGGAGCCGCCGCAGGCGGGTCGCGTACTCGCGGCCCGCCTCGACGTCGTGAATCGAGCACGGGCCCACGATGAAAAGCCCTCGGCGGTCGTTGCCCAGCAGGATCTCGCGGACCTGCTGCCGGGCCGCGGCGACGGTCTCCTCCTGGGCGTCGGACCGCGGGATTTCGTGCAACATCAGCGCCGGCGCCGGCAGCGGGATGTTCGACGCGACGTTCAGATCGGAGACTTTTCGCATGGGAGGTTTCCTGGGACCGCACTTCGCATTCGGTTGACTCTTATTCCAACGCTTCGCCGCCCCGGCCGACGTTCTCTTGGGTGAAGACGCGGGAACCCAGCACGATCTTCTTGGGCACCTCCTCGCCGGCGAGGATTTTGAGGGCCGCGTCGATGGCCTCGGCCCCACCCGTGGGATACTCGAAACTGGCGCTGAGGATGCCTCGCTGGACGTAGGCCACGCCTTCGTGCGGCAAGGCGTCGATGCCCACGAAGAGCATCTCCTTCTCCCGCCCGGCCGCCTGGGCCGCCAGATAGGCGCCGTGGGCGCCGGGGTCGTTGTGGGCGTAGACCGCGTCGATCTTGTCGAAGCGGGCCAGGGCCGATTCCATCTCCTTGCGGGCGTTGGGCTCGAGCCACTTCATGTCGGCCTCGAAGATCACCTCGATGGCCGTTCCCCCGATCGCGTCGCGGAACCCCGCGTGCCGATCCTGCCCCGGCGTCGAGGTCATCAGGCCCTTGAGCTCGACGACCTTGCCTCGGCCGCCGAGTTGGCGGGCGATCCACCGGCCGGCGGCCTTGCCGATCTTGACGTTGTCGGCGCCGATGAAGCAGGTGTACTTGTCGCCCTGGACGGCCCGGTCGAGCACGATCACCGGGATGCCGGCGTCGACGGCCTTGGCGACCGGCTCGGTCAAGGGCGCGGCCTCCTTGGGGCTGATGAGGATCAGATCGACCTTGGCGCCGACGTATTCCTCGACGTGGGCCCGCTGCTTGAGCGTGTCGTTCTGCGCGTCCTTGAAGATGACCTTGAGGTTCGGGTGCTTTTCGGCGGCGGCGCGAATGTCGGCGTCCATCTGCACGCGCCAGGGTTCGTTCAGGTTGCACTGGCTCATGCCGATCGTGCAGGTGCGGCCCGCCGTCTCGCCCGGACCGGCGTCGGACGAAGCCGACGCGGCCCGCTCGCCGCGGCTGCCGGGGGTCGGCGCGTCGCCCGGCTTGTAGCATCCGCTCGGCAGAACCACGAGGACGGCCCCCAGCACCGAAAGGGACAAAGGGCGGAAGGCATGCACGGCGTCTCTCCTTTGCTGGTTCGTCACGTGCGCGACCGTCGCTGGGTGAGCACGGCGGCGACGATGATGATTCCCGTGAGCATCAGCCGGCGCGACTCGGGCACGGCGTTGATGCTGAGGATCTTCTCAAGATACCCGATCGTCAGGGTGCCGATCAGGGTAAGCCCGATGCCGCCGCGGCCCCCCATCAGGTTCGTGCCGCCGATGACGACGATGGCGATCGCGCTGAGCTCGTAGCCCCCGCCGGCCTCGGGATCGCCCTGTTGCTCCTGGGCCGCCTGGCAGATGCCGGCCACGGCCGCCAGCAGTCCGGCCGCCGCGTAGGCGAGCACCTTGGCCCGGTCGACCAGGACGCCCGACAGGCGCGCCGCCTCTTCGTTGCCGCCGATGGCGTACAACTCGCGGCCCCAACGGTGCCGGGCGAGGGCGATCCAACTCAACGCGGCGCAAACCAGAAAAACCACCGTGACCATCGAGACGTTGTCGGCCAGCAGGCGCGAGTCGATCGCCCGAAATACGTCGGGCACCTCGACGTACCGGTACGTGCCGTCGGCGTTCTGAACGGCCGTCGAGACCTTCATTCCACCGCTGACCGTCTTGGCCAGGCCGCGGGCGAAGACCATCATGGCCAGGGTGGCGATGAAGGGCTGGACCTTGAACCGGGCGGCGAGCGTGCCCGACACGCCCCCGCAGGCCGCCCCGAGGGCCAGGCACAAGGGCACGGCCAGCCAGGGCGACCAGCTCCAATGGATGCTCATCCGGGCGAACGCGACGGCGGCCAGGGCCAGCACGCTGCCCACGGCCAGGTCGATGCCGCCGGTGATGATCACCAGGGTCATGCCGCAGGCGAGAATGCCGAACACCGACGCCTGGCGCAGCCCGTCGCGGTGCGTCTGGACCTTATAGAACGCCCCGTCGGCATCGAACAACACGCCCAGAAGAAGCACCAGCAGCAGGGCGATCAGCGCCCGCGAGGCGGGATGGGCCAGCAACCGCACCCCGCGGTTTCGGCGCGCGTCGAGGTTTTGGCAGGCCCGCAGCACGATGAACACGCCGACCACGGTCGCCACGTACCAGGCCAGCAGCACGTACGGATAGGCCGAGGCCCGATCGTGCGCCAGGCCCGCGAAGCCGGCAAGCCACGCCACCGCGTCGAGCAGTAGCACGGGCACGCCGCCGAACCGCGAGACGACGGCCAGGGTGAATCCGACCACCATCGTCACCAGGCCGACAAACAAACCGGAACGGTTCAAGCGTTGAGCCCTCTACACAACCACCTGCTTGCCCATGGCCGCCTCCAACACGCGCTGGGCGGTCGCCTGCCCGCGCGACAGCTCGGCGATCGCGCGGCCGCGGTGCAGGACGAGAATCCGGTCGCTCATCGCCAGGAGCTCGGGCATTTCGGACGTGATCAAGATAATCGCGATTCCCCGCAAAGTCCACTCGTTCATGAGCTGGTAGATTTCGCGCTTGGCCCCCACGTCGACGCCGCGGGTGGGTTCGTCCAAGAGCAGGATCCGCGGATCCGTCTGGAGCCATTTGGCCAGGGCGACCTTTTGCTGGTTTCCGCCCGAGAGTTCGCCCACCTCCATCTCGAGCGATGCCGCGCGAAGGTGCAGGGCTTCGCTGAGGCGCGAGGTGGCCTCGCGCTCGCGCCGTGGGCGTCGCCATCCGCCCGGTGCAAGCCGCCGCAAGTCGGCCAGGGTCGCATTGGCGACCACCGACATCGAGAGCACCAGGCCGGTCGCCTTGCGGTCGTTGGTGAGCATGGCCATGCCCCGGTCGATCGCGTCGCGAGGACGGCGAATGCACACCGGCCGGCCGTCGAGCCAGACGCGGCCCCGCGCCCGATCGCCGTACGCTCCCGCAAGGCCCATCAGCATCGCGCTGGCCCCCGAGCCCTGCAATCCGCCGATGCCGAGGATCTCGCCGGCCCGGACGGAGAAGCCCACCCGATCCACGAGCGGGCGGGCCGACCGGGCCCCGCCCGTCACGACGAACTCTTCGACCCGCAGGCGCTCGGCGCCGGGGCGCGCTTCGTGGCGGGGGAACTGCTGCGCGACCTCGCGCCCGACCATCCACTCGACGAGCCTGGGCGTGGGCAACTCGGCGGCGGGCGCCGAGCCGACGAAGCGCCCGTCGCGGAGCACGGTAATGCGGTCGGCGATCGCGTCGATCTCCTCCATCCGATGGGTGATGTAGACGATCCCGCGGCCTTGGGCCTTGAGTCGCGCGATCAGCCCGAACAGGCGCTCGACCTCCGGGGCGCTGAGCGCGCTGGTCGGCTCGTCCATGACGATCACCTTGGCACGGTACGAGAGGGCCTTGGCGATCTCGATGAGTTGCCGCGTGCCGATGGGAAGCTGCTCGACGAGCCGATCGACGTCGACCTCGATGCCCAACGGTTCAAGCAGACGGCGCGCCTCGGCCCGCTGCGCCCGATCGTCGATCAGCCCGGCGCGGGAAGTGGGGGACCGGCCGAGGAAGATGTTGTCGGCCACCCGCATCGAGGGCACGAGCGACAACTCCTGGTAGATCATCGCCACGCCCAGGGCGTTGGCGGCCAGGGGAGAGTCGGGGCGAACGGGCCGGCCGTCGATCTCGAGCGTCCCTTCGAAATCGGTGTGGACGCCGGCCAGAATCTTCACCAGCGTGCTCTTGCCCGCCCCGTTCTCTCCCGCCAGAACGTGCACCTCGCCGGCGAAGACCTCCAAATCGACCCCGTCGAGGACCAGCACGCTCCCGAAACGCTTTGCGATGCCCGTCATGCGGGCCAGCCGTCGTGGTTCGGATGGGGTCACGTTCGAAGATGCTCCCGCCCCGAAATCGCTTGTGCCACGGCCCGAGCGCCTCATCGGTTGGGACGGACTTCCATCAGCCTGCACCCCCCGATTCTTGGGAGCCTTTCCGAGAGACTCCATGAGGCGCAAGTCGTTGCGGCCTCATGTTTTGCGTTCAATACGCCTGGCAGGAATCGAACCCGCGACCTACGGCTGAGGAAATGATCGGTTTGGCAAGGCCCTCCCCACGAAAACCGCGTTTCTCCCGAGGAATTCGCAAGATCGGCTGTTGGGACAAACCTCCCAATCATCCCTTCTTAACGCGCGATCGAAGTTTCGCTGACATCGTTGACGTCCGGGGAACTCTGACAGCCAAGGGGTCCATAGGTCGCAAACTCCGACACTGCCATTGCCGCAACTCCGCGCCGTGGGTCTCGCACCCACAGCCTTCGGTTTGGCGAATTCAAGTACCCGCGGCAGGATTCGAACCTGCGGCCTGAGCTTTAGGAAAGCCCTGCTCTATCCCCTGAGCTACGCGGGCCGATACCCGTCATAGTGCGTATCTTGGTCTCCAGTTCACGCCCCGCGACAGGCGACGATCGCCGCTATTCTACTCAACCCGAATGGACGGTGGCAACCCGTAGGCGCGCCGTTGGGATGCTCGATGAAGATCGGACCGCCACTTCCGCATCCTCGTTCTGCCGATCTCAGGCAGGTGGTGGCCAAAAACTTGCCTGGAACGACGTGGCACTTTCCGTTATACTATACATCTGAATATATTCGCCCGGCCGTGTTGTCCTCGGCAACCCAGCGGCCCGGCCTGATGTTCGATGGCTGCCATGCGGGCAGGTTTACCTTGGAGAAGGTGCCTCGTGGGAATCCGACGGCTCTTGATCGACGAACTCAAGCCGCGGAACAAGAACCCCCGCGTCAACGATAGCGCTGTCCATGCCGTGGTGAAGAGCATCGAGACGTTCGGTTTCAACGTCCCCATTCTCTATGACCAGCACATGCGGATGATTAACTGCCTGGACTGCGGCTTCTGCGTGGTCGAGTGTTTCCGATGCCGGCACTTCGACCGGTAGAGCAAGACCCTGCGAATCGACGGCCGTGTGCAGTGCGGCCGTTGCCTGCGGCTGACATTCTGCATGGGGTGGCGGCACCGGTTCTGGCGCAGGATCATTGTGGAAGGGGAATCGCATGACTCGTAGAACGGATCAGAGACAGGGCTGTCTGTTCGACGATGGCAAGCAAGGTGAACCGGTCCTGGTCAGCGCGTGCCTGCTCGGCATCCCCTGCCGTTGGCACGGGCGCAGGCCGAAGAGAAGGGAAGAACTCATCCGACGATTGCAGCAGCGATACGTTCTCGTGCCGATCTGCCCCGAGCAACTCGGTGGTATGCCAACGCCCAGGACGGGCGAGACGCTCCACGGCACGGGCGCACAAGTTCTCGACGAGGGACTGCGGATCATTGCCCCGGAAACAGGGGAAGACGTGACCCATTTCCACGTCAACGGGGCACGATACGCCTTGGAAATCGCGGAGATCATCGGTGCCCGGCGCGCCTATCTCAAGGGTGGGAGCCCTTCGTGCGACCGTCAG
>Ga0334901_1001147_pt1 | contig 29705 bp, 25 predicted proteins | sample GraSluR3_MG_3_FD_207216 | JGI IMG/M metagenome (GOLD analysis project Ga0334901, IMG submission 207216) | Sludge microbial communities from methane-producing bioreactor in Wageningen University, Netherlands - Granular Sludge_15_08-R3 | ecosystem: Engineered > Bioreactor > Anaerobic >... | reverse complement strand
GGGTTTGGCTGTTCGCCAATTAAAGCGGTACGCGAGCTGGGTTCAGAACGTCGTGAGACAGTTCGGTCCCTATCTGCCACAAGCGTTGGATGTTTGAGGGGTTCTGCTTCTAGTACGAGAGGACCGATGTGGACGAACCTCTGGTGTACCAGTTGTCGTGCCAACGGCAATTGCTGGGTAGCTACGTTCGGAAGGGATAACCGCTGAAAGCATCTAAGTGGGAAACCCTCCTCAAGATGAGACATCCCTTGCCCTATAAGGGCACTAAAGGAACCAGGGAGAATACCTGGTCGATAGGCTGGAGGTCTACGCATGGTAACATGTTCAGCCGACCAGTACTAATCAGCCGTGAGGCTTGACCATATTGTTGTGTCGATCCCGTTCCCTCCGTCCATCCTGCACATACGTGGGGGTGACACGAGGGAATTTGGCCCGGTGGCCATAGCGGAGGTGTTATACCCGTTCCCATCCCGAACACGGAAGTCAAGCCCTCCCACGCCAATGGTACTGCGTTCGTCGCGGGAGAGTAGGTAGCTGCCGGGCCTTTTTCTTTTCTTTTGTCGATCCCATTTCATAGGGTTTTTCAGCGTAATGGTACGTGAGAATCACTATAAAATGTTAATCCGGTAGTCATAGTAGAGGTGTTATACCCGTTCCCATCCCGAACACGGAAGTCAAGCCCTCTCACGCCAATGGTACTGCGTTCGTCGCGGGAGAGTAGGTAGCTGCCGGATTTTATTTTTTTATTAATGTAAAAATATACAAAAAACTGTATACTCCCCGAAAATTCATGCATTCAGCTTGAAGAACATGCTCTATTCTTTTATGATGTGGTACGTTTCTGATTATATGCAAGGACAAGGGGTCATTATTCATGAGAATTTCCATGAGGCAGTTACATCGTTCGTACGGTACTATACGTGCTGTACACGACATCAGTCTCGATATTCCATCAAACACGATTTACGGCATTATTGGTAAAAGTGGTGCTGGTAAGTCGACTCTTGTACGTCTTATCAGTCTACTTGAACGACCAAATAGCGGACAAATCTTTTACGACGATAAAAGAGTAGACAATCTTCCTAAGCATGAACTCATTACGCAAAGAAGAAAGATTGGTATGATTTTTCAGAATTTTAATCTTTTTTCCTCGCGTAATGCGGCACAGAATATTGCTTATCCTCTGGAAATTTCTGGTATTCAGAAGCATGAAATAGATAAACGAGTAGCTGAATTATTGGAATTGGTAGGGTTGACTGGTCGTGGGAATGCACCAATAAGTACCCTTTCAGGAGGGCAGAAGCAACGAGTAGCAATAGCGAGAGCTCTCGCAAATCATCCCGATATTTTATTCTGTGATGAAGCAACAAGTGCCTTGGATCCGCAGACTACCCACTCAATTCTCTCGCTGCTAAGTGATCTTCAGAAGAATTTAAACCTTTCTGTCGTAATGATAACTCATCAGATGGAAGTTGTTCGTGATGCTTGTGTCCATGTTGCAGTTTTGGATGATGGTGAGGTTGTAGAACAAGGAAAAGTCATTGAGGTGTTCGCAGCTCCTGAATCTTCAACAACGAAAGATTTTCTAGCACATCTTGCTCCGCTTGTTGAACCCGACGAGGTAAAGCGGGATGATATGGTGCGGTGGTCTGATGAGGGAGGAAGATTCACCCTTCGTTTTAGAGGTTCACTCACTGGTGAGCCGGTGCTTAGTCGAATACAAAAGCGTTATGAAGTAGAGATAAATATACGTGCAGGTGGTGTACAGCGAGTGTCTGGTGAAGATGTCGGGACTCTTATCTGTGATATTATCGGAGAACCTGATGAGGTTGATAAAGCAGTTGCCGCACTGCAGCTTTCGGGTATCCTCGTTGAAGAGGAGGAACAAAAGAGATGAATATGCTTTTCTCATTAGTGTGGACAGCAACTGCGGAGACTCTTGTCATGGTCTTTGCTGCTGCGTTTTTTTCTCTTCTCCTCGGCCTGCCACTCGGTATACTTCTTTGTATAACTGGGCCAGAATCTCAGGGGGGGATAATTCCCAAGCCGGTGTTGAATAATGTACTGAGCCGAATTGTGAATATTCTACGATCGTTTCCCTTTATAATATTAATGATTTTGCTGTTTCCTCTCTCTCGTATCATTGTTGGTACAAGTATTGGAACAACAGCAACGATTGTTCCTTTATCAATCGCTGCTGCACCTTTCGTTGCACGTATCATAGAGACAGCAATAAAGGAGGTGGATCCGGGGGTCATTCAGGCTGCCCGTGCCATGGGCTCCACCACCATGCAGATTATTCGAAAAGTGCTGATTCCAGAAGCGATGCCTTCGTTGGTTTCTGGAATTACTCTAACCATTATCAATCTGATTGGGTATTCGGCAATGGCTGGAGCTATCGGAGGAGGTGGGCTTGGAGATCTCGCAATTCGGTACGGTTATCAACGCTTCAGACCAGACGTTATGTTGGTGTCAGTTATCGTAATCCTAGTGTTAGTCGAAGTTGTTCAGGTAATCGGAAATAAAGTTAGTGCTCGCATGATGGCGAGACGTTAAATATTAGATATATTCAGTCTACTGAATACACATAAAAGGAGAATTTTATGAAAAAGATTGTTGCTATAGTATCTCTACTCTTAATAAGTGCCGTGCTGTTTGCTGCTGGCGGTAAAGAGAGTGTGAATACGCTTTCTGTGGGAGCTACACCGGAGCCACATGCTGCAATGCTGAATCTTGTGGTTGATGATTTAGCTGCAGAAGGGATTACGTTAAAGGTGATTGAGTTCACCGACTATGTCACTCCGAACAAGGCTTTGGAAGATGGCCAAATTGATGCGAACTTCTTCCAGCACATTCCTTATCTTGAATCATTCAATCAAGAGCAGGGGTATCACTTAGTGAATGCTGGCGGTATACATATTGAACCAATTGCCCTCTATTCAAGAAAGCATGCAAGTCTGGATAGTCTTCCTGCTGGAGCATCCATCGCGATTCCTAATGATCCTACAAATGGCGGACGAGCACTTCTGCTCCTTCAAACCGCTGGATTAATAGAGCTGAAAGAGGATGCTGGAATTGCAGCAACACCATACGATGTCGTCACAAATTCAAAAAATCTGAAATTCCGTGAAATTGAAGCTGCATCGCTTCCCCGTGTTCTTGATGATGTAGATGCCGCAGTAATCAACGGAAACTACGCCATTGCCGCTGGTCTTACAGCAAATAAGGATGGCTTAGCAGTTGAAGGTGCAGACTCTCCATATGTGAATATTGTTGCTGTAAAAGAGGGAAGTCAGAATGATCCCGCAATTAAGGCACTGGTAAAAGCATTGCAGAGTAAAGAAATCAGAGATTATGTTGCTGCTACCTATCCCGATGGAGATGTGATTGTAGTTTTCTAAAGGCATGGGGTTACACCGCCTTATGTATCGTAGTATGATGCCGATAGGAGCAGATTCATGACAACCATGGGAGCCATCCTTATCGGCATTGTTGCAATGATACTCATATCCATGATTACGCTCATTACAGTGAATATAGGATTGGGGAGGTTGCAGAAACGAGTTTCTGAAACCCTCCAGTCCTCTCGAAATGAGTCGATTACCATGCTCACAAACATTGCTTCTCTCACCCAGAATCAGTTGGAACGGGTGGATAGCCGAACAGAAGCTTCAGGTGAAAAGACTGAACGACAATTATTAGCTCTGCGTGAATCTATAGACACGAAACTTGAGATTATTAGAGGTGATAACGAAAAGAAGCTTGAGCAGATGCGACAAACCGTGGATGAGAAACTTCACGATACATTAGAACGGAGACTTGGAGAATCATTTAAACTGGTTAGTGAGCAGCTCACCGTGGTAAATAAAGGCCTTGGTGAAATGCAGACACTTGCAGATGGTGTTGGCGATCTCAAGCGGGTACTGACTAATGTGAAGTCACGAGGCATGATGGGAGAATATCAGCTCCATGCGATTCTGCAGGACGTGATGGCTCCTGACCAATACGCTGAGAATGTGATCACGAAACAAGGCTCAACTGATCGAGTCGAGTTTGCAATCCGTCTTCCAGGGCCACAAGAATCTGGTTCCCGGGCAGATGGAGTCTGGTTACCAATTGATGCAAAATTTCCTAAAGAGGATTATGAGCGACTTGTGGATGCTCAACAGAAGGGTGATGCAGATGCCGCTGAGGCTGCACGAAAAGCATTGCGTATTCGGTTGCGTGCTGAAGCAAAGGATATTGCGGCTAAATACATTGATCCTCCGGCTACTACCGATTTTGCGGTACTGTTTCTCCCTCTGGAAGGTTTGTACGCTGAGGTCTTACATACAGCAGGACTTGTAGATGATTTACAAAGAATCTACCGTGTCATAGTAGCCGGTCCGACTACCCTTACAGCACTCTTGAATAGTTTACAGATGGGATTTCGAACACTTGCAATTCAAAAGAGATCAAGTGAAGTATGGCAGATTCTTGGCAGTGTAAAGACTGAATTTCAACGGTTTGGTGACTTATTGGAGAAAACCAAAAAGAAAATTGATCAAGCTTCAGGTGATCTGGATCAGGCATACCGAAAGACGGAGAAAATACAAAAAAAACTGGTTTCGGTGGAGTTTTCCCCTTCCATCGAAGCGGACGAAATAGAGGAGGAGACTTAACCATGAATATGAAAGGACGAAGCTTTCTTACCCTGAAAGATTTTACAGCTGAGGAAATCCTGTATCTGTTGGAGTTATCTGACACATTGAAGAAAAAAAAGAAATCAGGGAAACGAGACCCTCTTCTTGCAGGGAAAAATATCGTACTCTTATTCGATAAGCCTTCCACACGAACACGCTGTGCATTCGAGGTAGCCGCCTTTGATGAAGGTGCATCGGTTACATTCTTAACGAATAGCCAGATGGGAAAAAAAGAATCTATTGAAGATACAGCACGGGTACTTGGTCGATATTATGACGGCATGCAATATCGTGGAAGTAGTCAAGAATTAGTTGAAAATCTTGCTGCTTATTCAGGAATTCCTGTTTGGAATGGACTTACCGATGTGGATCATCCTACACAGGTACTTGCTGATTTCATGACAGCTCGGGAACACCTTCAGAAGCCTCTGAATGAGATGAAATTTGTGTATGTTGGAGATGGAAGAAACAATATGTCGAATGCACTTATGATTGGTGCTGCAAAAGTCGGCATGAATTATGTTGTTGCATCACCTCAGGAGCTTTCTCCTTCACAGGAGCTTATTGACTCACTTGCTTCAGACAGAGAACAGTCGGGGGGTACATTCTCCTTTGAAACAGACCCATTTGCCGCTGTGAAAGGAGCAGATATCCTGTATACCGATGTGTGGGTTTCTATGGGTGAAGAAGATAAAATGTCGAGTAGAATCGCCCTCCTTCAACCATACCGTGTAACAATGGCTCTAGTGCAAGCTGCTGAAAATCCGAATCTCATATTTGAGCATTGTCTTCCTGCATTCCATGATTTGGAAACAAGTATTGGAAAAGATGTGTTTGAGAAATTTGGACTCAGAGAGATGGAGGTTACCGATGAGGTTTTCCGAAGCTCCTTTTCTGTTGTCTTCGACGAAGCTGAAAATCGTATGCATACTATTAAGGCTGTAATGGTTGCCACTATGAGCGATACACATTACGAGTAGATTTTTACATATCTTCTCTGAGGGAATCTTGCTTAATGAGGGTGGTATAGAACTGTGCGGCCTTGCCAAGATTCTCCAGAGAAAATCTTTCATCAATATTATGCATTCTCTGTACTTCTTGTGTGTTCATCAGTGCTGGTGTAAACCGATATACATAATCACTTACCAGTTCATACTGTAATGCGTCTGTTGCTCCCATCATCATGTAGGGAGTTGGAATTGCTTCTGGGAAAGTTCTGATAATCGCTTCAGAAATTGCCTGAAACGGCTCTGAATCGACCGAAGAGGGGCGAGACCTTTCTGACTCAGCAATTACTTCAATTTTAATATCCTTGTCTCGAATGATACGATGCATCCAGGCGGCAACCAGTTCGGTTGACTCTCCTGGAAGGAGCCGAACATTTACTGTGGCTTGTGCTGTGACTGGAATTACATTTGCAACATGACTACCCTCGGCCATGGTTACCGCTATTGTTGACCTGATAAGTGAATTCATAGTGGGTGATGAACTGAAAATTGCCAGCACAATCGGTTTGAAGAGCCAGAGGTTGAGTAGAGGTAGAGCGAGTAGGAACGGTGCACTGCATCCGATTTTTGTCATGAGAAGACGGGTAGCTGAAGTAATTTGAGCAGGGGGTTTCTTCGATTCAATACGCCAAACAGCTCTGCCTAAAGATGCAAGTGCAGTAGGATTTTTTGGACTTGATGAATGCCCTCCCTCTTTATGACAGGAAAGTCTAATATTACTATTTCCCTTTTCAACTATGCCAATCACAGCCATGGGGTTTGAGACCTGAGGAATGAACCCCTGTGCGACCACCCCGCCTTCATCGAGCACGAAGGCAAAGCGAATTCCTTTTTTCTGAAAGTATCGAGCTATTGTGTATGCTCCTTGTGTACCTCTCGTCTCTTCATCACATCCAAATGCTATATACCATGTTCGAACAGGAGTATAACGCTGTGTAATGAGCTCTTCTATCGCCTCACAGATAGCAATCAACTGTCCTTTTGCATCAAAACTTCCTCTTCCCCATACGTACCCGTCTGCGATTGTTCTGTCGAACGGTGGATAAGTCCATTGTCTTGAATCATCAGCAGGAACAACATCCTGGTGTGCCGTGAGTAATGCAGGTTCCAGTTTTTCCTGGGAGCCTCTCCAAACAAAGACTAAATTTCGAGGTTCTCCAACGTCTATACGTTCGAGTCTGGTGAAAAGAAGCGGATAGGTCTGAGCAAGGTATGTATGAAAAGCGAAAAAAAGCTGTTGATCCTTTGATTCATCAATACCGCGGGCAATAGTCGGAAACGAGACTGCTCCTGCTAGATGATTTCCTAGTTCATCTTTATAGGCATCATCGAATGAGGTCATTTGAGGTAGGTTCCTGGTGATTCGGTGTTTTCGTCTTACATATAACGTTCGTACGCAGGAAACAATACATAATAGAGTTACTAGTAAACCAATGATTCCAAGGGCAATGTAAATCAAGCCTTTCTTTCTCCTACATCTTTTTCGTGGTGTCTTTTACAAAAACATGCTATAGTGTATCACAAGAATTTACTAATAGAGTAGCAGGATTGTCGGAATGCCAAAGAAAATCGATCATGAGGAACGAAAAGAGAAGATACTGCAAACTGCGTTGAAGGTCTTCGCTCGTGAAGGGTATCGTGATTCCAATCTCTCACTTATTGCCGTAGAGTGTGGTATTTCTCGACCTACAATCTATCAATATTTTAAAGATAAAGAACAAATTTATTATTATGCCGTTAAACTTGTTACGGGAAGAATGTTCACGAAATATGCTGATTATGCATGGACCACTACCGACAAGGTAATTCAGAGAATTCTCAACATCTGTAATGACATCATAGAAATTTCAACTCATCATAGAGGCGAGCTAACATCACTCATGGATGTTATGCTTCAATTGAAGAAGGAAGGGACCGATTTTTCCGATATTATCTTCAGAAGAACCGCAAAGTTGCACATCCTCTTTAAGCGTCTTCTGCGGCTAGGTATTGCTGCTGGTGATGTTGTAGAGTGTGATATTAATCGGATTACTCAGCATCTTGTTATTCTTCTCGAATCGTTCTGCTTTCAGTTGGCATTCCTCGATGCTTTTGATGTTGCAGGTGCAAAGGAATTGGTGAGTAACTACCTCGAATTGCTCCGTCCTATCCAGGATCAAAGATTTATTCGCTAGTATCTCTCGTTGCCGTTGATAGTCTCTCTCAGTATATTCTGTGTGGATGTACCTACAATACTGAGAGGTAGGATATGAATATTGATAAGATGACTATTAAGCTGCGTGAAGCATTGCAAAGTGCTAGCACGTTAGCACATGAGTACAGAAATCCATTAATAGAAAGAGAGCATTTTTTTCTCGCACTGTTACAACAGCGAGATGGTCTGATTGTTCCTCTTTTCGAACGTCTTGGTGTTTCTGCAGGTCTCTTGGAACAGAAGCTTGAAGCTCTTGTTGAACGACTTCCAAAGGCATATGGAGATACTCACCAGAGTTCTCTTTCTCCTAAATTAGCTGAATTGCTGTATGCAGCAGAAAAACAAGCTACTGGGTTTAAAGATGAATATATGAGTGCAGAACATGTGCTTCTCGCACTCATAGCCGAAGAGTCTCCAATCTCAACTTTACTCAAGGAACAAGGGGTGACTAAAGATGGTATACTGCAAGCGCTCCAACTCATTCGAGGAAATAATAGAATTACTGATGAGAGTCCTGAAGATAGATATCAATCTCTAGAAAAGTACTGCAAAGATATGACCGCTCTTGCACGTCAGCAGAAACTTGATCCTGTAATTGGACGAGATGATGAGATTAGGCGTGTAATGCAGGTGTTATCGCGTAGGACAAAGAATAATCCTGTGCTCATCGGTGAACCGGGTGTAGGAAAGACAGCAATTGTAGAAGGACTTGCACAACGTATTGTATCGAAAGATGTCCCTGAATCATTAACCTCAAAACGTCTGTTGGCTCTGGATCTGGGTGCACTCATTGCAGGTGCAAAGTTTCGAGGAGAATTCGAGGAACGGTTAAAGGCAGTAATCCATGAGGTTGTTGATTCAAACGGAGAGATTATTCTCTTTATAGATGAACTGCATACTCTTGTTGGAGCTGGAGCTGCGGAGGGATCAACCGATGCCTCTAATCTTCTTAAGCCTGCACTTGCTCGAGGCGAACTTCGTGCTGTTGGTGCAACAACGCTCGATGAGTATAGGAAGCACATCGAGTCAGATAAAGCCCTCGAAAGACGTTTTCAGCCTGTATACACAAAAGAACCAAGCGTAGAGGATACGATTGCAATCCTTCGAGGTCTCAAGGAGCGATACGAGGTGCACCATGGGGTTCGTATTAAGGATGAAGCTTTGGTAGCGGCCGCGATGTTGTCTGACCGCTACATAACTGCACGATTCCTCCCCGATAAAGCTATCGATTTAGTCGACGAAGCTGCAAGCCAACTAAAGATGGAAATTGAAAGTCAGCCGGTAGAACTTGATCAGATAGAACGGAAAATCCTGCAACTTACCATTGAGGCTCAAGCTCTAGTAAGGGAAACTGATAAAACTTCAGCAAAACGACGGGATAAAATTCAGGCAGAACTCGCCGATTTAAAAGGAACAAGAGATTCCTTGCAGCTGCAATGGACTAATGAGAAAGAAGCAATTTCAAGTATTCGGGAAAATAAAGCACGTCTAGAGCAATTAAAACAGGAAGAGATACAAAGCGAACGTGAGGGCAACCTTGCTAGAGCAGCAGAAATTAAACATGGTCTCATCCCCTCGCTTATGAAAGAAATAACTCAGCAAAGTGAATCTCTTGATCAGGAACAGCAAGGGAAACGGATGTTACGTGAAGAGGTTTCTGATGACGATATTGCACGAATTGTCTCGAATTGGACCGGTATTCCGGTTGCTAAAATGCTCTCGTCTGAGATGGATAAGTACATACATCTCGAGGACATATTAAGTGAGCGGGTAATAGGCCAGGAAGAAGCGATTCGAGCTGTTTCTGATGCCATTAGACGAAATAAGACTGGTATTGGAGATGAACGGCGGCCATTGGGCACTTTCTTGTTTGCAGGACCGACAGGAGTAGGTAAGACAGAACTTGCAAAAGTTCTTGCTTCATTTCTGTTTGATGATGAAAAGGCACTTACGAGAATTGATATGAGTGAGTATATGGAGAAATTTTCGGTAAGCCGTTTGATTGGTGCTCCTCCTGGATATGTTGGTTATGACCAAGGTGGACAGTTAACGGAGGTTGTACGGAGACGACCATATTCTGTAATTTTATTTGACGAGATAGAAAAAGCTCATCCCGATGTGTTTAATATTCTATTGCAGGTTCTTGATGATGGCCGACTTACAGATGGACAGGGGAGAATTGTCGATTTTACCAATACCATTGTCATTATGACGAGCAATCTAGGGAGTGAACTTCTCCTCTCTGCACCGACGTTTGAGGAGGCTCAGTCAGCAGTCGAATCGGTGATATCCAAATCGTTCAAACCTGAATTCATAAATCGTATCGATGAAATTATAGTGTTCCATCGGTTGGAAAAGATGCATATGAGAAAGATTGCAGGGTTACAACTCAGTCTTCTGGCAGATCGTCTTGCCCGAAGGAATATGCAACTGAGCTACGACGAATCAGTTCTCGATATAATTGCAGCAGAGGGGTATAGCCCCGATTTTGGAGCTCGACCTATTAAGCGAAGCATTCAAAGTCTGATTGAAAATCCACTAGCAAAGAAAATGCTTACTGGGGAGTTTGTCGAAGGAGATACAATCGTGCTTGCAACTGATGACGAGAGAGCTGTCACGTTTCAGAATCCACGCACGAAAGGTCAATAAGCTTTTGATATGCCTCTGGAGTATCGATATCTGTAATCCATGCTTGGTCTTCAGTGATGAACTCCCGGACGGCACGGGATGCAAGAAGAGCTCGCATGGTTGCAGTTTTAGGTTGTGCTAAAATTACCGGAAGTAGTGACGGTGCACACAATACTGGATGCCCAGGTATATTGTTACAAAAAGGACGTACTGCTTCGTATGAAGTGAGCAGTTGTTGTAGTTGGTGATAATGATATGCAGTAATGAGTGGAGCATCTCCCAAGGCAATCGCAAAAGATTCTGTTTCCGGTATGTGTGAAACGCCAACGAGTGTAGATGAGAACTGGCCGAATTGCGGGTGAGGGTTCTGCACCCATGTTAGCCGATAAGGGAATTGTGTCTGATACTGTTCCAAAATCGGGATAATTGCTTTCTCATAAAAACCAGTTACCACTATCACATAATCGGAACCGGCGAGTGCTGCTTCTATTGCATGGCATATGAGTGGTTTATCACGATAAGGGAGTAATAGTTTTATATCTCCCATGCGTGAAGATTTTCCTGCTGCCAAAAGAACGGTATGCATGAATGAAACCTCTTGTGTAAAGAGTACCATGATTGCAAAAACTATGCCAATCTGATTATACTTGCTGCCATGATTGCCACTTATATTAACAGTCTCGCAATAATAATCGGTTCCCTTCTAGGTCTACTCATCGGCACACGTCTTAAAGAGCAATTCAAAGAGGTGATATTTGCCTCTTCCGGTCTTGTTACTGTGGTAATTGGTGTGCAGATGGCTCTGCAGACGAGAAGTTACCTAGTACTTCTTTTTTCTATTGTGGTGGGAGGAATCCTCGGATACATAATCGGCATTGAAGATGCTGTACTGCGCCTTGGCGATTGGATGGAGCTGAAAACCAGCCGGAAAAATCTCAAATCGGGCGATACTTCAGGTAGTTCGCTTTTTGCTCATGGATTTCTCAATGCCTCGGTACTCTTCTGTTCTGGAGCGATGGCGATTGTAGGATCCATTGCAGCTGGGACACAAGGCGACTACACCTTAATTTTTATAAAGTCTGTGATGGATGGCAGCATGGCAATAATTTTCGCAGCTGCTTATGGCCCAGGAGTTATTGCCTCTGCAGCCGTAGTCTTGGTATACCAGGGATTCTTTACACTTGCCGGTGGTTATCTGTCTCCAGTTATGGGGGAGGCAGGATTGGCAGAACTTACTGCAGCTGGGGGAGTTTTGCTCATCATGATAGCTTTTGGACTTATCCAGGTACGCCAATTCAAGACAGGGAATTTTCTTCCTGCACTGGTGATTGCACCATTATTCAGTAAGCTGGGTTCTTGGCTATCAGAATTGTTCCCTTTTCTGTAAAAAAATGCCAGAGTCCTCATTGTGGACCCTGGCAATTATCTTTTTTATCGTTTGCGTGCCGATTTTAAGGTTGAACTTGCCGACTCATCACGTTCAATCGGACATCGTTTTGCCTTCCAGATATCGTTAGTATATTCCATGATGGTTCTGTCACTCGAAAACTTTCCTGATGCTGCAATATTGAGAATTGCCTTTTTAGCCCACGCATCTCGGTTGTTTGTATAAAGAAATGTTGCCTCGTCATGGGCATCTGCATAACTACGCAAATCTGCAAGATGGAAATAACGATCATCTTCTAGAAGTGATTTTCGTAAAGGTTCAAAGATATTCGGTTCCATCACATTGAAATATCCAGAGAGGAAAAGATCCACCATCTTTCGGATTTCAGGATCGCGAGAGACCCAATCATAGGGGTCGTAATGTGGTCGCATACGTTCTATCTCATCGGCTGAGTGACCGAAGATAAACATATGCTCTCGTCCCACTTCTTCAGCCATTTCAATAGTAGCCCCATCCATAGTGCCAATAGTGAGTGCACCATTGCACATGAACTTCATGTTTCCCGTCCCTGAAGCTTCAAATCCCGCAGTGGAAATCTGTTCTGACAAGTCGGTTGCCGGAATGAGATTTTCTGCCATGGTCACGCGATAGTTGGGAAGGAAATGAACCGATAACAGCTTGTTAACTGAAGTGTCATCATTAATAATTTTTGCAATGTTGTTAATCAGTTTTATGATGAGCTTCGCATGAACATACCCTGGTGCTGCCTTTCCTCCGAAAATAAATGAAGTAGGAGAAAAATCTTCAATTCGTCCCTCTTTAATTCTTTGATACAAAATCATAATGTTCAGTGCATTAAGCAGCTGTCGTTTGTATTCATGTATTCGCTTTACCTGGACATCAAACATTGAATCCGGATCCAAAAGAATACCACAATCCCGTTTCAAGAAATTGACAGCTGTCTCTTTTGCCTTTTGTTTGATAGTAAGAAAGTCAGCCCTAAAGTTGGAATCTTCAGCAAATGGCTCAAGGTCTTTTATTCGGTCATAGTCAGTAATCCAGCCATCGCCGATAGCTTCAGAAATTTTTGATGCGAGAAGTGGATTTGCACTAAGCAGCCATCGTCGCTGAGTTATCCCGTTAGTTTTATTATTGAATCGATTCGGAAAGACTACCGAGAACTCTGGGAACATTCGCTCGGTGAGCAATCGTGAATGCAGTGCTGCAACTCCATTAGTTGAATGTGATCCAATAATAGATAGGTTTGCCATACGAATTTGTTTAGTAGATCCCTCTTCTACAATACTCAACTTCCTTATAGCTTCAGGACGCAATGGAAAGAAAGAAACGGCATGCTGCAGAAAACGGTGATTGATTTCATAAATAATCTGCAAATGTCTCGGCAGAATCTGCTCCATCATACTGAGAGGCCATTTCTCGAGTGCCTCTGGCATAAGCGTATGGTTGGTATAGCCCATAGTACGAACAGTGATATCCCACGCCTCTTCCCATGGCAGGTTTTCTAAATCTAGAAGAATACGCATAAGTTCGGGAATCGCAAGTGAAGGGTGTGTGTCATTCAATTGAATTGCGGCAAAATCGGGAAGTTTGCTCCATGGTGCCGATTGCCGTCTGAATCTACGGATAATGTCTGCGAGAGAACAGGCGACAAAAAAGTACTGTTGTTTTAGTCGGAGCTCCTTTCCCATATACAAAGTATCGTTGGGATAAAGGACCTGACTAAGGTTTTCTGCAAGGATCTTTGATCGTACTGCCTCAACATAGTCACCCTCGTTGAATTCCTGGAAATTAAATTCATCAGTTGCTTTTGCACTCCAGAGTCGAAGTGTGTTAACCGTTTTTCCACCATATCCAACTATGGGCATATCGTACGCAACGCCTTGAACCTGGTCAGCACTAATCCATTTGTACTGATCCTTTCCTCCCTCACGAATAACACGTACTTCACCGCCAAAACCTACAGTAAAGGTAAGATCTTCACGCGGTATTTCCCAAGGATTACCATGCCGTAACCAGTTATCGGGCTGTTCAGATTGCCAGCCATTTCTCACCTGCTGTTTAAAGATGCCGAAATTATACCTAATACCATATCCATAGGAAGGGATGTCGAGCGTTGCCAGAGAATCGAGGAAGCAGGCAGCAAGACGACCAAGACCACCATTTCCAAGACCTGCATCGGGTTCCACTTCCACAATTTCTTCATAGGTGTATCCCAATTCCGACATCGCAGCACGAACTTCATCCTCAAGTCCCAGATTAATGCAATTGTTAGTCATGGCACGACCCATCAAGAACTCAAGTGATAGGTAATAGACTCGTTTTGAGCCCTCTTTTCTTTGGGTTGCACGTGAATGATGCCATTGATGAATGATTCGGTCACGAATCGCATATGCAAGAGCTGTGTAACGGGTTATATCGGTATTATGGAACTCATCGGCATCGAGAGAGTACTTCAAATGTTCCGCAAAATCTAAGGCAATAGCCGCTTTTGTCGGCGAGAATCGAGTATGTTGTTCTGTGGTACTCATAAAACTCCTTTTGCAGTATGTAATTTACCGCATCTGCAGCAATAGTATATGAATACTGATGCCGAATCAACCACAAGCAGTGTAGGGCTCACAGGGAGAGTGGGTGTTTTATTAAATGTTCGTGTATGTATATTGACAAAAAGGGGGTGATTTGCTACGTTGACATCTGCTCGACCGCGGAAAGGGATATTTTTCCATTTTTCGTCATGTAGCTGATATGCCCTTGTAGCTCAGCTGGCAGAGCACCACCATGGTAAGGTGGGGGTCATCGGTTCAAATCCGATCGAGGGCTGTATTCCTCTATCATTCGTTGAGAGCGGAGCCGGGTATTTGACCGGCAAGGAGTTTTTACTATGGCTAGCAGTAAGAAGAAGGGGCCGGTTGAAAAGATCGCCTTGCAGTGCACTGAGTGCAAGCAGAAAAATTATACAACTGAAAAAAATCGGCGTAACACACCGGGAAAACTTGAGTTGAATAAATTCTGTCCATTCGAGCGAAAGCATACTCTTCATCGCGAGACGAAGATTAAATAGCCTTCCAAGGCGAATCGAGAAGCGAACAGGTCAGTAGCTCCAATGGCTAGAGCGCTGGTCTCCAAAACCGGATGTTGTAGGTTCGAGTCCTACCTGACCTGTCCGCTTTCCGTGCAAGGAGTTGGTTGATGAAGAAGTTGATTCGTTATTTTAAAGAATCTCATATGGAGTTGAAGAAGGTTGTGTGGCCTGCTTGGGATGAAGTGGTAAGCTCAACCAAGGTTGTGCTGATTTCTACCGCAATTTTTGCCCTGGTCCTCGGCTTGGTTGACTTCCTGCTCGTACAGGGTGTTGACCTGATTTTCTAGGGAGAGGTCATGGCAAAAGGTTGGTATGTAGTACATACGTATTCTGGATATGAGAATAAAATCGAAAAAACTATCCGGAAGATAATGGAAAGTGACCCGCAGTTTTGTGAGGTCGTTTCTGACATCAAGGTGCCCACTGAAGAAGTTGTTGAAGTAAAAGATGGCGTGAAAAAAACTGTTAAACGCAAAATACTTCCTAGTTATATTCTTGTTCAGATGGATTTGCCTGAATATCAATGGGAATTTTTCTGTTCTCAGATTAAACGCATCCAGGGAGTAACCGGATTTGTGGGTTCTTTGGATGGGCGAAAACCTGTTCCACTCTCCAGTGAAGAGTTGAAGGGAATCCTTCAGAAGACTGGTGAAATTAAAACCGAGAAAGTATTGCGACCCAAGCAGTCTTTCAGTCACGGTGAACATGTGAAGATTGTTGAAGGGCCATTTGAGTCTTTCACTGGAACCATAGAAGAGGTGAATATGGAGAAGGGAAAACTACGTGTACTCGTTGGCATCTTCGGCCGTTCCACCCCAGTTGAAGTAGATTTTTTACAGGTTGAGAAGGTATAACCTCTGTTCAGCCTGATTGGTTTTTAACACAATACTCCCCATCGAACATTGTTCGATAGGTGGGAGCCTCTTCGTTGAAGGGGCGTCAATACCAGCGCGGGGCGAATAGCTGCCGTGTAAGGAGACACTAATATGGCAAAGAAAAAGGTATCTGCTGTAATCAAACTGCAGTGCCCAGCCCAAAAGGCTACGCCCGCACCACCGGTCGGTCCGGCTCTTGGGCCTCATGGTGTGAGTGCACCTCAGTTTGTTCAGCAGTTCAACGACAAAACGAAGAACTTTGAAGCTGGACTCATTATTCCAGTGGTTATCACTGTATACGCTGATCGATCATTTACCTTCATTCTGAAGACACCGCCAGCTGCGGTTCTTATTAAAAAGGCTTGTGGTATTGCAAGCGGTTCAGGTGTGCCCCACACTCAGAAAGTCGCAAAACTGACTCAGGCTCAGCTTACCGACATCGCTAAGACCAAACTTCCCGATCTCAATGCAAACGACATTGAGGCTGCCAAGAAGATTATCGCCGGTACAGCAAGAAGCATGGGCGTCGAGGTGGAGGCTTAGAGATGAAACACGGCAAGAAATATAAGGAAGCTTTAAAGCAAGTAGACCGCACTAAGCAATATTCTTTCGTTGAGGCTGCAGAGTTGGTAAAGAAAGTTGCTTTCGCAAAGTTTGACGAGACCGTTGAGCTCTCTCTCAATCTTTCACTTAAGAAGAGTCAATCAGTCAGAGACACAGTTGTTCTTCCATACCAGTTCGCAGCAGAAAAGCGAGTGTTGGTATTTGCAAAAGGTGACAAAGCACAAGAAGCTTTGGATGCTGGTGCAACATATGTTGGAGATACTGATCTGGTTGAGAAGATTCGTGGTGGCTGGATGGATTTTGATGTAGCGGTTGCAACACCCGATATGATGAAAGATGTAGGTCGTCTCGGACCTATTCTTGGTCGTAGAGGTCTTATGCCTAACCCAAAAACTCAGACTGTCACGTTCGATATCAAGGGAGCTCTTGCAGAATTGAAGCAAGGCCGTGTTGAATTCCGTTCCGATAAAACTGGTGTAGTACACCTAGCAATTGGAAAGGTTTCAATGGATGCTGATAAGATAGTTGAAAATGCTCGTGTCGTATTGAAAGAGGTTTTGAGAAAGAAACCTAGTGATGCAAAGGGTGAGTTCGTCAAGAGCGTCGCACTCAGTTCCACCATGGGCCCTGGCGTCATGGTCGACGTGAAAGAGAACTAGGAGGATTGGGAAATGGCAGAATATCAGACTCGAAAAGCCCAACATAAGGTTGATGCAGTCGCGGAGATGACATCCGAATTCTCTCAGTATGACGGATTCATTTTTACCGATTATCGTGGAATGACTGTTGAGCAGATTTCAGAGCTTCGCAATCAGTTGCGTGCAAAAGAAGCTGCATACCGTGTTGTTAAAAACCGTTTTGCTAAGATTGTGATGAGTGATCTTAAACATGACGGTACAGATGAAAATCTTGTTGGACCTACCGCAGTAACACTTACAACTGGTGAGGATGGCTCCAGTGCTGCATCGAAGATTCTCTTCGATTTTGCAAAAGGCTCCCCGCTTCAGGTTAAAGGTGCTTTTATTGGTGGTAAATTGTTCAGCAAAGAAGAAATTGAGGCATACAGTAAGTTGCCGACACGATTGGAGTTGATTGCTTCTCTTATGGGTACCATGAAAGCTCCACTCTCAAAACTTGCCCGAACTTTGCAGGCGGTTGCCGACGCAAAAGAGGGAAAATCAGAAAATTAATACGGTACTAGTCTTCACGTTTTCGTAGACCTGCTATTACCGTACACATACAAGGAGAAGATAATATGGCTACTAAAGAAGAAATTTTGGAAGCAATTGCAAACATGACTGTTATGGAGGTTTCAGACCTCATTAAAGCCATGGAAGAAAAGTTTGACGTTACCGCTGCCGCACCTGTAGCAGTCGCTGGTGCAGTTGCTGCTGCAGCAGAAGAAGTTGAAGAGCAGACCGAGTTTGACATCATCCTCAAGGGTGTTGCCGATGGAAAGACTATTCCTGTCATTAAGGAAGTTCGAGCTCTTACTGGTCTTGGTCTTAAAGAGGCTAAAGATTTGGTTACTGCCGGCGGTACAATTAAAGAGGCAGTCTCTAAGGATGACGCTAAGAGCATCAAGGAGAAACTTGAGGCAGCAGGCGCTACTGTTGAAGTTAAATAACACGATTTTTTTCATGCATAGACAGGCGAAAGCCTGAGGGGCTAGCCACCGGGATTTTTCCGGTGGCCGGTCGTGTCTTCTACATTCCGATGTGTGGGTTCTCGGACTCCTGTCCGAATCTTCCGCAACACAGACCTCCGGAGGGTAACAATGGTTGCCAAAGGCAATTCAATTACGAGAAAATTCATTGGAACCCATAGTCAAGAAGTATGTGAATTACCGAATTTAGTCGGTATACAACTTGATTCCTATGAACGGTTCCTCCAGCTCGATCGATTAAAGAACTCAAGTGAACCCGATCCAAATCAAGGTTTGGAGCAGGTGTTTCAGTCGACCTTTCCGATTGAGAGCCAAAATGGTGAAATGTGCCTACATTATCATGGGTACACGATTGATTTCGACAACATAAAATTCTCCGAGATCGAATGCAAGCGGAAGGGGAGAACCTTTTCCGTACCAATTAAAGCAACGATCAGTCTTGAGCTAACCGGTACCGGTGAGCTTCGGCAGCGTGAAATCTTCTTTGGTGACATTCCGTTGATGACTGAGCGTGGCACGTTTATTGTGAACGGAGCAGAACGTGTAGTTGTCAGTCAGATACACAGATCTCCAGGTGTAATCTTCTCGGATGATAAGGGGGTGTATTCATCTAGAATCATTCCTTACCGAGGATCTTGGTTGGAGTTCGAGATTGATGACAAAAAGAAAGAACTTATATTTGCAAAAATAGATCGTAAGAAACGAATCTTGGGAACGCTGTTTTTGCGAGCTATAGGGCTTGATTCTCGTGAAAAGATTGTTGCTCATTTTTATACATCAAAAACTGTAGAGCTTTCCAAGGATTTGGAGGCAAATAACAGTTTGGTTGGATCAATTGCATTTGCAGATATCTACTCTAAGAAGGGTGGAAAATCGGCGAAAAAACTGCTTAGGGCGGGTGATGAGCTCTCTCCAACCTATATTGAAGCATTGGTGAAGGATGGACTTACATCAATTGATATCATTGATGAGGATCATCCCGAGTCTCTTCATTCTCGTATGATAATTAATTGTTTTGAGGTTGAAGATGCTAAGTATACTCAGGAAGGGTATGACGAACCTCTGAAGGAGGATGTGCTATCTCCTATTTATGCGGTTCTTCAACCTGGTGAGATGATTGCAATTGAGCGAGCAGAAAAGGATCTTCCGGATATGTTCTTCTCCAGTCGTCGTTACGATCTTGGGAATGTTGGAAGATATAAGTTTAACAAGAAATTTGGAACTGAAGAGGATGTTGATGATGAAGAGGCAAGTACGGATCTTACCGTTCTTGTACCTCAGGATATTGTGAACACCATGGGGTTCCTTATTAAAGTATATATCGGTGAAGAAAACGTCGATGATATCGACCACCTGGGAAACCGAAGAGTCCGATCAGTTGGTGAGTTGTTGCAGAATCAGTTGAGTGCTGCATTCGCCCGTATGGAGCGGATTGCACGAGAGAGAATGAACCTGGAAAGTAATCAGGTAAAACCGCAAGACCTAATCTCCATCAAGCCAGTTGTTGCTGCTATTAAAGAGTTCTTTGGTTCCAGTCAGCTTAGCCAGTTTATGGATCAGGTTAATCCTCTTGCTGAATTGACGCATAAGCGTAGACTTAATGCACTTGGACCTGGAGGTTTGTCGAGAGACCGAGCCTCATTCGAAGTTCGTGATGTTCACTATACCCACTACGGTCGTATGTGTCCTATTGAGACTCCAGAAGGTCCGAACATTGGTCTTATTGTATCGTTAGCGAATTACACCCGCGTAAATAAACACGGATTTTTAGAAAGTCCATATAGAAGGGTTGTTGAAGGTAAGGTTACAAAAAATTACCGATACCTCGATGCCAACGATGAAGAAAAATTCTTTATTGCACAGGCGAACTCACCTATTACCGACGATGGAACGTTCCTTGAAGATGATATTCCCGTGCGAAGAAGCGGTGATTATACGACACGACAGGCACATGAAGTGAAATACATGGACGTATCGCCCATGCAGGTTATAAGTGTTGCTGCATCACTGATTCCATTTTTGGAACATGATGATGCTAACCGTGCACTCATGGGTTCAAACATGCAACGTCAGGCTGTTCCACTCTTATTCCCTGAAGCTCCTTATGTTGGAACGGGAATGGAGGCAAAAACTGCCTATGATTCCGGTGTGCTTATTAAAGCTACACGTTCTGGAACCGTGAGTTATGTTTCATCAACAATGGTTCAGATTGCTCCCGATGTGAGTGAAATTGAGGGTGAAGTTGATTCGTATATTGTTCAAAAATTTGAACGAACCAACCAAGATACCTGTTTTAACCAGAAGCCGATTGTTAAGGTTGGACAGCATGTAGAAGCTGGTACTGTTCTGGCAGATGGTCCAGCAACCCAAAAGGGTGAACTGGCCTTGGGAAGAAATATCCTTGTAGGATTCGTGCCTTGGAATGGTTACAACTATGAAGATGCAGTTCTCATCTCCGAACGAGTAGTCAAAGAAGATATCTATACCTCAATCCACATTAAGGAATTTTCTACCGATATCAGGGAGACAAAGCTTGGTCCAGAAAAGTTAACTCGTGATATCCCGAATACAAGCGAAAAGAATCTTGAACAGCTCGATGAGGATGGAATTGTAAGTGTAGGTTCTGTTGTTCGACCTGGCCATATCCTCGTGGGTAAGGTCACGCCAAAGTCAGAATCCGACACTACTCCAGAATTTAAGCTGCTCAATTCAATTTTCGGTGAAAAGGCTAAAGAGGTTCGAGATACTTCGTTGAAAGTACCTCATGGTACCGAAGGAACTGTTATTGATATTCAACGTCTTAAGAGAAGTGAGGGAGATGAACTTCCTCCAGGTGTTGATGAGATGGTGAAAGTTCTTATAGCAACCAAACGAAAGTTACGCCAGGGCGATAAAATGGCCGGGCGTCATGGAAACAAGGGTGTTGTTGCCCGCGTACTTCCAGAAGAAGATATGCCTTTCATGGCAGATGGTACACCGCTCGATGTTTGTCTTAACCCGTTGGGTGTTCCTTCTCGAATGAATATTGGACAGTTGATGGAGACGCAGCTCGGATGGGCGGGACATGTGCTTGATGAGTGGTATTCCTCTCCGGTATTCCAATCGGCATCTGTTGCAGATATTGAGGCAAAAATGAAAGAGGCTAACCTTCCAGTTACCTCAAAAACAACATTGTATGACGGTCGCACAGGAGTGCAATTCGTTAATCCAGTGTTCTGTGGATATATTTATTACTTGAAACTCCACCACTTGGTGGATGACAAGATGCATGCACGTTCGACAGGTCCTTACTCGCTTGTTACGCAGCAGCCTTTGGGTGGTAAAGCCCAATTTGGTGGTCAGCGACTAGGAGAAATGGAAGTGTGGGCTTTGGAAGCATATGGAGCTGCAAATACACTTCAGGAGCTTCTTACTATTAAGTCGGACGATATGAATGGAAGAGTAAAAATCTATGAGAGCATTGTAAAAGGTGAACCTGCAACTAACGCAGGTATGCCAGAAGCTTTCAACGTACTCGTCCAAGAGGTTCGTGGTTTAGCTCTTGATATGTCGGTATATGATTCCAAGGGAAGGCAAGTACCTCTCACGGAACGCGATGAAGAGTTAATCAATAAGCGAAACTCGATTAATTAAGCAGGAGATTTCGGATGAAGGAAATTCAGGATTTCGACAGCATCATGATAAAGTTGGCCAGCCCTGAGCAGATCAAGGCATGGTCATACGGTGAGGTCAAGAAGCCGGAGACAATCAACTACCGGACTCTACGTCCGGAACGTGACGGACTCTTCTGCGAGAAGATATTCGGAACGACAAAAGAGTGGGAGTGTTATTGCGGAAAGTTTAAATCAATTCGCTATAAAGGAGTAATCTGTGATCGCTGTGGCGTTGAAGTTACTCACTTTAAAGTGCGTCGTGAACGTATGGGGCACATTGATCTCGCTTCTCCAGTTTCCCATATCTGGTATTATCGCTCTGTGCCATCACGAATGAGTCTCTTGCTCGACATTCCTCGAGCTGCACTTCAATCAATACTTTACTATGAAAAGTATGTGGTGATTAACTCAGGTGAAACTGAACTTCGCTATAAGCAGCTTCTCAGTGAGGATGAATATTATCAGGCTCGAGAACAATATGGTGAGTCTTTCTATGCCATGATGGGTGCTGAGGCAGTAAAGGTTCTATTGGAGAATTTAGATTTGGATCAGCTTTCTGCTGAACTCCGTGAGCAAATGGTTGCGAAAGGTGATAAAGCCGACAAGCGACTTTTAAAACGGATAGAGGTAGTAGAGAATTTCCGTGATAGTGGAAATAGACCTGAATGGATGATTCTTACCGTGATTCCGGTAATTCCACCAGAATTGCGTCCAATGGTTCAACTCGATGGTGGTCGATTTGCCACAAGCGATCTAAACGATCTCTATCGTAGAGTTATCAACCGAAACAACCGTCTCACTCGTCTTATGTCGCTGCACGCACCCGACATTATTATTAGAAATGAAAAACGAATGCTTCAGGAAGCTGTTGATGCTCTGTTCGATAACTCAAAGAAGAAACGAGTAGTCAAGGGTGCTTCAAACAGACCGCTTAAGTCTTTATCTGATATGCTTAAGGGTAAACAAGGCCGATTTAGACAGAATCTACTTGGTAAACGAGTCGACTACAGTGGTCGTTCAGTAATTGTTGTTGGCCCAGAGCTTCGACTTCATCAGTGTGGACTTCCATCAAAGATGGCCCTTGAATTATATAAACCCTTTATCATGAAGAAGCTCGTGCAGCGTGGAGTCGTCTATAATATTAAGAAGGCGAAAACCCTCGTTGAGCAGGAGACACCGGAAGTGTGGGCAATTCTTGACGATGTTGTAAAAGAACATCCGGTGCTGCTTAACCGTGCTCCTACGCTTCACCGATTAGGAATACAGGCTTTTGAACCTGTTTTAGTTGATGGGAAAGCAATTAAGCTCCACCCACTCGTCTGTCATGCATATAATGCTGACTTTGATGGTGACCAGATGGCTGTACACGTGCCGCTCACACAAGCTGCACAAATTGAGTGTTGGACACTTATGCTCTCTGCCAACAACTTGCTCGACCCAGCGAATGGAAAGCCTATCGTCTTCCCTTCACAGGATATGGTGTTGGGTATTAACTATCTGACCCGTGAAATGGATGGAGCCAAGGGAACCGGAAAGTTTTTTGACAATATTTCTGAGTTGATTCTTGCCATTGAAGCAGGGGCACTCTCTTATAACGCGCTCATTACCTATCGTCTGGATGATGGAACAGTAATGAAAACAACTCCAGGACGAGTGTTGTTCAATGCAGAAATGCCATCCGAGATTTCTTTCCAGAATGTATGTTTTGGTGATAAGGAGCTAAAACGGCTCGTTGGTGAAGTAATTCAGAATCAGAAGACATCAGTTGCAGTGAAGATGCTTGACTCAATAAAAGATATTGGATTTAAGTATGCAACCCTCTTCGGCGCTACCATAGGTCTATCGGATATGATAGTTCCCGATGCAAAAGCTGAGTTGGTTACTGCAGCAGATCTTCGCCAGTCGGAAATCAAAGAGCAGTATAGACAAGGTCATATTACTCAGGATGAGCGTTACAACAGAGTTATTGAGGTGTGGAGTAAAACCACTGAAGATATTTCCACTGCACTTATGAATGAATTAAAGGTAAGTCAGAATGGGTTTAACCCGCTCTATCTTATGGCCGATTCCGGTGCAAGAGGTTCAAAGACTCAGATTCGTCAGCTCGGTGGTATGAGAGGTTTGATGGCGAAGCCCTCCGGTGACATCATTGAATTCCCTATCCGATCTAACTTTAAGGAAGGACTTTCAATTATTGAGTTCTTTATCTCAACGAATGGCGCCAGAAAGGGGCTTGCAGATACAGCACTTAAGACTGCAGAAGCAGGATACCTTACTCGTCGATTAGTTGATATTGCTCAGGATGTTGTTATCAACGAGGATGACTGTGGTACCATCAATGGTATTGAGCGAACCGCAATGAAAGATGGAGATGAGATTGTTGAGTCCCTCTCTGATCGAATTGTTGGTCGATATACCTTGGAAAAGGTCTTTCATCCTATAACTGGTGAACTCATTCTTGATGTTAATAATGAAATAACTGCGGCAAAAGCCGTTGAGATTGAAGAGTCGGGTATTGAAGCTGTTCTCATTAGAACCGTATTGACTTGTGAAGCAAGACACGGGGTTTGTAGAAAATGCTACGGTAGAAACCTGGCAACAAATAGACCTGTTGATATTGGTGAAGCTGTCGGAATTATTGCAGCACAATCTATTGGACAACCGGGCACTCAGCTTACCATGAGAACCTTCCATATTGGTGGAACGGCAACGAGCGGTGCTGAAGAAAACCGTCTTACCTTCCACTATCCTGTAGTGATTAATGAGCTTTCAGGAACGTTGGTTGAGTCTTATGATGGGTCTGTATTGTTTACAAGAAAAGGGTTTATCTTCTACTCTCGTGTACTCGCTGAGTATTCAGTAGAGGGGAAGAAGGTTTTAGTCAATCATGATGATAAAGTTGTTGTCGGCTCTGAACTATTTAAAGAAAACACCAAAACAATGATTGAGTCTACCCAAATGGGTATTGTAAAAATTGTCGGCTCTATGCTGTATATTGTTGCACCAGAGCAACGAATCGATGTGAGAAACGGGTCAGAACTTAAAGTTGAAAAAGGAGCCTATGTTCCAGCAAATTCTACTGTAGTACTCTTTGATCCTTTCAGTGAACCGATTATTGCCGAATATGAAGGAAAGGTTCACTTTATTGACATTAAGCTTGGGACTACACTCAAAGAAGAGGTCAACGTAGAAACTGGAAGTATTGAGAAAAAGATAACTGATCATATCAGTGAAACATTACAACCACGAATCGCATTGATGTCTGATGACGGAGAAACCCTTGCAACTTACTTCCTTCCTGCAGCATCCTATTTGAATGTTGAAAATGGGGTTGAGGTTAAAAAAGGTCGAATTCTTGCTAAGATTCTCAAAGAGAGTGTCAAGACTAAGGATATTACCGGAGGTTTGCCTCGTGTTGGAGAATTGTTCGAGGCGAGAAGACCGAAGAATCCTTCGATTCTGGCTCAGGTAGAAGGTGTTGTGCGGTTTGGTGCTGTAGTGAAAGGTAAGCGTGTTGTTCTGGTTGAAGATGACTATGGCAATGAATTCAAACACCTAGTACCCATGAGCAAGCATATGCTCGTACGTGACGGTGACCGGGTAGAAGCGGCAGAACGGTTGTGTGATGGACCAATCGATCCACATGATATCCTTGATATTCTTGGAGAAAATGCACTTCAATCGTTCCTTCTGGATGAAGTTCAGGAAGTGTATCGTCTACAGGGTGTAGATATTAATGACAAGCATCTTGGAGTTGTAGTCCGACAAATGTTGCGGAAGGTTGAAGTTATCCGTGTAGGTGATACAGGGTTTATTCATGGACAGCAGGTTGATAAATATCGATTCCACGAAGAAAATGCACGAGTTATAGCAGAAGGTGGACAGCCGGCAGACGCTCGTCCGATGCTTCTTGGTATTACCCGAGCTTCCTTGAGTATTGACTCCTTCATATCGGCTGCATCGTTCCAGGAGACCACCAAGGTCTTGACAAATGCTGCGATAGCTGGTAGTAGAGATGTGTTGCGCGGGCTCAAAGAGAATGTCATTATCGGCCACCTGATTCCTGCCGGTACTGGTATGAAGAGATACCGGAATATCAGGGTGAAGGAAGATAATCCAATTGATCTTGGTGAGAAAGTTCAATCTCTCATGGGTTCGAAAAAGATAAGTATGTTCGATGAAGATGAAGATTTTGATTCGGACTACGTCGAAGAAATGATATCCGAAGGTGAAACCTCCGAAGATGATGGAGATGAGGAATAGTATTTCTCATCTCATGGTCTGAATGAGTGATAGGTTTTACATGCTGACTTTGGAGATAAGCATACATAAGGGATGGCGGTAGGCCGTCCCCCTCGGTTGCTTCTTACTAGGAAGTGACCGTTACGAAGATAAAGGGAGAGTATCGAAAGATGCCAACTATTAACCAATTAATACGTAAAGGTCGGACAACCTTGGTTCATAAAACCAAATCTCCTGCTTTGCAGGGGTGTCCTCAGAAGCGTGGCGTTTGTACAAGAGTTATGACCGTCACACCGAAAAAGCCAAACTCTGCTTTAAGAAAGGTTGCGAGGGTACGCCTCTCCAATGGTATTGAAGTTACTGCTTATATTCCTGGCGTTGGACACAACCTTCAGGAGCACTCTGTTGTGCTTATGCGCGGCGGAAGAGTTAAGGACCTTCCTGGTGTTCGTTACCACATTGTTCGTGGTGCTAAGGACACACTTGGAGTCAATGATCGAAAGAGAAGCCGTTCCAAATATGGTACGAAGAAGCCAAAGGCTTAAGGGAGGTAGAAAATGGCAAGAAGAACAGTTGCTCCAGTACGTGAAATTCTCCCTGACGCCGTCTACAATAGTGTTATGGTGGAAAAGTTTATTCGTCGTATGATGGTTGATGGGAAAAAATCAATCAGCACGAAGATTATCTACGATGCACTCTCTGTTGTTGGTGATAAAAGTGGCGAAAACCCACTGGAAATGTTCGTTAAGGCACTTGAAAATGTGAAGCCTGTGGTCGAGGTAAAATCGAGACGAGTCGGTGGTGCTACATATCAGGTTCCTGTTGAGATTAAGGACAATAGAAGAGAAGCTCTAGCAATGCGTTGGATTATCACTGCAGCTCGTTCAAGAAACGGTAAGTCTATGAGTGAAAAGCTCTCTGCTGAGTTGCTCGATGCGGTAGCCAATACAGGTGCTGCCTTCAAGAAGAAGGAAGACACCCATAGAATGGCCGAAGCAAATAAGGCTTTCTCATCTCACAATAGATAAAATCAGTAGTGAAATGATTGATGGGACGCCAGTAATGCGGCGTCCTCATTAATTTTTTTAGAATAGCATGCAAATCGTAGCAAGGTGTTGACACAAATATCTAAACCCTCTATATTTGCAAAGGTGTCCATTTTCATGGGGTTACCTGTGAGTAATGGATGCAGAAAGGGCCAAACCGATCGTCTGGATGTACTATAGATGGTAAGGTGGTTCCAGTTTGCAGACTTTTTTTTGAAATCTGTACTATGTCGGTAGGCGTTGAACGACTTATCGACCTCTGGATCCCCCTTCTTTCTAGCGTAAATCCATCAGTCAGTTTGTCTCATTATTTGAAAGGTAAAGGCGTCTTGCCTTTATGGAGCATGATACAAATATTTTTGTGACGAAAAGTGTCACAAGGAGGATCTGATGGCTAAAGAGAAATTCAACAGAACAAAGCCACACGTAAATGTAGGCACCATCGGTCACGTTGACCATGGCAAGACCACCCTCACCGCAGCGATTACCATGTATTGTGGACGCAAAAGCGGCGACAAGGTTATGAAGTACGATGAGATTGATAACGCACCAGAAGAGAAGGCAAGAGGAATCACGATCAATACTCGTCACGTTGAGTACCAGACCGAAGCTCGACACTATGCACACGTTGACTGTCCGGGACACGCAGACTATATCAAGAACATGATTACTGGTGCTGCTCAGATGGACGGTGCTGTAATTGTTGTTGCTGCTACTGACGGTGCTATGGCACAGACAAAGGAGCATATTCTGCTCGCTCGTCAGGTTGGTGTACCTGCAATCATTGTATTTATTAACAAGACTGACCAGGTTGACGACCCTGATCTTATTGAGTTGGTCGAAGAAGAGATGAGAGATCTTCTCAATTCCTACCAGTTTGATGGTGACAACGCTCCAATTATCAAGGGTTCTGCATTTGAGGCTATGGAGCACGCAGATGACCCAGAGAAGACTCAGTGTATTCAGGATCTGCTTGATGCAATGGATAACTATATTCCGCTTCCAGAGCGTGCTGTAGACCTTCCTTTCCTTATGCCTATTGAAGATATCTTCTCCATCTCAGGCCGAGGAACTGTTGTAACTGGAAGAATTGAGCGTGGTATTCTCCACGTAAACGATCCTGTTTCAATTGTCGGTATCAAAGATACCAAGGATACTGTATGTACCGGTGTTGAAATGTTCAACAAGCTTCTTGACGAAGGTCAGGCTGGCGATAACGTTGGTGCATTGTTGAGAGGTGTAGATAAGAAAGAAGTTGTTCGTGGACAGGTCCTTGCAAAGCCAAAGACAATTACTCCACATGCAAAATTCGTTGGTACCGTGTACGTTCTCAGTAAGGAAGAGGGTGGTCGTCACTCACCATTCTTTGCAGGATACCGACCACAGTTCTATTTCAGAACTACCGACATTACCGGTACTGTAAACCTTCCTGAAGGCAAGCAGATGATTCTTCCTGGCGACAACACTGAAATCCATGTTGAATTAATTCACCCGGTTGCTATGGACAAAGGATTGAGATTCGCTATTCGTGAAGGCGGTAAGACCGTTGCTTCCGGACAGGTTATCGAAATCGTCGAATAATACTGACCACTTGTCTTGCCCGCTCGTATAAATATGCGGGCAAGACCCGTTTTTTGGAGGAATGATGGCTAAGGATAGAATTCGGGTACGGCTGAGGGGTTTTGACATTGAGCTCGTAGAGCAGAGTGCTAAGGCGATAGTGCAGACAGTTGTGAAGGCTGGTGCCAAAGTCTCTGGCCCCGTACCTCTCCCGACTCGTATCAACAAATATACTGTTCTCAGATCGCCTCATGTGAATAAAAAGTCGCGCGAACAGTTCGAAATGCGTACACACAAAAGGCTGATTGACATTCTTGACCCTACATCAAAAGTCATGGATGCCCTCATGAAGCTTGAGCTTCCTGCTGGCGTGGATGTAGAGATTAAACAGTAATAGTTGAGGTAAGAGATGTTAGGGCTTATCGGAAAAAAAATAGGAATGACACAGGTGTTTGATGCCAATGGGCGTCTTACCCCGGTGACTGTAATAAAAATAGAGGACAATGTGGTTGTCGGCCATCGGACTGTTGAAAAGAATGGATACAGTTCTTGTGTGCTTGGCGCCTTCGACAAGAAGAAGAGTCAGATAACCAAGCCGTACGCTGGACAGTTCACAGAAGTGTGCCCACCAAAGAAGACTTTGGTTGAGATGCGCGACTTTGACAAAGAGACGTCTGTCGGCGAGGTTCTCGGAGTAGATGTGTTCAAGGACGTTCTGTTTGTAGACGTGGTTGGTACCTCCAAGGGAAAAGGTTTCCAGGGTGGTATGAAGCGCCATGGTTTTGCAGGCGGACGGGCGACCCACGGATCCAAGTTCCATCGTGATATCGGTGGTACTGCGATGTCCGCGACTCCGTCACGTACGTTCAAAGGAACTAGAATGGCTGGACGTATGGGTGCGGATCGGGTGACTGTTCAGAATCTTCGTGTTGTCCGTGTCGATGAAGAGATGCAGGTTCTTTTGGTGAAAGGAGCGATTCCTGGACCCGCCCAGAGCGTAGTCATCGTGAAAAAAGCGAAGAAGAAGTAGAGGCGAGAAATGGAAACAAAGGTCTTTTCAATAAAAGGAGAGGAATTGCGGACAATTACCCTCAACGA
>Ga0334901_1001143_pt1 | contig 29910 bp, 22 predicted proteins | sample GraSluR3_MG_3_FD_207216 | JGI IMG/M metagenome (GOLD analysis project Ga0334901, IMG submission 207216) | Sludge microbial communities from methane-producing bioreactor in Wageningen University, Netherlands - Granular Sludge_15_08-R3 | ecosystem: Engineered > Bioreactor > Anaerobic >... | reverse complement strand
GGCAACGCCCTTGTCGGAATCGGCGCTGGAGTATAATGGGCACCACGTGGACGGCGAAGTTCCCATCGAACTCACCAACGGCATCCAACTCACCAACGGAGTGTGTTCATGAACGTCACGACGCGGCTCGCACGAGGGCTCTTGCTCGGCGGTCTCTGGATCGGATTGCTCGTTTCGGCGCCGGCCCGGGCCGCCGAGGAGGCCCGCACTTACGACTACCGGCAACGGGTGCTCGACAACGGGCTCCGCGTCATCACGCTCGAGGACTTCTCGTGCCCGATCGTGGCGGTCCAGATCTGGTACCACGTGGGCAGCAAGGACGAGCACCCCGAGCGCCAGGGGTTCGCCCACATGTTCGAGCACATGATGTTCCGGGGCACCGATCGGCTCGGACCGACCGACCATTTCGACCTGATCCGCCAGACCGGGGGCACGACGAACGGCTACACGAGCTTCGACCGCACGGTGTACCTGCAAACCTTGCCGGCCAACCAGCTCGAGCTGGCCTTGTGGCTCGAGGCCGAGCGCATGGCCCTGCTGAAAATCGACCAGGAATCGTTCGACACCGAGCGCAAGGTGGTCGAGGAGGAGCGGCGCATGGGGCTGAACCGTCCGTACGGGACGCTCTCCGAAAAGCTGCTGGCCGAGTTGTTCCGGGTGCATCCCTACCGCTGGTCGCCCATCGGCAACATTCCGCACCTTCGGGCCGCCACGGTCGAAGAGCTTCGGTCGTTCTGGGAGACGTACTACGTGCCCAACAACGCCACGCTGCTCATCGTGGGGGCGGTCGCCCACGACGAGGCGCAGCGACTGGCCGAGCGGTATTTCGGTTGGATTCCCCGGGCCGCCGATCCGCCGCGCGTCACGGTGCGCGAGCCCGAGCCGGCCGAGCGACGATCGGTCGAGATCCGGGAGCAGAACGCGCCGGCTCCGCTGGTGCTGGTGGCCTATCCGACCGTCGCGATGGCCCACGACGACGCCGCGGCGCTGGAGGTGTTGTCGCAGATCGTGGGAAGCGGCCCGAGCAGCCGCCTTTATCGAAAGCTGGTCGCCGAGAGCCAGCTCGCCGTCCAGGTGATCATGCTCGATTACACCTTGGAGCAGGCCGGATTCCTCGGCGTCGGAGCGGTCATGCCCCCCATCGGCAGCAAGCCCGACGAGGTGCTGGCGATCGTCGAGGCCGAGATCGAGCGGGTCGGCAGCGAGCCGGTTACCGAGCGGGAGCTGACCAAGGCGCGCAACCGGCTGATCCGCGACCAGGTGGTCGACAACCTCACGATCGACAGCAAGGCCCGCACCCTCGGCACGGCCGCGGTCGAACAGGCCGACGTCGAGCGCGCGAACCGGCGATTGGACGAGATACGCCGCGTGAGCGCCGACGACGTGCGGCGGGTGGCCCGGACGTACCTGAAGCCCGAGCGGTCGCTCGTGGCGCGCGTGCCGCGCAACCTGCTGGGGAGCATGCTCTCGAACGCGCCGGCCGAGGACGCATCCGAGCCGGCCGCGTCGAAGAAGGCCGAGTCGGCGCCCGAACCTGGGCTCACCCGGCCTGACGACTTCCCCGCCGAGCCGCCCCTGGCTGGCGTGCTCGACGAGATCGCGCCGGTCGAGCGGAGCGAGACGACCCTATCCAACGGGCTGAAGGTCGTCGTCGTGCCCAATCACGAGGTGCCGTTCATCTCGATCCGGCTGGGGCTGCTGGCCGGAAGCTGGACCGAGGCGACCCCCGGCGCGGCCTCGATGGCCATGCAGATGCTCACGCGCGGCAGCGCCGGGCATACCGAGGCGGAACTGGCCGAAGAGCTCGGCACCTACGCCATCTCGCTGTCGGGCGCTTCCGACATGGATACGGCCGGCGTGTTCGCAAGCTGCCTGACCGAGCACGTCGATCGTGCCATGGACCTGCTGGCCGAGGTGGTGCGCACGCCGACCTTTCCCGACGACGAGTTCGCCAAGCTTCGCAAGCAGATCCGCACGGGCCTTGAGGTGGCCTCGGCCGAGGCTTCGTACGTGGCCGATCGCCAGATGCGGCGCGAGCTGTTCGGCGATCATCCGTACAGCCGAACCGCCACCGGCGAGATCGACGACGTCGACCGGCTCGCGATCGGGGATCTCAAGCGGTGGCACGGCAAGTTCGTTCGGCCCGACATGGCCGTGTTGATCTTTGCCGGCGACGTCGATGCTCCGCGGGCCGTCGAACTGGCCGAGCGAGGGCTGGGCGATTGGGCGGCCGTCGGCCCGCGTCCCCGGCTCGAGTTGCCCGCGCCGCCCACGCCGCAACCGACCCGGGTAATCCTCGTCGATCGTCCCGGGAGCTTGCAGAGCGAGATTCGCCTGGGTCAGCTCGGCTTCGGGCGCCACGATCCCGGCTACTACACGAGCCGCCTGGTGAGCGACTATTTCGGCGGGGCCTTCGACAGTTGGCTCAACGAGGCGGTCCGGGTGAAGAAGGGGCTCACCTACGGCGCCCGGGGCGGATTTCGCCATCAGCGTTTCGGCGGGTCCTTCCAGGCCGCGACCTTCACCAAGAACGAATCGACGGCCGAGGCGGTCGAGACCGTGGTGGATCAGATCGAGCGCCTGACCGCCGAGGCCCCGTCGGCCGACGATCTCAAGAAGCGGCAGACCTACTACGTGGGCAGCTTCGCCCGCGACCGCGAGACGCCCCAGCAGGTGGCCGGCGACCTCTGGACGATCGAATCGAACGACCTGCCCGACGACTTCTTCGAAACAATGGTCGCCTCGATCGGCCGGACCACGCCCGAACAGTGCCTGACCCTGGCCCAACAAAAGCTCGACCCCTCACGCCTGGCGATCATCGTCGTAGGCGACGCGGGCAAGATCGAGGCCGATCTGAAGAAGATCGCGCCGCTTTCGACGCTGAATCCCGAGGTTGCCCCATAGTGGGGCATGGCGGACAAGACTGAGGAGGGGCAATTGGCCCCGATGGAGCAAGTGCGGGCGCGAGTGCACCGTGTCCTGGGCGTCGCTGGTGGAGTCTTCCTGCCACGGGGCGCGGATGTTATGATCGAAATCTGGGGTATCGCGGGCGGCGCCCCCTCTTGGCTGGCCAGTGGCACACCACCCGAGTACACGGCGGCGTTCCTTGGGTGGCATGTCGGCCGGTCACGACCGACAATGCACTTGCAATCGACGACACATCACTGATAATAGGGGCGCGGAATCTGCCACCCGGCGGGGTAGAAGAAGATGCCGCCGAACACGGCATCCAGCATGGGTGGCACGTGCGCGACTCGTGTCCACGCGAGCTGCGCCACGGTTGTGGAGACGTCTTTTTGTGTCTCATTGTTTCACGGTTGTCCATTTGAGGAGGCGAGTCATGAAGAGCATTTCGAAGTGGCGCGGTCCGACGACACGCGCGCGCCGCGGGTTCACGTTGGTCGAGTTGCTGGTTGTCATCGCGATCATTGGCATCCTCATTGCGTTGCTGTTGCCGGCCGTCCAGGCGGCGCGGGAAGCGGCACGCCGCGCCCAATGCACGAACAACCTCAAGCAGATCAGCCTGTCGTTGCACAATTACCACGACGTGAACAAGTGTTTCCCCCCGGGAGTTCTTCCGTATGAGCCGCCGACGCGTACGGACGGCGACCCCCGGGCGCATCGGCAGGCGGGGTGGTTGGTGCGGATCCTCCCGTACCTGGAGCAAGGCGCGGCGTACGACCAGATGACGTTCGACGGCGTCGATTGGACGATCCAGCACGGGGTGCAGCCGAACTCGCAGATCCTCGACGCATTGCGGGTCGATGCCCTGAATTGCCCTTCGAGCAACATGAACACCGACCGGTCGGATAACGACAATCTGGGCAACACCTTCCGCTACCAGCTCGTCAATTACGCCGGCATCGGCGGCACCTACCTGCGCGGCTCCGATCTCGCCACCCACCCGACGCCGAGCTACGCGGGATACGGCGGCGGCAGGACGACCTACAACGGGGTGATCGTGTACGCGGACCAGAATCATAAGCCGGCCGCCATGAAGAGCATCGTGGATGGGACGAGCAACACGTTTTGCGTCGGCGAACAGTCGTCCCCGTACATCGATGCCAACGGCAACGCCCAGGACTGGCGCGCGTGCAACCACGATGGCGGGGCCTGGTCGTGCGGCGCTGGCGGCACCACCGCCAACCACGGCGTCGATTGGTGGCTTAACGTCACGATCGTGCGCTATCCGATCAACTACAACCCTCCCAGCGCTCCCGCGGAAGCCAATGCCGGATACCGGCGGCATACGATCATTCGGTCGGAGCATCCGGGCGGGGCGCAATTGGCGCTGACCGACGGTTCGGTTCGATTCGTGTCGGAGACGGTCGACTTTCAGACGTTCATCCGGCTGTGCGACCGTGAGGACCGCCAGCCGGTGGGGAGCTTCTAACGAGTAGACCTCATACCAGGTTCCAGCCGCAACACGGCGCAGGCAGGCGCCGGCCGGCACGACTTTCGTCCTGAGGACAAGAGAGGGTGTTCATGAAGATTGCTCAGTGGTATGTCAGATTTCCCACCGCCGCAGGCACTTGCCTGTCCGTACTGGTCGCCTCGGTGATTATCGGCGGGTGTGGAGGAGCAGGTGGAGGCGTCGACCTGGTTCCCGTGACGGGGGCCGTGGTGCAGGACGGTCAGCCCGTTGCCGGGGCCGACGTCATGTTCATGCCCCAAGGCGCAGCGCCGTCGTCGGGGAGGACGGGGCCGGACGGGCGTTTCGAGCTCACCTTCAACGATGGCCGTCCGGGCGCGGTCGCCGGAAAGCACCACGTTCTGATCACCATTCCGGGCCCCGACACTCCGCCTCCAACGGGCGAGGAGGAAGGCCCTCCCGTGGCCGCGCCGACCCCCGAGTTCCACAAGGACGCGCAGGTTCAGCCCAGCGGCGAGAACGATTTCACGTTCGACATCAGCACCTAGCCGGCGCGCGGGCCAAGGCACTTCGCAACGGCGCGGGCCGGCAATTCGCCGGCCCGCGCCGTTTCTTGACCAAGGCAAATCGGCATCGAGACGATTCTCCAGGCGATCCCATCTCCACGCTGGCGTCGGCCCCGCGGGCGGCCTACAATGGAAAGCCGTCTCGATTTCGACCGCATCGGAGGATTCTTGCCATGACCCCATCGAGATTCACGCGACGCGACTTGCTCAAAGCCTCCGCTGCCGGGGCCCTGGCCGCGGCCGGCCTGCCCCGCTCGGCCGTCGGGGCCGAGCAAGGCGAGTTTCCGCCGGTCCGCCAGATCACGCGCGGGCCCAAGTTCCACTGGTTCGCCTACTACGACAAGCTCCAGTTCGACCCAAGCCAGCGTTACGCGCTGGGCATGGAGGTCGACTTCGAGCACCGGTCGCCCAAGCCCGACGACGTCGTCAAGATCGGCATGGTCGACCTCGAGGACGGCGACCGCTGGATCGAGCTCGACGAAAGCCGGGCCTGGTGCTGGCAGCAGGGCTGCATGCTGCAGTGGCGCCCGGGCTCGAAGACCGAGATCCTCTGGAACGACCGCCAGGGCGACCGGTACGTCTGCCACATTCTCGACGTCGTGACGCGCCGCAAGCGGACCATCCCGCACCCGATCTACACGGTAAGCCCCGACGGACTCTGGGCCGTGGCCCCCGACTTCCGCCGCATCAACGACATGCGCCCGGGCTACGGATACGTGGGGTTCGACGATCCGCACGCCGACGAGCTGGCGCCGGGCGACTCGGGCATCTTTCGCGTCGACTTGGAGACGGGCGAGCAGAAGCTCATCGTCCCCCTGGCCGACGTGGCCAAGATCCCGTTCCCCCTGGGCGACCTTTCCGAGAAAAAGCACTATTTCAACCACCTGCTGATCAACCCCGACGGCACGCGGTTCGAGTTCCTCCATCGGTGGTATCCGCGAGGCAAGAACGATTGCCGCACGCGCATGCTCACGGCGGCGCCCGACGGCAGCGACGTGCGCGTCGTCGACCACTCGGGCTGCACGTCGCACTTCATCTGGCGCGATCCGGGGCACATCCTGGCCTGGTCGTGGGCCGGCTCGCGGCGCGGCGGGTTCTGCCTGTTTGAAGACAAGCCCGGCGGCGGCAACATCGAGGTCATCGGCGGCGACGTCATGTACCGCGACGGGCATTGCACCTACCTGCCCGGCAACGCGTGGATCCTCAACGACACCTATCCCGACGCGCAGCGATACCACGGCCCCTTCCTGTATCACGTGGCGACCGGGCGCGTGGTCTCGCTGGGCCGGTTCTATTCGCCGCCCGAGTACACGGGCGAGTGGCGCGTCGACCTGCATCCGCGCGCGACCCCCGACGGCCGGAGCGTGGTCATCGACGCGGCCTCGAGCGGCGAGGGAAGGCAGATGCACATGATCGACATAAGCGGCATCGTGGGATGAGCCGCCGGCGCGATTCCGTGGAGCCCTCCGCGGTGCCCGCAACGAACTCCCAACCGATTCATCCGAACCGAGAGGATGCTACCATGAGCCCGGCGAGAAACGAGATCTCCCGACGCGACGTGCTCAAAGCGGCCGTGCCCGCCGCCTTGGCCCTGGCCGGCCTGCCGCGACGGGCATTGGCGGCCGACGAAACGCTCCCGCCCGTGCGGCAGATCACCCGGGGGCCCAAGTTCCACTGGTTCAGCTATTACGACAAGCTCCAATTCGACCCGGCCTGCCGCTACGCGCTCGGCATGGAGGTCGACTTCGAGCACCGTTCGCCCAAGCCCGACGACGTGATCAAGGTCGGCATGGTCGACCTCGAAGACGGCGACCGCTGGATCGAGCTGGGCGAGACCCGGGCCTGGTGCTGGCAGCAGGGCTGCATGTTGCAGTGGCGCCCCGGGTCGAAGACCGAGGTGCTCTGGAACGATCGCCAGGACGACCGGTTCGTCTGCCACATTCTCGACGTCACGACGCGCCGGAAGCGAACCATCCCCCACCCGATCTACACGGTGAGCCCCGACGGGCGCTGGGCCGTCGCGCCCGACTTCCGCCGGGTCAACGAGATGCGCCCGGGCTACGGCTACACGGGCCTGCCCGACCCGAACTCCGACGTGCTGGCCCCGGCCGACTCGGGCATCTTTCGCGTCGACCTCGACACGGGCGAGTCGACCCTGGTCGTGTCGGTGGCCGACATCGCCGCGCTGCCCTTTGCCGGCGGCGACATCTCGAAGGGCAAACACTACTTCAACCACCTGCTGATCAACCCCGACGGCACGCGGTTCGAGTTCCTCCATCGCTGGGGATTCCCCGCGTGGAAGGGCGCCACGCGCATGCTGACGGCCACGCCCGGCGGATCGGACGTCCGCGTGATCGACCCCTCGGGCCACACGTCGCACTTCATCTGGCGCGACCCCCGCCACATCCTCGCCTGGACGAAGCCCGAAGGCCACGAGGCGGGCTTCTATCTCTTCGAGGACCGCGAGGGCGGCACGGTCGAGCAGATCGGGGCGGGCGTGATGACCGTCAACGGCCACTGCTCCTACCTGCCAGGCAACGCGTGGATCCTCAACGACACCTACCCCCGAGGCAAGAACCGGGAGCAGAGCCCCTACCTCTACCACGTCGACACCGGCAGGCGGGTCTGGCTGGGGCACTTCCACCTGCCGCCCGAGTATCGAGGCGAGTGGCGGTGCGATACCCATCCGCGGTTCAGCCCCGACGGGCGCAGCGTGGTGATCGACTCGCCGCACGCCGGCCAGGGGCGGCAGATGCACCTGATCGACATCAGCGGCATCGTCGGCTGAGGCCTCGCCGAGCGCGCTATCCCCCGAAATACCGCAAGAACACCTCGCAGAGCTGTTCGCCGAAGAGCTTCCAGTTCGCGGCCGAGGGGTAGTCGTCGAGGCCGGCGATCCGGTTGGCGTTCAGCTCCTGCACGCAGGCGGTGATGCCGTAGCGCTCGAGCAGGCCCTCGCCGAAGCTGCCGGGGTTGCGGAAGCTGCCGCCCGTGCTGCCCTCGGTGAACCAGGTGTGCTCGCGCAGCAGTTGCTCGAAACGCTGCATGCGCTCGAGGTAGGCCTCCAGGTCGACGTCGGGCCGGCTCACGTGCAGCTTGCCTCCCGCGTCGTTGTGGAAGTCGATCGCCAGATCGGGGCGGCGGCCCTCGGCGATCATCGACTCGAGCCACGATTCGAGGGCGTGGTTCTCGGGCGCGTAGCGGCCGTCGGCCGGCTGGTCCCAGTTGCGGTTAAGGTCTTTGCCCAGCGCGTTGAACCGCGTGCGCCCCCGGGCCACGCCGTCCTTGTTCGCCATGGGCATGACGTAGACGCAGTATCGCTCGCGGCAGCGCCGGGCATGGTCGTCGTCGCGGAGCAAGCGCCGGATCAACCCCTCGACGACCCAGTTGCCCCCCGGCTCCCACGAGTGCGAGCGGGCCCGAAGCAGCACGCGATGGGGCGCGTCGGCACGGCCCACCCGAAGAATCTCCAGCTCGCGCCCCTCGACCGTCGCGCCGATCGCGGTGATTTCGACGAGAGGGTGGCCGACGATCTGGCGTTTCAGCTTCTCCAGGTCGGAGATCCGATACGGCTCGAGCCGGGCCAGGTAGAGCGTTTCGCCCTCCATGTGCACGTCGATCTTCAGCCGGTTGCCCTCGATCTTCTCGGTCGGAATCGGCTGCCACGCGATGCCGTCGACCGACGCGAAGCCGATCGTCGCGTCGGAGACGGGCGAGCCGGGCCGCCCGTTCCACACGTTGTCGAAGTTGTTGAGCACGATCGTCAGATCGGAGCCCTTCCGGGCTTGAATCTGAAAGTGCCAATGCCCGTTGGCCCGGTTCGGCGACGACCGCTCCTGGTCGTAGACGAGATACACCTGGACCGCTCCTTCGGCGTCGATCTCCCAGTACAGCGGCGAGGCGTTCTCGAAGCTCGTGTCGATGAACTCCAGCGGAGTGTCGGGCCTCTCGATCTGTTCGCCGGCGATGGCGCTCGCGGCAACCAGGCTCGCGAAAGCGATGCAGGCCGCGGTGCTCCACGCGGTTCGCAGAAGTCGATTCGTCGTCATGCTCGGTGCTCCCGTGGATCGTGGCGAGAAGGCAACGAGGCCGATTATACTCCGTCGGGTCGCGGCTGCGAGCGTCGTCACCGGCAAATCCGGTTTTTTGAGCACCACCGCGCCAAATCCCCCGTTGTCAAGACCCGACCGGCGAACGACCGATAGAAGCATCAGGTCGTCTGCCCCGAGGCGGCCACGGCACGTCGTCTTTCCGCGGCTCGACCTCCGCCCCAGGCCCACGACATGAGTTCACCCCGCAACGTCCGGACCGGATTCGACGGGTTCATCGCCCGCCTGTTCTCGCGAACGCGACGCGAAAGTCGTCCGTCGACGGCTCGGCCTCGCCGCCCCGCGTTCGAGCCCTTGGAGCCGCGGCAACTCTTGAGCGCCGCGCCGCTCGTTCATCCGATGATTGCGGGCAACCCCTTCGCCGATGTCACCCGCAACCCCGCTCACGGTCCCGACGCGATCGTCGAGCCGCTGGGACGGGTCGACTTCGTCGAGAAGACGGGCCTCGACGCGTCGGGGGAACCCTTGTGGTTCCGCATCGAGACGAGCCGGGCGGGGCTGCTGACGCTCGAAGCATCGTCGGTTTACGGGGGCGACGTGGCGTTGCGCCTTCTCAACGCCAAAGGGCGCGAGTTGGCCACCTCGGACGCCGGAACGAACGTGCGGATCGACTGGGAGGCCGATGCCCGTCACGAGACCTACTACGTCGGGCTGGCTGGCCACGCGACGCAGGCCGATCTCGTCGTGGCCAATCTGGTCGCCATCTCCGATGAGGGCACTCGCGTCGACGGCACGGCCCGCGACGATGTGTTCGACTATTTCGCCTCGCGCAATCTCGTCGTGATCAACGGCGTGACCTATGTCTTGGAAGACGACGCTCGCCCGGTGACCTTCTACGCCGGAGCCGGGAACGATACGGCGATCCTGCGCGGCACCGCGGGCGACGAGGTCGTGCGCCTCTGGCCGGGAATCGGCCGGCTGGATACCGGTGCCCGGACGGTCGTCGTGAAGCAGGTCGAGTCGATCGTGGCCCGAAGCGGCGGGGGAAGCGACCTGGTCAAGCTCTACGGTCAGGACGGCGTGCGCAACGCGTTCGCGGCCATGCCCGACTACGCGAAGCTCTCGGGGCCCGACTTCGCGAATCGGGCCGTCGGATTCGCCCAGGCCTACGGCTATGCCGCCGACGCCTCCGACGTCGCGCGGTTGAACGATGATCCGACGGGCGCCGATACCCTGGTCGTCCAGCCCGGCGACGCCAGGCTTTACGGCGCCGACCATCTCCTGCGGGCGCTCGGCTTCGTCGACGTGCGCGCCTATGCGTCGGGTGCGGACGACCGCGCCAAGCTCTACGGCGCCGCCGATACCCCGGCCGCCCTGGTCGCCACGCCCGAGTACGCCAGGCTCTCGGGCGACGGGCTTTCGTACCTCACCGTCGGGTTCGGATTCGTCGAGGTCCATTCGGGCACGCCCGGGCAGGACCGCGCCTACCTCACCGACTCGGTGTTCAACGACGAGCTCCGCGAGATAAGAAGCACCGCCGGCCGGCAGCCCGCGTCGTCTTCGCCGAGCGGTCATTCCGTTTTGCTGCACAACGTCGACGGCCTGTCGCCGTTTTCGATTTTGGCCGTCGACTTCGGATCGGTCGAAGCCCGCTCGATCGGCGGCAACGACCGCCTCGACGTCGATCCCGCGGCGTTCGACTGGCTGGTCATCGAGGGGAACTGGGGCGAGTATACCAAGCCCACTCGCCGAGGCTCGTCGTGATTCGTTCCGGGATGGATCACCCGCCACCGCGGCCCTCACGGGCCGGCCGACGAGCCGGACCGGCTGCCATCGGGAACCCGCCGTAAGGCCGACCGCTGGAAGGCGGCCTCGATGGTCGGGTCCCGAATCCTCGGCGAGGCGACGCCCATGACGTCCGACCGCTTAACCGGCAACGCCGATTTCCGCCAGCAACTGGGCCGGTGCCTGGGAGGCCCCTGGCCCGAGCCCTGCGAACTCAGGCCGCGGCTTCGGGAGACGGTCGCCAAGCAGGGGTATCGCATCGAATCGCTGACCTACGAGGTCGAGCCCGGCGACCGCGTGCCCGCCCTGTTGCTCGTGCCCGACGGAGTCGACGCCGGTCGCCCGGCCCCGGCCGTGGCCGTGTGGCACCAGCACAACGGCGAGTGGCACCTGGGCAAGAGCGAGCCGGCCGGGCTGGCGGGCAACCCCATGCACCATACCGGCGCGGCCCTGGCCCGGGAGGGCTACGTGGTGCTCTGCCCCGACGCCCTTTGCTTCGAGCAGCGCCGGGACGACCGCCTTCCGGGCGGAAACTACGAGCGGTTCGAGTTCCTCCGCTACGTCGTGGAGGGCAAGTGCATGGCCTGGAAGAACATCCTCGACATGCGCCGGGCCGTCGACTACCTCGCCTCGCGGCCCGAGGTCGATCCCGACCGCATCGGCTGTTACGGCCACTCGATGGGCTCGACCCACACCTGGCTTGTCGGGCCCTGGGAGCCGCGCCTCAAGTGCCTGGTCGGCAACTGCTGCCTGCCGACCTACCGGGCCATCCACCGCACCCGGCTGCTGCACTGCTTTCCCAACTTCATCCCGGGCCTGCACCAGTACGGCGACACGCCCGACGTGGCCGCGCTGATCGCCCCGCGGGCCCTGCACCTCAACTTTGGCGAGAACGACGGCGGCAGCCCCCTGCCCGAGGTGCACGAGGGCGTCGAAACGATCGCCCAAGCCTACGCGCGGGCCGGGGCCGCGGACCGCTTCAGCCACTTCATCGAGAAGGGCGTCGGCCACGTGCTTTCCGATGCCATGTGGCGGCGGACGCTCGATTGGTTCCATCGGCATCTTCGGGCCTGACTCCCGTCGCCAAGACGCCAGCACTCAAGCCTCGCGCCTCAAGCCTCAAGCCTATCGGCATCTTCGGGCCTGACTCCCGTCGCCAAGACGCCGCCGCGTGCCCGGCCCCTCCCCATTGCCCCCGGCCCGGCAAGCGAGCATGATGGAGGCTTGCGGATCGACTGCACCCCGGTAACCCGAAGCAAGGTGGAACTGCCATGATCGACCTCATCGAACGAACGAATCGGCTTCGCACTCGACCCGGCCGCGTGGCCCTGGGCGCGGTCGTGGCGGCGATGTGGGGCCTGATCCACGCACCGGCGACCTGCGCCGCGGAGGCCCGCCCCCCCCGAATCGCCCTGGACCGCGACGATCAGGCCGGACGGCTCCGCGTGCTCGTCGACGGCAGCGAGGCGATCGTCTACCGGTTCGGGCCCGAGGTCGATCTGCCGTACTACTACCCCGTGCGCAGTCCGTCGGGCAAGTCGATGACGGTCGAGCATCCCACGCCCTACCCGCATCACCGCTCGTTCTGGTTCGCCGACAAGGTGCGCCTGGACGGCGGCCGTGACGTCAACTTCTACATGGCCTGGTACACGGGCGCCGACCGCGACCGCCCCGCGCCGCCGTTTCGCGACCGCATTCGCCACGTCGAGTTCCCGGCGCCGGAAGCCAAAGGCGCGCAGCCCGTCGTCCGCGCCAGGCTGCTCTGGGAGATGGACCACGACGTGCCCGTGCTCGACGAGACCCGCGACATGCGGATCGTGGCCCTGGGCGACGGAGAGTACTTCCTGGATTTGACCTTCACGGTGACCGCCTCCTACGGCGACGTCACGTTCACCAGCGACTGGGTGCACTACGCCTGGCCCTTTGTCCGCATGGACCCGGCCTTCTCGGTCGACCAGGGCGGCACGATCACCAGCTCCGAAGGCGCGGTGAACCAGGCCCAGACCAACGGCAAGGAGGCCCGCTGGATCGACTACACGAACACGGTCGACGGCCAGACCGAGGGGCTCGCGCTGTTCAGCCACGCCGACAACCCGTATCCCCATAAGTGGCTCACCCGCGACTACGGTTGCTTCGGGCCGCGACGCATCGACGCCCGGAGCGGCAACCCCTTCACGCTTGCCGACGGCGAATCTCTGAAGCAGCGCGTCGGCGTGCTCGTCCACCGCGGCGACGTCGAGGGGGGCCGCGTGGCCGAGCGTTACCGGCAGTACGTTGAGGGCAAGCTGTCGCAGTAGGCCAAGCGCAGCGTCGCCCCCCGCGCTTGCCTTGCGCAAGCAGGGCCAAGGGCAGCGCCGGCCCGCGTTTCGATTAAGCTGGACGGAGTCTCTCCGTCGGAATTCGCAAGGAAACCACTGGCATGACCGACAAGGCAATTCTCACGATCGGCGACAAGACAATCGAGCTTCCCATCGTCGAAGGAACCGAGGGAGAGCGGGCCATCGACGTGACCCGGCTCCGCCAGGAGACGGGCATGATCACCTACGACCCGGCCCTGGGCAACACGGGCATGTGCAAGAGCCGGATCACCTTCATCGACGGCGAGAAGGGAATCCTGCGGTACCGCGGCGTTCCCATCGAGCAGTTCACCGAAAGACCGAACTTCGTCGAAGTCGCCTGGATGCTCATCTTCGGGCGCCTGCCCAACCGCGACGAGCTGCTGCACTTCAGCGAAAGCCTCACCGACTACGAGCTGCTGCACGAAGGGCTGCGGCACCAGTACGAGCACATCCCGGTCGACGCGCCGCCCATGGCCATCCTGTCGGCCATGCTGAGCAACCTGGCGTGTTTTCATCAAGAGCTTCTGGCCGTGGAGGATGAAGAGGTTTTCGAGGCGGCGGCCGCCCGGCTTATCAGCAAGGTGCGCACGATTGCGGCGTTTTCGTACCGGCGGTCGCAGGGGTTGCCGTTCATCTATCCCGACCCGAAGCTCCGCTACTGCGCGAACTTTCTGCACATGATGTTCTCGATCCCCTACCGGCAGTATGTGGTCACTCCCGAGATCGAAGACGCCCTGAACCTCCTCTTCATCCTCCACGCCGATCACGAGCAGAACTGCAGCACGTCGACGGTGCGCGTGGTCGGGTCGGCGCGGGCCAACCTGTTCGCGTCGTGCGCGGCGGCGGTGTGCGCCCTGTGGGGCCCGCTGCACGGCGGGGCGAACGTCGAGGTCGTCGAGATGCTCGACCGGATCCACCAGGGCGGGCTTTCGCCCGAAGAGTGCCTCCGCCGGGCCAAGGACAAGGAGAACCCCTTCCGGCTCTACGGATTCGGCCACCGCGTGTACAAGAACTACGACCCGCGCGCCAAGATCCTCCGCGACGCCTGCGACCAGGTCTTTGCGCAGCTCGATCGCCAGGACCCGCTTCTGGACATCGCGCGCAAGCTCGAGGAGCTGGCCCTCGAAGATCCGTATTTCGTCGAGCGAAAGCTGTATCCCAACGTCGACTTCTACAGCGGCATCCTGCTTCGCGCAATGGGGCTGCCCACGAACATGTTCACGGTGTGCTTCGCCATCGGGCGCCTGCCCGGGTGGATCGCCCAGTGGCGCGAGCAGCACGACGACCCCACCAGCCGCATCGTCCGCCCACGCCAGGTCTACACCGGCCCGGGCCCGACCGACTACGTGCCCCTCGACGACCGGCCGCGCTAGTGGGGAGCAGAGCGGGCACAACACGGCCGGGTTGGGCGAAGCCGGGAGTCGCGACTGGCACTGTCGCCCCATAACCGTGCGAGACCATTCGCCATGAACCACGTCGAACGTTTCCGCGCGTTGATGGGCTTCGAGCCCGTCGACCGCCTGCCCGTCTGGGAATGGGCCATGTGGTGGGACGCGACGATCGCCCACTGGAAGACCCAGGGGCTGCCCGCCGATCTCGAGACGGTCTTCGACGTCGCCGAGTATTTCGGGCTCGACCCCTATCAGCAGTTCTGGTTCTCGACGACCGATCCGACGATCGACGCGGTGCAGCATCACGTCGAGGGCATCGTCTCAAACATGGACGACTACCTTCGCGTGCGCCCCAGCCTGTTTCCCGACCACGCCGAGGCGATCCACGCGATGCGGCCTTGGGCCGAGCGTCAGGCCCAGGGCGAGGTGGTCGTGTGGATCACGCTCGAAGGGTTCTTCTGGTTCCCGCGCACGCTGATGGGTTTTACCAAGATCAGCTACGCCTTCTACGACCAGCCCGAGCTGCTGCATCGAATCAACCAAGACCTGGCCGACTTCAACCTGGCGATTCTCGACCGGGTCGAAAAGGCGTGCCTGCCCACGTTCGCCACGATCGCTGAAGACATGTCGTACAACCACGGGCCCATGATCTCGGAGCGCCATTTCGACGAGTTCATCGCCCCCTACTACCGGCAGATCGTGCCCCGGCTCCTCGATCGCGGCGTGATGCCCATCGTCGACACCGACGGCGACGTGACGCGGATGGTCCCCTGGCTGATGCGCGAGGGGATTCGCGGCGTGTTGCCCCTGGAGCGCCAGGCGGGCGTCGACGGCATGGCGATCCGCCGGCAGTTCCCCGAGCTGCGCCTGATCGGGCATTTCGACAAGATGGTCATGGATCGCGGCGAGCAGGCCCTGCGCGCCGAGTTCGAACGCCTCGTGCCGCTGATGCGCTCGGGCGGTTTCATCCCCAGCGTCGACCACCAGACGCCCCCGCACGTGTCGATCGATCAGTACCGGCTGTTCGTTCGTCTCCTGAAGGAGTACGCCGAGGCCGCCGTGCGATAAGCCCCATCGAAGCGCCCCTGGCCTTGCACCCGGGCGATCGGGCGCGTTGCAGGAAAGCCCTGCCGAACGTCGGGCACGTTCCCAACGTGCCAACAACTCAAAGCCATTTTCATCCCCAAAGGTGGTGCTTTGCGCGTGCCAAACCCCGCGTTGCCCCGATTTGCGTCCCCATCAGCGGGGTTCTGGGGCAGCACAGCGGCGTTCCGTTGCGAGGGACGACGAATGAGCCCCCCAGAGCCCGTCGCGGGTTGCCAAGTAAGTGCGAGTCGGCCGGTTTGACGTGACGTGCTGTTGGGCACGGTCCTTTTGGTCATCACGCGGCGAGACTTCCAGTTTCAACTGAGGCAACACACCCCTCAAAATCAGCAGATCCGACCCCGGACCGCCTTGGCCCATGGGCCGTTGCGGTGGAGGAACGGAGGGAAGTCGGGAAGCCGGAGGTCGGCTTGCCCGGCTTCGGGAGTCTGGTAGACTTGGGCATGATGCCACCTCCGGTCTCCGGTCAGGTGGTGTGGGACACCCGTTGGCACGCATCCCCCCGGGCGTCACCCTGCAACCTGTCCGTCCCCCCCGGTTGCGTCGGATGTCGAACCGTCGAAACGCGAACTTGGAGACTTCCCAAAGTCTTTACAGAAGAGCACTTCGGATGGGTGGCCGAGTGGACGAAGGCGGCAGTCTTGAAAACTGCTGAGGGGTAAAACCCTCCGGAGGTTCGAATCCTCTCCCATCCGCTCGGGGAATCCTCACGTTGCCCCGCCAGTGTATGATCTGGCGGGGTTTTTCGTTGGGCTGGCCTCGATGGACGGCGAAGAGTGGCGACTGGGCCGCATTTTGTGCCGGTTTCGAGGTGGGGTGCTTCTTGCAGGCGAAGTCAGACCACTCTGAGGAGGCGGGTGCGGAGGTCGTTGTGTGCCACTGTAGAGGGGGTTTGGTAGAGTCTCATTTCGTGACTTTTGCGCGCCGTGCACGCATGTTGTGGGGCACGTTTCCGGCGTGCCTTTGGGTTATGGGCACGTTGGAAATGTGCCCCACATTAGGGGGGTGAGGGGGGGTGGCGACGAACACGGCGTCGGCGGGGGGCGCCTGCCTGGCTTCCGTCAGCGGGCCGACCGATTCCGGGGAAGTGTGGAAGCTGCAGTCCGCCCCCCCCAAGGTGACGAGCAGTCTTCATTCCCAACGTGACGGGTCGTCGGCGATGGAACGGTCATCGAATTTGAGCCCGCGCGACTGCAGGAGCCGGCGTGCATTCCCAAGGCGTACAAGTTTCCCATCTTCTCTTGACGGTTTTCTGCGTCCGTCCAATAATCGGCGTCTCGGTCTCCCCTGCGGCATGCCGATGGCCGATAAGGCGATTGAGGATTGCTGGAATCTCACGGAGGAGGATCCCATGTTCCGTGCGACAAGACGTTTGATCGCCTGCTCGTTGCTGGTCGCGGCAACTTCGCTGGGCTGCAATTCACCCTACCACGCCGATCGGGGTGCCCTGTTCGGCGGGCTGTTGGGGGCGGGAACGGGGGCCATCGTGGGCGACGCCCTCGGCAATGCGGGGGCCGGGGCGGCCATCGGGGCGGGCGTTGGGGCCCTGTCGGGCGCGGCCGTCGGCCAGTCGCTCGACGAGATCGAGGCTGAAAACCGCGCCATGATCGCCGCCCAGATGGGCCGCGAAATCAGCGCCGGGGCGGTCACCAGCGAAGACGTGGTCATGATGGTCGAGGCGGGGGTCGACGACGAGCTGATCATCAACCACATCCGGGCCAACGGGGTGGCCGTGGTGCCCGGCCCCCACGAACTCGTCAACCTGAAGAGGCAAGGGGTCAGCGCGACGGTCATCCGAGCCATGCAAGAGCCCCCGCGGCCCAGGCAACAGGCGGTCGTCATCGAACGGCCCGCCCCGCGCCCGGTGATCGTCGAAGAGTATTACTACGCTCCCCCGTATCGTCCGCCGCCGCACGTCTATTACCGCTACCGTCATCGCTCGCCGCGCGTCGGGTGGGGTTTCTCGTTCCACAATTGAGATTTGGTCGCTGGGGCCGGAGGCATCGCGGGCGAATGCCTCGTCGGCTGTCCGGCGCGACCGCCGATCTCGAAGCAACTTGCCGCGCGAGGAGCCGCCATGGCCCGCGAGAAGCCGCTGACGATCTTCTTTTCCGTGGGGGAGCCGAGCGGCGACCTGCACGGGGCCAACCTGATTCGCGCCCTTCGCGCGCGGTGCGGCCGGTTCGAGGCGGTGGGCTACGGCGGACCCCGGATGGCCGAGGCGGGATGCACGCTGCACGCCGACCTGACCGCCCTGGCCGTCATGTGGTTCTTCCGCGTGCTGTTGAACCTGCACAAGTTCTGGGGACTGCTCAGCCGGGCCGAGCGCTACTTCCGCGAGCATCGGCCCGACGCGGTCGTGTTGATCGACTATCCGGGCTTCAACTTCCTCATCGCCAAGAAGGCCAAGCGGCACGGCATTCCGGTGTTCTACTACACGCCTCCGCAGATCTGGGCCTGGGCGCGTTGGCGGGTGAAGAAGATGCGCCGCCGCGTCGATCACGTCCTGTGCAGCCTGCCTTTCGAGGAGCCCTGGTTTCGCGGGCATGGCTGCAACGCCACGTTCGTGGGCCACCCGTTCTTCGACGAGGTCCGCCGCCAGCGCCTCGACGAGGCGTTCGTCGAGCGGTTGCGAGGGCAGGCCGGCCCCCTGGTGACGATTCTGCCGGGTTCGCGCACCCAGGAGGTCAAGAACAACTTTCGCTGGTTCCTCGAGGCGGCCAGGAAGGTGCGCGCCCGCGTGCCCGACGCCCGGTTCGCCGTGGCCGCGTTCAAGCCGCACCATGCCGACATGGCGCGGCGGGCGGTCGAGGCATCGGGGCTGCCGGTCGAGGTGCACGCGGGCAAGACGCCCGAGCTGATCCGTCTGGCCGATTGCTGCATGGCCGTGTCGGGCTCGGTGTCGATGGAGCTGTTGTACCACACGAAGCCCACGGTGATTCTCTATTGGATCAGCCGGCCCGCCTACTTCGTGCAAGGGTTCTTCCGCAAGGTCAAGTACATCACGCTGGTCAATCTCCTCACCACCGACGAGCTGTTTCCCGACGACGTGACGCCCTACGATCCGGGCCAGGAGGACGCCGAGCGGGTGCTCTTTCCCGAGTACCTCACGTGTGGCGACAAGTCGGGCCCGATCGCGGCCCACCTCATCGAGTGGCTTGCCGAGCCGGGGGCACGGGAGCGGCGCGTGGCGGAGCTGGCGCGGCTGAAGGCCGAGGTCGCCCACGGCGGGGCGTCGAGCCGGGCGGCCGATTACATTCTCGAGGCGCTGGCGGGCCCCTCGGAGGCGATTCCACCTCCGCATTTCCTCCGGCGACCCCAACCGGCCCCAGACGCCCGGCAAGCCGACCGGGCCGATTGAGCCGCTCGTGGGAGCCCCCGGCGGATTGCGCCGATCGTGCGGATCGCGTCGGTCGTGACGATCGTATCGGATGGGGGCGGTCGACCCCGGGGCGCGATGTGGTACAATTCAGCGTCGCTTCGCGGCAGCCTTTTTTGAGCCCCGGCATCCCGCGTCGAGACGAGTCGATCCGCCTGGGGATGCCTTCGGAGAACGTACGCGGCGCAGTCTCGATCCTCGGGCCTGGGGTCTCCAACGTTCACCGAACTCTGGGTCGTCGGAGTCGACGTTTTTTTCCGTAGGACTGAGAAGCATCTTGGGTTGCGGGCTGGGCCCGCGCCCGGGGAGGGTGTTCCGTGCTATTGGGCGAGCCGCCGCGCACGCAGTGGGACCTGCATTTCAGGCTGTTCGGGATTCCCGTGCGGGTTCACCCGTTCTTCTGGCTCATTGCGGCCCTGCTGGGAATCGGCGGCGGTCCGGAGCTGATCGATCTGTTCGTCTGGATCGCGGCCGTGTTCGTGTCGGTGCTGGTGCACGAATTGGGGCACGCCTTGGTGATGCGCCGCTTGGGTTACATGCCGTGGATCACGCTTTACGGCATGGGGGGGCTGGCGGGCCGGGGCAACGCCCAGGGCCGAGGCCCCGTTTCGGAAAGGACCTCCCGAGAGGTGCTCATCTCGGCCGCGGGGCCGGGCGCCCAGTTGGCGATCGTGGCGGTCGTGGGCGGGGGCTTGAAACTGGCCGGGCATGGCGTCGCCCTCGTGATGCTCGGAGGTTTCCTCCCGCTGGTCTTGGTCGCCCCGATCGGATCGCCGCATTTGACCACGTTCATCAACTACCTGCTCATCGTGTCGGTGTTCTGGCCGGTCATCAACCTGCTGCCGGTCTACCCGCTCGACGGCGGTCAGATCGCCCGCGAACTCATGCTCAAGATGAATCCCTGGGACGGGATTCGCCAATCGCTGATCCTGTCGCTCGCGACGGCCGTGGGCGTGGCCGTGCTCGCGCTGCTGCTCCTGCACGATCAGTTTCTGGCCTTGTTCTTCGGCTATTTCGCCTTTTCGAGCTACATGATGCTTCAGGCGCACCAGGGCCGCGGCCCCTGGTGATCGCGGGGGGGCTCGTGGCGCTTGCGTTGCCTCGTTCGCACCGCGCGGTGTCGCTGGGCCGCCTCCATCGGGCGGGCCTCGCCCGCGCCGGGCAGAAAAACGACGAACGAGCCGCTACAATGGCAGCGCCTCCGCGGGCATCGGCAGAAACCGCGACGGTTGCAACGGGTGAAGACCATGCTCCGAACGATCCTCTCTCCCAACGCTTCCTTGGCCGTATTCGTGGCGGCCGGCATCGTCGTCGGGTCGGGTCCGGCGTCGGGCCAATCCGAGGCCGAGAAACCGCAGCAAGTCAAGCTCTGGAAGGAAATCGATCTGGACGCCTACCCGGGCGCCTTTCCCAGCCTGGGCGACCTCGACGGCGACGGCCGGGTCGACTTCCTGCTCCATCGGCAAGGTCCGCAGTCGACGCCCGGCCATCTCGTGGCCGTCGACCACGACGGGCGAACCCTGTGGACCAAGGGCGACCCGGCCGTCGAGACACACGCGCCCGACGGCGACTACCGCGAGCCGGCCCTGCGAGGGATCGCCTTCATCTACGATCTCGACGGCGACGGCCGCTCCGAGGTGATCGCCGAACTCTGGGAGGACGGCCGGCCCATGCTCTACCTGCTCGAGGGAGCCACCGGCCGGGTCAAGCGGGCCCGCCCGTCGCCCTTCGACCTCGAGGTGCGCGGCGGCAAGCGAAGCCGATGCCACCCGCTCGGGCACGTCGCCTTCCTGAAGGGCAGGCACGAGGCGCCCGCCGTCGTCCTGAAGTTCGAAGCCAGCGGCCGGGTCCCCACCCATGCCGTGGCCCTCGACGGCCGGCTCGAGACGCTCTGGCACGTCACGGCCGATCCGGCGGCCATGGGGCATTTGCCTTCGGTGGGAGACATCGACGGCGACGGGCGCGACGAATTCATCGCGGGCACCACGGCGATCGACGACGACGGCACCGTGCTCTGGCGCAAGGAGGCCCAACACCATGCCGACTGCACGGCCGTGTTCCAGCCCTTCGCCCGACCCGACAAGGCGGTGCTCGTGAGCATCTGCAACACGGGCCCGGCCTACTGCCTGGGGGGCGACGGCAGTTCGCTCTGGGAGAAGACGACCCGGGAAGTCAGCCACGGCCAGGGAATCTGGGCGGGCAACTTCATCGACGACGAGCCCGGCACCGAGGCGATCATCCTCCGAAGCGGGCACCGCGGCGACTTCGTGACCGTGCGGGGCACGGACGGCGCGCCCCTGGCGGCCTTCCAGCACCGCCGGGAACTCGAAGGATACCCCGATTTCCCGTGCGTGGTCCGCTGGCAGAGCCCGGACGTCGACTCCCTGTGGATCCCCATCGACCGCTGCCTGGTCGACGGTCGCGGCAATGTGGTCGCCGATCTGGGCTCGTACGAAGACCGCGTGCGCGAGCGGCTGCGGTGGGGCACCACGAAGTCGCACGTGGCCGCGCAGGCGTTTGCCGTCGACCTGTGCGGCGACGAGCGGGAAGAACTCGTGCTCTACCAGCCGTACCACGGGCGGAGCATCCTGATCTTCACCCAGCCCGACGGCGACGGACGCGCGAAGCCTTACGTGCACCAAGAGAACGTCTACAACATCCACAGCTACTTCTAGGCGCCACCTGCGCCGAGACCACTGCAAAGGGAGCCGCTCGGTGATTCTTCGGATGACCATCCTTCTGGCGTCGGGCATGCTCTTCGCCCCGGGCCGGGCGAGCGCCGAGCCCGATCGCGACGAGGTCCGTGCGGCGCTGCGCCGCGCGGCGACGTTCTTCGTGGAGAACTGCTCGAAGCACGGCGGCTACGTCTGGCGATACAGCCGCGACCTCACGCTCAGCGAAGGCGAGGCCGAGACGGGTCCCGACACGATCTGGGTCCAGCCGCCGGGAACGCCGTCCGTGGGCCTGGCCTTGCTCGACGCCTACGAGGCCACCGGCGATCGGTACGATCTCGACGCGGCCGCCCGGGCCGCCCGGGCCCTGGTTCGCGGTCAGATGCAGTCGGGCGGATGGCACTACGCGATTCACTTCGATCCCGCCGAGCGCGTCAAGTGGGGCTACCGCGACAACAAGGCGTTCCGCCCCAGCCGGCGCCGCAAGAACAAGACGAACATCACCACGCTCGACGACGACACGACGCCGGCCGCGGTGCGGTTCCTCGCGAGGATCGACCGGGCCCTCGACTTCAACGACGCCGCGATTCACGAATCGGCCGGCTTCGCCCTCGAAGCCCTACTCAAAGCCCAGTATCCCAACGGCGGCTGGTGCCAGAACTGGGACAACTACCCCGAGCCGCCCGGCGAAGCCGAGTTCCCGATTCTGCGCGCCTCGTATCCCGAGACGTGGTCGCGCAAGTGGCTCAACGACTGGCCCGGCCGCTACTTCACCAACGACGACGTCGCCGGCGTGATGATCGACACGATGCTGGCCGCCTGGCGGGTGTACGGCGACGAGCGCTACCTCGATTCGGCGCGCCGCACGGGCGAGTTCCTCCTTTTCGCGCAGATGCCCGAGCCCCAGCCGGCTTGGGCCCAGCAGTACGACCGCCGGATGCATCCCTGCTGGGACCGCAAGTTCGAGCCGCCGGCCGTGAGCAGTTGGGAGTCGCAGGCGATGATCGAGGCTCTCATGCGCCTGTACCGCGCGACGGGCGAGACGAAGTTCCTCGATCCCATCCCGCGGGCGGTGGCGTATCTGCGCCGCTCGCTGCTTCCCGACGGCCGGCTGGCCCGGTTCTACGAGCTCGAGACGAACCGACCGCTCTACTTCACGCGCGACTATGAACTCACGTACGACCCGGCCGACGTTCCGACCCACTACGGTTTTGTCATGCCCTCGCGCCTGGACCCGATCGAAGCGGAATACGACGCGCTTCGCCGCGCGGGCCCCGCCGCCCCTCGCCCGGGCTCGCCCTCGCGCGACGAGCTGGCCGCCGAGGCCGCCGCGGCGCTTGACGCCATGGACCCGCGCGGCGCCTGGATCGACGCGCGAGGCATGCGCGGGTTCGGCAAGGCGTCGCCCGAGGGCGTGTACGAGTCGGAGACGTTCATTCGCAATGTAGGTATTCTCGCACGATACCTGGAAAAGCAGGCGGAATAGGCCGCCGTTTTCGGCTGCCGCTCTTTCGGGCCGTGCGGGCAGGTGTTGGAGTGTTGGAGTGTTGGAGTGTTGGGCCCCCTCTGTGCCGAATCGCATTATTCCATTATTCCATCACTCCATCACTCCTTCGTTCCCACGGCCTATCCTCGGCTTGGTTGCGGCCACGGGCCGCGTCAGGTAGACTGTCTTCCCATCCATCGAGAGGCGCATCGTGTTTTCGAGGCTGAGCGCGTTGGTCGACCAGGCGGCCGGTTTCGTCTGGGGGCCGTGGCTATTGGTTCCGCTGCTGTTGCTGACGGGTTTGTTTCTGACCCTGCGTCTCCGGGGGCTCCAGTTCCACAAGGTCTGGCACGCCTTCTACCTGGCGTTCGTCGTGCGCAGGGAGCACGGGGCCAAGGGCGACATCTCGCACTTCCAGGCCCTGATGACCGCCCTGTCGGCCACGGTGGGAACGGGCAACATCGTCGGGGTCGCCACGGCCATCGCCCTGGGCGGGCCCGGGGCGCTGTTCTGGATGTGGATGACCGGCCTGGTCGGCATGGCCACGAAGTACTCCGAAGCCCTGCTGTCGGTCAAGTACCGGGTGACCAACGCCGCGGGCCGGCAGTGCGGCGGGCCCATGTACTACTTGAGCGAGGCCGTCCCATGGCGGCCCTTGGGGCGCCTGTTGGGCGCGCTGTTCGCCCTGTTCACCGCGTCGGCCGCCTTCGGCATCGGCAACATGGTGCAATCGAATGCCGTGGCCGACGCTCTGGACGGCGCGTTCGGCGTGCCCAAGTCGACCAGCGGAATCGCGATCGCCCTGCTCCTGGCCGCGGTCACCCTGGGCGGCATCAAGTCGATCGGACGCTTCACCGGCGTGTTCGTGCCCGTGATGATCGTCGTCTACATGGCGGCCGCGTGCCTGGTGCTGGTGCTGCACGCCGGCGCGATCCCGGCCCTGGTGGCCCTGATCGTTCGCAGCGCCTTCACGGCGACGGCGGCGACGGGCGGATTCGTCGGCGCCGGCGTGGCCCAGGCCGTGCGATTCGGCGTGGCGCGGGGCATCTTCTCGAACGAATCGGGGCTCGGCTCGGCCGGAATCGCCGCCGCCGCGGCCCAGACCGACCAGCCCGTGCGCCAAGCCCTGGTGTCGATGACCCAGACGTTCATCGACACCCTGGTCGTCTGCACGATGACCGGGTTGTGTCTGCTCGCCACGGGGGCGTGGCAGTCGGGGCTCGACGGCGCCAAGCTCACCCAACTGGCGTTCCAGCAAGGGCTGCCCGGCAACGCGGGCCCCGCGATCGTCTCGATCTGCCTGGCCATGTTCGCCTTCTCGACCGTCATCGGCTGGAGCTACTACGGCGACCGGAGCATCGAATACCTGTTCGGGTCGAAGGTGGTCCCCCTCTACCGCATCCTCTACGTGGCCGCCGCGTACGCCGGCGCCGTGCGCAGCCTGAACTTCGTCTGGACCTTGTCCGACCTTCTCAACGGGCTGATGGCCCTTCCGAACCTGGTCGGCCTGATCCTGCTCAGCGGCGTCATCGTCCGCGAAACGCGGGCCTACTTCGCCCGGGACGAGTCGGCTCGACAAAGTGCATGAACGCCAACCTCCTCGCCCTCGAAGACGACGGCCACTTCCTTCTGGGCTTCATAGGCCAATCCCCGGTGCCGCAGCGCTGTGTTCATCGCGCTTTCGTAGATGGACTCCAGGAAACCCGGGCCAAGCTCCCGGTGTACTGCAATGGTCGCGTTGATGACGCGCCCGGACAAGTCGTCGAACTCGTGTCCCATTGCTTTCTCTGCCTTCGCGTTTTCGCGATCGAAATTCACCCCGTTCAGACTCCGCCGCTGATAATCTCGAGGTTCAAACATTGGCTGCCTTCTCGCCGTTCTGATCGCGAAAGCGCGAAAAGGCGAAAACGCGAAACGGTGGGCTATTTGTCAGTCTCTTTTGCGGGTCTGAAGTCGAGCACCACGCGCTTGACGACCAGGGTGGGCGCGTTGAAGTTCAGCAGCAATCCGACGTGCAGTCCCGTCGCCTTCAGATACGATTTGACTTGCGCGAAGTGGATGTTCTCCAAGGCCTTGACCGCCTTCAGTTCGACCACGATCTCTTCCTCGACCACCAAGTCGAGTCGATGAACGCCAACCTCCTCGCCCTCGAAGACGACGGTCACTTCCTTCTGGGCTTCATAGGTCAATCCCCGGTGCCGCAGCGCTGTGTTCATCGCGCTTTCGTAGATGGACTCCAGGAAACCCGGGCCAAGCTCCCGGTGTACTGCAATGGCCGCGTTGATGACGCGCCCGGACAAGTCGTCGAACTCGTGTCCCATTGCTTTCTCTGCCTTCGCGTTTTCGCGATCCCTGTCTCATGGGGTCTTGATTCCGTAGGGTATCTGCTTGAACACGATTCCTTCGCGCTTCAGTCGGGCCTTGCACAGCCGGCTACCTTCGCCGTAGATGATGCGCGGCCCGTCGTGCGCCGGCAGCGCCCTCAGTGCGGCGCCCGTCAACACGTTGCCGCCGCCCGGGCTTCGGTCGCCGAGGATACCGTTGAAAAGCAGGTAGAGCGAAAGCCCTTTCCCTTTCGCTCGTTGGAGGGCGAAGGCCGCCCCAAGCGATCCGCCGACTTGAGCACCCGATACACCGTGGCCGGGCTGGCCGCCGCCGCGTCGTCGTCGAGCATCATGAACGTCAGACGCCGATAGCCCTCCAAGGGGTAGTCACGCTCGTAAGCGAGGATCGCCCGCTTCTCCTCGTCCGTGAGCCAGTGATCGCGGGGGATCGAGGCGTTGTGCTCGTTGACCTTGCCGTAACGCTTGCGCCAGTCGTAGAACTTCGAGAGGCTGATCCCCAACCAGAGCACCAGCACCCGGAGGGCGATCTCCGTCTTCTCCGACCAGCGGCCGACGAAGTCGACGACCTCGTCGCGGACGTCGTGGGGAACCCAGCTTCCTTTCAGAGTTCCCCAAGTTCTTTTTTTAGCTGGACGTGCTCCTGCATTAGCTCGGCGAGCACCTCGTTCTTCTGGGCCAGCTTCCCCTCGAGCTTCTCGATTCTCTGGTCGCGACGGTCCGGTTGGCGACGGCGCGTCTTCTCGAAGGCAGCCGTCCCGTTTTCGAAGAACAGCTTCTGCCAGCCTTAGAAGACGGTCGGATGCAGGCCCAACTCGTCACACAGATCGGAGACCGGCACCTTCTCCACCAAATGCCGCTTGAGGATGGCCACCTTCTCCTCGGGAGTGTAGTTCTTTCGCGTTCGACTCATGGAAAATCCTCCTCTGGATCTCTATGCTAACCCACAGGCCAGGAATTTCCAGTTTCAACTGAGGCAACACACACTACAAGGCAGCACAAAGGCGATCGTTCCTGCGCGGTTCCCCGAAGCGATTGCTCACGACCCGGGCGCTTGGGTGCCGGGCGGCGTCGAGGCGACGGCGGGGCGGGGCGGGGCGGCGAGGGGGGGCGATTGCCAGGGGCGCTGGCGCGGCAGGTCGCCGCCGAGCACGCGGCAGGCCACGTTGGCGTCTTCGACCACCTGGAAGTCGTACATGCCGATGCACACGAAGTCGGCGCCGTTCTCGAAGGCGTAGCGCATGCCGTCCTCGGGACGGATCGAGCCGGCGGCCAGCACCTTGAAGGCGATCCACGGCTTGTCGAAGGTCTTCATGAACTCGATCGTTTCGTCGCCGTCGTCGCAATAGCGGTTGTCGTGCGGCTCCTGGTCGACGTGGGCCGACCAGTAGTTCAAATGGTGGAAGGTCTTCATGCAGAAATCGGGATCGATTCCCCGCTCGACGCACTTCTTGATGCCGGCAATGTAGTGGCTGCCGTACCCGGCGAGGAGCCCGTTCGAGCGCATCAGCTCGAGCGCCTCGGCCACCTCGTCGAAGCGGTCGTTGTCGGCCAGCTCCTCGACCGACTGGATGTAGGCGCCCTCGACTCCCAGGTCGATCGCCCTGCGCACGCGGGGCATCAGGTCGCCGGCGCGGCACTGGGCGATGAAGTGCATGTGCCCGACGTTGCGCTCGCGATACTGCTCGACGAAGTGGCCGCCGTTGTGCGTGTTGATGACCAGCGCGTTCATGCCGCACTGTTCGGCGATCCAGAGCGTCTCGAGCACCTTGTCGACCGTGTGATAGGCCTTGACCAGGGACGAGACGTACATCAAGTCGCGGGCGTGGGCGAAGCCGTTCATCAGGTTCCCGCCCAGCAGGACGCGCGAGAGCTCGAGAGGGCCGAGCCTGGCGTGGGGCACCTTCGCATCGAGCTCGTCCAACGAGAGCGCTTGGGCGATCTTGACGGTCGGCCCGGTCACGGCGTCGACGTCGCCGGGCGCGGCGCCGGCGCGCAGGGCTTGCTCCTCCCGTGCGCGCGGGGCGTGCTTTTTGAGCACGGCGTAGACGAATCCGCCCAGCACGGGCAGCGTGGCGAGGGTCGCGATGAGTTCGCGGCGGCTGAACCGGTCGGGGTCGCGGTGCAGGGGCGCCTCGCCGCTGGCCGCCACGCGGCGCACGAACGTCGTCGCGCGCGCAATCGCCGATTTGAGGAGGCCGCCCATCCCGCCGAATCCGCTCTGCGGCACGATGGCCAGCACGAGCAGGGCGACCATCTCGACGACGTTCTTGTTGACAACGAGATAGCTGCCCTCGAGCGGCACGCCCGCGTCGATCCCGACGAGAGGGGGGTGGGCCAGGTAGTACAGGGCGAGCAGAACGGCGCCCGCCAGGCTCGCGGCCCGGGTGCACACGCCGAGCATCAGGCCGGCGCCGATGAGCATCAGGCCCCACGTATTGAGCAGGTCGACCCAGGCGAGAACGGCCGGGTTCTGTGCCATCCAATGGAACAGGTCGGCGAGCACCCATTGCGACGACGCCAGGTATCCGGCGGCCGACCAGTCGGGATTGAGCTGCTTGGCCAGTCCCTCGTAGAGGAAATGCCAGCCGATGGCGACTCGGAGAGCCAGCAACGCGAGAAGCAGGGGGGCCGGCAGTCGCCGCGCATCCACGTGTTCGGCAGGAGTGGGAGGGTTCATCCTTCGCTTCTTCTGACGGGAGGGTCGACGCTCTTACCGTGAGTCAGTATACACGGGATCGAATCGGCATGGAAATCGCCGACCCGACACAGAATGCCCCTTCCAAGGGAGTTGTTTCCCGTTGTCCGAGGGGTTGGCGGGAGCGGCTGCGGCATCGCGCGCGGTCGGCGCGAAGCAAATCACGACGGGCTCGAGGACGTAGCGGCCGGGCACGCGACGATTCACGAGTTCGGTTGAAGTCGCGGTGGCAGCCCAGTATATTGGACCCGCTCCCAGATCCCGTCAGGCGGGATGGGAGAGCCCGGCTCTCAGGAGAAAGAGTCTGCCCATGGAGAGTAATGCCGTCGAAGCCCTCGGCCGAACGAATTTTTCGGCGATCGATTGGGTGATCGTCATCTGCTATCCGATGATCTCCGTGGCGATCGGCCTCGTGGTGCGCAAGTACATCGTCAGCATGAAGGACTTCGTGGCGGCGGGGCACTCGCTGGGCACCTGTCTGGGCATCGCCACGCTGACGGGAACGGAGCTGGGCCTGATCACGGTGATGTACAGCTCGCAGAAGGGTTTCGTGGGGGGATTTGCCGCCTTCCACATCGCCTTGGCCGCGGGCATCGTGACGTTCTTCGTCGGGGCCACGGGGTTCTTGATCTATCGGCTCCGCTCGATGGAAGTGCTGACGATCCCTGAGTTCTACAGCCGCCGTTTCGGCCGCAAGACGCAGATCCTCGGGGGGATCATGATGGCCGCCGGCGGGATTCTCAACATGGGGCTGTTTCTCAAGGTCGGGTCGCAGTTCCTGGTCGGCATCACCGGGCTTTCCGAGCACAGTTGGGCCCTGCCCACGGTCATGGTTTTTCTGCTCAGCCTGGTGCTCATCTACACCTGCCTGGGCGGGATGATTTCGGTCGTGATTGCCGACTACGTGCAATTCGTCGTGCTGTCGTTCGGCCTGTTGCTGACCACGTTCCTGGCGATCTACCGGCTGGGCTGGGACGAGATCTTCGCCGGCGTCGAGCGGTTCATGGGGCCCGCGGGGTTCGACCCGACGTCGGCTTCCGGCGAGTTCGGGCTGGAATACATCGTGTGGATGTGCTTCCTCGGCCTGGTGAGCTGCGGCATCTGGCCCACCTCGGTGGCGCGCGCCCTGGCCGCCGAAAGCCCCCGCACGGTGAAGAAACAGTACATGTTCGCGTCGGTTTCGTTTCTGATCCGGTTTCTCATCCCGTACTTCTGGGGCATCTGCGCTTTCGTGTTCATCATGACGCACGACGCGCAGCTCAAGGAGCTGTTCTTCCCGGCGGCCGAGGGCGCCGAGGCGTTCGACAACCTCTACGCCATGCCGATCTTTCTGGGCAGGATCCTGCCGCCCGTGATTATCGGAATCATTTCGGCGGGGATGATCGCCGCCTTCATGTCGACGCACGACAGCTACCTGCTGTGTTGGAGCTCGGTGCTTACGCAGGACGTGATCGCCCCCATGTTCGGCGGCCGCCTGAGCGGCAAGACGAGGATCCTGCTGTCGCGCGTGCTCATCGTGGTGATCGGGCTGTACGTGCTCTACTGGGGCCTGCTCTACCAGGGCGAGGAAGACGTCTGGGATTACATGGCCGTGACGGGAGCCATCTACTTCACGGGCGCGTTCGCCCTGCTTGCCGGCGGACTGTACTGGAAGCGGGCGAGTTCGACCGGCGCGGTCCTGGCGTTGCTGGCGGGCTCGTCGGCCGTGCTCGGGCTGACTCCCGTGC
>Ga0334901_1001142_pt1 | contig 29911 bp, 21 predicted proteins | sample GraSluR3_MG_3_FD_207216 | JGI IMG/M metagenome (GOLD analysis project Ga0334901, IMG submission 207216) | Sludge microbial communities from methane-producing bioreactor in Wageningen University, Netherlands - Granular Sludge_15_08-R3 | ecosystem: Engineered > Bioreactor > Anaerobic >... | reverse complement strand
AATCGAACTCCACCTCGCACCAGACGTTCTCGCGGAGCCGGCCCTCGCCGGAGAGCCTTGCCGTGCGAAAGCCAACCCCATCCTGAATGTCGCCGACCGTGTCGCGGTTCGCCTCGTTCTGGTGGAACCAGGCCCAGTCGTTGTACACGCGGCCGCGCAAACGCACGTCCGGAAAGGGCGCCTCGTCAAGGCCGTAAAGCACACCGGCTTCGTAACGGTCGAGCCTTTGCTCGAACGCATCCATCCGGTGCTGCAAGTCGTCGACCGAAACCGCGTCGAGCGCGGGGTTTCCAGATTCGGCGATCAAGCCGGGGGCCGCCCATGCCGACGGCTGGGCCGCCGAGCCTCCGCCGGCCAGATACGGCCGGTCGTCCGATCGGGGCGCATCAGGATGCGCGGGCTGCCCCCGTGCGATGGTGCCCAGGGCGAGAGGAAAGCCTGCCGTCAGCACGAGCAGGATCGGCAAGCGCCGGATCGTCGTCATCCAAGCCCTCCCTCCTGAAGACCGTGGCCCCAAACCTCGATGGCGGCACGACGGGAACCGTGCGCATAACCGCGATTATCGTTGTTATCGTACAGGGATCAGCAGAAAGATGAGCGGATTTCTCTTTCCCGCACTTATCGGGCACCCCTGCGCACCTCCGCAGGGTATCACGGCGTGCAGGCCGTTGAGCGTGCGATCGGGCCGCACTATGATGATCGCTTTCCGGTCATTCCGAACGGCCGCCTCGCAATCGCCGAGACACGATGATCATGAAAGCCCGACTTCTCCCCGCGTTTGTCGCGCTCCTGGCTGGCGGGTTCCCGATCGCGCAGGCCGCCGATCGGCCTCAGTGGGGAGAGCCGTTCACCCGGAACATGGTTTCCGACGAGAAGGGCCTGCCCGACGACTTCGATCCGGCCACGGGCAGGAACATCAAGTGGTCGGCCTCGCTGGGCACCGAGTCGTACTCGACGCCGGTCGTGGCCGGCGGGAAGGTGCTCATCGGCGCCAACAACGAAGCGCCGCGCGATCCGCGGCACGACGGCGACCGGGGCGTGATGCTGTGCCTCGACGAGGCGACCGGCGAGCTGTGCTGGCAGCTCGTGGTGCCCAAGCTCCAGGGCGACGTCTTTCTCGATTGGCCCCGGGCGGGCATCTGCTCGCCCGCCACGGTCGAGGGCGATCGCGTCTACACGGTCACGAATCGGGCCGAGGTGGTCTGCCTCGACCTCAACGGGCTGGCCGACGGGAACGACGGGCCGTTCCGCGACGAGGGCCGGCACCTCGTGCTGCCGGGCGAAACGCCCATGGAAGTCGGCCCCCTCGACGCCGACGTCCTCTGGCTCTTCGACATGCCGTCGGAAATCGGCATGCATCCGCACGACGCGGCCCACAGCTCGATCGCCATCGACGGCCCGTATCTCTACCTGAATACGGGCAACGGTATCGACAGCCGGCACGAGGCGATTCCCTGCCCCGACGCCCCCAGCCTCATCGTGCTCGACAAGCGGACCGGGCGCCTGGTGGCGCGGGACGGCGAGCGGATCGGGCCGCGGATCTTCCACAACACGCACTCGTCGCCCGCCATCGGCGTCGTGGACGGCCGGACGCTCGTCTTTTTCGGCGGAGGCGACGGCGTGGTCTACGCCTTCGACGCGCTACCGCCCGATCTGCCGCCGGGGCCCGTTCGGACCCTCGAGCGGGTGTGGCGTTTCGACTGCGATCCCACCGCGCCCAAGGAGAACGTGCACCGCTACATCCGCAACCGCCGCGAAAGCCCCAGCAACATCATGAGCATGCCCGTCTTCCACGACGGGCGCGTGTACGTCACCTTCGGCGGCGACATCTGGTGGGGAAAGCACGAGGCATGGCTGGCGTGCATCGACGCCGCGCCGGCCGGCGACGTGACCGAGACCGGGCGCGTGTGGACGTACGCGCTGGAGCGCCACTGCTGCTCGACGCCGTCGATTGCCGACGGCCTGGCGTTCGTGGCCGACTGCGGCGGCTTCGTGCACTGCGTCGACGCCGAGACGGGCCGCCCCTACTGGACGCACGACACGCGAGGCGAGATGTGGGCCTCGACCCTGGTGGCCGACGGCAAGGTGTACGTGGGCACGCGCCGCAAGGAGTTCTGGATCTTCGCCGCGGCGAAAGAGAAGACGATCCTCGCCACGATCGCGATGGACAACCGCATGGCCGCCTCGCCCGTGGCGGCCAACGGCGTGCTGTACGTGGCGACGCTCGATCGGTTGTATGCGATCGAGGAGGGCGTGAATTCGAACGCCGCCGCGCAAGGGTCGGCCGCCGGCATCGGCGCGCGGTGAATCGCGACGCGGATCCTGCGCCGCGCGATCGGGGGGTTGAATTGCCGCGAGGGTCTGGTACCCTATCGGATCGGTGGGCGTGCATCGTCGCACGACCGGGGCCCCGGGAGACTCTCTAGACAAAGGAAGCCGGAATGTCCAATCGAGTTCTTCAAGTCGGCCTTGTCGGCGGTGGCGGCGGGGCCTTCATCGTCAATCCCCACCAGAAGGCGATCCACTTCGACGGGACCCGCCGCGTAGTCTGCGGGGCGCTGCATCCCGACCCCGAAATCGCGATGAAAGAGGCGGCCAACTGGCCCTACCCCCTGAAGGGTTACCCGAGCTACGACGCGATGATCGACGAGCAGTCGAAGCTGCCCGCCGGCGAGCGGATCGACTACGCCCTGATCGTGACGCCGAACTTCGTCCACTTCGATCCGGCGATGAAGCTCGTCAAGGCGGGGATTCCGGTCTTCTGCGAGAAGCCGCTGACGGTGACGGCCGCGCAGGCCGAAGAGCTCGCCGCGGCCGTCGAGGAAAAGGGCGTGCCCTTCGGCCTCGCCCACACGTATCTCGGACATTGGTCGAGCTGGTTCTCGCGCTGGATCGTCACCAGCGGCAGGCTGGGCGCGGTCCGCTGGGTCGACGCCTACTACCTGCAGGGCTGGCTGGCCGAGCGGGCCGAGCTGCAGGGCGTGATGCAGGCCGAGTGGCGCACCGACCCGGCCAAGGCCGGCGCAAGCTGCTGCGGAGGAGACATCGGCACGCACGCCTACATGCAGCTCCGCTTCGTGACGGGTTTGGAAGTCACGAGCGTCCGCGGCATGATCGAGACCTTTCTCCCGGGCCGCCAGTTGGACGACCACTTCACCACCTACTGCGAGCTGTCCAACGGCGGGCGGGCCCTGATCCGCGCCACGCAGATCGCCATCGGCAACCTGAACAACCTGGGCATCGAGGTCAACGGCGAGAAGGGCAGCCTCGTGTGGCGCCAGGAGGAACCCGAGAAGGTCGTCCTCCGCACCGGCCCGGGCGTCGAGCGAACCTACTGGCGCGGCGCCGTGCCCGGCGAAGACGACCTGCTCGGCGAGGTCCCGCCGTTGCTCTTGAGCGAGCCCACGATCCCCGCGGGCCACGGCGAGGCATTCCACGACGCCTTTGCCCGGCTCCACCGCGAGTTCGAAAAAGACGTGCGGCGCTACAACGACGGCCAGCCGTTCGAGTGCGACGGCAGCAGGTACGCCAACGTCCACGACGGCGTCAAGCACATGAAGTTCATCGAGGCGGCCGTCCAAAGCGCCAAGAACAACTCCCTGCCCGTGGCGCTGTAGCCGATCGCCGGCGCGCGGGAGTCTTCAGAAGTAGCGGGTGATGCCCGGCACGGGGAGCGGGTAGTTGCCCGTCGCGTCGGGCTTCACGGGCGGGTCCATGTCGAGCCGCACGTCGGCCAGCTTCGGCTCGAACTCGAAGTCGGCCGCCATGATTTCTTCCCAGGCGACCGGCTTGCCCGTGTAGCAGGCGATCTGGCCCATGATCGCCATGTAGGTGCTGTCGATCATGGTATCCTGGTGGTTGACGGGCCGGCCCGAGCGGATCGCGCCGATCAGGATCTTCTGCTCCTCCCGATGCGGATCGTTCTTCTCGCCCCGGTAGTGCCACTTCGTCTCGCCCTCGATGCGGCAGGCGGTCCAATGGCACACGCCCTTGGTGCCCATGATGACGTCGTCCCAGTTGGCGTAGCAGTTGGCCCGGGTCTGGCACATGGCATAGAGGCGCGGGCCGCCGGCGAATTCGTAGACCACGGTGCCGTGGTCGAACATGTCGCCGTACACCGCGCCGAACGAGCTCGAGCGACCGCCCAGCCCGAAACACCAGGTCGGGTTCTGCTCGTCGAGCAGCCACCGCATCCGGTCGAGGTTGTGTACGAGCGACTGGGTCACGTCGTCGCCCGAGAGCCAGCGGAAGTGATACCAGTTGGCGAAGTGGTACTCGGTCTCGCTGAGCGCCGGGTCGCGCTCGATCACCCGGTAGGGAGCGCGGAGAAACATCGACTGGATGGCCACGACGTCGCCGATCGCCCCGTCGCGGAGCCGCTTGACCTGTTCCTGGTAGGCCAGGCTGTAGCGGCTCTCGTGGCCCGAGACGACCGAGAGGTTCTTTTCCTGGGCCATCCGGCAGACCCCGCGCAAGCGGCGGCAGCCGGCCGGGTCGATGGCGTGGGGCTTCTCGATGAAGACGTGCTTGCCGGCCCGGATCGCCTCTTCGGCGTAGAACGGGTGGTACTTCGACGCGCAGGCGATGAGCACGGCGTCGGAGGCGTCGATGACCGCCTTGTAGCCCTCCAGGCCGTACGTGCAGGTCTCGTCGGTGGCCACGAACTGGTCGGGATACTTCTCGCGAAAGTACCTGCGGCGCGCGGCCATGCGGCTCTCGAAGACGTCGGCCATGCCGGCGAGCTTCACGTCTTTGCCGAGGCTCAGCGCGCCGTCGGCGGCGCCGCTGCACCGTCCGCCGCAGCCCAGCATGCCCACGCGGATCTGTGCGCTACCCGCGGCGTGGGCCGAGCGGGCCGGCGAAATCGCGCTTGCGGCCGCCGCGCCGGCCGCGGCCGTCTTCTTCAGAAAATCTCGCCGCGACGCCCTCGATTTCGTTTCGAGCTCGAACATGGAAGTCACCTCGATGCCATGGGAAGAAAACGCCGAAAACCCGAAGCCGCGCCGTCCGCGACCGGCGTGCTCCGACGGCAAGCCCCGGCCCGATCGACGGCCGCGAGAAAGACGCGGCGCGCGCCGCGAATTCCCGGGACGACGGGTGCATTCGTCGAGGAACCAGTATACGATAAGTTGTCGTGAGGCGCACCTCCCCGCCGTGAAGGGGCCTCGTTCGAGTTTGTTTGCCGACTTCAAGGGATTCCGTCCATGATCCGTCCCAAGATCTTCCTGCTCGCCCTCGCGGCGGTCCTGGGCCTTTCGGTCGCGCTGACGGCCGAGCAGAAGGTGCTCTACGAAAAGGACTCGCCGTACAACCACATCGTGGTGATCGACGACGGCCGGGGCCTGCGGACCCTGCAATTCGAGCGGTTCGGGGCGCGGCAGAGCGTGGTCAAGGTCGGCGACCCCGACCACCTCGAGCTGCCCTACGCCAAGGCCATGCCCCTCGGGCTGACGTTCGCCGGCGCGCCCCGCCGCGTGCTCATCGTGGGGCTGGGCGGCGGGACCATCCCGAGCTTCCTCCACAAGCACTATCCGCGCACGATGATCGACGTCGTCGACATCGACCCCGACGTGGTCGACGTGGCCAAGCGGTTCTTCGGATTTCGCGAAGACGCCACCCTGCGCGCCCACGTGGCCGACGGGCGGCGGTTCATCGAACAGTGCCGCGAGCCCTACGACGTGATCTTCCTCGACGCCTTCGGGTCGGAGAACGTGCCCTATCACCTAGCCACGCGGGAGTTCCTCGAGGCGGTGCGCCGCGCCCTGGCGCCCGGGGGCGTGGCCGTGGGCAACATCTGGAGCCGGGGCTCGAACCCGCTCTACGACAGCATGGTGCGAACCTATCAAGAGGTGTTCGACGAGGTCTCGATCATCGACGTCCGCGGGGCGGGCAACCGGATCGTCATCGCCCTGCCCCGGACCGAGCGGATCGAGCCCGACGAGCTGGCGCGGCGCGCCCGGGCCGTCTCGACGAAGCGAGGCTTCCCCTACGACATGGGCGAGGTCGCCCTCTACGGCTATCGGGGGCCCGAGCCGATGAACGCCGAGGGGCGCGTGCTCCGCGACGACGAGAAGCCCTCACCGCCCGAGCCGTAGCGAAGCACCGAAAACGGCACGGTGCGGAGGGGATCGGGCAGCCGGCGCGTCACGTCGGCGTCCACAGCATCGACGGCCGGAGAACAAGGTGCGGCTTGCTCAGCGGACGCACTTCCTCTTCGCCCGTGAATCGCCGCCGACTGCGGTAGCGCCGCTGCGCCGGATCGCGGTGAACCTCGATCGAACGGCCCACGACATCGACGACCCAATAGTCGGCGATGCCCGCGGCCGCGTGGAGATCGGCCTTCTCGCCCGTGTCGTAGGCCAGGCTGCTTTCGGCGACTTCGATGATCAGAAGGACGTCGGGCGCCGTGGGGCGGCCTTCGGAGTAGTCGCGGCGCGCGACCCAGGCCACGTCGGGCTGGGGCGCGCTCTCCAAGTCGACCAGGGCGATGGACTGTTGAATGCGGAGCCAGACCTCTCCTGGCGGCAGGTTCCGAAAACTCCACTCGTTGAGCCGGTCGACGGCCACTTCGTGCCGAGAGCCGATGGGAGTCATCTCGCGTATCTCCCCCCGGATGAATTCGAGACGACGCTGTCTGCCGCGATCGAATACGCCGGACTGGATCATCCGGTCGTACTCGGCCAGCGAGAGTCGAGCCAGCGTGCTCATCGGCGTCCTCCCAGGATGGCGGCCTGCCGCGCGTTGCCCAATCCGCAACAAAACCCGGAACCACGACCGTTTTGTGCCCGTTCCATGCGGGTTGTCCTTTCCATGCATTATAGGTCAAGAGCCGGCCCCGGCTACACGCTCCGTCCGCTGCGCGACGCTCAGCGCTGAAAGATCGGCAGGAAGTTGTTGGGAACCTGCAGCACGATGCAGCACATGGCCGTGGCGTAGTCGTTCGAGATGGGCGACCGCCACGAGCCGTCGGGCGACTGGCGGGCGAGCATCTCGTCGCGCACGGCCGGGTACCATCGCGCCCAGGCCTCGCCCCCCCGGTGCCACATCGCCTGCACCGCGTAGTAATGGCCGTAGAAGTAGTACGTCTCGCGCCGAACCACGCCCCGTTCCGGGGTGAAGTTCAGCAGGTACTGGATTCCCCCACCGATCTCGGGCCCCTCGTACACGCCGGCGCTATACAGGGCGACGACCCCGGCCGCCGAGCGGGGGAAATCGCTCTCGCCGCCCTGGGAAAGCATGTACATGAACCCCCCGTCGGGATTCTGGCTCTTCTTGACGTAGTCGATGCAGCGGTCGATCGTTTCGCGGGGCACGTGCAACCCGGCGTTTCGGGCGGCGCGCAGGGCCATCACCTGGCAGATCGTGACCGAGATGTCGGCATCGAGGCGCTGAGGGCGGTAGCGCCAGCCCCCTTCGTCGTTCTGGGTGTTGACGATCAACAGCACGGCCTTGCGAAGCGCTTCGCGCAGCTCGGGCCGGCGCGACGCGCCGTAGCACTCGGCCAGAAACAGCGCCGCGAACCCGTGGCCGTACATGGGGCCGTGACTGGCCGATGGCGGGTGATTGATGAACCCGCTGCCCTGGGTGTTCGCCAGCAGGTAGTCGACGCAGCGGTCGACGCGATCGCCGTAGGGCCCCCGTCCGGGAGTGCTGCCGCCGGCCATGAAGGCCATGCCGGCCAGGGCGCAAACGGCCACGTTGCCCCGGTAGCTTCCCGCGCCGAACGAGCCGTCGTTGTGCTGACGCGAGGCGAGGAAATCGAGCCCCCGCTCGACGGCCAGATCGACCGCCGGAGTCATCAGCCGCACCGCCGTCTGCTCGGGGTCGTCGGCGGCGGGCGCGCGGCGCGCGGTGAAGAACAGAGTCAGCCCCATCATGGCGATGGCGAGCGATCGACGGTCGGCAACGCGGAGACGAATCACGGCCAATCCCTCGGCGACTCCTCGGCGAGCCGCTTGAAATACTGTTCGATAAGCCGCTCGTACTTGGGCAGGAACTCCTCGCCCACCCATTGTAGCATCTGGTTGCGCTCGGTCTCGGGCAACTCGCCCCACACCTGCTTGAGGAGGTTCTTCATCGCCTCCATGTCGGGGCGCTCGGGATCGGATTGATCGGCCGGGGCGCCGCGATCGGCAACCGATTCGGGGTCGGGTTTGCCCGGCGCCGCCTTGGGCTCGGGTTGGGGCACGCTCTGGCGCTGGGCCACCTTGGGAGCGGCCTGCGACTCGCTCTCCGCGTTGGACCGGCTTCGGGCCTGCCGGATCAGCGCGTCGAGATCGGCGAGGATCTGCTCCTGAATCCGCTGGGTCCTGGGCCCCGACTCGGCCCCGCGGATCAACCGTTCGGCGCTGCGCATCTGGCGGCCGATTTCCAGAAGGGGGTTTTCGGTCTCCGAGATCGCCGCCTCGCCCAACTCACGCCGCAACTTCGAGTCGAGGTCGCCGGCCCGGTCTTTCGGCGCGGACGGCTTGCTTCCGCCGCCTTCGGCCGGGGCGAAAAGCTGGTCGATCAGGTCGTCCGAGCGATCGGTTCGGGAAGTCTCAGTGGGGTTGGACGCCGGATCGGGTGGCGCCTCGGCGTCGACGCCGATGATGCCGGCGGCGACCAAGGCCGCCAGAAGCACGGCCGGCGCGGCAATCGTCATCGCAAGGTCTCCGGGTCGGAAGGTCGGCGCGGGTTGCCCTCGCTTGCCGGGACGCCGTCGAGTGCCGGTTCCGGAGCGTCGTCGGGCGGCGGGGCGAGGTTCAGCAGCAGATCGGCCAGGCGGCCCTGGCGCCGGCTCAGCGCGTCGTACTCGCGGCGCGCCTCGTCGGTCGCGGTCTGCGACGGAGCGAAGGTCTGCTCCAACGCCCGCGTCTGAAGGTTGACGTCGCGTTGCAGCAGTCTGAGCAGTTTGAGCTGGGCGAGCGTCTGGACGGCCGCGGCTTCGTCGCCCGACTGCCCGCCCTGGCCCGATTGCCCTTGGCCCGACGGCTCGGCGGTTTCGTCGGGCTCTTCGGGTTCGAGGGCTTCGAGCAGCAGGCCGAGCCGCTCGATGGCGGCACGTTCGGCCTGCTGGGTGGGATCGCCCGTCTCGCGGCGTTCGAGCAGCGACGCGGCCCGCCCCATCTCGGTTCCCGCGTCGCCCAGGGCCAGGTGGAACACGTCGGCTCCCACGAGCTTGTCGATGAGCAAGCCAACGTCGTCTTCGAGCGAGCGCTGGAGCGCGGCAAGATCGTTGAGATCGGCGGCCTGGGATCGAGTAAGACGCCCTTGGGATCGGACCATCTCGTCGATCTTCCGCGTCTGATCGAATACCTTCTGCTGCGCCTGCCGCATCTGGGCGAGGACCTCCTCGAGTTGCTGCATCTGTTGCCGGGCCAACTCGAGTTCGGCCTCGCGTTGCCGTTCGGCGGCCCGGCGCGCGGCTTCGTCGAGGCTTTGTTTCGCCTCGGCGGCCTGCTTCGAAGCCTGGCGGGCCTCGTCTTCCCGCGCCGACCGGGCGGCCTCGTCCATCCGGCCGGCCGCGTGCGCGGTGGCCTGGCCTGCCGACTCGGCCATGAGGCGTTCGAGACGCCGCGCCATGCGCTGGGCCTCGGCCTGCAACGCGGCCTGATCGTCGCCCAGGCGCTCCAGTTCACCGCGGCGCTGCGAGTCGTCGGCTTCCGACGCGGCCCGCTCGATCGCGCTACGCAGGGCGTCTTCGCGTTGGGCCATCTGTTCGAGCCGGGCCTGGGCGTCGGAAAGCTGCTCGATCAGTCGGGTCAGCTCACTCTCGCGCCGGTTGGCCAGAACGTCGAGCACCTCGCGCAAATCGTCCTGGATCCGCCGCTGCCGCTCGAGTGCCTGGCCGATCCGGTTCGTTTCGATCTCGCCGCCGGCCGACCGCATGGCCGGGCTGATGGCCAGCTCGCGAGCCCGGTGAAGCGCGTCGGAGACCGTCGCGGCGAACAGGGGATCGCTCTGGCTGAGTTGGGCTGTCGCCGCCTCCATTCCCCGCTGGATTTCATCGAGTTCGCGGGCCAGATCGAGTTGCCGACGCCCCAGGACGCGCAAGCCGGCCGACTGTGGAGGCAGCAGGTCGGCCAGGGCCTTGGTCAGGGTCTGGCGTCCCAGCTCTCGGGTCCCGTCGGTCAGTTCGATCTGCCTCTGCAACAGCCGGCTTACGTCACTGTGGAACTGGCGATAGCGGCTCCACCGCCCCAGTTGATCGAGCATCGCGTTCAACGATTCGATCACCTGCTGCTGCTGCGCGCCGGCGGCGCCCAACGATCCTTTCACCAGGGGATCGGGGGCCGGTCTCGGCTGCTCGGGTTTGGGCGATTCGTCGGGGGGCGCCACTTCCAGGTTGGCCTGGGCCGCCTTGATCGCCGAGGTCAGCTCGCGTTCGATGACCGGCAGGTGCCGGCGCTCGATCCGGCCGATCGCTTCGAGCAGGGCCTCCATCTGCCGCCGCGTGTCGGGACTGTCGACCCGATTGTTCCGCAGGTCGCCCAAGAGACCCCGGATCTGGGCGGGCAACCCCTCGGTTTCGCTCGCCAGGGCTCGGGCGATTTGGCGCTGGCTCAACTCGGCCCCACGGAGCCGGTCGATCTCCAGCCGGGTGAGCTGCCCCAGCGCGTCCAGCTCGATCTCCAGCTCGTTCACCTGACCCCGACTTCGCTGCTGCATCTCCAAAATGCCCGCCAACTCGGCGAGGATCGCTCCCTGCCGGGCGGCAATCCGCTCGATCAGATCTTCGGGCGTGATGATCGTCAGACGCCGCGGCGCGCTCTTGCCGACGTGGGGGCGATAGTCGGTCGCCACGGCCTGGTAGGTGATCTGCGCGCCCGGCTCGAGTTCCAGATCGGTCAGCGCCCATGCGTGAGAGACGGTCAGGCTGTCCCCCGACTCGAGCGGCTCGGCGAGCCCTTCGCTCGGCGACTCGGCTCGGCCGGGACCCGCATACAAGGAGACTGCGGCCGGCTCCTCCTGCGCGACGTCGGAGCGGTGGAACTCGAACGCGATGCTCCGGATCGCCAGATCGTCCTTCGCGGCAATGCGCAGGGGCACCTCGGCCCGCGACGTTACAAACAGATTGGCCGTCGGCTCGGCGATCGTGACCGAGGGGGGCGAGTCGGCCACGGCTCGGATCTCGCGGCGTTCGACCGGGCCGCTGACGAGGCCCTCGACGTCGACCAGCTCAAGCCAGCAGGCCCCCGACTGCTCGACGACGGAGTCGACGGCAAAGTCGCGGCCGGCCTCGCCGCCGAGGCGGGCCGCGATTTCGTCGCCACCGTCGCGGCACAGGTACGCGGCGTCGAGCGGCTTGGTCGACCGGCCGGCGATTTCGACCCGGGTTCCTTCGAGAACGCGAATCGGCTCCCGGGCCGGCTGCGCCTTCCAGCCCGTGTACTCCGGAGGAAACAGCGCGATCGACAGCGACTCGATTGCCGGCGGATCGACCACGTCGACGAACGACCAGGGCATCGACCGGTCGTCGCCCCCCTCGACCCGGTACGAAAAGGGCCTGGTCACGTTCTCGCGCCGCGCGGTCATCACGCCGGCCCGCCGTCGCGGGTCGGCGGCGCCGTTGGCCGACCGGGCCGCCACGGTCGGCTCGACGAATCGCATCCACTCCGTCTCGTCGGTCACCGAGCCGTCGGGGTTTTCGAACCGGTAGTGGATCTTGACGCCGGGCGGCAGCCGCTTGCCGTCGCGGTCGACGACCTCGAGTTCGAACGCCTGGCCTCGGGCCACCTTGGTCACGTCACGGTACGGCGTCAGGTGATATTCCTGCGGCCAGGCGACGTTTCCCAAAGGGTTGACCAACCGAGCCAGGGCGATCCGCGAACTGACCGGAGCGAAGACCAGCATCGCCGCGCCCGCCAGGGCGACGCCCAGCGAGACCGCCGCGGCGCGCAAGGCCGGTCCGCGCCCGATCGCCGCGCCGAAGTCGAGCGACTCGACCTCGGCCGCCGTCTGGGTAATGACCGCTCGGCGCAGCGCGACCGACCCCGCCGTCGGGTCGTCTTCCGGCTGATCGAGAAACTCGACGGCGCTGGCCAGGCCGTCGCCAAGCCGGGGGAATCGGCGTTGAAGCCGAGCGGCAAGCTGGACGTCGCTGATCCGCGCCGTGAGGGTCAGGAACGCGAACCGGTACGCGCTCCAGCCGATCGCGCCCAGCAGCGCGAACCAGCAGATCAGTCGTAGCCCGCGGTCCTGAAAGCGAAACACGTAGTCGGCCAAACCGAGCACGATGACGGCCGCCAGCGCGACCGCGACGGTCCAGCTCACGGCATAGACCGTCACGAGCCGCCGCACGCGGGTCCGGAAGCCGTCGATCTTGTGTCGGAGCGGATGGGACATGGTGTTGAGGCCGGCGGTACGAAACGTTTCCGGGCGGAGTTCGGAAATTACCACTGCGTTGGGTCGACGCCGATCGTCCTGCGAGTTGTCATAACACGGCCCGTGGCCGCAACCAAGCAGGGGATAGGCCATGATGGAACGCTGGGAATGATGGAGTGTTGGAATAATGGGATTCGGCACGGGCGGGGCCCATCACTCCATCGCTCCAACACTCCACAACATGCGCGCGCCCCGAAGGATTTCCCGCGTAAGACTCCAAACGACCGCGTGGGATACCAGGGCTCTCGTTTTGCGGTGCTCCCGCATCTCGCGTCTCCCGCATCCATCCTCCAGCCTCCAGTCTACACCATCCCTCCGGCCTTCCGAAGGATCCACTCTACCGCCAGCAACAGCAGGAACGTCAGGAGCACGGGCCAGCGGTTCCAGAGGGGCTTGGGGGGCAGCGACTCGATGGGCACCTGGCGGCCGGGGGGCAGATCGCCCGTCAGGCGGCCGGCCGTCTCGAACGTGTAGAACCGGCCTTTCGTTCGCTCGGCGGCGCGCCGCAACTCGGCCGCGTCCGTCTCGACCCGACGAAACTCGCCCGGCGGGGCGGTCACCTCGAAGTCGACCGCCGGGGCCCGGCCCGGGAGCGTCGGAACGGCCACCCAGGCGTGGTAGCGGCCGATCGCCGGTTCGCTGAGCCGTCCCTCGAAGACGCCCCGATGGAGGGAGTCGCGACGGAGCTGCACCCGTTGAGTCTTGTGGCCCTCGCGTTCCAACACGACGGTCACCCCGTCGTCCGCGGCTGGGGCGAGATTCGGGTTGGCGAATTCGATGCGCAACTGCACGGGTTCGCCGTAGTGATACTCGCGCCGGTCGGCCGCCAGCACGACCGAGGCGTCGTCGCGCGATAGCTTGGATCGGCTCAGGAAGCGGATCGTCTGCACCCAATACCGGGCGAAAAACACGTCGCCGACGCGCCATCGCCAGCGCCAGGTCTCGTCGGTCGCGTGGAACAGCACCTTGCCCGACCCGACGTATTGCATCACGACCAGCGGAAGACGCTCCCCGCCGCTGGCAGTCGCCTCGGAATGCCGCGCGAGCACCCGGGCCCCCGGCTTCACCTCGGGAATCGCGACAAACCAGTAAAGCGGCGGCAGCTTCTCCCAGATCGCCGCGCTCTCGGCCGGCGAGTTGCCGAGCTGCATCATTGGGCTTGCCAGCCCCAGTTCGGTCGGCTCCATTGCGAAACCGCCCGTGCCGGCGCGACCCGCCTCGGCCGGTCGCGCGCCGGCCAACTCGATGGGAAACACCCGGGCCAACGGCGTGTCGCGATATGCCCAGGGCATCGACTCGGGCCCCGAAATGCACACCAGTGCCCCTCCCCGGGCGTGCCCTTTCTCCAAACTCGGGTTATCGACGAAGTCGGCCAGGTTCTGCAGGATCGAATCGCCGAGCCACTCGGGATTCGCGTCGGCCAGGACGATCACGTCGTAGCGCGAGAGCTCGTCGAGCCGGACGGGGAACCCCCGCAGGGCCGACGCCTCCTGCTCGGCGTGCTCGGGATCGGCGTCTTGCAGGACCGTCTTCAGCTCGACGGCCGAGTCGCGCTTGAGCAGGTTTGCCAGGTAGCGGAACTCGTAGCTCGGATACCCGGCGGCCAGCAACACGCGGATCTTCTGATCGCTCGCCCTGACGACCCGCTCCTGACGGTTGTTCTCGCGATTCTGCTCGCCTTCGAGCGACTCGACCTCGACCACGTATCGGGTTTCGCCCGGCTGGGAAGCCCGATGCATGAGCCGCAGCCGCTGGGGCTCCGCGTCGGGGCCGACCGTCGCCTCGAGTTCGGCCAGGACGCCGGGGCGGTCGCGATCGCGCAGGGTGATTCGCGCCTTGCGCCCGGCGTACCCCGTGCCTCGCAGCGTGAACTCGAAGTGGATCAGGTCGTCGACGAACACCGCATCGTCGACGAGCAGGTCGGCCAGTTCGAGGTCGCGAACCGGCTTGTCCTGCCCCAGCCCGACGGTGAACAAGGGAACGCCCTTTCGCCGGGCGTAGTCGGCGGCGTCGGCCAGCCCCGGCCCGTCGGTGTTGATGCCGTCGGTGACGATCACCACGGCCGCGGGCGCGGTGCCGCGAAGCTCGTCGAGAATCGTCCGGACCGCGATGCCCAACCGCGTCGACTCGCCGGTGGGCTCCGTCGCGCGGAGTTCGGCGATCAGGTCCTCGCGCCCCTCGGCCCGACTGGGCCGCGGGCCGGTCGTGAAGTACACCCGCAACTTGTAGTCCTGGCGGATGCGGTCAATCAGCGCGCCGTCGCCCTCGATGAGCAGGGTTCGGGCGAGATTCCACCGGGCCAGTCCGTCGAGCGACGCCCGGCGCACCCGGTCGCGCAGCCTCGCGTCGAGCTTGGTGTCGTAGCGGTCGGCGATCGTCATGCTCAGCGAGTCGTCGAGCAGCACGACCGCATAGGGCAGGCCCGTCCTCTGGAGCGAAAGCGCGTACTGGGCGGCCATGAACAGGGCGATCAGCACCAGGGCGATGCGCACCAGGGCCAGCAGGGCGCGGTAGGGCTTCGATGCCTCGCGATTCTCGCGCGCGTAGATCGCCAACACCAGCGCCACGGCGCCGGCGACGAACACCAGCGTGACCCAGGGGGCCCAAGTCCAGGTGTGCTCGAGCGTCCAGGCGGTGCCCTCGCCGGGCCCGCTTTCGATGCCGAGTAACCGTTCGATCCACGAGGGTAACGAGGTCATGACGTGGCGTGGTATCCAAAGCGCCAGGCAAAAAAAGTCTCGATCAGCAACAGCGCCAGCACGGCGAACACGAGCCCCTTCGGCAGACGGTTGTCGCGGCGAATCCCTCCCACCGAACGCGCTTCGACGCTGCCCCACTCGGTCGGATGGATGAACGTGACGCCGCTCCAAAGGTCGCCTTCGAGCTCCTCGGGCGCGATTCGGGTCAGGTCGCTCTCGAGGGGATCGACATTGACGGCAAAGGCCTCGTCGCGCTCAAGCGGCGGCCCCAGCTCGGCACGGTAGATGCCGCTCGTGGCCGTGCCTTCGTAGGTCCACGCGCCCACGCCTTCGTCGACGCGGAGCATCACCTGCTCGCGGCGCCCGTCGGGCGTTTGGACGACCACCGGCGCGTCGACGGCGTCGGCCGCGACGGTCGTCCCCAGAGGTTCGCCGACCCGGAGGTTCCGCTGTTCGATCTGCCCGCCGATCGCGTAGCCCAGGGCCTCCCGCGTGAGGGGCAGGAAGCTGGGCCACTTGGGAAGCATGGTCCACGAATCGTCGGCCGACGTGGCGAACAGGACGACCCGCCCCCGTCCGATCGGCTCCTCGACGATCAGCGGGTCGCCGTTGCCCAAGGCCAGGGCGACCCGGGCCTTCGATCGCTCCGGCACGGTCAGCTTGAAATACCTCGACACGGGGCTCGTCAACAAGCCCGCCTGCTCGTGATCGCGAAAGCTGCTGACGATCGGGTGCCGATAGTCGAGCGGATCGAGACGAAACTGGGGCTCGTCGATCACCGGGCCGAGCCGGGCAGGCAACAGGCCCACGCCGCCGGGCCCGCCGCCCAACTCGCGATGATAGCGTTCGGCCATCACCTGCTCGCCCAAAAAGAGCATGAGTCCCCCTCCCCACCGCACGTAGCGGTCGAGCCGGCGGGCTTCGCTCGAGGTGAACTGTGCCACGTCGGCCAGCACGATGGCGTGGTAGCGCTCGAGATCGAGCTCCATGAGCCGGCTCTCGGCCACGACCTGGGGACGAATCGGCGAGGGCGTCATCCGACCGCTCTCGGGCGACAAGGCGGCGACGAGATAATCGACCGCCCCGCCGAAGGGCTCGCCCGAGGGGCGCCCCTCGACGCAGAGCACCTCGATCGACGGCTTGACCGGCAGCGAGAGCCAGCGGCGGTTATCGACCTCCAATGGGTCTTCTCCCAGGCGCACTTCGAGCGTGTGCTCACCCGGCGCGTCGAAGCGGTGCGAAAAGGCGAGCGTCGCGGCCTCGCGCGGCTCGAGATCCACGAACTGCTGAGCGACGCGCCGCCCGTCGACGAACCACTCCACGCCGTGCCGCTCATGCGACCGCTCGCCGAAGTTCTGGACTCGGGCTTCCAGCCGGACGGACCGGCCCGGCGTCAGGAACCCCGGCTCGCTCGCCAGGCTGGTGATCGCCAGGTTGTCGGCCCCCTCCTGCCCCAGGTCGATCACCACGATCGTCGCCGAGGCGGCCAGCCGATCGAGCCGCTCGCGGAACGCGGGCCGCCCGGGCGGCTCGATGTGCCAACCGACGCGCCCGAGGTCGGTGAAGACACAGATTTCCTCCCGCGCGATCCGAGGATGCTCGCGCCGCGCCGTCGCGAGAACCTCCTCGACGCGGTCCAGCGTGGCCGGCAGATCGGCGCTGCCGTGGGTCAGCGCCAGCCGGTCGATCTCCGCCAGAAAGTCGCCACGAGCAAAGACCGGGTTCCGCACGACGACCTTGGGCGGATCGCTCATCACGACCAGCGTAAATCCGTCGCCCGGCTGGCTCTCCTCGACGAGTCGGGCCGCCAGCTTCTTGGCCCGGTCGAAACGGCTCGTCTCGGGCGAACGGTAGGCCATCGAGTACGAGCCGTCGATCACCATGACCCGGTGCGTGCGCTCGCCGGGAGCGTATGCCAACCCGACCCGCTCGAAAAACGGCTCGGCCACGGCGAGCACGACGAGCACGACGATCAGGGTGCGCACGAAGAGGAGCAACCACTGTTCGAGCCGCATGCGCCGGCGGCTCGCCCGGAGGGCGGCCAGCAGGTACTCCATCGCCGCCCATTCCAGCTCCCGGTATCGCCGCCGGCTGAGCAGATGGATCACCAGCGGCACGCTCGCCGCCGCGAGCCAACCGAGCATCCAGGGAGTCGTGAATCCGAACGCCAGAAGCATGGAGCCGTGCGACGTGGTCAGGGGTCCGTGGTCAGAGTCCTACGCCGCAACTTCTTCGCGCCGTGCGCGCATGTCGTCGAGTGTTGGGGCGATGGAGGGATGGAGCGATGGGCCCCCTCCGTGCCGAATCTCATTATTCCATTGTTCCAACACTCCATCATTCCCAGCGTCGCGTCATGGTTTCTCCTTCGGTTGGCTGCGACCGCAGGCCGCGCCAGGCTTCAGTCTAGCAGCGATTGTGCGCGATTCAATAAGACGGCTCATCAGAACGGCGCATGCCGATTGCCTCGTGCGATAGGTGTCGGACAGGCACGTCTTGCCGAAGCCGATGCGCGAATCGATCGCAACCCATGGGAGTCGCTCGTCACCCGACGCGGCAGACTTCCCTGCAAAGGGGGTCCCATCATCCCGAGCCGGTCGGTTGTGGGGGGACCGATGGCGGGGTCGGCGTGGATGCCGTCGCGCACTTCCCCTCGCCGAGGCGCCGCACCCGCCCCGCCTCGACGCGAAACACGCAATCGGCCAACTCGTCGGCCTCTTCGCGATTGTGGGTCACGTGCAGGGCGGTGACGCCGGTCTGGGCGCGCACGTCGCGGAGCAAGGCGTACATCTGCTGCCGGGTTTCTTCATCCAGGGCGCTGAGCGGCTCGTCGAGGCACAGCACCGAAGGTCGAAAGGAAAGCGCGCGCCCCAGTGCCACGCGCTGCCGCTCGCCACCGCTGAGCCCCTGGGGCTTGCGGTCGAGCAGATGGCCGATTCGCAGCATGTGCGCCAGCTCGTCGACCCGCCGCTCGACGGCCGCCGCCTTGACCCGGCGCACGCGCAAGGCCAGGGCGATCTGGTCGCGCACGGTCATCGTCGAAAACAGCGCGCCGTCCTGGGGCACGTAGCCGATGCCTCGCAGGGCGGGCTTGGCCGAGGTCACGTCGATGCCGTCCAGGCAGATCCGGCCCGCCAACACCGAGCGAAGCCCGATGATCGCTTCGAGGATCGTGGTCTTGCCCGACCCGGTCTTGCCCATCAACACGGCGTAGTGGCGGCTGGGAACTTCCATCGACACGTTCTCCAGCGAGAACGGGCCGGCGCGGATCGACAGGTTTTCGAGCAGGATCATCGGAGCGTGGCGAAGGGGCGGGTGGCGGCTACAGCAGTCCCTCCTGGGTTCCCCACAACCTGGCGATGACGAGCACGGCCACGGCCGCCACGACCATGATCAGCGACACGGCCACGGCGGCCGAGACGTCGCCCACGTTCATCTCCAGGAACACAGTGGTCGAAAGGACTTCGGTCTTCATGCGCGTGGCTCCCGCGAAGATCAGCAGGGGGCCGAACTCGCCCAGCGATCGGGCCCAGGCCAGGGTCAAGGCCGTGGTCATGCCGCGCCGCGCTTCGGGCAGCACGACCCAGCCAAAGGCTTCGAGCCTCGTGCACCCCAGCGAGAGCGCGACCTGCTCGCACCGCGGATCGATGTGGTCGAAGGTGGTCTTCATCGTGCGCACGGCAAAGGCGCAGGCCACGGCGAACTGGGCCAGCACGACCGCCGGCACCTGGTAGACGATCGCCCTCGCCCACAGCCGAAACGGCCAGAACTGGAACAGGATCAGCAGGCTCAGGCCCACCACGAGCGGCGGCAACACGATGGGCACGTCGACGATCGCATCGATCAGTTTGCGCCCGAGAAACCGATGCCGCGCGATCAGGTATCCCAGCGGCACGGCCACCCATACCGAGAGAATGGCCGACAGCGTGCACGACGTCATGCTCAGCCAGATCGAGTAGCGGATCTTGGGGTCGGCCAGGGCGGCGGCGATCGGGTGCTGGCCCGCCGCGCCCCCGGCGTCGCGGGCCACGAAGACGAAGTCGGCCGCCAGCATCGACGCGATCAGGACGATGTACGTCAGCCCGATCACGCTCATCGCCGCATAGAACCCCGCGTCGGAGACCGCCACGCCGAGTTTCGACCGGGGCCGCCCGGTGCGGGCCGTCGCTTCGTGCACGGGCTCCGAGCCGCTGGTTCGCGCGACGCTCATGGGACGCCGCCTCCCGAACGCTCCTGCGGCGGGGCCAATCGGAAACGGAACCCCGCGCACTCGAACGCCTCGGGCGATGCGGCAATCCGCCGGAACAACCGTCGGCCGAGGTGTTTGTGCTCGCTCGTCCGCGCGATGCCGAACGGTTGAATCGCCCGATTGTGCTCCGAGCGGATCCGCACGACGTCGACCTTGTCGCGACTGGCCAGCGTGTCGGAGATGTACGCCACGGCCGCGTCGACGTGGCCGGTAATCACGTCGGGCACCAACAGCGCCGACGACGATTTCTCGACGACGACCTCCCCCTCCTGCTGCTGCTTCTGCCGGAGCTTCTCCCACAGCCCTTCCGCTTCGAGCAAGCGCCGAGTCAACGCCCCGATCGTGCACTGGCTCGGCTCCCCCACGGCCACGCGCACGCCCGGCTTGATCATGTCTTCCGGCGATTGCACCTTGGTGCTTCCCTTGGGCACGGCGATTACGATCTCGACGTCGGAGACGTTGGCCGCCTCCTGAAACCACTGCTTCACGTTCTCGAGGTAGTAGACGTCACAGGCCATGTACACGTCGGGGAACCCCAGGTTGGGATCCTGCCCGTCGACGGCCTTCATCTGCCCGGTCAGGATGCCGCAGCCGTCGTACTTCACGTCGACGTCGACGCCCTCGCGTTCGGCGAACGCGGCGACGACCTCATCGACGGCCCGGCGGTTGACGGCCCCGCAGAAGAACCTCAGCCTGGGCCGCTCTTCCCATACGTCCCCCTCGACCGGGCGCAACCCGTGCTGTTCGAACACGGGCAAGCCCCGGTCGCGCGCCGCCAGATATCGGGCGAACCGCAGCGCGGCGGCCGGACGCGGCGACGAATTCAACACGGCCACCGTCACCAGGTTCGGATCGGCCTCGAACTCGGGCAGATGCACGGCCCGCAACTTGTCGCGGACCTCGGGCATGGCCACCGTGGCGTCCCACACAATGCCCGCGTCGACGTTGCCCACGATCACGTCGGCCGCCACGTCGGGCACCGTCGGCTTGAACACGCCGTGCTCCCGCACGTGGTTCTCCAGACGCGACCACTTGTTCTCGCCGCCGGTCGCCGCGAGTCGCGCGCGAAGGGCTCGTCCCAAAGCGGTCTCGTCGGCGTTGGGTACGCTCAAACGCATCCCCTCGCCCAGCAAGGCGTCGAACGAGTCGAGGCGAAACGTCGCGCCGGCGGCCACCGCGACCACGGGACGCATGTGGGCGACGGGCAGCGTCTCGGCGGCCAGCCCCTTTTCCACCGCCAGCGCCGTGTAGTGATCGTCGCCCGCGAGGTACAGGTCGCCCTCGCCGAACTTGTCGAGCTCGATCTGGGCAAGCAGACTGTTCGACCCGCCGAACTTGACCTCCACGGCCGTTCCGTACTCCTCCTCGTACTTCGCCGCAATCCGTTCGACCGGTTCGAGCACCCCGGCGGCGCAGTACAAGACCAGCTTATCGGCCGTGGCGACGGGGCTCGGACGCCACGCGCTGAGCATCGCGATCAGGAGGACGACCGTCGCGCCCGAGCCGAGCAGAAGCGTCCACAAGGCGTTCGTCTTGCCGTTTCGGCGGCGATCGGACAAGCTGACTTCTCCTGCCCTGGGTGGTGCGGGCCGTTGCCGATTCTGATTCTAGGCTGCGCGATCGCGCGGGCAACCGGCGATTGCTCGCCGACGATTGCCCGCAGACCACCGGGGCAACACTTTCGAGGGAAGGCAATCAGGTCCGCGTGCGGGGTTTCCCGCCTGGGAGGCCTATTTCGAACCGCCCAGGAACCGGTCGAGCTCGTCGTCCGACTCGGATGGCGCCGGCTCGTCCGAATCGTCGTCCGACGATCCCGCATTGTCTGTCGGCGGGACGGCCTCATCGGCCGTCTGTTCGTCCAACTCGGTCGCGTCGCGGCCCCAAGCCGAGAAATCGGGGAGCTGACCGTCGGGCGGAGCGACCGACGCGGCTTGCGACGGATCGAGCTGAAGATCGAACCCGTCGGAATCGTCTTGATCGTCTGGCGGCGGCAGCGTTTCCTCCATTTCCGGGGACGGCGCCGACGCGGGGGGAATGTCGCCCGTCTCGGGACACGTCGATGGGCCGTCCGCGGGGGGGGGGCCGGCCGCCGCGGGGCCCGTGCCCGCCCAATCGTACTCGACCCGGAACTGAACAGGCCCGACGGAGAACTCGGCCCCGGAGGCGAGTCGGGCCTGCGTAACCTGCTCGTCCCCTGCGAACAGGCCGTTCAGCGACCCCAGATCGCGGATCATGACCGCCCCCTCCGATTCGTAGATCTCGCAGTGCTTGCGGCTGATCATCGGATGGGCCACGGTCAGGTCGGCCGCCCGACTGCGGCCAATGACCGTGGGCAATTCGACGACAACCCTTCGTTTGTCGGCTTTGCCTCCGAGGATGACCAGTCGGACTTTCATGGGCGCAAGTCGCTGACGCGGCTTCGAGACATTTTCCGCACGACGGGCCAAGGTGCGCGAGTCGGTGGTGCAACTGTCATCATAGTTGGCTCCGAAACGCGTCGCAACGCCCGGTCACACCGCGGCCGGGAGAGAGCCGCGCGATAATTAACCTCTCGGTGGCAATAAGCAAAACCCTTCGGAGGGACTCTCGATGCAACGTTTCAGGGCGTCGTTATCAGGTTTGTCCTGCAAGGCTTGGCGGGCATCGAATAGCGGCGGTACAACTCCAGGAACGGCTTTACGACGAGTGGCGTGGCGGCGCTTTCCGGCAGCCGCCAAGAACCACCGTGAAACACGACTGGTTGCCCGGCGGAAAGATGCTGGTAGACCCGCTTCATCCGTTCCATGACCGGCGGCAGAGCGCCCCGCTTCGGCCGCGTGATTTTGGCGACCGAATAGATGATGTGCTTTGTCGCCAGTTCGCGGCTGAAACGGACCAAGCCTTCCAGGTCGCGTAACCACTGGACATCCGGGAGGCCGAAATCCGCCATCGTCTTGCCGCCACCCAAAGGATCGCGGGGGAATAACGGGTCGATCCGCACAAAGACGGGCAGCTCCTCCTTCCGCAAGAATCGCAGGGCCTCCATGCGGCTCTCGACGGTCGGGGCGGCCGGGTCGAGAAGCCGCCGATGCTCGTCGTGGAAGAAAGCCAGGGAACACTCCACTCGCAATGGTGGGTGGCCTTTGGCATCGAACAGCGCGCGGCGCGGATGATCGGACGGCAACTTGCCCAGCCGATGCAGGACTTGAACGTACCGATCATCCATCCTTCGATGCCAGGCGCTGCGCCATCCAGGACGATCTTGATCGCCCGGAAATAGTCGGACAAGGAGAACTGGCAAAAGACCATGCCGCTTCTGAACGGCGACCGCCAGAGGCGATGATGCAGCAGGCGTTCGTCGCCCCACTGAGTAGCCGGTTTCAATGAGCGCGCTCCACGCCCCGCGCGAGCATCGAATCTCTTCCGCCACGCAATCGCACCCATCCCAGTATTCTTCCCAAGTGGCGGTTTGTACGCCAATGAGACGACCGCCGCCAACATCTATCGACATGACGAGCAGCGGCTTGCCAAGTGCCTTGACTACCACCCGTTGATTGTGTCGTTGCAGCCTGTTCATCTCCCGTCCCCAGCCACCTCGTCACAGCACGCAGTTGCAGCGTCCCATACTCCTTGTCAGGTCGAGCACGGCAAACATCGCCTCGTCTTCCAGGCAAAGACCGATCTCCAGCTCGGGACGCTGCCGGCGAACACACTCGACCAGGTGTCGGTAGACCTCTTCGCGCGTGGACCGGCTGAAACGCAGCCGTCCGTCGTCCGACTTGGCTGGCCCGGAGGCGAGCAACGTCGAAATCGCGTTCTGCCTGCCGAGCTTGCGTTCCATGAGCCGCAGGGCTTGCGGGTAGGAGCAGATGGAACCGAGCGTGATCCGCGACAAGGGGACGGATTCGAGCAACGTCACCATGAAGCGCCCGTAGGTCTCCCGCCAATCGCCCACCGGGAGGATCGGCATCAGCACTGCCCGCACCGGATAGCCGGCCTGGGCGCACCGCCGCATGGCGTCGAGTCGGGCCGTGACTCCCGGTGTATTCACCTCGCAAAGCCGCACGACCTCGGGGGCGTTGACGGTCCAGGAGAGGATCGTCCGGCCGGCATGATCGAGGTCCAGCAGATTCTCCACGTCGGCGCTCTTCGTCAGGATCACCATGCGGGCATACGGATGCTGCGCGAACAAAGGAACCATCGTCCGCGCGTAGCCGCTGAGTGGCTCCAGGGCCAGGCCGTCCTGAAGTTTCCCCAGATAGAAGGCCGTGGGACGCGCGAGTTGATTTGCGGTCCGATCCACTTGCGCGAGGATTTCCTCCAGGTTGAGGAATATCTTCACGCTCGGCGAGAACCAGACGCCCTGCGTGCCGGCCAGGTAGCAGTAATGGCAGCCGTAAGGGCAGAAGCCGTAAGGCGAGAAATGCCAGTAGTTCGGGCAGGCGTTGCCCCCTTCGTCGCTGAAACGCACTGCGCTGCGATGCTCGCCCAGCACGAGCGTCTGCTTGCCCCGCTCGTGCAACCGCAGTGGGTCGCTCTGGCCCAGATCGACTCGATTATGGGGAGTGCCCAACGCCTCGTCGACTTCGGCCTCGGGATATGCCGCGCAGATTCTCTCGGTGAATCGCCGCCGACCCCCCGTGCGACTGCTCCCCTTCGCCAGCACAATCCTGGATGGCTGAAAGAGCGGCGCAGGGCGTGGCCGGTAGTCTGCCAGCGGTTCCTCGGCCCGGAACATGAGGCCGTCCTTCCCCATCACGACGCACGGCGCAGCCGGAATATGAACGAACGTATACAATAACGGCTTGCGTGTGCCGATGCAAGTCGCCGTTTACCTCCCTCCTGCCAGGGGGGTGCAGCGACCTGTTGAGGCGAGCGGCGCCGGCATTCGGCTTGGGGGGTATTTCCGGCATCGATCCTTCGCGGCACGGGTTGTCGACGATGCTGGGCTGGTCCTGAACCCCACGCCTATCCACCACGCTGCGGAATCCGCGGTTCGGCACCACACCCCCCTCTGCCGGGTGACCTTTCTTGACTTCTTGACTGCCCTCGACAAAGCAAGCCTTTCCAGGACCCGAGAGTTTTGGTAACATTCATCGCTTTGGCATGTGGAGGGAATTGCGCCCCTGGGCAAAACGTCCTGAACTTGGCCAGGAGACGTTGCCGAAATGGCCAAGACAGGTTTGCAGCGGCCAGATCAAATTGCGTAACCCATTACGTGTCAAGAGGACAGAATCTGGTGCGGGTGTAGCTCTTGCCGCACTGGAGTCCAGAGCGTAACTTCATACAAAATAAGGGTTTATGTCCGCGGGTGTAGCTCAGTTGGCAGAGCACGACGTTGCCAACGTCGTTGTCGTGGGTTCGAATCCCATCACCCGCTCTTCTGTTTTGACCTCAACGAATCGAGCGGCAGGCTGGCATGGCACCAAGCGAGAACACCGATCTCAAGGGGTCCGATGTTCCCCAGGAAGAGGAGGACAACGACCTCCAGGATCAGGTCGACGAGGATCGCACGGGCGACGACGAGGAAGTCGAAGAGGCCTTGGACTTGCAGGTCGAGATCGACACGCGAAGCACCTGCGAGCGGCACATCACGGTGACGATTGCTCGCGAGGACATCGACCGCTATTTCGATCGCGAGTTCACCGACCTGGTCACCAAGGCCCAGGTGCCGGGTTTCCGTCCCGGTCGCACGCCCAGAAAGGTCATCGAGGCGCGATTCCGCAAGGACGTGACCGAGCAGGTCAAGAGTTCGTTGCTGATGGACAGTATCAGTCAGATCAGCGACCAGCGCGACTTGTCGCCGATCAGCGAGCCGGACATCGACCTGGAGAGCATCGAGATCCCCGATGAAGGGCCCATGACGTTCGAGTTCGACCTCGAGGTGCGCCCCGAGTTCGATCTGCCCGAATGGAAGGGTCTCAAAATCGAGCGACGCGTCTACCAGTTCACCGACGAGGACGTCGACCGGGCCCTGGAGCGTGGGTTGGCCCGCCACGGGCAGCTTGTGCCGCGCGACGGGCCGGCCGAGCCCGGCGATTACATCACCACGAATCTCACCTTCTCGCACGAGGGAGTGATTCTCTCCCGCGGCGAGGAGGAGGTGATCCGCCTTCGTCCCGTGTTGAGCTTCCGCGACGGGAAGATCGAGAAGTTCGACGAGTTGATGGCCGGCGTCCGCGCGGGCGAAACGCGGGAGTGCCAGGCCCAGCTCACCGGCGACGCGCCGAACGAGGCGTTGCGCGGGGCCTCGGTCAAGGCGACCTTCGAGGTGCTCGAAGTGAAGCGGCTCGAACTGCCCGAACTGACCCCCGAGTTCCTCGAATCGATCGGCGACTTCGAGTCGGAGGCGGACTTGCGCGACGCGGTGCGCGACAGCCTCGAGCGCCGGCTGGAGTATGCCCAGCATCAGCGGGCGCGCGAGCAGGTGACCGCGGCCCTGACCGCGTCGGCCGATTGGGACCTGCCTCCCGCGCTGCTGCGGCGCCAGAGCGAGCGGGAGCTTCGCCGCGCCGAGATCGAGCTGCGCCGCAGCGGGTTCACCGACGACGAGATCCGCGCCCACGAGAACGAGCTGCGCCAGAACAGCCGCCAGTCGACGGCCCGGGCGCTGAAGGAGCACTTCATTCTCGAGCGAATCGCCGAAGAGGAGAACATTGTCGATGAGCCCGACGATTACGAGGACGAGATCCGCCTGATCGCCAAGCAGAGCGACGAGTCGGTGCGCCGGGTTCGCGCCCGGCTGGAGAAGAGCGGCGGCATGGACGTGCTCCGCAACCAGATCATCGAGCGCAAGGTCATCCAGCGAATTCTCGAACACGCCCAGTTCACCGACGTGACCGGTGCGCCGGAGACGACCGACGCGGAAGCGGTCGATTGGGCGGCCGGCGGAGGAGAGCCGGAATCGGACATTCCCGAAGCCAAGCCCGAACGCGACGAGGAGAAGCAAGGAGGCCAGGCCGATTCGTGACCGCGACCGCCTCGCCGGGGCGGTCTTCCGGCGCCGCGGGATTCGTCGCGGCCTTTTCGTCGTCCGCGACCCCACGTCGCGTATCCTCAGTCTCAGGTCCAGGCATGATGAGCCCCATGTTCGAGCCCCCCTTGACCGATCCCCTCGTGGCCAGCTATCGCGACTACCAGCGTCAGCGGCAGTTGACGCTGGGCGATCTGCTGCTCGAGAACCGCATCATCCTCTTGCAGGGGGTGATCCACGACGGCAACGCCAACGAAGTCGTGATGAAGCTGCTGTACTTGCAGAGCGAGAATCGCCGCAAGGACATCCACTTCTACATCAATTCGCCCGGCGGCAGCGTCAGCGCCACCCTGGCGATCTACGACACGATGCAGATCCTCAGTTGCCCGGTGGCCACGTACTGCGTCGGGGTGGCCGCCAGCGGCGGGGCCGTGCTGCTGGCCGGCGGCACCAAGGACAAGCGGTTCGCCCTGCCCCACGCCAAGGTGATGCTCCACCAACCCTACGGACAGGTCGGCGGCCAGGTGTCGGACATCGAGATCCAGGCCCAGGAGATCCTCAAGACCCGCGAGGTGCTCAACGAGATTCTCGCCCAGCACACCGGGCAGCCCATCGAGCGGATCGCCAAGGACACCGACCGCGATTTCTACATGACCGCCGAGCAGGCCAAAGCCTATGGCGTGGTCGACGACATCCTCACCAAGCACCAGACGGGCGAGGCCGACGAGGATGAAGGTTGACGTAATCGGCGTTTGCCCGGCACGTTTTCTTGCGGGCCCCAGAGGAGACCGTTGATGCCCCTGATCCCCTACGTGATCGAGAAGAGCGGCCGCGAAGAGCGGGCGATGGACATCTACAGTCGCCTGCTCAAAGACCGCATCATCTTCCTCGGATCGACCGTCGCCGACGAGGTGGCCAACTCGGTCGTGGCCCAGTTGCTGTTCCTCCAGTCCGAGGACGCCAAGGCCGACGTCCATCTCTACATCAATTCGCCCGGAGGCAGCGTTTCCGCCGGGTTGGCCATCTACGACACGATGCAGTTCATCAGTTGCGACGTGGCCACCTACTGCGTGGGGCAGTGCGCCTCGATGGGAGCGGTGCTGCTGGCGGCGGGCGCCGAGGGCAAGCGCAACGCCCTGCCCAACTCCCGCATCATGATCCACCAGCCCCTGGCCGGCATGGAAGGCACCGCCGAGGACATCATGATCCACGCCAAGGAGTTCGGCAAGGTCAAGGAACGGCTGAACCGCATCCTCATCAAGCACACCGGCCACACCCTCGAGAAGATCGAGAAGGACACCGACCGCGATCGATTCATGTCGGCCGAAGAGGCCCTCGAGTACGGATTGATCGACCACGTGATCGAACACGTGACCCAGACCTAGGCTTCGTCGAGTACCGTTGACGCAGGGGGGCTTCGCAACGGAAGGAACCGGCGCGAGGACCGTATGAAAGCGTGGCAGTGGTCGATCCTGGCCGCGGCATGCCTGGCGGCCGCCGGGTGCCGCGTCAATCCCATCGTCGCGTCGCTGGAGCGCGAGAACCGGGAGCTGGAAAACCGCGTCTACCAACTGGCCGGCCTGTTGGACGATTGCCGTCGCCAGAACCAGCGGCTTCAGGCTCGCGACCCGCGCGAAGCGACGTCGCCCGGGGCGGCACAAGACGACGGGCCGGCGCTACCCACCCCGGGTCCGTCGCGCCCGCGGGCGACGCGCGACGGTCCGGCCCCGCTCGCGCCCGGCGACCTCGTGCCCCCGACGGTCGAGATTCCCGGCTTGGACGACCTCGAGGAAGGCGCGACCGATCCATTCCGCGACATGCCATCGCTGCCCGAACCGTCCGATTTCCCCCCGCGCCCCGACGAGCCCCCGCCCCCCTGGACCCCTCCGCCGGCCGAGCCGGGTCGCGATATGTCGATGCGCCCCCGGGCCGACAGCGCCGAGGTCGAGTCGATCACGCTCAACGACCACCTCACCGGCGGATACGACGGCGACGGGCGCGCCGGCCACGAGGGAGTGATCGCCATCGTCGAGCCTCGCGACGCGCAGGGCCGCATGCTCCATGCCGTCGCGCCGATCTCGGTGGTCGTGCTCGATCCGCTCAAGCCGGGCGAGAGCGCGCACATCGCCCGGTGGGACTTCACCGCCGAGGAAGTGGCCGCCCGTTATCGCCGGACGGCCCTTTCCGAGGGCATCCACCTCGAGATGGTCTGGCCGGCCTCGCTGCCCGTCCACCGCGAGTTGCACCTGTTCGTGCGCTACACGACGGCCGACGGTCGCAAGCTCCAGGCCGAGAAGCGGATCGAGGTCGACGTGCCGGCCCTCGAGGCCCGGTTGCCGGTCGTGCCGACCGGCGCGCAGGATCCTCGTTCGAGTGATACGGCCAACGGCTGGCAGCGGACGCCGGCTCCCCGGCGGCTTCCGGCGGCAACCGAACCGGTTCGCGCCGTTCCGAAGCCGGTCGAGGTGCCCGAGGAGCCGATCCGGCCGCTCCCCGTCTGGTCGCCGAATCGGTAGAGACCCTGCCACCTTCGGCGAAGGCGGCCGTCGCCACAACGTGCCCACCGCCCTCCGCGCGACGGCGCCCCCGTACTTGCCACGCGGCGCGCAATGGCCTATCGTCACGGCTGGCGTGTGCCGAGTACGGTACGTGCATCGGCACGCACTCTGCCACCGGAGGCCCGCAGCGATGACGATCCAGACGCCGAACCGACCGACTCCCCTTGTCTTGCCGGCGACTTGCGCCCTGGCCTGGCTGGCCGTCGCCGGCCACTTGGCGTGGTCGGCCGAGGCGCGGCGGCCGGCGCCCGTCTTCGCCCGAGAGAACCTGGTCGCCTGGTGCATCGTGCCCTTCGACGCCGCCAAGCGAGGCCCCGACGAGCGGGCCGAGATGGTCGCGCGCCTGGGCTTGCGGCGCGTGGCCTACGACTGGCGCGACGAGCACGTGCCGACCTTCGAGGCGGAAATCCTCGCCTACAAGCGGCACGGCCTGGAGTATTTCGCCTTCTGGAGCTGGCATCCCGACATGGCCGGGCTCATCGACAAGCACGGGATCCGCCCGCAAATCTGGCAGACCAACCCGTCGCCGAGCGGCGAGGCCGAAGCCAAGGTGCGGGTCGCCGGCCGTCAACTCCTGCCCCTGGCCGAGCAGGCCCGAAAGCTGGGGTGCAAGCTGGGCCTGTACAACCACGGCGGCTGGGGCGGCGAGCCCGAAAACCTCGTCGCCGTGTGCCGCTGGCTCCGCGCAGAGACCGCGAGCGATCACGTGGGCATCGTCTACAACCTGCACCACGGGCACGACCACATCGGCGACTTCGCCGAATCGCTCGAACGGATGAAGCCCTGCCTCTTCTGCCTGAACCTCAACGGCATGAACGACGGGGCGAACCCCAAGATCCTGCCCTTCGGCAAAGGGCAGCACGACAAAACCATGCTGCAGACCATCCTGGCAAGCGGCTATTGCGGCCCCATCGGCATCCTCGATCATCGCGGCGAGATCGACGCCGAAGAGAGCCTCCAGCAGAACCTCGACGGTCTCGAGCGGCTGCTCGGCGAACTCGGCATCGCTCCGCCGCCGAGTACTCGCCCCTGACGCCTGCCGCCGCCTGCGGGAAAGAACCGAATACGCATGGGTCACTGGGATCTGGTC